>Ga0136846_1226476_pt1 | contig 12917 bp, 11 predicted proteins | sample HopSoiMetagenom2_FD_96841 | JGI IMG/M metagenome (GOLD analysis project Ga0136846, IMG submission 96841) | Grasslands soil microbial communities from Hopland, California, USA - 2 Assembly 2016 (version 4) | ecosystem: Environmental > Terrestrial > Soil > Grasslands | place: USA: Hopland...
GCGCTGCTGCTCGTCTTCGGCCTGCAGTGGCTGCGCAAGGCGATCCTCCGCTCGAGCGGGTTCAAGGCCCTGCACGACGAGGACGAGGCCTTCCGCCGCGAGCGCGCCGAGGCCGAGGCCGCGGGCAGCGAGCGTCGCGCCGGGCTCGACTGGTACGCGTTCACGGTCGCCTTCAAAGGCGTGCTGCTCGAAGGGCTGGAGGTCGTCTTCATCGTGATCACCTTCGGCAGCGCGCAGGGCCACCTGGCGGTGGCGGTCGCCGGCGCGGCCGCGGCGCTCGTGCTGGTCGTGGTCGCCGGCGTGCTTGCGCGCGGGCCGCTCGAGCGCGTCCCGGAGAACACGATCAAGTTCGCGGTCGGCCTGCTGCTGACGACCTTCGGCTGCTTATGGAGCGCCGAGGGCGCCGGCGTCGACTGGCCCGGCGACGAGCTCTCGCTGCTCGCACTCCTGGCGTTCCTGGCCGCGTGCTCCTGGCTGGCCGTGCGGGCGCTCCGGCGCCGGCGCGTCGCGCTGCGACCCGTGGAGGCGAGTGCGTGAGGTACGTGGAGGCGTTCGGCCGCTTCTGGTGGGACTTCATCGTCGGGGACGACTGGACGGTCGCGGCCGGCGTGGCGCTGGCGCTCGGGCTCGTTGCAATCCTCGTCGACCGCGGACTCAACGCCTGGTGGCTGCTGCCGCTCGCGGTCGTGCTCCTCACCGGCGCCTCGGTCTGGCGCCAGGCCTCGTCCTCTTTGGACGATGACCGCGCCGAATCCCGCTGAGAGACTCGAGCTCGATGACCCGGCTCCGCGAGATGGATGCCGACGTCGAGCAGGCGCTCGAGCAGATCAACGTCCCCGCCTACGTGATCGACACCCACGGGATCATCCGCTGGGTCAACCCGGCGGGGCAGCGGGTGGTCGGCGACGTCACCGGGCGGCAGTTCACCTCGGTGGTGGCGCCGGAGGAGAAGCGGCGTGCGCGCGAGTCCTTCGCGCAGAAGGTCGTCGGCGGCGTCGAGTCGACCGACGACGAGGTGGTGCTCGTGCAGGAGGACGGCGACCGCGTCAACGTCGAGATCAGCGCGGTGCCGCTCTACTCGGGCGACAAGATCATCGGCGTCTTCGGCCAGGTCGTGCACGTCGACGACGAGCCGGAGCGCCCGCCGGACGCACGGTTGACTCCGCGGCAGGCCGAGGTCCTACGGCTGCTCGAGCGGGGCCACTCCACGAGCCAGATCTCCGGGGAGCTCCACCTCAGCCCGGAGACGGTCCGCAACCACATCCGCCACCTCTTCCGCGCGCTCGACGTGCACTCGCGCATCGAAGCGGTCGCGGTCGCGCGGCAGTACTAGGCGCAGCGCGCGCACTTGCGGCGCACGCCCAGGTGGCGGCCGCAGGAGGCGCAGCGCCCACGCTGGCGGCGCGCCACCAGCCGCCGCTCACCGAGGCCCATCCGGCACATCACGAGCCCCACGCCGAGCGTCACGAGCAGCGCGAACACGTGTGTGCTCGACGCGGTCACGTAACCGACGTTGGCGTGCCGTACTCGGCAGGTGTCCTGCCGAGGGCCTCGATCGCGAGCAGCAGCACGACCGCGATCACGGCCAGCACGATCAGGACGGTCAGCGACGGGCTGCTCCAGAGCAGGAAGACCGCGAGCGGTAGCAGGATCGCGCCGGCGCGCAACGCGTTCTTCCGCTCCGCCACCCAGCGCCCGAAGGGCGTTGCCGCCGCGCCTTCCCAGCGGACGCGGCCGCGGATGGCGACGGCCGACTTGGACGGCCCGGTCAGGTAGGCCACCGCCGCGACGACCAGCGCGACCGCGGCCACGATCCGCAGGCCGAGCCGGAGGTAGTGCACGAGGACGTCGTAGAACGCCGAAGCGGCGTCACGCGGCAGGTTCGGGCCCACGATCTGATCGAGGTAGATCGAGCGGCCGATGGTGAGCAGCACGCCGAGCACGGCCATCGAGGCCGCGATCCCGAGCGAGGCCTGGAGCAGCGTCCGACGCCGGCGCTGGGAGAGAGCGATCGCCGCCGCGATCAGGGCCAGGACGATCAGCGGCAGCGCGATCGCGAGGGCCTTCAGCAGCCGGATGCCGCGCTGGCCCTGCTCGAGCTGCTTCGAGTCGACGATGACGAAGGTCGAGCGGATCGAGCTCGCCGGGATCCGGTCGAAGACGTTGATCCCACGGTCGTGCAGGCGCTGCTCGACGATGGCGAGCGCCGGGGCGAGGTCGATCACCACCTGGCCGTTCTTCGTCTGCACCAGCTTCCCGCCCTTGCCCGTCAGCAGCTTGACGAGCTGCTTGTGCGCGCGGGTGTTGAGCTCGACCCAGAGCCGCTGGAACTGATCCGAGGCGAGGAAGCTCGCGGTCGCCTGCTGGACATAGTTGTGCAGGCCGCTCGCGATCGCCGGCGCGAAGGGCTTGGCGCGAGGCGGCAGCACCTCGCGTGCCCGGGCGGCGACGTCGACGTTGGCGAACAGCGTCCTCGTCAGGTTGGCCGCGATCGCCGCCTGGATGTGCGGATCGGAGGCGAGCGGCTTGACGGTGCGCACGTAGCTGTCGGTCCGCGTCACCTGGTTGTTGATCCAGATCGCGGTGCCGGCGATCGGGGCCAGCACGCAGGCGATCACGAGCAGGGCGACGACCGTCTTGTGGTGCCTGTAGCCCTTCGCCTTCTCCGCCACCGACGCAGCAAATCGCGGCCCGGGCAGGGCGGCATCCTCCCGAGGGGGTGAAGCCCCGCTAGGCGGCCGGGATGGGGATGGCGACCGCGATGCGCGTCCCGCCACCGGCCGGGCTGGACAGCTCGACCGAGCCGCCAACGGCTTCGACACGGTCGCGCAGCCCCTCGAGGCCGGAGCCCGAGCCCTCGGTGGCCCCACCGACGCCGTTGTCGGCGACCTGGAGCCGCAGCACGTGCTTCGAGGCAGAGGCCCACACCTCGAGCAGCGACGCTTCGGAGTACTTCTGCGCGTTCGCGATCGCCTCGGCGACCACGTAGTAGGCGACGTTCTCGACGGAAGGATCCAGCCGCTCCGCCGGCAGCTCGCGCAGCTCGACGGTGATCGCCGAGCGCAGGGCGAGGCTCTTGATCGCCTCGGCCAGGCCGAAGTCGACGAGCACGGCGGGATGGATCCCGTTGGCCAGCTCGCGCAGCTCGTCGATCGCGAGCTGGAGCTCGCCCTCGGCCTCCGCGAGCAGCGTCGCCGCGCGCTCCGGCTCGCGCTCGACGAGCTCGGCCGAGTCGCGCAGCCGGAGCGCAAGCCAGGTCAGGCGCAGCTGCGCGCCGTCGTGCAGGTCGTGCTCGATCCGCCGGCGCGCGTTGTCCGAGGCGGAGATCATGCGCCGGCGCGACGCGCCCAGCCGCAGCGCAAACTGCTCGCGCTCGGTGACGACGGCGGCCAGGCTCAGGGTCGAGAGCACCGCGACCGCGATGAAGAGCTGGGTGCTGAGCACGCTGCGCGTGATCGAGGTGAAGTGGAAGGGGCCCGCGTAGTGGGTCGTGTTCCAGACGACGAAGACCGCCGTCACGGCGACCGCCAGCGTGGCGCCGCGCTGCCCGAAGCGCAGCGCGGCCCAGATCAGCGCCGGAAAGACGAGGTAGGTCAGCGGGCTGGAGCTCCTCGAGGCGAACTCGGCCAGCGCGACGCAAGTGAGCACCACGGCAGCGGCCTCGAGCCGGCGCCCGTGCCGCCAGCCTTTCGGCAGCGGCTGGTACCACGCCAGCGCCAGCGGCACGACGAGCAGCGCGCCGGAGGCATCGCCCAGCAACCAGGTGCGCCAGACGGTCGCGAGCCCGTGGATGCCGATCACGCCCCCGGAGAGGAGCGACATCGTGCCGACCGTCGCGCTGACGGCCGCCCCCGCCGCAATCGAGAGGGCGATCGCCCCCACGCCGCGCGGGCTGCCAAGCGGCGAGCCGTGCCTGACGAGGCGACGCAGCAGCCACACTACGATCACCACCTCGAGGACATTCCCGCACGTCTGCCCGAGCGCCGAGCCGAGCGGGAGCAACGAGTAGTTGTTCGCAAGCAGGTCGCCGATCAGCACTCCCGGCCAGTAGGCAAGGCCGCCGAGGTAGAGAAACGAGATCGCGACCCCGACGGGCAGCCAGACGATCGCGGCGATGGGGCCCGAGAACTCGAGCAGGAAGCCGGTCTTGGCGCCGGCGTAGTAGAGGCCCGCGAGGCCGAGCACGCCGGCCGCGTAACGGACGGGACTATGCGGCAGGCGCTCGAGCCAGGGCCGGTCGACCGCTTCGCGATATGCGAGCTCGGACATCAGGCCGCCGCGCCGGTCAGGTAGACCAGGGTGGCCTTGACCCGCCGGTTCGCGTCGCCGTCCTCCGGCAACTCCAGCTTGAGGAAGATCCCGTTGATGTGGCGCTCGACGGCGCGCTTGGTGATCTGCAGCGACTCGGCGATCCAGGTGTTGCTCCGACCCTCAGCGATCAGGCTGAGGATCTCGCGCTCGCGCTTCGTGAGCTTCTCGATCCCCGGGTCGTTCAGCCGTGCCGAGACGAGCTTGTCGACGATCCGCGGATCGACGAGCGAATTGCCGGCGGCGACTTCGCGCAGCGCGCGGGCGAGCTCGTCCGGGTCCTTGATCCGCTCCTTGAGCAGGTAGGCCCGCTGGTTCGAGCCGTCCTCGAAGAGGCTCATCGCATACGCCGGCTCTGCGTGCTGGCTGAGGACGACGACGCCGACCTGCGGCAGCGAGCGCCGCAGCTCGCCGGCGAAGCGAATGCCCTCGTCGGTGTTGGTCGGCGGCATGCGGATGTCGGTCAGCACCACGTCCGGCTTCACGTCGGAGACGGTCGAGCGTAGTTCGTCGAGGTCGCCGCATACGGCCACGAGCTCGACGTCGTCGATCGTCCCGAGCACGCGCGCGAGCCCCTCGCGCGCGAGGAAGCTGTCGTCGGCGAGCACCACCCTGATCATGCGGAGACCACTGCCGCCGAGCCTAGCCGCGAGCCCTCGGCCGAGAGGTAACGGTCTTGTGACGGGCGGTTGGTCGCGCGAATCGCCTCCTCGGCGCTCGATCTCGATCTCCTGGGAGGCGGCCCGCCCCGGAACAGCGCGGAACCGAAGCGGCCACCGGGCATAAACCCCTGGTGCCGCCCCGCTTTGCGCGGACGCGGCCTCTGTGCATCTCCCGCCGACCAGTATCGCACCAGCACCATGGCTGGGCAAGCCGAAAGTGGGTGCAACCCGGCGTACAAATCGTAGTGGCTTGCGCGGTGTTCGCTCGCCGGGAATCAGTGGATCCCCTAATGGCACCGCACGGCTACGTGGCAATGATCGCGCGGAGGGTCCCCACGTCCTCCAGGAGGTTGATTTCGAATGCCGCCGCTTCGCGTCCGCTCGGACGTTCCACGAGGGAACTCGTGATCCAGCTGACACGCGCGCTCACGCCTGCGGAGCCGCGCAGCGACGGCTTGCGCAAGGCCGGGGCGAGGGCCGTGCTGGTCGGCCCCGCGGGTCAGGCTGCGCTGCCGTTCGAAGTCGCCGACTCCAAGACGAGGATCCCGCCTCTGCGGCCCGGGACCGTCTCGCGGACGGCGCTCGTCAACCGCCTGCGGGCGGCAGGCGCGTTTCCGCTCGTGCTCGCGGTCGCGCCCGCGGGCTACGGCAAGACGACGCTGCTGGCGCAATGGGCGGCCCGCGACGTGCGGCCGTTCGCGTGGGTCTCTGTCGACGAGGGTGACGACGACCCGGCCACCCTTCTGCGGCTGATCGCCGCTGCGCTCGACCGCGTGGAACCACTGCCGGCTTCCGCGCTCGAGCCGCTCGCGCCTGAGCGGCGACCGGCACCGGCCCGCGCCCTGCAGCGCCTGGGGGCGGCGCTGGGCGCGCGCCGGTCGCCTTTCGTGCTCGTGCTCGACGGCGCGGACGCGCTGACCGAAGACGCGATCGCCGCCGTCGGGACGCTCGTCGGCCACATTCCGTCCGGGTCGATGATCGTGCTCGCGGGCCGCGTTGTGCCGGAGTTGCCGGTCGCCGCGCTGCGAGCGGGCGGCCCGCTGCTCGAGCTCGGCCCGTTCGAGCTCGGGCTCAGCAGGCGCGAGGCGGAGCTGCTGCTGCGCGGCGCGGGGCTGGAGCTCGAGGACGCGGTGATCAACCAACTCGTCGAGCGCACGGAGGGCTGGCCTGCGGGGCTCTACCTGACCGCGCTCTCCGCCCTCGCCGGCGGCGACGAGCAGCAGGACGTGCTCGCCGTGACCGGCGCCGACCGCTACCTCGCCGACTACTTCCGCTCGGAGTACCTGACGCGGCTCGCGCCCGAGCGGCGCACCTTCCTGCGGCGCACCGCCGTGCTGGAGACGATGACCGGGCCGCTCTGCGACGCCGTGCTCGAGCGGAAGGGCTCCGGCCTCGAGCTGGCCTCGCTGGAGCAGGCGAACCTGTTCGTCGTCCCGCTCGACCGCCACCGCGGCGCGTACCGCTACCACCACCTCTTCCGCGAGCTGCTCCAGCAGGAGCTGCAGGAGCACGAGCCGGAGCTCGTGCCCGTGCTGAACCAGCGCGCCGCGGACTGGTTCGAGGCCAAGGGCGATCCGGAGGCGACGCTCGGCTACTCGCACGCCGCCGGCAACGAGGAAAGCGCTGCGCGCATCCTCAGCTCGATCGCGATGCCGCTCTCGGCGGCCGGCCGGGTGTCGGCGGTCGAGTCCTGGCTCGAGCGCTTCGACGACGAGACGCTCGACCGCTACCCCGCCGTCGCCGTCGAGGGCTCGCGGATCCACGCCTTGCGCGGGCGGCCCGACGAGGCCGAGGCCTGGCTCGCCGCGGCCGAGCGCGGCGGCGCCGGCGACCGCTCGACGAAGGCGTGCATCGAGGTGCTCCGTGCCGCCATGTGCGTGGAGGGCCCGAAGCAGATGCTCGCCCGCTCCAAGTCCGCGCTCGCCGAGCTCGCGCCCGAGCATCCGTGGCATCCGTGGGCGCTGGTCGTGAACGGAGGCGCGTACCTGCTCCTCGGCGACGAGGAGGCGGCAGACCGCGTCTTCGCCGAGGCGGCGACCACCTCGACCCAGCCGGAGAGCCAGGCGCTGGCGCTCAGCGAGCGGGCCCTGCTCGCCGCCCGTCACGACGACGACCTGGCGGAGACGCTGGCGCTCGAGGCCCGCAGGCTGATCGAGGACGGCCAGCTCGACAACTACCCGACCTCCGCGCTCGACCTGGCGGCCGGCGCTCGCGCGCTGCTCCGGCACGGCCAGTGGGACGAGGCGCGGCGGCAGCTGACGATCACGCAGCGGCTCGCGCCGAGCCTGACCTACGCGATCCCGTGGCTCTCGGTGCAGGTCCGGCTGGAGCTCGGCGAGGCGCACGTGACGCTCCGCGACCGCAATGGCGCGCGGGCGCTGCTGGAGGAGGCGAAGGAGATTCTCGCGCTGCGGCCGTCGCTCGGCGTGCTGGCCGATCAGGTCGCCGAGCTCGAGCTCCAGGTCGACGCGATGCCCGACCCCGCGAATCGCGGCGGTTCGGGGCTGACGCCGGCCGAGCTGCGGCTGCTGCCGCTGCTCTCGACGCACCTCTCGTTCCGGGAGATCGGCGAGCGCCTGTTCGTCTCGCGCAACACGATCAAGACGCAGGCGATCTCCGTCTACCGCAAGCTCGGCGTCTCGAGCCGCAGCGACGCGATCGCGAGGGCGGGCGAGCTCGGGCTGGTCGAAGCGGGCGTCGGCGGGGCCTCCGGGCTACCCGCCGACGAGTCTGTGGCTTCGGCCTAGGCCTCGGCCCGCAGCCGCGCGTATTCCTTCGCGTGGCGGCGGTCGTAGATCCAGCCCCACAGCAGCACCAGGGCCGAGAAGAAGATGATCGCGCCGATCGCGCCCCAGCGGTACCAGGCGGCGCTCACCAGGAAGAAGAGCAGCATGGCTGCGATCCCACCGACGAGCACGATGCCGATCAATTTCGCCCAGAACCCTGCTCCGAGTCCTTCGTCCACGGTCAGCTCCTTTGCCAGTTAGGTCGCGCCGAGCGTCGCAGCGTCCTCGAAGAGCGGCATCGTCCCAACCGGGTGATGTCCCTCACGCCGAGACGTCGGGAACTGCGACGCCGCCGTCGGCCTCGCGAGCCGCAGCCAGGCGCGCCCGCCCCAGATCGCGGCTGATGTGCACGACCGCCGAGGCGATCGGAGCGGCCAGCACCAGGCCGAGCATCCCGAAGATGCAGCCCGCGCCGATCGTCAGCACCAGCACCACGAGCGGGTGCAGGTCGAGCGCCGAACCCATCGCGAACGGCTGCACGATGTTCTGCAGCAGCCCGTTGGCGAGGATCACGATCACCAGCATCACGAGGGCGGTCGTCGTCCCGTTCGCGCCGAGCGCGATCACCACCGCGAAGGCGCCGGCCACCAAGGCACCGATGTACGGCACGTACGCGGTGATGAAGGTGACGACACCGATCGTCCCGGCGAGCGGGACGCCGAGCGCGAGCGCAGCCAGGCCGACGACGACGCCGTTGAAGGCCGCCACCAGCGTCACGCCGCGGAAGTAGCCGCGCAGCGAGCGGATCACGCCGCCGGTGATCAGCGTCGCGACCGGCGGCGGGACCCCCAGGTGGCGGTCGACCCAACGCCGCATCATCGGGCCGTCCTTCATCAGGAAGAAGAGGCTGAGGAGCGTGAAGGAGAGCGCGAAGGCGAGCGAAGCCAGGCCTCGGATGCCGTCGATCACGCCGTGGACGAGCGTCGAGAGCATCTTCGGCACGTCCTGCTTCAGGCTGGCGTTGGCGCTGGAGGAGCCGGACTTGTCGACGCCGAGGTCGTTCAGCCAGGTCTCCATCCGGTCGGAGCCGGCCGAGGCGTTCTCCGAGATCGAGTCGCGCTGCGCGGTGATGCCGCCGATCACGACCACAATTACCGCCCCCGCGAGCGCGGCGAGGCCGAGCAGCACGAGCCCGGCCGCAGCGGCGCGGGGCATGTGGCGGGCCAGGGTGGAGACCACCGGCATCGCCACGGTCGCGACGATCAAGCCGGCCACCACCGGCCCGACGATCGTGTAGGTCGTCCCGAGCAGCCAGACGAGGCCGAGCAGCAACGCGAAGACGCCGACGAGCAGCCACGAGGCCCGGCCCAGGTCGCGCAGCCAGCGCGGCGGCGCGAACACCGACGCGAGCTGGCCCGCCTCGCCGGGCCGGAACTCGAACACCGCGGGCTCCGGAGGCGGAGTCTTCTGCCGCAGGCGCTTGAGGACGTCCACGGCTAGCGATGCTTCCCCGCGCGAGCGGCCCGAGCATCATCCGGACGGGGTGATGTCCGTCCGTCACGGTCGGTCGGTCGAACGGCATTTCACCCGGTCGGCATGACGAGCATGCGCGGCGGCCGGGAGACACTGCAGCCCGGAAGGACGTGAGCAAGATCTCCGACCCTCAAGTCGAGCGGATCGACGCGCTGTTCGTGCAGAGCGCGACGGCGTTCTCCAGCGCCCCGGGAACGATCACCCTCCACGGCCTGGCCGACTCAACCGTCTACTTCGCCGACCGGCCGCGCCGCGAGATCGGGCACATTCCCTCGAGCCGCTTCGTCGAGCTCTGGGAGGCCGGCGCCAGCAATTTCTCGCTCGACCCGCCGAACGCCGTGCTCTCGTTCCTGGAGCAGGACGGCGAGTCGCCGCCGGACGCGGTGGTCGTGCTGCGCGACCCGCGACTCGAGCCCGACTCGCTCTCGTACACCGTCGAGATCCTCGACGGCACGCTGCCGGCGCGCTACGGGCCGTGCGCGCTCTTCATCGACGTCTTCGGGCGGCCGCTCATTCCAGTGGCGAGCCCGGGGGCGCAGGGCTAGCCGGGTCCGGCAAGCTCGGGTCGGCCCGGCGGTGGCGCCGCCAGGTCGCGGCGGCCGCGGCCCCGACCGCGAGCGTTGGCACGATCGTCAGGAAGCGGTAGAGGAGCACGGCCGCGACGACGCCCGCGCGGTTGCCGCCGAAGCCGACGAGCACCGTCGTCAGGCCGAGCTCGACGAGCCCGAGACCGCCGGGCGTGATCGGGATCGAGCCGAGCACGCGCGCTAGCGACCAGCCGGCGAACGCCTCGGCCAGGCTGATCTCGGAGGCCCCCACTCCGAGCGCCCGCAGGCAGGCGAGCAGCACGAGGAAGACCGACAGCTGGCCGGCGAGCGTGGCGAGCGTGAGCACGTGCCAGCGCCTGCGGAGCAGCCCGATCGCGCCTCCCCGGAAGCGCGCGAGGCTCTCGCCGGCCCAGCCGACCGGGCCGCGACGGACGCACCCGAGTACCCAGTTGAGAAGGCGGGCGGCGAGGTTGCCCACCCGGCGCGCCATCCCTGCGCTAGAGAGCGCCAAGGCGAAGCCGCCCGCCACCACCACGAACAGGGCCAGACCGACCGTCGCGATCGTCTTCAGCGCGGCGCCGTTGCCGCCGGTCAGGGTCAGCAGCGCCAGCGCGAGCGTCGGAAAGAAGAGGATCGCGAGCTGGTTCCAGACCCCGGTCAGCGTCACCGCCAGGGCCACCTCGTTGGCGTGAAAGCCCCAGCCGAGCAGCATCGCGGCGGAGATTCCGATCCCGACTGCCGGCCCGCCGGGAGCGACGTAGGTCGACGCGGTCGAGGCCTGCGTGACCGTGAACGCCGAGCCGAAGCCGAGCCCCGGCAGCGCGGCCATCCAGGGCGGCGCGAAGGTGACCATGTTCAGCACCACCGCGCCGAGCAGGACAGCGATCCATTCCCAGGAGAGCGTCTTCACCTGCGCCCAGACATCGCTGTAATCGGCGAACTGCGGCAGGACGAAGAGGTACGTCCCGCCGATCACGGCGACGGCGAGCCCGATCGCGAGCCCGCGCTTCACCCAGGGGTTCAGCGGGTCACCTCGAGCGTCAACGTCTCACCGATCGCGAGCACCTGCACGTCGACCTCCGGCGCGAGCTCCGCCGCCGCGCGCACGAACTCCCGCGCCGGCCCGTCGTCCGGCCGGGCCGCGAGCGGCGTCCTGAACGTGCCCCAGTGCACCGGGACGGCGAGCTTCGGCCGCAGCAGCCGGAGCGCCTCGGCCGCGCCGCGCGGGTCCATGTGGCCGGCGGGCAGCCGCGGCCCCCACCCCGAGACGGGCAGCAGCGCCACGTCGACCGGCCCGATCGAGGCCATCCCGTCGAAGAGGTCGGTGTCGCCGGCGAAGTACACCGTCGTCGAGCCCTCGAGCACGTACCCGAGCGAGGCTGACGGCGCGGAGAGTGGGCCGCGGCTCGAGTCGTGCTCGGCGTGCGTCGCGCGCAGCCCAAGCCCGACGAGCTCGAGCTCGTCGCCGGCTTCGAGCTCGTGCACCTGCCGGAAGCCCCAGCCCCGCAGCAGCTTCCCGGCGCCGCGCGGCGCGACCACCGGCAGCGAGCGGTCGAAGCGCCGCAGCGAGGCGCGGTCGAGGTGGTCGAAGTGCGTGTGCGAAACGAGGATCCCGTCGACCGCCTCGAACGCGGGCGCGGCCTCACGGCGCAAGTGCCAGACGCGTCGGCGCAGCACGGGGTCGGTCAGCAGCCGCGTGCCGTCCAGGTCGACCACGACGGTGCTGTGCCCCAGCCAGGTCAGCTCGCTCGCACGAATCTCGTCAATCGAATATCGCGGCTCGGCCACCTTCATCACCCCCTTCGGATGAGGCCTGTCCGCGGGTTGCGCGAAAGAATCGCCAGGCCGGTGAGCAGCAGCCGCGAACAGGTCAACGACGCGCCGAGCTGGCAGCCGAGCCGGCTGAAGCTCAGGCCTCTGCATCTGCTCGTAGCGTGGCTCGTCGCCGCCGCATCCCTGCTCATCGCCGCCTGGATCGTGCCGGGCGCGGCGGTCAACGGCTTCCTCGGCGCGCTCGCCGCCGCCGCGGTGATCGCGGCGCTGAACGCGATCGTGCCGCCGCTGCTCGCGGCGCTGCGGCTGCCGCTGCAGGTGCTCACGGGCCTGATCCTGATCCTCGCCGCCGACGCGCTGATGCTGCTCGCGGCCGACCGCATCACCGACCACGACCTCGAGATCGGCTCGTTCTGGTCGGCCCTGGGCGTGGCCTTCGTGGCCGCCGCGGTGACGGTCGTGATCGACATCGTGCTGGGCACGAACGACGACGACACCTACACGCTGCGAGTGACGCAGCGGATCGCGCGGCGCTCCGGCGAGCGCACGGTCACGGACGCGCCCGGCGTCGTCTTCCTCGAGATCGACGGGCTGGCGCTGCCCGTGCTGCGGCGCGCGCTGCGCGACGGCAACGCGCCGACGATGGCGCGCTGGGTGGAGCAGGGCACGCACCGGCTCGCCGAGTGGGAGACCGACCTCTCCTCCCAGACCGGCGCCAGCCAGGCCGGGATCCTGCTCGGCTCGAACGAGGACATCCCGGCCTTCCGCTGGGTGGAGAAGGAGACCGCGAAGCTGGTCGCCTGCTCGGGCCCGCCCGACTGCGCCGAGATCGAGCTCCGGCACGCCTCCGGCCAGGGCCTGCTCGCCGACGGTGGCGCGAGCCGCGGCAACCTGCTCTCGGGCGAGGCCGACCACGTGATCCTGACCGTCAGCCGGATGGACGCCGAGAAGCGCGCCAACCCCGGCTACCGCGCGTTCTTCGCCAACGGCTTCAACGTCGTCACCGTGCTCGTCCTGTTCTTCTGGGAGGTCGTGCTCGAGTGGTCGGCGGCGGGCCGGGCGAAGCGGCGCGATGTCAGGCCGCGCGGCCATCGCGGCGGCATCTACCCGTTGCTGCGCGCGACGCTCTGCGTGATCGTCCGCGACCTGATCGTCTACAGCGTCCTCGCCGACATGATGAAAGGGCGGCCCGCGATCTACGCCACCTTCTCGAGCTACGACGAGGTCGCCCACCACTCCGGCCTCGAGCGCGCCGACACGCTGGAGGCGCTGCGCAAGCTCGACCAGCAGTTCGCGCGCATCGCGCGCGCGCGACGCTACGCGCCCCGGCCGTACCACATCGTCGTCCTCTCCGACCACGGGCAGAC
>Ga0136846_1232758_pt1 | contig 12917 bp, 15 predicted proteins | sample HopSoiMetagenom2_FD_96841 | JGI IMG/M metagenome (GOLD analysis project Ga0136846, IMG submission 96841) | Grasslands soil microbial communities from Hopland, California, USA - 2 Assembly 2016 (version 4) | ecosystem: Environmental > Terrestrial > Soil > Grasslands | place: USA: Hopland...
AATCACATCCTCGCTGGCCGCAACGCGAATGGAAACAACTCCATTTACCTGGAGGCGCGGTTCGTCTTCTGAAGAAGAGGTCCATGCTTCCCTCATCGGAGCGGAAGCATGGGCATTCAATTGGGTTTGGGTTCCCCAGTACGATCAAGGCGAGACGCAAAACGGGAATAGTTCCATTTATTTATGCAGGGTCCTGTTTTTCGCGCTTGGGCGATACCTTAGTTTTACCGGCTCACGGGCATTGCGGAGTACGCTGAGCACTTCAACAAAACGAAGGACTTGAGGTCACGAGCTGGCAATTGGTTTGTGACGGCCGTCACATGCGTAAGGATTGTCGGTCACAGACCGTAGCTTTCTGTAATGCGACACTTGCGAAGATTTCGCCAGGTTTGCAGCACCTGTATGCACGGCGTAACGGGGCGAATGTTTACTCTTTCAGCGCATTCCGTGCTGCATGGGTGAACTAGGAGTAGAGGGTTATACGCATTTTCGAATGCTGTGGGCAAGCGAATCCGAATGAGGAGAGCAGAAAGCCCATGAACGGTTTTAGCGTAACCACAAAGGGCAGTATTCGGGGCCTGGTCGTCACCTTCAGTTTTAGCGCTTTCCTGTTAGTAACTCAACTGACATTCGGCCAGAAGCTCCCTGAATCTGGTCAGGGGCCGTCGGTTGCGCCCACGTTCCTTCTGGGTAGTCCGGATGACTATGCGGGCATTGACCGCTGCCGCTCGTGCCACAAACCCGAATATCGCGAGTACGAAAAAACCGCACATTCAAAGGTGAGCGTTCCCGGAAAACAGTACATCTCGGGTTGCGAAGTCTGCCACGGGCCTGGCAAAGCGCATGCCGATGCGATTGAATCGGCTGAAGGCGACGAAGGGAAGACCAAGCTCGCTCTCGAAGAGCATCCAATTTTTTCTTTCAGCGTGAATGCGAAGATCACGACTGCTTTGCAGCAGTTCCCCATCTTTCACTTCCGCTCGAATTCAAAAGAGAACGCCGCGCGTTGCATGCTCTGCCACGTGAGCAGCAAACAACAAGAGTTCTTCGAGCATTCCACCCATGTGGCGCATGGAATGTCGTGCGATCAGTGCCACACGTCACACCTGGTCACAGAAGTAAAAGACCAGAGCAAGGGTGAGTTGAACTCTCCGCAAGGTCACTTCTTTCAGGTGCCGCAGCTCCCCGACGAGGTCCGCTGGTTGCACAGCAGCCTGTTGAAAGAGTCAGAGCCCAAGTTGTGCTTCAACTGTCATGCCAACGTACAGTCGGAGTTTGCGCTGCCGGTGCATCACCGGGTGCCGGAAGGCGTGGTGAAATGCAGCGACTGCCATAATCCGCACGGATCTATGAACCGGGCCAGCCTGGCAAAACCTAACTTTCAGAGTTGCCTGAACTGCCATGCAGAAAAACGTGGGCCCTACATTTACGAACACGCTTCGGTAAAGGTTGAGGGATGCGCAACCTGCCACAATGCGCACGGCAGCACGAATCGCATGCTGTTGGTGCGGCGTGAAGGCCGCCAACTGTGCCTGCAGTGCCACATCAATAATCCGAACAAGATCAGCGTTCCCCACGGCCGTTTGGGTTTCCAAACTGCCGGCGAATGCACCCGGTGTCACGTTGAGATTCATGGCTCGAACCTTGATCCGAATTTCTTGAGATGAGGACCACAGACGGAGGCAGAATGAAACCGCATTGCCAGTTCGTAGTGCTCCTCGCCAGTCTTCTGGCGCTGCCGTCGCTGGCGACTGCGCAGGACAGCTACGAAGCTCCGCCGCTCGCTTTTGGCAGCTTCAGCAATCAGGGGTCAGCGACGGTTGGCTACCGCTTCACCGACGTCAAGGGCTTTCGTCCGATGTACCGGGAGATGTTCGATTTGCAGAAGGGTCCCCGCCTGCTGGAATTCAATCTGTTTGGAGAGGCGAAGGAGGGGAGCAACGCTTTTGCCGACAGTTACTCGCTGACCATGAGCGGCCTTGGTGGCGATCCGTTTCCGACAGCGCAGCTTACGGTGACGAAGCACAAGCTATTCGATTTCCGTGCGAACTGGCGCCAAGCCTACTATTTCTGGAACCAAAACGATAATGTGGTGCTTCCAATCCACGCGGTCGCGCCGACACTTACAACCGGGCTCACCGACAATCACAACTGGGACACAGTCCGCAAATTCGGCAATGCCGATCTGACGGTACACGCGACCGACCATCTGCGGTTCAACTTTGATTACTATCGCACCACAGATAACGGAATCACTTTCACCACAGCATCACCGGATTTTGTTGGCTCGCCGAGCTACTGGGGCTCGTATGCGCGCGCTAATCCTTTCTATCTTTTTGCGCCAGTGAATGACGAAACCAACCGTTTTTCCGGCGGACTGGACTATACGTTTCATTCCTGGTCGTTTCACTACGTCACCGGTTACCAGTCAATCTCATTGAATCGGAACTTTAATAACGTATCTTCACCCGAACTCAGCATTGATCCAGTGACCAGTTCGACTTTGGTGCCGATTTCGAATTTCACCTGGTCAGAAGCACGGCATCTGACAACGCCGATCAGCGAGTTCTCGTTCCTGGGCAAGCCGATGTCGCGTTTGGAATGGCGCGGCAGCTATTTGTTCTACGACTACAAAGGGCCATCTAGTTTTGATCAATCTTTCAACGGAATTGGTCCAACTGCCACTAATGGAGTGGTAGCACCATTCTCCGTGAGTCAGTCCGCGCGTGGAACGGTCAGCGCACCTGACCACATCTTCAGCCAGGGCTTGACCTATGATGTGAACTCCTGGTGGAGCGTGAGCGCGGACTACCGCTACTCTCACCTCAGCAGCCGGGGAATAGGGGTTTTCAGCAGTCTTCTGAATACGACGACGCCGACGGCCACCAATGCCGATATCCGGTGGAGTAACAATCTGAGCGATCTAAATCTTCAAATGGATTTCACCCCAATTAGAACACTTGTCATCAGGCCAGGAGTGCGTTTTATGAAGGCCAATGTGGAATCCGTGGACGGCGGGGTGATCGATGGCCTAGTGACTCGCACCATCAATATTGTGCGTCCGGAACTCAGCTTTGGCTGGGATCCCTCGAAGAAGTTCACCTTCCGAGGTGACATACACAGCCTGAACGATGGGACTTCGTATACTTCGATTACGCCTCATACAGAGGTCGGCGGCCACGCGGTAGTCCAGTATCGGCCGATCACGAGGCTCTCTATCAGCAACGACCTGAACGTCAGTAATGGCAAGCTGCTTGCGACCCTGTATGAAAGCCATGTTCGCGGGAACACCACCACGGCGTCATACGCCCTGAATGAGCGGTTTTCGATTTTTGCAGGCTTTACTTACGAAAGCCTCTTTTACCAGGGCCAAATCATTTATTTTCGCGGCACACCGCCGTTGCAGAACTTCCTGCGCGATCAGGAACTGAATCGTGTATGGCAAGGCGGAATAGAGGTAAAACCGGTGAAGCGCTTCGAGGCGAAGCTCAGCGGAAACTTTGATCGCTCCACCGGGGTGGGCCGGATCACCGGTGAGCCTCCTGCGTATGGGCCTGTCACTTGGCCCTTAGTGACAGGCACGCTGGGTTACGATTTTCCGAAAGCGGGCAAGCTCTCGTTGGATCTGCAACGCACGTATTACGCGCAGCAGATTGTCACCGCGAACAACTTTTCAGCGAACCTGCTTACTATCCGCTGGACACGAGATTTCTAAGCTGGGCAGTGTTCACGTATGATGCCGACGCAGGAGGAATACAAAACAAATGTCATTGATTCGGAGAGTGCTTCAGCTTCACAAAGTTCACTTTGCCGCCGCGGCTCTGATGTTGGCCATCACTCTGCCTTTAGCGCTGCATGCCCAAACCGCAGAAGACGACTACAACAAGAAGTGCGCCGTTTGCCATGGCAAAGATGGCCTGGGTAATACCGCCAAAGGGAAAAAGGTCCACGTCAAAGACGTGCACGCCAATATGAAAGATTCCCAAGCCGACATGATTAAAGCGGTCACCGACGGCAAGGGGGACGACATGGATTCCTATAAGAAGGAGTTCACCCCCGAGCAGATCAAGGCGCTTGTTGACTACTATCGAAGCCTGGGACAGAAGTAAGCGGGACAACGTTGCATTAACCGGACAGCGATGCTATCTCCTGCCGCCCTCGAAATCGTATTCATCGGAACGGCGCTGGCCCTTGCGGCGCTAATCGGGTTTCGAGTTGAGCTTACTCAAGCGCGAGGCGGGCGTATTCTGGCATTTGTTGCGCTCTTCATTGTGCCGGTACTCGCCATGGGACTGGGGTTCTCCGAGCACATGCAGCGCGCCGAGAGCACGCGCTTTTGCCTTTCCTGCCACGTGATGGACGATTTCGGGCAGAGTTTGTACGTGGACGATCCCAGCTACATTCCCGCGAAGCACTTTCAAAACAATCTGGTGCCACGCGAGCACGCCTGTTACACCTGCCACACCGATTACACGATGTTCGGCACTCTGCATTCCAAATTCCGTGGACTGCGTCACCTGTATGTCCAATATCTGGGCACGCCGCCGGCTCCAGCCGAGATCAAGCTTTACACGCCGTTCAATAATCGCGAGTGCCTTCACTGCCATTCTGGTATGCGTGCGTACCTCGAGCAGCCAAAGCACAACAAGGCTCCGGAGATGATGGCCAAAATCAATTCCAATCAGATGTCATGCATGAACAGTAAATGCCACGATACCGTGCATGATGTCGTCACCTTGAAGGACGCGACGTTCTGGAAGGCGGGGCAGTAGCATGCCCATGTCTCCAACGTTGCGGAATCTGCCGATTGAAAGGCGATTACGGCTCGCGGCAATCCTGATCTGCCTTGGCCTGCTTGCGCTGTTACTCACTTTGATCAGGATTCATCCATTGGCGTTTATGGCGTTCATTCTTGTCGGATGTCCGCTGGTGGCGGCGGGAATCGGCATTTTTCTCTACTCCATTGTTTCTCATGTGGCAGAAGGTTAGACCAAGTGCTTCTTTAACTTAGCGTGGTGCACTTCCCCATTCCCAACGGATCTGTTCCTCGAACCAAGTACATGCTTTCGACCTCATTTCATTTTTTCAGGAGAGTTGCATGAAGGTATTTGTTGGAGCTGTCTTGATGCTCTTAGTGAGTTTCACTGCGATGCCATCGCGTGCTGACGAGGCGAAAGGTGCGGCCTTATTTCACGCGAACTGCATGATGTGCCATGGCTCGGATGCGAGTGGAAACACGGCAATCGGCAAGCAGAACAAGATTAAGGACCTGAAGTCCCCTGAAGTGCAGAAGCAAAGCGATGCGAAACTGGCTGAAATCATTTCCAAAGGGAAAAAGCATCAGCGGCCCTCCTCCACGCAGTATGGACCGGCTCGAAGCTCGCATCGAAGACGGTACTCTTAAAACGCTTTACCAGTTCTTCCGCCAGCTCACTCCCAATAAAGAGGAGCTTGCCTGATGCAGGAAGCTCCTAAATCTGGATTCCGCGCATGGCTTGATAGGCGTACCGGTCTCGATTCGTTGCTGCATCATGCCCTCGATGAACCGGTTCCCGGCGGGGCGAAGATCGCGTACGTCTTTGGCTCCGGCCTGTTGTTTCTGTTTTTATCTCAAATCATAACCGGCGTCTTTTTGGCAATGTACTACGTTCCATCCGCCGATCACGCGCACACAACCGTCGCCTACATTACTAAGGAAGTCACGGGCGGCTCTTTCCTGCGTAGCATTCACGCCTATGGATCGAGCGCGATCATTATTGTGCTGCTGCTGCACATGATTCAGACATTCTTTTATGGCTCCTACAAAGGCCATCGTGAGTTGGTGTGGCTGGCGGGCTGCATCCTTCTCACGCTGATGTTGGGAATGGCATTTACTGGCTACCTGCTCCCTTGGGACCAGAAGGCTTACTTCGCAACAACTGTCGGCACGAACATTTTGAGCGAGGTGCCATTGGTGGGAACGGCCATCAAGCGACTACTTCGCGGCGGCACCGAGATGGGTACGTGGACCCTCTCGCGATTTTTTGTTCTGCACGTCTTTCTGATTCCCGCATTCATTTTTGCTTTCGTTGCGACGCATGTTTACGCGTTCCGGCGGGCAGGCGCTGCCGGCTCGCCGACTGAAGACCCGGTCAATCCCAAGCTGCCAGCTGAAGCCTTTTATCCCAAGCAGTTGGTCATGGATATGGGATTCGCAATGCTGATCATCGTTGGCTTGGGAGTGGTGGCGCACCTGTGGCCGACTGAGCTGGGACCGAAAGCCGATCCCTCCGATACGCAATTTCTGCCGCGTCCCGAGTGGTACTACATACCGGTATTTCAGTACTTGAAATATTGGCACGGCTCAACTTCGGTACTCGGAATCCTGATCATTCCAGGAATCATTGGGCTGTTGCTGGTTGGACTGCCCTTTTTCGATCGCAGTCTGGAGCGAAGATCATGGAAGAGGCCAGTCAGTATAGGGATATTCACGGGCGTGCTTCTAGGACTCGGCGCTCTGGGCTTCATCAGCCATCGCGAAGACACACGCAACCCCGGGGTTGCGGCGCAACTCAAGATTCAGCATGAAGACACGCAACAGTTCATGTCCGCGAAATTCGAACCGGAGCTTTCCGGCGGATCGCTGGCAGCGCAGAACCAGGCACTCGCAAACCCAGCTGCTACGCAGGGCAAGGCGCTATTCGAAGCTCAGGGATGCAACGCCTGCTACGGCGATGGAGGAGTTGGGACAGCTGTGGCCCCGAAACTTATCGGAGTCGGCAACAAGTACGACACAGGCAAGATTCAATCATTACTGGAGCATCCCACGGCAAAAATGACAGCCGGCGGAATGCCGACAGTCAGTCTGCAAGGCGATGAGATGAAGCTATTGATCGCGTATCTTGAAAGCTTGAAGTAGGTGCTTGCCGGCACTGGTGGCGACATTCGGTTCTGGGGTGGCGCCGACAAGACGTAGCAAGCCACGTCTCTACGACTGAAGAGCGGTGCTTTGCAAGGGCTGCGGCCGGGTTTCACGCCAGCTTCAATTGCTTTGCGTCAGCAATCTGCTGCTCGATCTCGTGAATGTGGTACTGCAGCCACCCGCGTAGAGCTTCTTCTGATTCGGCCGGAGTGCCTGAGCGATAGAGAGAATCCACGGTCATGCCGTCACGCGAAAGTTGGATGAATCTGCAGGGTACCTGCTCCTCCTGTAACTCCGGAGCAACAAACTGCATAAGCCAGCATTCCGGGCACGCATGGGGCCGGGATCGGTCAGAAAAATTCGGGCAGCTCGGGGATTCTTCAAACAGATAGGGAGCACGCCACGGCGACCGCGCACTCTGCCTGTATCCACCGTTATCCAAGAATTCGAGTTCGCGCCTGAGTCGGTCCAACTTCATTTGCCTGGTCTGTTCCATAGTGTTTTCTCGCGTTTAGCATCACAGAGCAGAGTGTTCGGGAGATAGGTCTCCTGTCACCAACGGGTGTGATCGCCGTCACAGTAGGGCATTCAATTTGCACTTAGTCTGCGTTGTATGGCTTGTTCACTGGCAGGAGACCTTCACTGTTGCTTGCATAGCGGCAACCTCAACGGACAGGCGGCCGTGGCGCATACGAGTCCAAATTTTGAGGCGGTAAAGCCGCGCGCCTTCGATGCCCGGCCGATGTTGGTCATCTGGGAGATGACCCAGGCTTGCGACCTGAACTGCGCCCATTGCCGCGCCAATGCCCGGCCCAGGAGGCACCCGCTGGAACTCTCGACGGCCGAGGCATTTCACTTGATTGACCAAATCGCTGAAATGCGCGTGCCTCTGTTTGTGTTGACCGGTGGCGATCCGCTGAAACGACCGGACATCATGCCTATCGTGCAGTATGCTTGCCGCCGCGGAGTGCGTACCTCACTGACTCCGAGCACCACGCCATTGCTGGTCCGCGACGCGGTTTTCAAATTAAAAGAGAGTGGGTTGATGCGGTTGGCGTTGAGCTTGGATGGCTCGACTGCTGACTTGCATGACGGCTTCCGAGGGGTGGCTGGGTCTTATCAGCGCGCTCTGGATGCGGTGGGATGGTGTCACGAGGCAGGGCTTCCGGTGCAGGTCAATACCACTGTTTCCCATCACAATTTGGCGGACCTCGACAATATGACCGAACTGCTCAGCTCAATTCGTGTTGTGCTGTGGAGCGTATTCTTCCTGGTTCCAACCGGACGCGCTCAACTCGATCAGATGCTTACTTCCGAGGAACATGAGCAGGTGTTCGCGAAACTCTATGCCGCGTCAAAACGGGTTAAGTTCCACATTAAAACGACTGAGGGGCAGCACTATCGCAGATATGTTTTGCAAGAACGGGCGCTGGAATCGACCTCCAAATCGAAAGCGGATTTGATCGCGCGAGCGCCAAAAGGGGTCAATGACGGCAAGGGATTCGTTTTCGTAAGTCACACCGGCGAAGTGTACCCGAGCGGATTCCTGCCGCTGCCTGCCGGGAACGTGCTCTGGGAGCCGCTCTCGCAGATTTATCTGAATTCGCCGCTATTTCGTGCGCTGCGCGACACCTCGCAATTAAAAGGGAAGTGCGGACGCTGCGAATATAAGGATGTGTGCGGAGGGTCACGCGCCAGGGCGTACGCGCTCAATCATGATCCGTTGGCAGAAGAGCCATGCTGTCAATACATCCCGCAAAGCTGTTAGGCGTGGACCATTTTCTCAAGTGCAGGTTTGTTTCGTAAAACCAGCGTCGAGCCTTTCACCTGCAGCAATTGCTTCTTCTTGAACTCCGAGAATAGGCGGCTGACCGTCTCACGGGTGGTGCCAATCATCTCGGCGATCTCTTCATGGGTCAAAGTAAGTTTGATTTGCGCCTGCCCGTTACCTTGTCCATTCTCGGGATACCAGGAAAGCAACAGCTTCGCGAACTTTTCCCCAGGAGAACTTGTCAGACCCAGAGTTCGAATCCCTTCGTAGGCGGTGTAGTAATTCAAGCTCAATTGCTCCGCGACGCGCAGCGCCACTTCGCCGTGCTCTTTTAGGAATTTCAGCAAGGCATCCCGGGGAATGAAATTCGCCTGCCCAGGCTCAATCATTTCAGCCGTCACTTCATAGGGATGATTTGAAATGGTTGCATTCAGGCCTAAAACATCGCCGGCATCGGAAATTTTGGTGATCAGGGTTTTGCCTTCGCTGGAAGATGTAGAAAGTTTGACCTTCCCGGTGCAGAGCACAAAGACTCCGCGAGGCTGCTGCCCTTCGATGAACAGGACCGCCGATTTTGGATAGGTGGCGCTGGACTTGATGTCGTTCAGCTTCTGCACCGCGGGCGCCGACAAATTGCAGAAGAGGTGGTCCTCGCGCACCGGGCAGGTGAGGCAATTGTCCAGAATATTCAGTCCGTATGGCGCTCGCATAAGCTTTGGCCTGATTCTAGCACCCTGATTGTGATTTCAATCACCGGAAAGCGTGACCGGGTGCATCGCGTGGGCAGGCCATGAGGGCCAAAATCATGAATGTAAGTGGTGAATGGGCGGGAGGGCGCAATGCCAACACTTTTGGAGAGATCAGCGGGGTTAAGGTGGAAACCACCATCAACCTGACCTTCAGCTGCAGGCCTGACGAAAACAGTTCGGTTTTTAGCGGTGCGGTCCTTCGATTCGCTTGAAGGAGACGACTATGGAAAGCGGACATAACTATCGAGTGGTGGCCTGGTGGAGCTCAGGAAAAACCGGTTTGGCGAAATCCGATTCTGCGCCTAATGCGATACATTTCACCGCTCCACCGCAATTTGGAGGAGTCGAAGGAAGATGGACCCCGGAAGATCTGATGCTAGGCGCGGTTGCTGGCTGCTATACGACTACTTTTCGCGCGCTGGCGGAATATTCTAAGTTTGCCTACACCGATCTTGAAGTCGAAGTACGTGGGACAATTGGAAAGGTGGAATCGGGCTACGCATTCAGTGAAATCACGATCCACGCAAAATTAAGTATTGGGGATGAAGCGGAGCATCAGCGGGCCCGCAGGTTATTAACGAAAGCAAAATCCGTGTGCCTGGTCTCTCGTGCTCTGTCTGTCGCGCAGAAATTTGAATCGCACGTGGAAGTGACGGCGAGTGCAGTGGAATCGAACTCCGCTGTGCCTGTCGCGTAATACTATAATGCCGGACTTTGCCGCAAGCATTAGACTCAGGCGAGTGGCTTCACCACCTGCTTCCAACGACGGGCTTGGACCGAGTGTCGTCCGTAAGAAATTGCGGGCCGATGCTGAGGTCGTTATCCGGGCGATTCGTCCGGACGACGAGCCGCTGATGGTCAAATTCCATGGAATGCTCTCGGACCGCACAGTCTATTTTCGTTACTTCTGCTCGCTCAGTCTCACGACGCGAACCGCGCACGAACGACTCGCGCGCATTTGTTTCGTGGATTCGGAACGCGAAGCCGTACTCGTCGCGGATCACACCGATCCAAAAACTGGGGAGCAGAGCATAGTTGCTGTAGGTCGGCTGAATAAGCTGCCGGACGGAAAGTCAGCGGAGATCGCCGTTCTAGTGTCGGATTTGTATCAGAGTCAGGGTATTGGAAAGAAACTGTTGCTTCGGCTCATCGAGATCGCGCGTGAGCAGAAAATAGCACGGCTAATTGCTGAGATGCTCCGCGACAACATACCAATGCAGGCCGTTCTCAAGCGACTCGGGTTTCGCCTCAGTCTGCTAAATGATCCGCGCTCCGTCCGCGCAGTTCTCGAATTGTGATCTAGCCTGCTGTGCTCCGCTGAGCGAAAGCTGGGGTCCGGACTAGAGCACCCGGGTCTGACGCTCCTGTCCGACCACCACCTGGATGCAACTCAACCTCCCATCAAGCTGGACTTGCCGGTCCATCTGTCGGACAGGAGTGTTGGACCCAGACGGGCATTAATCCCGCGGTGTGATTCCAATCACAATCTTCTGTGGCGTTGGTCATGGCTGAAATTTGCTCCCGAATTGAAACTTGAGTCATGGATTCAGAGGAGCTCGCCATGATGACTCTTTATCGGCTCGTGCGCTTGATTGAAATGCACTCTAACGAACTTGCAGCTTGCTTGCTGGACCGAGTTCATAACTCCGAAGCAACCCCCGATTATCAACTCGTTCCCGACGAAGACCTCAAGGAGCGAGTGCAAGAAATTTACCGGCAGCTTGGCGATTGGTTGTTGACCAAAGACGAACTGGATCTCGAAGCCAGGTACCTGCGTATCGGCGCTCGTCGCGCCAAGCAGGATGTGCCATTCAGCCAGGTAGCGTGGGCGATTGTGTTGACCAAAGACAATCTGTGGGAATTCCTGAAGAAAGAAACAGAGATGGATCGTCCGGTCGAAGTCTTCGGCGAACTGGAAATGTTGCAGTTGCTGGACCGCTTTTTTGATCGGGCAATCTACTATGCCGCTATTGGTTTCGAGAAAGCACGCGCGGAAATGGAAATTGCAAGCATCAGAGCCACTGCGTAGGGGAGAGAAGAATGTCGTGGGAAGTTGAATACTCGCAAAAAGTTCGATCTGCAGATGAAGCGCTGCGTTTTGTGGAATCCGGCATGCGCGTTTACATCCAGCCAGGATGCGCGGAGCCGGAAACGCTGGTGGAAGCGCTGATTCGCCGTGCTCCTCACGTCCGCAATGTAGAAATTGTACACATGATGACGATGGGCGTTGCTCCTTACGTGGCTCCAGAGATGGCTGGACACTTCCGCCACAATGCAGTGTTCATCGGCTCGAACGTGCGCGAGGCGATCAACGATGGTCGCGCGGATTACACGCCCATTTATCTCAGCGAAATCGAAGAGCTGTTCGAAAGCGGCGCCATGCCCATCGATGTTGCGCTGGTAGAAGTTTCTCCACCGGATTCTCACGGGTTTTGCAGTTTTGGCGTTGGCGTGGACACAACGCTCACCGCCGCTAAATGTGCCCGTTACGTCGTCGCGCAGGTCAACGACTATATGCCGATAACGTACGGCGATAGTTTCATTCATGTGAGTGACATAGATGCGGTGGTGGAATCGTCACGGCCGCTATGCGAACTAAAGAAGCCCGTGATCACTGACATGCATGTAGCAATAGCACGCAATGTAGCGGGCCTGATAGACGATGGGGCAGTGCTGCAGACTGGAATCGGGGGCATTCCAGATGCAGTCCTGCCCTTTCTCATGGATCGCAAAGATCTCGGAGTTCATAGCGAACTGGTTTCCGACGGCGTGATTCCGCTGATTGAAACTGGAGTTCTGACCGGCGCTCGCAAGAATTTTAAGCCGGGCAAGATCATCGCGGGCTTTGCCCTCGGAGGCAAGAAGCTCTTTGAGTTTGTGGATAACAATCCGATTTTCGAATTCCGTCCAACCGCTTACACGAACAATCCAGAGCGGATTGCCTGCAATAACAACATGGTCGCGATCAATTCAGCGTTGCAGGTTGACCTTACGGGACAGGTATGCTCGGATTCGATCGGAAACCAGTTTTATAGCGGTATTGGTGGTCAGGTTGACTTCCTGCGCGGGGCTTCGCGATCTAAAGGAGGAAAGCCGATCATCGCAATTTCATCTACGGCGAAGGGCGGCAGCATTTCTCGGATTGTGCCAATGCTTAGCCCGGGTGCCGGCGTTGTGACTTCGCGCGGGTTGGTCCGATATGTGGTCACCGAACATGGTGTGGCCTATCTTCATGGGAAATCGATCCGTGAACGCGCGAAAGCGCTGATCGAGATTGCCGATCCGAAATTCCGGGAACAACTCTACGAATACTGCGAGCAAACCAAATGGCTGCAGCGTCCGCAACCTTTGTCAACCGGGTCCACAGAGTTGTTTGCTGCGGCAAACCCTGCAATTACTTCGCTCAATTGATCGCGGTGAGAAAAGAAGAGGGGCATCGTGAAGAATCCAGCTAACGCCGAAGTCCTGATTTGCGAAAAACTGATGAAATTTGGCT
>Ga0136846_1226771_pt1 | contig 12916 bp, 11 predicted proteins | sample HopSoiMetagenom2_FD_96841 | JGI IMG/M metagenome (GOLD analysis project Ga0136846, IMG submission 96841) | Grasslands soil microbial communities from Hopland, California, USA - 2 Assembly 2016 (version 4) | ecosystem: Environmental > Terrestrial > Soil > Grasslands | place: USA: Hopland...
CTCGGCTATTGAAGAATCCCGGGTAGATGTGCTGGCTGTGCTTGAATGTATGGAAAGCGCCCGTAATGGTTATTACGATGCGTATTTCTATGCTGAATTGATCCTGTTCGAACGGTTATTGCGATATGCCACCCATTCAGATCCCGTTGAGAATTACGATACCAGGAGCTCTTTGATCCTTTTCAATTTCCTGGAGCAGAATCAGGCTATCCGGGTCGATTCAGCATTCAGGTTGTGGCTTGAAAGAAGCAACCTTCGTACAATACTGATGACTTATATCGATGAAATAGCGAGAATAGAAAATGAAATAAAATCAGCCAGAACAAAGCAGGCTACAGAAATAGAAAGCATTCCCGAAAAACAAAGGCTGGGAGAATTTGCAGAACGTTATAGTGGAAAAAATGCTTCAAACCGAAATAAATTCCTAACTGCCCTCTATAAAGGATAACCTGTTATAAAAACCTTATGAACGCAGACAAAACAGATAATGTATATATAGGAGGTTTTTCCTATGAGGTAGGAGAACATGAATATGGCATTGAAAGGCTTCGTTCCCTAAGGGGGAACGAAGCGCAGATCCAAAAATTCAAAGAGGCTGGTTTTTCCAGGTTTCGTACCAGCGACCTTTCCATATTTGAGCTGGCCGCCAAATGCATGGAAAAATTATTTCGAAAAGTGAGCATCGATCCTAAGGAGATAGATGCATTCATTTTGTCTACCGGCTCCCTGGGAGCCGTTGATAATATTTCGCATCTGCAGTTGTGCCGGTTTTTACTTGACAATGGCCTGGTCAATGCTTTTCCGCTTGTTTCGTCTTTTTCGTTTTGTGGTAATTTTCTCACTGCCATTCATAAGGGATACCAGGGAATAAGGTCGGGAGATTACAAACATGTACTGGTAGTTACTTCCGATATCATTTCCGGATCTTCTACCAGGTTAGCCCCACCCGATATTGCTGTAGGCAGCGATGGGGCATGTGCCTGCCTGCTATCTGTAAACAACTATTCGGGATATGAACTGCAATCGATACACCAGGTTGCCCATGCCGCTGCCGGCATGCTTGATCCTGATAAGGATTTCCTCCACTATACCAAATCGGTAGGGCAGGGCATAAGGGAAGTAACCGCAAAGACGTTTGCAGAAAGGGAAGAAAGCCGCAAAACCATTACGCGCGTTTTTACCCATAATTACAGTCATAATATTTGCAGGAGCTACTGCAGGCTCATACAAATTCCCGAAAGCAAAGCGTTTACCAACAACACAGCAAGATATGGACATGTATGCGCCTCGGATCTGTGCATCAATCTTTGCGATTTCCTGGAAATGAACGGCGCCCTGCAAGAGTCGCAGCAGCTCCTGCTGCTTTCCACCGGACCTTTTATGTGGGGAAGCGCTTTAATCACAGCAATTAATAATTGAACGACTATGCTTTTTCATGAATATTTATTGTCGGACTATACCGATGACAAGGTGATCTTAAAAGTTAAACAAAACGAATACACTTATAAAGAGATCATTGAACAGGTAACTGTTTTTGAACAAGGCCTGCGCAATGCGATCATCACAAAGAGCGAACGGGTGATGATATTGATGGAAAACGGCTTGTCTGCTATTTGTATGCAACTGGCCTGTTCCCGCCTGGGTGTAATTTATATTCCCGTTAGCCCCTATGAACCTGCTAACAGAATACAAAAGATCATCGAGGTATATGAGCCGGTAGCCGTATTAACAGAAGATGATAATCCAAACAATCTGCTGAACGATGCCATTCCGTTTTGTAATGTAACGAAGGGGATAGTGCGCACGGCCCCTTTACGGGAGGCAAAAATGCACGACCATTCCCAGGTCACCGAAAATGATACTCTTTACATCATTTCCACATCTGGCACTACGGGCAACCCCAAAGGCATACCCATGACACATAAAGGGGTGCTTTGTTTCTTTAACGGCATGCTCAGCCATTGCAGGGTCAGTACCAGCGACAATATAGGGACCATCGCTCCTTTACAATTCGATCTGTCTCTTCTTGACCTGGGCCTGGCCTGGGGATCGAAAGCTTGTTTCTCAGTATTTTCCCAGGCGCTGGCTTACACGCCAAAGAAACTGATCGATGAACTGATTCGTTTGCGCGTCACCCAGTTTCATTCGGTACCTACGGTATGGACCATGATCATTGGCTCTGCGGCAGACAGAATTACTCAACTGACCGAACTGAAAGCCATTCTATATGCCGGCGATAAATTCCCGGTTCAGAATATCATGGTGTTGCAGCAAAAGCTACCGGGGCTTAGAATTATCAATTGCTTCGGACCAACTGAATGTATCGCCTTTTCATTTTACGATATACCCGTTATTACAAGTCCCGATACACAGGTGTCGATCGGAAAAGGTTATCCGGGCAATATTTTCTACCTCGTCGATGATAATGACGAACTCATTACGGCCGATGATGTGCCAGGAGAACTTTGGGTCAGCAATGGCGCTTTGTTCAATGGCTATTGGAATAATGAAGCCTTAAGCCGCGAGAAATTGACCAAAGATATGTTCACTGGTTCCAACACAAACCGGGTATACAAAACCGGTGATCTTATGTCTCGCGCTGCTGATGGAAACTATTATTTTCATGGAAGAAAAGATTCACAGATCAAGATCAACGGAAACAGGGTAGAGCTTGACGAGATAGAACAGGTGGTGCAGGAATACACAGGAGTGGTCGACTCGGTGGCCGTATACCAGCATAGAGATGACAATCCCAGGATTATCCTTTTTCTGTATGCCGGTCCTGGCCAGGCAATTGCAGAAGAATCGATAAGAAGTTATTGCCGTTCTAAATTGCCGGCTTACATGGTGCCGGCAAAAATTGTGATCACTGCTGAACCCCTGCCTGTAAATGTAAACGGCAAAACCGATCGGAAAAAATTGCTGGAGCAATTAAAGGCTCCTGTTTCTTACAATAAATGAACGTATATATGAGCGATTCCATTTCAAAAAAAAGAGCAGCTATGCCAGCCGGCACCAATTCCGTATTAGACACAAGAACGATCACTAAATCGAATGCAAATCTGATACAGGTATTGAAGCCCGGACAAACGGTATTGGATGTAGGTTGTGGCAGTGGAGCAATCACCCACGGTATCACCGGGTACGTAGGCGCTGAAGGCTTGGTTATCGGGGTAGATCGCAGTGAGAACCTGATCAACCAGGCTAAAACACAATTTGCTGCTATAGAGAACCTGTCATTTTATTGTGCCGACATACTCGATTTCAGCACCAACCTTCATTTCGACGTAATTACTACAGCCCGCACGCTCCAGTGGATTGCAAATCCACAGGTTGTAGTAGCCAGCATGAAAAGCCTGCTCAAGCCAAATGGTATTTTGTGTGTACTCGACTATGACCATACCGCTATAAACTGGGAGCCCGAACCTCCTGCCAGCATGCAGCATTTTTACCAGGCTTTTCTGCAATGGCGTGCCGATGCAGGGATGGACAATCAAATAGGGCAACATGTGGGTGCCATGATGGAAGAAAACGGGTTGCAGTTGACAGAACAGCACGATCAATCGGAATATTTGCAAAAAGAAGAGGAAGGATTTGCTACTCATATCGATATATGGGCAGTAGTAGCAGAGACAAGAGGAAAGCAAATGGTAGATGATTCCTATATAACCGAAGAAGAGCGATTACTTGCGCTGACGGAATACCGTCAATGGAGCGTATCGGATGCACGCAGTATGAAACTTGTATTGAAAGCAGTTCATGCGATGAATAAATAACAGTTATAGTTTGTAACCCGGGGCATTTTAATTATTATGGAGAATACAGTCATTTATAAATTGATATTCCGGCGGCAAACGTCGGGCTATACCGCTTATCTGAGCCTTAGCGGCCATTCACTGCCCTGTATATATCCTGCCGATATTTTGAGCGCGCGCGAGCAGTGGCAGTACGATATGTACAATGGCGCCAGGCAGTCTGAATTTTTTCTTTCCAGGCTGCTCACCAAAGACCTGGTGCGCAGGTTTTATGTAGAGAAGGGGTGGCATGAGATTGAAGTGGCAAACAGCGTATTTGGTCAACCTGTATTGTGCGATACCGGTTGCGGTCACAATTTACGTATTTCCATTGCCCATAAAAAGGAGTTGGCGGGTTCACTCGTTTTTGATGCAGAGCATCCGCTGGCCCTGGATATAGAACAGACGCAATACCCTCCGAGCCTGTTGCGCACAATGGAAGCCGACGAATTGCAGGCGCTTGAGAAGATGGGATTATCGGCTATGCATGCCTGGAGCGCCAGGGAAGCGCTTTCGAAAGTACTGGGGTGCGGAATAACCGTAGATATGAGGTTCTTCAAAACCACCAACTGGGAACAATACGATAATTTTTACACCGGCGAATACGCGCACTTTCTTCAATACCGGTTTATAGGATTTATAGTCAATGATCATATCATTACCCTTGCTTTACCGCGCCATAGCGATATCGAAATAAAGCTATTCAATCCCGAAAGTGCGGTACATACAACGTTAAAAAATGAACATTAAACGATTACTGCAACATGCAAAGGAACAAAACAGTTCTGTTTGTGATGGCTCCTTTTGTGAGCCATCTTTTGCCTACCTATAAAATCGGCTTATACTTTCAGGAACGTGGATATAAAGTAGTGTATGTATCTACCGTAAAATGCGAACAGCATATTGTACAACATGGTTTCTTATTTCAGAATTCGGCTGTACGCGATGAAAACGCAAAAGTGATGAAGGTGGAGGATCTGGTTTCCTTCCTGGTTTCAAAATACCACGCGGCATTATTCCTGGTAGAAGTAAGTTTCTGGAGTTGGGGCCTTCTGCTGCAGGGATGCCGGCAAAGATTTATTATGATCCAAACCTGGCCATGCTGCGACAGGGCGCCATTTTTACTTACCGAAGGGTATCGTATCATGCAGAAAAGGAACCTGTTTACCTACATTACCAATGTATTTTCCTGGAGAAAAGAGAACCGGCGCGCAAGGGAGCTGTTGCAATCGGGCGACCTGAAATCATATTATGATGAACTGGTGATAAAAGCGGGGCTCGATCCCTCGGGAAAATATATAAGCCGGCAGAACCGGATAGGATATTTCAGGATCCTGCATGTGCCCGAGATCATTTTGTATCCGCTGGAATTCGACTTCCCGAGAAGAAAAAATAAAAATACCTGGTTTGCAGGTCCGTTCATCGATACAACCCGGCCCGAAGTCAATGGCTCGTTCCCGGTTTTGCCCGATAGCCCGCTCATTTATTGTTCACTGGGCTCCATGACCAATTTGTATAAGAACAGCAGATCGTTTTATGATCGCATGATTGCAGCGTTTACGCAAAGGCCCGGTATGACATTGGTTATGTCGGTAGGTAATGTTATCAACGAAATCGACCTGAGCGGGTTACCTTCCAATATACATATTTGCGCATACGCCCCGCAGCTACATCTGTTAAAAAAGGCGGCGGTGTTCATTACCCAAGGGGGCGCCGGATCTGTAAAGGAAGCCATTCACTTTGGCGTTCCAATGGTCATTTATCCCTGGGTAACAGCAAAAAACAGCGACCAGTTAGGAATAGCCGACAGGGTGATCTATCACCACCTGGGCGTACTGGGAGATATAGAAAACGACCAGCCCGCCGATATATTGAAAAGGATCGACCTGGTGCATGGCAATAAAAAGATCATGGGATCAATGCACCATATGCAATCTGTATTTCAACGCTATGCCGGTAATGAGAAAAATATTATCGATGCCATGATCCGGTTTGCTGAATAATTTAAACGGGGTATCCAAAAGTAAACATGAGAATATGCGTAAACTTCTTACTGTAATTTGTTTCCTGTTACTGGTCAATAATCTTATGGCGCAGGCCATATTGAAAGGAGTTATAGCAGACCGGAATAGCAGACCCATAGAAGGCGCTACGCTGCATTTGCTGCGATCGGGAGATTCTTCGCTGGCAGCAGGCACTGCATCCGATAGCAATGGTTTGTTTATTTTCAGCAATCTTAAACCCGGGCTGTACATATTGAAAACCACTTCTGAAGGATATCTGACTTACACAAGCCCGGCCCTGGGATTAAAGGCCGGTTCCACGGAAAATGTAACCGATACTATTTATCTCGATAAGCAGACTACCCATCTTCAATCTGTAACCGTTTCGGGGCGAAGAAACCAGATTACCATGCAACCCGATCGTATGCTGCTCGACGTTGCCAATAGCATTGCTTCAACAGGTGGTACCGCACTGGATATGATTGCCACCAGCCCAGGTGTTACAGTAAATTACCAGGAAGGTACTATCTCGATGAATGGGAAAAAAGGCGTTGTAATAATGATCAACGGAAGGCCCAATTATATGCCAGCTGGTGATGTGGTGAAAATGCTGCAGGGCCTCGGCTCGGGTAATATTCAGAAGATAGAGTTCATCACCAGTCCGCCGGCAGGTTTTGATGCTGAAGGTAACGCCGGGTTTATCAATATTGTACTTAAAAAAAATCCGGCTGATGGTTTGAACGGTTCTTTTTCGCTGACGGGTGGGTATGGAAAAGGCTTGCTGGGTGCTGGTTCGGGTAATTTTAATTACCGTGCCAGCCACATCAACTTATTTGGCGATGTTGCCTACTCGTACACACGCAATAAACCTTACACCACATTTTATCGAAGAGTATCCGACGAAGGCATAATAAAGGAAAGTTATTCCATCACCGACCGCAAGACAAGGATACCTACTATCAATGGGCGTATAGGGTTCGATATTGATCTGGGCCGCAAAACAACCGCCGGCATACTTATGTCGGGTTACGACAATAAATTCCGGTTACGGGCGGTCAATACTGCCTCCCTTAGTTCAAAAGGAAATGTAGACACCATGATATCTATCGATAACGGAGAATTGAATCATTGGAAGAATTACAGCGCAAATTTCAATATTCAGCACATGCCTGATACGAAGACGATCATTACTTTCAATGCAGATTACGTTTATTATAAAAACAGCGACCCGGTTAACTACACGAATGCGTATTACAACAGCGCCGGTAACCTGCTGTACCAGGAACGGATAGAAACCACCAAGGAAACACCTATAAATTTTAAAGTGGCAGCGGTGGATGTTTCAAGACATCTCGATTCCGTTACAGAATTGAGCGTAGGAGCAAAAACAACCGTTTTGCGTTTCGATAATAATGTAGGATTTTACCGCCTGGGGCAGAATCTAAGGGAAAAAGACAGCGCCCTTTCGACAGTCCATGCCCTGCGCGAAGATTATTCCGCCTTCTATGTATCATTGAATGCAAACCCCATCAAACGCATGAACGTGCGGTTGGGAATGCGGTATGAATATACAAACTCAAATCTTTCAAGCCCCTGGCAAAAAGATATTGTAAGCAGGCATTATGGCAATCTGTTTCCCAATGCACTGGTTTCTTATAAGCTCAGCAATGATATGACTTGGAGTGCCTCATATAACAGGCGAATTACCCGCCCGACCTTTAATGATCTGGCGCCTTTTACGTATTACCAGGACCCCAACACATTTTTGACGGGGAACCCAGCCCTGCAACCCACTTTTTCCGGTACTGTAAAAACAGACGTGCAGTTCAGGAAATATTTTCTGTCGGTTTCCTACACTACCGAAAAAAATTCCATCCAGATGTACCAGCCGCGTATCGATTCAGCTACCAATAAACTGTTTTATTCATCTGAAAATATTCCCCGGCTTAAAACATTCAATGCGTTGCTGACTATTCCTGTAAACTACCTCAACTGGCTCTCGGGTAATTATACTGTCAGTTTCATAAGGCAGCAGGCCGACCTGGTGTATGAAGGCAGTGCCGTAAAAAGAAATAAATCCATCTGGAGCTTTAATGGTGTACAGCGTGCCGTTTTGGGAAACAACTGGTCGGTAGAGGTGTCGGGATTTCTTAGAACGGGCGACATCGTCGGCATATTGGTTCAGAAGCCATATGGCAGCATGGATGCAGGCGTGCGAAAACAATGGGGTGCAAAAGGTACGGTTGGATTATCGGTGTCGAACATTTTCAATACCATGCAATTTCATTTTGTGGCTGAAGACGTGCAAAAGAATTTATATAATACCATCAATGCCGATTTGCTATATCGGGCAATCAGGCTTACCTATTCGCTGCCTTTTGGCAATCAAAAAGTGAAAGAGAGAAGGAACCGCGGGACAGGAGCCGAAGATGAGAAGAGCCGGGTAAACTAAAACGGAATTTTATTATTGTAAAGACATAACTAATTTGTATGATCAATCTGGGTTTTGATGAAATCAATCAGGTTATTTCGGTAGAAGATCTATTTGAGCCTGTTAAACAGTCATTCATTGATTATTCCTCCGAAAAGCTGATTGCGGCGCCTATAGAACTTTTCCATTTTTCCAATGGTGGTGATGCGCATATAAAAATGGCAGCCATAAACGGTTATGACTATTTTTCTGTGAAAGTTGCTACCATGTTCCCCGGAAACCTGCAAAACGGTATACCTGCTGCCAATGGAGCGATCTTTTTATTCAATGCGCTTACGGGGGAACCAACGGCTATTCTTAGAGATAAAAGACTATTGACCGATTTGCGTACTGCCGCTGCAGGAGCTGTTGCAACAGATTTCTTTAGCCATCCGGCCGCCGATACGTTAACGGTAATAGGTACGGGTAAGCAGGCTTATTTTCAATGCATGGCGCTAAGTAAGCTGAGAAAGTTGTCGAAAATAATTATATATGGTAGAAATAACGGTCATGCCGCGCAATTGAAAGAAAAGATGGAAAGGGATATGCCAGGTATACAGATCTTTTGTGGCGAACAGGCAGAATCTGCCGTACGGGCATCGGATATGATCATAACCACCACATCGGCCAAAGAACCTATTATAAAAGGATCATGGTTAAGAAAAGGACAGCATGTTACTGCCATTGGAGCCGACGATGCATTTAAAAAAGAGATCGACGAAGATTGCTTTACTATGGCAGATCATATTTATGTAGATTCTTTGGAGTTGAATACAAACTGTGGAGAGTATGCAGGCGCACTGGCAAAAAATCCATATCTTCAGCAGAAGACAACCGAACTTGGCGTGGCCTTCCGGAACAATGAGCGGCTATCCGGGCCAGGTACCATTACCCTGGTAAAACTGGTGGGGCTGGGCGTTCAGGACCTTGCTGCCTGTTCTGTGGTTCTTAATAAAATGCAGTTTGAAATTATATAACCAACATCCACCTTACGTTATGGAAGCAACGCATCCAAATCTTATTCTGATCCACCGTTTTTTTGAAGCTTATGCCAATAATGATATGGACAAGCTTCGTTCGATCCTCGATGAAAATATAGAATGGCATATTCCCGGCAAACATCCGTTGAGCGGCACCAAAAAAGGCATCGATGAAGTGCTGGCTTATTTTCGTCAATTGGAAAAGTGCGCCTTCAAAGCAGCGCCCATCGTAATGGGCCTGAATGATACTTATGTGATCGATTGCCATACGAACTGGAGCAACCTGCCAGGCGAAGATAACCTGCACAATATGTCGTGCCTGCTGTGGAGGTTCGATGGCGACCGCATCGTGGAGGTACACAATTTTCCGCAGGACCAGCATGTGGTTGATGCGTTTTTCTCCAGGAATTATCCAGGTTAACAGATCAATTGTGTATTAATTTACACTTTACTTAATTTTTAACTGGGATCTACTCAATAATAAATTTGTAACCCCTGCCATGTACGTTAATAAATTTAATGGAGTTATCGTCGATTAATTTCTTACGTAATTTAGATACCAATACATCCACATTTCTACTGATGACTACTAAGCCTTTATCTTCCCAAATCTCTTTCATCAGTTTTTCCCTTTCTACGACCTGATTTATATTTTCTGCAAATATTTTTAGTGCTTTTGTTTCTTTTTCCGAAAGCGTAATACTTTTATCCTCAGTTTTCAGCATATTATTATCTGCGTAGAATCTAAAGCTTCCTAATTGCAGGTAATCATTATTATCGGGGATTGATGCTTTCTCATCTTCTTTCCGGAATTTATTTTTTACATAAAATCCAACAACACTCAAAGGAATAATTAATAGCAACAACAAAAAGTAATTAAATGTAGTTTTCTTCAAGAATTCAATTTCAATAGCATAACAACCAACCTCCAGCTTACGCCTCCCGCAAGGTGTTAAATTGCCTGCCTGGCGATTTATTTCGAATGCAAAGACAGTTTGCTTTGGTTTACAATTCTTTAAACTCACTATATAATTGTTTGCCAGGCCGTTTTTTTGAAATGTTCGTTGAACTAAATTGATGAGTGTATCCGAAATAAACCAAAAGTCATTTTGAAAGGAGATCTGGTATGTATTTTCATTTAATTGCTTAACCGGCAGCACTCTGGATGTAGAATCTTTAGCTGTAAGTAAAAGCTGATGTCCTACTTCACGTAATACAACTTCTAAATGCTTTTCAGGAATTTCATCTTTTTTATTGATAGAAGCTACAGCTGAAATTAAAATAAAAATTATTATGATGGAAGACCCGAATAGAATATATGGCTTCATGCCTGCAAAATACACCATTAGCCCCCGGTTTTAGTTGGTTTTACAAACGTTTTACGCATCTTTTACAACTTTTTACTGCTAAAAACCTTCCCGGTAATTGATGCCGGATATCTTTACTTTATTGTTTCAACGAATCATTTATTGCCATGAATATGCATAACCTTGCTTTTTTGCTTCTTTTTCAATACCTCTTAGCTTGTAATCAGCCGATACAAGTTTATAGTCAGCAAAATCAAAAAAGAGATACCACCAGAAGTGCAAATATCGTGTTTAGATCTGCTGATGGCGGACAAACATGGCAGGACATAAGCAATGGGCTGCCCGAACCTGTGCAGGATGACTACGGTATGGGCAGAAATGTTTTTTACGCAGATGATAATGGGCTCTATTTAACCGATGGAAACTGGATATATCACAGCAACACAAATTCCACGGCTCCTTTTTGGACCAAAGATATTTTTCCTGACAAACATAGCAACATTGCCCCTGGTAAGTCCGGGATATTTGCATACAATTACTATAGCCCCATTTTACAAAAACTAAACGGAACAAATGCATGGTCGCCGATATTCACAGATTTGCAGGAGAAGAAAGTACGCACTGTTTTAGAAACTGCCGGAGGCATCCTTTTCATCGGCACCGACGAGGGCCTTTTTAGATCCACAAACAATGGAAAAACATGGAAACGGGTCAATGCATGGGGCCTGTTAGGAAAATTAGCAGAGTCGGATGGTGTTATGGTGGCCACTTCCAATAGAGGGATAATTAGATCGACCGATAAAGGTGAAAACTGGGAGTTGGTGGTCAGTGAGGGCGGCGTGGGCATCGATGTAGCATGCATCAAAGGTGGATTCGCTGCCATTAATTACAGTACAGCGGCCAGGACCAGGAGAGTGCGAACATCCTACGACGGCGGAAAAACCTGGCAGCCCATTGATGCCGGCCTTCAGGCGCAAATTATTATTGACTCACCCTGGCGGCCCATTAATGCCGGCAATCCGGCACAAGGCGCTGACTCAGTTTGGCATCCTAAAGAAGCTGCCCTTCCGGCGCAAGAGTACAAAACTTCAATTATCCAGGTGGGTGAAAACTTCTTTTGTGGTCATTCTGACGGTATTTACAGGACATCAGACAAGGGAAAAACATGGAAGCTGGTACTTCCTTCTGTAAAAGGGAAGATGTTTAAATTATCTGTTTCCGGCAACGTGATTTATGCCATACAGATGGAGAATCATTGTTAAACCTGCCCGATAGTAAAAGATAAATGAAGCAAGATAGAAACGGAAACATTTTGATTGCTGCATCATCAGGAGATATATCTATGTTAATTAAACCTACAAAATATATGAAAAAAGTTATTTATGCGCTGATCTTACCGCTGGTTGTGGTAAGCGGACTAGTATTTGCTAATCACGAAATCAAAAATGAAACTTCTAAAAAATCAACCCAAATGGCACTGTCTGCTGGTGAAATGACAATGGAGGCTGTTGTAACCTCTCTTTATCCGCCAGGCTCACGATCAGGTTTCGGAGTAAAGGTCAGGATTAATGGTTACGATTATATTCTTGGTTTTGGGACGGAAAAATCTAATGAATTTCAGCAATTGCATAGCCTGAAAGTGAACGACAAAATAATGATAAGCAGCCGAAGTGTATTTAATGTATTGTACGCTCCCAAGGGTTCATGTCCAATGATATCTGGCGACTATGTAGAACGAGATAGTAAAATAATTTATAAACGTGCCCCTCGCAAAGGCGGTTGCTGAGTAAAGTTATAATGGAATTGGCTTTACGGACTTTAAAGGTTTAGAGAGTCAGAAATAATTTTTTAGCAGACACTTTTAAGATGAAATTATGTTTCAGGCAGTATACTGGATCAGCTTGAAAAGTAGGGGGTGCCGAAAAGATATTTTCTCTGCTTTTGATTGCCTGAGATGCCTGGACCCTAACTTGGAGTCTACAATCAATTTGTTACTTCATCATTCAATTTGGAGAGGTCCACTATTCAAGTTGAATAAGGTACCATTCATTTTTATCGGATGATGTGGCACAATGCAGGTCTCCCATTTCAATTTGCTGGCTTTACACCGCAAAGAGGTAGGGCGTCAAATCAATATGATGGTTCTCTGATGCATGTATTGACCTCACCCGATAGACTGGCAATCTCCATCTATCGGATAAGAACCTTCTCCAATTTTGCGAAAGCGATCATTTTTCAGTTTTAAGGTTCCATAATTCATTTTCCACCTTCAATAATCAATATGGCCGGCGCCATATTCTATTTTTAAGTGTCAATAATTCAGATGGCAGCCCCAATAAACAAGTTTAGCGGCGGACACTTC
>Ga0136846_1237632_pt1 | contig 12916 bp, 10 predicted proteins | sample HopSoiMetagenom2_FD_96841 | JGI IMG/M metagenome (GOLD analysis project Ga0136846, IMG submission 96841) | Grasslands soil microbial communities from Hopland, California, USA - 2 Assembly 2016 (version 4) | ecosystem: Environmental > Terrestrial > Soil > Grasslands | place: USA: Hopland...
CAATGCCGGCCGAAGTGGCCAGCGTGTTCCCCACCGCCGCCAGCCAGGTGGTGTTCAGGAGCAGAATCGAGTGGTCGTAGACGAAGACGAAGGGGACGATGAAGCCCGCCAGCGCCAGCCGCACCGCGATGAAGCCTGTCCTGGTGGGGTCGGCCTTGGCGATGCCCGCGCCGGCGAAGGCGGCCAGCGCCACCGGCGGCGTGAGGTCGGCGAGCAGCCCGAAGTAGAAGACGAACATGTGCGCCACCAGCGGTGGCACGCCGTGGACTGCGAGCGCCGGCGCCGCCATGGTGGAGGTGATGATGTACGTCGGGATGGTGGGCACGCCCATGCCGAGGATCAGCGACGCGATCATGGTGAAGACCAGCGTCAGCGCGAGGTTGCCGTGCGCGAGCGCTGTGATGGCGCTGGAGAGCTTCACCCCGAACCCGGTCTTGGTCGCCACGCCGACTACGATGCCGATCACCGCGCAGGCGATGGCCACGCCCAGGGCGCCGCGGGCCCCGCGCTGCAGCGATTCGAGCAGCTCCCAGACGGTGTGGCGGGTCTCGGGCTTCACCAGCGCTCCTGCGATGAGCAGCCCGTGCAGCGCGAGGACTCCCGGCACCCCGTACTTCCACGCAAGCGCGGCGCCGATGATGACCGCGACGGCGATCAGCGCGCGCAAGCCCGGCCGCGCGTAGGTGGTCCAGAGCTTCTGCACCAGGATCACCGCGATGGTGACCATGATGCCGTAGAAGCCGGCGAAGAGCGGCGTGTAGCCGGCGACGAGCAGATACACCAGCACCACCAACGGCGTGAGCAGGTACCACCCCTTGGCGAACACGCGCTTGAACTTCGGCAACTGCTCGCGCGGCAGCCCCTTGAGCCCCGTCCTCCCCGCCTCGAAGTGGACCATCACGCCGACGGCAAGGAAGTAGAGCACGGCGGGGATCGCCGCCGACTTGCAGATCTCCACGTAGGGGATGCCCAGCGTGTCGGCCATGATGAACGCCACCGCGCCCATCACCGGCGGCATCAGCTGCGCTCCCATCGAGGAGGCGGCCTCCACCGCGCCAGCGAACTCCGCGCGGAAGCCGGTCTTCTTCATCAGCGGGATGGTGAAGGCGCCGATGGTGACGACGTTGGCGATGGCCGAGCCGTTGACGGTGCCGAGGATGGCGCTGGAAACGACTGCCACCTTGGCGGGGCCGCCCAGCGTGTGCCCCACCAGGCTCATCGCCAGGTCGGAGAAGAAGGAGATGATGCCCGCCTGCTCCAGATAGGCGCCCATCAGGATGAAGAGGAAGATGTAGGTGGCGGAAACGCCCAGCGGGATGCCGAAGATGCCCTCGGTGGTGAGGTACATGTACTCGGCGATGTCTTCGATGCCGTAGCCGCGGTGCGCGAACAGGCCCGGAATGGAGCGGCCGAAGTACGCATAGGCCAAGAAGACGCTGGCCAGGATCACCATGGGCGGGCCGATCACCCGCCGGCTCGCCTCCATCACCAGCAGCATGCACGCTACCGCGATGGCGAGATCGAGCGTGGTCGGCATGCCGGCCCGCTGCACCAGCGCGGCGTAATCGGCCACCAGATAAAGACCCACCGCCGCGCCGGCCAGCGCGAGCAGCACGTCGGTCCAGGGAACGCCGGCGGAGATCTTCCCGCGCCGCGCCGGAAAGAGCAGGAAGGCCAGCGCGAGGACGAAAGCGAGGTGGATCGAGCGCTGCAAGATCGCGTCGAGCAGCCCGAATCCAGCCGTCAGCAGCTGGTAAATGGAGAGCCCCGCGGCGACGGCGAAGACGATCCACTTCCAGATGCCGCCGACGTGACGGAACCGGAACTCCGGGTCGTACTTGGCGATCTCCTGCTCGATGACCTCGGGCGCCGCGATGGCGACCGCCGGCTCCGCCGCCGTGCTCACTTGAGCAGTTTCTTTTCGCGGTAGTACTTCTCGGCGCCGGGGTGCACAGGCACCGGCAAGCCCTTCATCGCGTTGGCCAGCTTGATGTCCTTGGCCGCCGCGTGCGCCTGCGAGAGGCGGTCCAGGTTCTCGAAGATGGCCTTGGTCATCTCGTAGGCGGTCTTCTCGTCCATCTCGGCGCGGGCGATGATGAAGTTGGCCACGCCCACGGTGTGCACGTCATGGTCCTGCCCGCGGTAGGTGCCCTTGGGAATGGTGGTGGCGAGGAAGAAGGGCAGCTCCTTGGTCAGCTTGTCGCGCACCGGCCCGTCGATGGCCACCACCGTGATCTCCTGCGAGGTGGCGATGTCCATGATGCCGGGGTTGGGCATGCCCGAGCTGATCAGGGTGGCGTCGATGGCGCGGTTCTTCATCTGGTCCGCGCTCTCCGAGAAGCTGAGGTAGTCGGTCTTGGCGAAGTCGGAGTAGCTCATCCCCGCGGCGGCGAGGATCTGGCGCGCGTTGATCTCGGTTCCCGACCCGGGCGCACCCACCGAGACGCGCTTTCCTTTCAGGTCTGCCAGCTTGACGATGCCGGAATCCTTGCGCGCCACGATCTGGATGGTGTTCGCGTAGATGTTGGCCAGCGCGCGCAGGTTCTTGAGCGGGACGGTGAAGCCGCCCGCCTTGTCGCCGGTATAGGCGAAGGAGAGCGTGTCGCCCAGGACGAAGGCGAGGTCGCTCTTGCCCTGGCTGACGTTGATGCAGTTGACCTTCGAGGCGGCGGTCACCTCTGCCGAGGCGTTGTAGCCGGTGAGCTTGTTGTTGATCACGTCGGCCAGCGCGGCGCCGATGGGAAAGTAGGCGCCGCCGGTGCCGCCGGTGGCGATGGAGATGAACTTGGTGTCAGCCGCGAGGGCCGACAACGCGCAGCAGAGCGCGACGGCGGGCGCTGCCCGGTGCAGTTTCATCGGGGGTTCCTTCTCGCTGCACGCCGATCGAAACCACCGACTCGCCGAAGAGCGCGGTCAGGTCGAGGTCGCGACCGTCCACGTGCAGCACGTGGTGGGACAACGGGGACAGGCGGATGCGCAGGTCGCGAATGGGGATGTGGCGATGATCGATCCACATCCTGCCCGACCGGTTGTGGAAGACCTCGCCGGGCAGCAGGCAGTCAGGCAGCCCGGCGCCGGCGGAAGAGAATTCGGATGCGGTCAGGATCACCTGGCCGGAGTCGACGCGGTAGGTCTCGCGCCACTCCGTGCGCTCGACCGAGTGGATCCAGGAGAGCTGGAAGGTGCCGCCCCGCATCGGGAGACAGCGTACCTCGTGCGGAGCGGCGACGCGCAGGCACTCGGCGGAGGCGGCGCCGGCCCCCAGGACGATGACTGCCGCGGCGGCAAAGAAGCGCATCCTCGGCCGGGAGGTAAAGCGCACTTCCGTGCGGCCGATCAAGCCCCAGCCGCTTCGGTGCTTGATTTCAACGCCGAGGCGGGGTGCAATGCGCGCCCTTTTCGCAGCGCTTCTTCAAGGAGCACCCGTGACCTGCCGCCTCATTGCCGCAACCGCCGTCGTTCTTGCAGCCTGCGCGTCCACCAATGGAGCAACCCCCGCCGCGCCGGCGGCCACCGCCGCGAAGGCGAGCACCACCGAAAAGACCAGCGCCGCCGCCGCTCCCGCCGCGCCGTCCGCAGCCGCGGGCAACCCCTTCCTCGCGCCCAGCCCGCTGCCTTTGCAGATGCCGCCGTTCGACCGCATCCACGACGCGGACTACCTGCCCGCGTACGAGGCGGGGATGGCCGAGCACCTGAAGGAAGTGGAGGCCATCGCCAAAAATCCCGAGCCGCCAACTTTTGAGAACACGCTGGTGGCGCTGGAGAAGTCGGGCCGGCTGCTCGACCGGGTGGGGCGGACCTTCTCCAACCTGAACGCCACCAACGGCAACCCGGAGATGCAGAAGGTCGAGACGCAGATGGCGCCCAGGCTCTCGGCGCACCGCGATGCCGTCTTCCTCAATCCGGCGCTGTTCGCGCGCGTGGATGCGCTCTACCAGAAGCGCGCGCAGCTCGGGCTCGACCCGGAGTCGGTGCAGCTGCTGGAGCGCTACGAGACAAACTTCGTGCGCGCGGGCGCGAAGCTGTCCGATGCCGACAAGGAGAAGCTGAAGAAGCTGAACCAGGAGCTGTCGTCGCTCACCACCAAATTTCGCCAGAACGTGCTCAAGGCCACCAAGGAGTCGGCGGTGGTGGTGGACGACGTCAAGGAGCTGGACGGCCTGTCCAAGCAGCAGATGGGCGCGGCGGCGCAGGCCGCCAAGGCGCGCGGGCTGGAGGGCAAGTGGGTGATCGCGCTGCAGAACACCACCATCCAGCCGCCGCTCGAGCAGATGAAGAACCGTGAGCTGCGCGAGCGCGTGTTCAAGGCGTCGGCGTCGCGCGCGACGGGTGGCGACGCGGACAACACGGGCATCGTCGCGCGCGTCGTCACCCTGCGGCTGGAGAAGGCGGCGCTCTTCGGCGCGCCCAACTGGGCGGCCTACACGCTCGCCGACGAGACGGCAGGCACGCCGGCGGCGGTCAACGACATGCTCGGCAAGCTCGCGCCGGCTGCCTTGGCCAAGGCCAGGAAGGACGCGTCGGATCTCCAGGCCATCATCGACAAGGAGGCCAAGGCGTCGCACACCAAGTCGTTCCAGCTGGCTCCCTGGGACTGGGCCTTCTACGCGCAGCAGCTGCGCAAGGCGCGCTTCGACTTCGACGAGAAGGACGTGAAGCCGTACTTCGAGATGAACCGCGTGCTTCAGGACGGCGTCTTCTACGCGGCCAACCAGCTCTACGGGATCAGCTTCAAGGAGCGCCACGACCTGCCCGTGTACCAGGAGGACGTGCGCGTCTTCGACGTGCTCGACGCCGACGGCTCGCAGATCGGGCTCTTCCTCGCCGACTACTACAAGCGCGACAACAAGCAGGGCGGCGCGTGGATGAACACCTACGTGTCGGAGTCGGCGCTGCTCGACCAGAAGCCGGTGGCCGCCAACCACCTCAACATCCCCAAGCCGGCGCCGGGTGAGCCCACCCTGCTCACTTTTGAAGAAGTGACCACCATGTTCCACGAGTTCGGCCACGCGTTGCACGGGCTGTTCGCCCACGTGAAGTACCCGCTGCTCTCCAGCACCGGGCCGCGCGACTTCGCCGAGTACCCGTCGCAGTTCAACGAGATGTGGGCGCGCGACCCCAAGGTGCTGGCCAACTTCGCCAAGCACCACGTCACCGGGGAGCAGATGCCCAAGGCGCTCTTCGACAAGGTGATCGCGGCGCAGACCTTCAACTCGGGCTACTCGACCACCGAGTACCTGGAAGCCGCGATGCTCGACCAGGTCTGGCACCAGCTCCCGGCATCGCAGGTGCCGACGGCCGACAAGGTCGCCGCGTTCGACGATTGGGCGTTGCGGCAGGACGGCGTGCTCTTCCCCGCGGTGCCGCCGCGCTACCACACCGCGTACTTCTCGCACATCTTCTCCAGCGCCAGCGGCTACTCGGCGGCCTACTACGCGTACATGTGGAGCGAGGTGCTCGCGCGCGACTCGGGCCAGTGGTTCAAGGCCCACGGCGGCCTGACCCGCGAGAACGGCGACACCTTCCGCAAGATGGTGCTGTCCCGCGGCCGCACCGAGGAGCCACGCGTGCTCTTCGAGCGCTTCTACGGCGGCCCGCCCACCATCGGCCCGCTGCTCGAGTACAAGGGGCTGACCATGCCGCAGGCGGCGAAGTAAGCCACTGCGCGGTATCCCAGACCGTCCTACTCCTTCTGGATCGCGGCCTCGCTCAACCGGCGCATTTCCAGGACCATCCTGAACTTCTCTTCGAACGGCAGCTGCGCGAGCTTGCGGCGGGTTGCTCGCTTTGATTCGACGATCGGGTCGAGGGCAGCCTGCGGCGTCAGCGCCTTACTGGCGCCCTTCGAGGAACTTCTTCCAGCGCTCTTCGAGCCCATGCGTCTTCAGGATAGCGAGAAGGCGTTTTTCGTCCAGTGGATCGCGGCCACTTTCCATCAGGTGCTCGATCTTGAGACGGTCGGTCGCGCGGTTGGTTTGGAGAGCGATCGCGACGGCATGCTCCGCGGTGAACACCTTGGTTTGCTGGTTGCCAACCTGCGCCGTCCGCGCTTCGAGAATGGCTTCCTGCACGAGCGCCGTCGGCGCCGGAAGGAACTGCACCGGAAAGCCCTCGATCAGGATCGCATCCCCTTCGGCCTCGTACCCGGACCGGCGAAGATCACCTCATCTGCTCGAGGACGCCGATGGCGGCGAGTGCTTTTAGATACTCGCCGACCAAGGCCACGTCGACGGGCCCGTATTCCGCCGAGACGGCGTCGCGGATCTGCTGCACCGTCCGCTTGCCGTCGGCGAAGTTGAGGATCTCGTAGGCGTAGTCCTCGGGGCCGCCGGTTTCGGGCGCGCGGGGCGCTTCGGGAATGGCCCGCTCCTGGAAGAGCTTCGGCGTGGCGATTTTCGCCGCCTTCGCGTGGTCGGCGAAGTAGTCGTAGCCGAACACCGTCATCGGACCCTTCGGTTCCGGCTTGCGCCTGTAGACGAGCCCCGCCGGCCCTGCGCCCGGCGGCCCGTCTGCCGCGGGCCGCGACGTCCAGTCGCTGCGGCTGCTGTTGGCGAGGACGTATCCGCTGGCCGCTCCGATGAACGCCGCGCGCAAGAGCTTGGTGGGGTCGATGTTGGCGGCGGTGTCGAAATTGGTGTGGATGTACCGGTCGGGCCAGTCGTTGAGATAGATGGCTGGAATCCGGAACGACGAATCCTGGTAGACCACGTGGTCGCTGCCCCCGGTGAAGGGCGAGTCCTGCGCGAGCAGCGGCTCCTTGCCGCCCTCGGGTGCGGCCAGCGGATGGTCGGCGCTGCCCGTCGCGGCATATCGATACGATTCGTCGTTGACGAACCCGGCGAATGCCCACGCCACATCGTGGACGAAAGAAGGCAGGCTCGCCGGCCCGCGCGTGACGTGGAACACCGCCTTGGTGACAGGCCCGCCGCCCACCATGTCCATGTGGACCACCGCCTTGATGCGGGCGACCAGGTCAGGCCTGGCGTTGAGCAAGGTGGTGGTGCCTTCGATCTCCGGCGGCCAGAGGAAGCGAAGCGTGCGCGCTGGCCGTGGAAGCTTGCCCTCGCCGATGAGGTTCTGCAGCGTGCGCCCCACTTCCAGGATGGTGACGCAGCCGCTCGCGTTGTCGTTGGCGCCGGGGCGCTGGTGGTCGAGGTGGCAGCTGAAGGCGATCTCCTCCTCCTTGAGCTGCGCGCCCGGAATGGTGGCGGTGACGATCTGGTACTTCCCGGGGTGCCGCCCCGCCTTCACGGTGGCGTGCAACCGGATCTCCTCGCCCTTCTCCAACCGCTCGCGCAGCGCGCGCGCCGTCTTCAGCGAGACCATGAAGGCAAAGGTCTTGTGCGGCGAGAACGAGTCGAGATGCCCCCAGCGCACCAGGTTCTCGTCCTCTCCCCACCAAGCCGTCCTCTGGTTCTGCGCCGAGCTGACGATGCCGGCCGCGCCGAGCTTGCCCACCGCCAGCTCCTGCACCGCGCCGGGCTGCGCCGAGGTGAGCACCAGCTTGCCCTTGACGTTCTTGCCCGCGTAATCGGCGTCCTTGGTTCCCTGGCCCACGTCGACCAGCGCCGCGGTGACGTCGGCGCTCTCGCTGTCCTCGGCCAGCGCGACCGGCTCCGCTTCGAAGCTCGCCAGCTTGCGGTTGGCTTTGACGTCCCAGAGCTCGCCGGATTCGGCATCCCACGCGGGCCGCGAGCGCTGCGTGCCGTAGAAGATCTTTCCGTCGGCGGGGAAGTCCAGGATGGCCACGTCGCTCAGGCCGTAGGCGCGCGCACGCTCCGCGACGAGATCGGCAGCGGAACGGAACCCCTCCGATCCGCGCTGGCGGTGGAAGCGCGCGATGCCCTCGAGGTTGCGCTTGGCGGTCTCGCCGCTCAGCTCCTGCGCCAGCGCGGCGATGTCCTTTTCGGGCAGCGGCAGCTTCTGCGCGTAGGCTGGCGCCGCCGCGAGCAGGAGGCCCGGCGCGACGAGAAACGCCCGCCGAAAAGAGCCCTCCAGCGCGAGCCGCATCGGGCCGCAACAAAGCAATCGCAGCTTCGCGCGTCAAGCCGCGTGTACAGTGCGCGGCCATGTGCGCTTTGATTTTGGCTGTCGCGATGGCTGCAGGCGGAGGGCACGCCGATCTGGTCGCGCTCTTCGGCGAGTGGCGCGCGTTCCAGAAGCCGAAGGTCGTGGGCGGCGTGCCCGACTACACGCCGGCGGCGATGGCGCGGCAGCACATCGAGCTGAGGGCGTGGCAGAAGCGGCTCGTTTCGCTGGACCCGCGGGCGTGGCCGGTGCCGCAGCAAGTGGACTGGCAGATCGTGCGCGCGGAGATGAACGGGCTCGACTTCGATCACCGCGTGCTGCGGCCGTGGGAACGCAACCCGGACTTCTACGTCACGGTGTTCGCGGACGAGACGGACCAGCCGGCGCGCGAGGGGCCGCACGCGCTCGGCGGGGTCGAGCTGCTCGGGTTCACTTTGCCCCGCGACGCGGACGAGCTGGCAAAGCGCCTCGCGCACATTCCGGTGCTCTTGCAGCAGGCTCGCGGCAACCTGACCGGCAACGCGCGCGACCTCTGGGTCTACGGGACTCGCGACGTGAAGGGTCAACGCGACATCCTCGCCGATCTCGCGCGCAAGGCTTCCGGACATGCGGCGCTGACGGCAGCGGTGCAGCGGGCCATCGAGGCGACAGACGGGTTCGTGAAATGGCTGGAGGAGCAGGCGCCCTCGAAGACGGGGCCGTCGGGAGTGGGCGTCGAGAACTACGACTGGTACCTGGCCAACGTGCAGCTCCTCCGCTACCGCTGGGCCGACGAAGTGCTTTTGATGGAGCGCGAGCTCGCCCGCGCCCGCGCGACGCTCTTGCTCGAGGAGCAGAAGAACCGCGGGCTGCCGGAGGAGATGCCGGTGGCCAGCGCCGAGGAGCACACGCGCCGCTTCGGCGCCGGCGTCAGCGAGTACATGGCCTTCCTCGCCAAGCACGACGTGCTCACCATCCGCAAGGACATGGACCCGGCGCTGCGCGCGCACGTCGGGCAGTACTCGCCGAAGCGCCCGCTCGAGTTCTTCAACGAGGTGGACTACCGAGATCCTGAGGTGCTGCGCACACACAGCTACCATTGGTTCGACCTGGCGCGCATGGAGCACGACCCGCACCCCGACCCCATCCGCCGCGGCGCCCTGCTCTACAACATCTTCAACACGCGCACCGAGGGCTTCGCCACCGCGATGGAGGAGCTGATGATGCACATGGGCCTCTGCGATTCACGCCCGCGCTCCCGCGAGCTGATCTGGATCCTCCTCGCCCAACGCGCCGCCCGCGCCCTGGGCGATTTGCGCATGCACGCGAATCAGATGTCGCTGGAGCAGGCCGCGAAGTTCGCCTCCGCGAACACTCCACGCGGCTGGCTCCGCCTCTCCGGCGAAACCGTCTGGTTCGAGCAGCACCTCTACCTGGAGCAACCGGGTTACGGCACCAGCTACGTCATCGGCAAGCTCGAGTTCGATCAGATCCTCTCTCGCAAGCTCTCCTCCGGCGCCACCGTGCGCCAATTCATGGACGAGAAAGACGCCGCCGGGCTCATCCCCGTCGCACTCGTTCGCTGGGAATTGACCGGCGACCGCAGCGGCGTGCCGGACCCACGGTAATCGCGGGCTTGTGTTTTTGCGGCGATTGTGATGTGCTTTCCATGCGGCTCGCGCCTGGGGGGCAACCGAGCATGCGCACTCTCCATCCTTGTGCCGCCAATGAATGGCATTCGCCGTCATTGCCGCAGTCGTTGAAACCATGGGGGGATTCCATGCACGACCACAGCTGCTACATCCTGCCGCCTCACATCCTCGACAAGATGTCGAGGGACCCGAAGTTGCGCGGCACCGCCATCTCCACGCAGTTCGGCACCCAGGCCTTGCGCGTCCAGCGCAGCATTCTGGGGGCGGCGGGGCCGACGGCGCTTCCGGCGGGAACGCTGCGCCGCACCGTCTACGACTGCCACCAGGGCCACAAGCTGCCCGGGAAGCTGGTCCTCGGCGAGGGCGGCGCCGTCCCCAACGATGCCGCGGTCAAGGAAGCCTACGAGAGCGCCGGCAGCACCTACTCGTTCTACCGGGAGATCATGCAGCGCAACTCCGTCGACGACCGGGGCATGCGGCTCGACTCCTCCGTCCACTACCGCGAAGACCCGCAGGAGCCGTTCGACAACGCCTTCTGGAACGGCGAGCAGATGGTGTATGGCGACGGCGACGGGATCGTCTTCACCCGCTTCACCAAGAGCCTGGACGTGATCGCCCACGAGCTGACGCACGGCGTGACCCAGTTCGAGGCGGCGCTCGACTACCACAACCAGCCCGGAGCACTGAACGAGTCGATGAGCGACGTCTTCGGCTCGATGGTGAAGCAGTGGGCCCGCGGCGAGAGCGTGGAGCAGGCGGACTGGCTGATCGGCAAGGAGCTGTTCCTGGGCAACGGAGCGCTGCGTTCGATGAAGGCCCCGGGCACGGCGTACGACGACCCGCGCATCGGCAAGGACCCGCAGCCCGACAAGATGAGCGCCTACGCCAACCTGCCGGACACGCGCAACGGCGACTGGGGCGGCGTGCACGTCAACTCCGGCATCCCCAACCGGGCGTTCTACCTGTCGTGCGTGAACCTGGGCGCCGCTCGATCCTGGGACAAGGGCGGCCGCATCTGGTACCGCGCCCTCACCAGCCGGCTGCGGCACGACTCGAACTTCGTCGACGCCGCGCACGCCACCATCTCCGCCGCCAGCGAGCTCTTCGGCGCAACGGAAGCCGACGCGGTCACCAAGGCCTGGCAGGAGGTCGAGGTCCTGCCCGTGCCGGTGGGCGTCAGCTAGGCCGGGATGCGGCTCGTCCTGTCGCGTGTGGGAGGATTGGCCGCGCTGCAAAGGCCGCCGCGTACGGTGGACACGGCGGCCTTGCCGGCAGACAAGGCGGCAGAGCTGCATGACCTGGTGCACCGAGCCGGTTTCTTCGATCTGCCTCCGGAGCTGGGCACCGCCACTCCCGATGCGACGGGCCACGTGCTGACGATTTCCGACGGCGATCGGGAACACACCGTCAGCTTCGACCACCCCTCCGCCCCTGCGCCTCTGCGCGAGTTGGTGTCCGCCTTGAACGCGCTGCCGCGCTGAGCGACCTACGGCCCCAAGCACGTGGCATCCGCCGGCCGCGCCGGGCTGAAATGGTGTGACGCGATCGGCCGGCAATTTTTCTCTCGACGGCGTATATGGGTCCCCAGTTCCGCGCAGGAGGGGCCTCATGAAGAGAGCGAGCCGCGTTTCCCTGATCGCGATCCTGTTAGGACTGTGTCCCGCCGCACCCGCGTCCGCGCAGCAGCGCCCGGCCATCGCCGACCAGATCGCCAAGACCTACGGCCTGGACTCGTTCGGTCAGATCGACGCGATCCGCTACACCTTCAACATCGACTTGACCGCGCTGAAGTTGAAGATCTCCCGCTCGTGGATCTGGGAGCCGAAGACGGGCCAGGTCTCGTTCGAGGGGAAGGACAAGACCGGCAAGCCCCTCAAGGTCACCTACACGCGCTCCCAGGTCGCGGGCCAGGACGCAGTCGTGAAGGACCAGGTCGATCCCGCTTTCATCAACGATCAGTACTGGCTCCTTTTCCCCTTCCACATGGTCTGGGACGGCAGCGGCGCCGCGGTGACGGACGAGGGCATGCAGAAGCTGCCCTTGGGAAAAGGCTCGGCCCGGAAGGTGGTGGTGAAGTATGCCGGCGGCGGCTATACGCCGGGGGACACCTGGACGCTCTTCGTCGGCAAGGACAACCGGGTGCAGGAGATGGACTTCCGTCACGGCGGAGCTGCGAAGCCGAGCCAGGTCCTCGCGACCTGGGCCGGCTACAAGAAGGCTGGCCCGCTGCTCGTCTCGACGGATCACCGCGGAAAGGCCGACGGCAAGGCCGTCCGCGTGTTCTTCTCCGGCGTGGCCGTCAAGCTTTCGGGGTCGAACGACTGGGTGGAAGCGAAGTAGGCTGCCAGCGATGGCCAGGACTGATGCACCCAGCGACGCCTCTGGGGCGCCGCGTTTCGCGCTCGGGCTCGGCCTGACCAACGAGTGCAACCTCTCCTGCTCGTTCTGCTATCGCGACCCCTCGCGCGTCGATCGGCTCGACCTCGAGCAGGTTCGCGCGGTGCTCGACGGGCTGCCGGTGCGGTCGGTCAATCTCGGCACGGGCGAGAACGGCATGCACCCGCAATTCCGCGAGATGCTCGCGCTCCTGCGCAGCCGGGACGTCAAGTTGACGATGACCTCGAACGGCCTGAGCGCGGCGCTCCTGGCCGACGAGGAGCTTCGCGGGTTCCACGATCTGGAGTTCTCGCTCGACCACCCGACCCGCGAGGAGCAGGACGCGCAGCGCGGGCCGGGCAACTGGGATCTGGTGCACGCGCAGGCGGAGCGGTGCCGGCGGCTCGGCGTGCCCGTCACCCTGGTCGCGGTGATGATGCGGACGAACTTCCGCAAGCTCGTGGAGATCGCCGGCATCGCGGGACGGTACGGGGCGCCTTTGCGCGTGAACGTCTTCCAGTCGGTGCGCACCGACGCGTTCGCGCTCACCTACGAGCAGTACTGGGATGCGTTCGAGCAGCTCTTCTCGCAGACCGATGTGCTGTCGGTAGGTGAACCGCTGGTGCGGGCCATGCTCGGGCTGCCGCGGGGAGAAGGCGGGTGCGGTGCCGCTACGGTTCGGGTGACGCCCCGCGCGACGGTGCAGCCGTGCGTGTACTGGCCCGGGCCGGGTGAGCCGTTGTCGATGCTGCTCGATCTGGGCGCGGACGTCACCGCGACCCCCGCGTTTCGCGCCGCCCGCTCGCTGCCACGCGCATGCGAGCCGTGCGAGCTGCGCGACGCTTGCGGCGGCGGATGCGCTGGTCGCCGGCAGCTCGACA
>Ga0136846_1212278_pt1 | contig 12911 bp, 11 predicted proteins | sample HopSoiMetagenom2_FD_96841 | JGI IMG/M metagenome (GOLD analysis project Ga0136846, IMG submission 96841) | Grasslands soil microbial communities from Hopland, California, USA - 2 Assembly 2016 (version 4) | ecosystem: Environmental > Terrestrial > Soil > Grasslands | place: USA: Hopland...
ACCCCGCCCTGGTCAGCCGCCTCCAGGTCGACTACTACGGCACCCCGACGCCGCTGCAGCAGCTCGCGTCGTTCACCGCCCCCGAGGCCCGGATCATCCTGATCCAGCCCTACGACATGGGCGCGATGGCCAACATTGAGAAGGCGATCCGCGACTCCGACCTCGGCGTGAACCCCTCCAACGACGGCAAGCTGCTGCGCTGCGTGTTCCCCGAGCTCACCGAGGAGCGCCGCAAGGAGTACATCAAGGTGGCCCGCCACAAGGCCGAGGACGGCCGGGTCGCGGTCCGCAACCTCCGGCGTACGGCGAAGCATGGGCTGGAGAAGCTCGAGAAGGACGGCGAGGTCGGCAAGGACGACGTCACCGGAGCTGAGAAGCGGCTCGACGGCCTCACCAAGAAGCACACCGATGCCATCGATGAGATGCTCAAGAACAAGGAAGCCGAGCTCATCGAGGTATGAACATCCTGAAAAGCCCGACGACCACATGACGGGGACCGCGCCGGCGCCGGCCCAGGACCACGGTCGAGCCGGTCGGGACCTGAAGGCCGCCATCGGCTCCGCCATCGTGCTCCTCGGCGCGATCGGGGTCTCGCTGTTCTTCTGGAAGACCGCGTTCATGTTCATCGTGGCCGCCGCGGTCTGCGTCGCGGTCTGGGAGCTGCGCAAGGGGCTGCTCGCCAAGAACATCGACCTGCCCGAGCAGCCGCTCATGGTGGGCGGCGTCGTGATGGTGGTGGTCGCCTACTTCTGGGGCGCCCCCGCCTTGGCGTCGGCCACCGCGGTGACCGGGCTGGCCACGATGCTGTGGCTTCTGCGCCGCGGCATCGACGGTTACGTCCAGAACTCCACCGCCGCGATCTTCACCCTCTTCTACGTGCCCTTCCTCGGCTCGTTCGTGGCGCTGATGCTGGCCGAGGGCGGCCACACCGGCGCCGGGCTGGACAACGACGGCGTGGCCGGCATCATCACCTTCATCGTCGTCACCATCGCCTCCGACATCGGCGGCTACGTCGCCGGCGTCCTCTTCGGCCGGCACCCGATGGCCCCGGTGATCTCCCCGAAGAAGTCGTGGGAGGGCTTCGCCGGATCCGTGGTCTTCACCGTGGGCGCGGGCGTCGCACTGGTGGTGTGGCTGCTGGACGGCGACTGGTGGGTCGGGGTCGCCCTCGGCGTCATCGCGGTGGTGATGGCGACGCTGGGCGACCTGTGCGAGTCGGTGATCAAGCGCGACCTCGGCATCAAGGACATGAGCCAGGTCATCCCCGGGCACGGCGGCCTCATGGACCGGCTCGACTCGCTGCTGGCCACCATCGCGCCGATCTGGTTGCTCCTCCACTACGCGGTGTTCAACTGACGCCACGAGGAGACCGTCCTGCGTGAGCCGTCTTCCCGTGTCACCTCCGTCCGTCTGGGAGACTGGAGAGTGATGAGCACCGACAAGCCGACTGTCGAGGACGTCGAGGAGACGGCCCCGGACACCGAAGTGACCTCGGAGCCGTCCGACCAGCATTCTGACGCGCAGTCCGACGAGCCCTCCGAGGAGCCGAAGGACAGCTCGGCGGCGAGGCTGACCTGGTGGCACCGCGACCACCCGACGTTCACCGCGCTGGCCGGGTTCTTCACCGGCCTACTGTTCGTGGCGCTGATCCCCGCGATCTACGTCGGCGTGCTCAGCCTCGTGGTCGACAACGCGAAGGTCGAGAGCCTCTTCCCGTTCGTGCTGGTCACCCTGGTCGTGCCGGTGGCGCTGGTCGCCAACCGGCGCACCCGCCGGTTCGGCACCTACTTCTGGATCGGGATCGTCCTCACCGCCGTCGTCGTGGTCGGCGTGGCCGCGTTGGTGCTGTGGTACCTCGTCGACCACCAGAACTGATGTCTCCCAGCTGATGTCAGAGCCCAGACCCCTCCCTCTCGTCTTCGACGCCCCCAAGGGGCGCCGGAAGCCGCCGCGCCACCTGGCCGACCTCGCCATGGACGAGCGCCTGGAGCTGGCCAAGGAGGCCGGGCTCCAGGCGTTCCGGGCCCGCCAGCTCTCCGCGCACTACTTCCAGCGGCTGGCTGACGACCCGGCGCAGATGACCGACCTGCCGGCCGCCCAGCGCGATGAGCTGGTGGCGACGTTCCTGCCCGAGCTGATGACACCCCTGCGCACGCTCGAAGCCGACCGGGGCACCACGCGCAAGACGCTGTGGAAGCTGTTCGACGGGGCGCTGGTCGAGTCGGTGCTGATGCGCTACCCCGACCGGGCCACGATGTGCGTCTCCAGCCAAGCCGGCTGCGGCATGGCCTGCCCGTTCTGTGCCACCGGCCAGGGGGGCCTGCAGCGCAACATGTCCGCGGCCGAGATCGTCGAGCAGGTGCTGGCCGGCGCCCGCGCGCTCGACCGCGGGGAGGTTCCGGGCGGTCCGGGCCGGGTCTCCAACGTCGTCTTCATGGGCATGGGGGAGCCGATGGCCAACTACAAGGCGGTCATCGGTGCCGTACGCCGGTTGACCGACCCGGCGCCGGACGGCCTGGGCATGTCCGCCCGCGGCGTCACGGTGTCGACGGTCGGGCTGGTGCCGCGGATGAGGCAGCTGGCCGACGAGGGCATCCCGGTCACCCTGGCGCTCAGCCTGCACGCGCCCGACGACGAGCTGCGCAACGAGCTGGTGCCGATCAACACCCGGTTCTCGGTGGCCGAGACCGTCGAGGCCGCGTGGTCGTACGCCGAACGGACCAAGCGCCGCGTCTCCATCGAGTACGCCATGATGCGCGGGATCAACGACCAGGGCTGGCGGGCCGACCTGCTGGCCGACGTCCTCCACGCCCACGGGGACTGGGGCTGGGTGCACGTCAACCTGATCCCGCTCAACCCCACGCCGGGCTCGAAGTGGACGGCTTCGGACCCGGCCGACGCGCGGGAGTTCGTCCGCCGGCTGGAGGCGAAGGGCATCCCCACGACCGTCCGCGACACCCGGGGCCGCGAGATCGACGGTGCCTGCGGCCAGCTGGCGGCGGCAGAGTCCTGACGTCCGCCCCGGTCACGGCCTTCCACGTCGGGTTCGTGTGTCGTTGCGACGACGACGTGGCCTGACCGGCTACCGCGGGCTCGTCGCCTGACCGAGGAGCCCGGCAGCCTCGTCCACGCTGTCGACGAGGTGCACGCGGCCCTCCATCGGGCGCCCGCGGGCCAGCGACCGCAACAGCGGCCACGCTGGCAGCGTCTCGGTCCAGTAGGTGCGGCCGACCAGGACCATCTCGGCGACCGAGGACTCGTCGGCGTAGTAGTTCTCGCAGGCGTCCTGGAAGACCTCCTGGACGGTCCCTCCGGCCCCGGGCAGGAAGACGATGCCCGCGTCGCAGACCTCGAGCAGGATCGCCTCACGGACCGCGTTGCGGAAGTACTTCGCGATCCCGGTGGCGAACACGTTCGAGGGCTCGTGGCCGTAGTGCCAGCTCGGGATGCTGAGCGAGTCGTGCGGATCGGCCACGGCGGATCGCACCGCCAGGGCCGGCCGGAGCCAGTCGTCCACGGACGGGCGGAACGACGGCACCTCGGCCAGTACGGCGACGGCGTCGGCCACGGCGGAGGCGGGGGAGCCGGCGAGGAAGCAGCCGAGGTTGGCCGCCTCCATCGTGCCTGGCCCGCCGCCGGTGGCCACCACGTGTCGGGCCGCGAGCGCGTGGCCGAGGCGGGCGGCGCCGGCGTACTCCGCATCCCCTCGCCGGGTGGCATGGCTGCCCATCACCCCGACCAGGTGCTTGCGTCCCCGCCCGGTGACCAGCCAGGCGCCGAGCGCCTCGTCGATCGCGTGGTCGTGCAACGACCGGGCCAGCGCGTGGTCGGCGTTCCCGGGTGTCTGGGACCAGGCATAGGCGCGGGCGTCCAGCGAACGGGCGTACGCCGTGGCCGTTCGAGGCTCGCCGGCTCGCAGCTCGGGCTGGACGCTGTAGAGCTCCTCGGCGGTGTAGAGCCGCGAGCGGTAGACCTCGACCGGCGCGACGCTCAGCGCCGGCAGCACCAGCGCACCCGCGCGGGTGACGCGCTCCTCGTCACCGGGCGCGAACGTGCAACCCAGGAACGTCGCGCCGGCCACCCGCAACCGCGCCAGCTCGCCCGACCGCCTCGACAGGTCGACGTGGCGCACCCGCCAGCCGGAGAGCCGGGTGGCGCCGACCGCCATCCGGCGGTCGAAGTCCTCCAGCGACTCGACCTCCACGACCCGCCCTAGGCTCCGCCTCACCAGCGCAACCTAGTTGACCGATGATTCCGCGCCGCCGAGAGAGTCGGCATGTCATGGCCGAGCAGACGACGAGCCTGCCCGATGTCGACCTCGTCTGGGGGGGCTTCGGTTCGCGGGACCACCCGGTGGTGCTCCTGATCGCGGGGCAGTGCCAGTCGATGACCTGGTGGGACGCCGAGTTCTGCCGGCGGCTCGCGGCGCAGGGGCGGTACGTCGTCCGCTACGACCATCGCGACACCGGCTGCTCCACGACGTGGCCGGCCGGGCACCCGGCGTACTCCGAGCGTGAGCTCACCACCGACCCGGTCGGCCTGCTCGACGCCATCGGCGCCGACCGGGCTCACCTCGTCGGGCTGTCGGCCGGCGGAGGCATCGCGCAGGAGCTGGCCCTGAGCCAGCCGCACCGTGTGACCACGTTGACGCTGATGGACACCAGCCCATTGACCTCGGCGGCGCGCGGGGCCCTGCCGCCGCCCGAGCCCGCCGTCCTCGCCAGTTTCGCCGATCCGGTGCCGCCCCCGGACTGGTTGGACCGCGACGCGGTGATCGACCATCGGGTCGCCATCGAACGGCCCTACGCCGGGACGGGCGGGCTCGACGAGGAGCGCTACCGCCGGCTGGCGACCGAGGAGGTCGACCGGAGCGCCGACATGGAGGCGACGCTCACCAACCACCCGCTCGCGGAGGGGTGGTCGCCGGGCGGCACCGCCGAGGACATCACGGCGCCCACGCTGGTGCTGCACGGCTCCGCGGACCCGTTGTTCCCGCTGGCGCACGGCGAAGCGCTGCGCGACGCCATCCCCGGCGCCCGGCTGGTGGTGCTGGAGGGCGGCGGACACCAGCAGCCACCACCGGCGATGTGGGACCTGACCATCGGCGAGCTGGCGGCGCACACCTCCTGATGCTGCTAGAAGGCGTGGGCCATCAGCTCACCGAACAACGCGTGCTCGTCGACGTCCAGCCCGCGGCTGCGGAACCAGGCGCAGACGTTGGCGCAGTCGCGCTGGAGGAAGTCCATCCCGTTCAGGTTGCCGACCAGGTCGACGATCTGGGGCAGGTCGATGATCACCAGCCGGTCACCGGCGGCGAGGATGTTGTACGCCGACAGGTCGCCGTGCACGACGCCGTTCTGCACCATCGTGGCCAGGGCGTCCGCCACCTGCTGGAAGTACGCCGCCAGCAGCTCGGCTGACGGCCGCGTCTGGGCCAGCCGGGGAGCGGTCTGCAGCGCTCCGTCGTCGTCGACGACGGTGATCCACTCCATCAGGATCTCGGTCTCCTCGATCTGGACGGGGTAGGGGACCGGCAGCCCGAGCTCCCAGAACCGCACCAGCGCGCCCCACTCCGACACCGCCCACTCCGAGGCGGCGACCAGGCGGCCGAAGGTGCTCTTGCGCTTGAGCGCGCGTTCGTCGCGGGAGCGCTTCATCGCGCGGCCCTCGGTGTAGGAAGCGGCTCGGTGGAAGCTGCGGTGCTCGGGGGCCCGGTACCGCTTGGCCGCCATGACGACGCCACCCTCCGGGTCGAGCGGGTCGGCCCGCTCGACGAGGTGGACGTCGGCCTCCTTGCCGGTCTTGAGGATCCCGAGCTCGGTGTCGATGGCGCCCTGGGAGGTCACCACCCAGTCGGGCCGGGGCTCGGGGCCTCGGGACAGTGGTTCGACGCTGAGCCAGGTCGACCAGCGCTGGTCGTCCTCGAGCTCGTCGTAGGACTGGAACTCGAAGACGAATCGCTCGTCTACGTCGCTCAGGTCGTCCGCGGGAGGGACGTACCGGTAGGCGTCGGTGATGAAGTCGTCGGGAAAGTCAGGAAAGGAAGGGTGTTGCGAGAGGTCCTGAGACATCGGTGGAGGTGCTCCATGTGGTGAGAGGGGAACGGGCTGCGGACAGGCCGAGGACAGTCGTGGACACGTCGCGCCTCCTCTCGTGGAGCACCGGGTCGTTCCCGGCGACGTCTCATGGTGGCGGGCCGCCGGAGGGCCGGCAACCGATTTACCGGAGGTGCCGTAGTTTTCCTGCGTGGTCCCCCGCCCGCTTCCGGTCGTGCTCGCCGCCCTGCTGGCGCTGGCCGGCGTGCCGGCGCCGGCCGTTGCGGCGCCCGCGCGGGGGGCGCCCGGGATCGGGGACCCCTACTTCCCGCGCGACGGCAACGGCGGCATCGATGTGCTGCACTACGACATCCACGACACCTACACCTTCGGCACGGCCGGGCTGCGTGGACGGACCGGGTTGACCGTGCGGGCCACGCAGGCCCTGTCGCGATTCGACCTCGACTTCCTGCTCCCGGTCGGTTCGGTGAAGGTCGACGGCCGGCGCGCGGAGTTCCGTCAGGTGGGTGACCACGAGCTGCGGATCACTCCGGCCGCGCCGCTGGCGGGCGGCAGCCAGTTCCGGGTCTCGGTGCACTACGCCGGGGTTCCGCCCGACCAGGGGTCAGAGGGCGAGCACAACTGGCTGGCCGACCGCGGCGAGGTGGTGGCGATGAACGAGCCGCACATGGCGACCTGGTGGTTCCCGGCCAACGACCACCCGAGCGACAAGGCCAGCTACGACATCCGGATCACGGTGCCGCGCCACAAGAAGGTCATCGCCAACGGCGTCCTGGTCTCCAAGCGGAAGCGCCACGGCCTGGCCACCACGCACTGGCGCGCGGCCGAGCCGATGGCGACGTACCTCGCCTTCTTCGCCGCCGGGTCGTTCGACGTGCACACGACCAGCTGCCTCGGCGTACCGGACGTCTTCGCAGCCTCGCGGAGGCCGCCTGCGCGCGAGGACAGTGGAGCCGCAGGGGTGCTGGCCGACCGCACCTGCACGATCGTGACCGCGCTGTCGTCGGTGCTGGGGCCCTATCCGTTCTCCGCCATGGGCGGGCTGGCGACCAGCCTGCGGGTGGGGTTCGCGCTGGAGAACCAGACCCGTCCCACCTACCCGCTGGCCTCCGCGACGGACACCGGGCTGCTGGCCCACGAGCTGGCACACCAGTGGTTCGGTGACTCGGTCTCGGTCGCGGACTGGCGCGACATCTGGCTCAACGAGGGGTTCGCCCAGTACCTCAGCACCTACTACCTCACCGAGGTGGTGGCGGGCCGCTCGATGCAGACCTGGCTGACGGACAGCTACGACAGCTATCCGGCGACCTCGACCCTCTGGGGCCTCTCGATCGACGACCCAGGCCCCGGGCGGCTGTTCGACGAGGCCGTGTATGCGCGCGGCGCCATGGCCGTGCAGGCGCTTCGGCACCGCCTCGGTGATACCGCGTTCTGGACGCTCCTGCGGACGTGGGTCTCGGAGCGGAGGTACGGCAACGGCTCGGTGGGCGACTTCGAGGCCCTGGCCGGCAGCGTGAGCGGCCAGGACCTGACGTCGTTCTTCGCCGGCTGGCTGCACGCGCCGGTCCGGCCGGCCCGCACGGCTGACAACGGCCTCCTCTAGGCCCGGCTAGACGAGCGGGTACGCCGCTGGGCTGCGGTGCCCCTGGGGACCGATCGCGCGGACGCCGAAGATCACGTTGTCCTTGGACAGGTCGATGGTCGCGGTGCCGACCTTGCCGACCGGGATCCGGTGGGTCCAGAACGGCTCCGTGGTGGGCCGCCAGACCACCTCGTACGACGCCGCTGCCGGGTCCACGGTCCAGGTCAGCACCGTGTTGTTGGTCAGCTGGACCGCGTCCACCTTGACGTTGCGGGGCGTCCCGGGCGCGGCCGCGAGCGACCACAGACCGGCACCGTTCACGCGGGCGACGCCGGCGATGTAGTCGAAGTCGCAGAACTGCGGGAGATCACCGAACTGGACACCGTTCTCCACGCGGACGTCCTGGTGCTGGTGGTCGAAGTTCTCGTTGGGCTCGGTGAAGCGGACCGCAGCCGGGAAGCCGTTCTGGATGAACGACAGGTGGTCGCCACCGCGCAGGAACCGGTCCAGCCGGTAGATCACCCGGACCTCCATGCCCGTGACGTCCCGGCCGGCCACCTCGGTCACGAACCGGGCCAGCTCGCGGGCGGGTGAGTCGTTCTCGCCGCCGATGGCGATCCGGGCCAGCTCGGAGGCCGGCGGCGGGTTGAGCACTCCCTCGGCGAACAGCCGGACCGAGCGCCGGTCGCGGGTGCCGTCGTCGGCCGTGCTCGAGCCCACGATGTCGTTGTTGAGCATGCCCTGGATGTCGGCCTTCGCGGCGGCGTACTGCTGCGCAGTGAAGTTGGACCCGAACAGTCCCTGCTCCTCGCCGGCGACGGCGAGGAAGACCAGGGTCGCCCGCGGCGCTCGCTTGGCCATCACCCGGGCCAGTTCCATCGACACCGCGGTGCCCGATGCGTCGTCGTCCGCACCGGGAGCGTCGCTGGTCCCGTTGAGGACGTCGGTGACCCGGGAGTCGTAGTGCCCGGACACGACATAGATCCGGTCCGGCTCGGCGGAACCGCGCAGCGTGGCCCGGATGTTGCTGATCCGGGTCGGCACCGGGATCCGGGGCGCGACCGGCTGGATGTACGACGGCACGTCGACGGTCATCCGGCCGCCGGACGCCGCGGCGTACTCCTGGAACTGGGAGGCGATCCAGTCCCGCGCCGCTCCGATCCCGTGCTGCGGGTCGTTCTGCGTGGAGATCGTGCTCCGGGTCCCGAAGCCGACCAGGGTCTCGACGGTGTGCCGGATCCGCTCCGGGTCGATCTCCCGCAGGATCGCGCGGAGCTCGTGGTCGGCGTGCTGGGCGGTGTTGGGCTGGCCCGGGCCGGGCGGCCATTGACCGCCGCCGTCGTGGCCACCGCCGGGGCCGGAGGTCGCCGAGGCGGACGAGGTGCCGGCGGCGACGGAGGCCCCGGCGAACGCAGCGCCACCGGCCAGGAAGCCGCGGCGCGTGGGCAGGTGGAACTTAACTGACTCCCGAGATGTCATGGGTCCGGTCTACGCCCGTCCGCGCCCCCGGGGCCAGCCCCTGGAGCGAACTCTCATGAATGGCTCATCTTCTACCCGCGCAACCTGATCGACAGGCAGGTCACGCAGCCCTCCAGCTTCTCGTACTCGGACAGGTCGACGGCCACGACCCGCAGCCCGTGCGACTCGAAGATCTCCTGGGTCCGCGGGGCCGAGGTCGACATCAGCACCGTGCCGCCGTCCAGGAGCACGACGTGCGCGCCGGGCCCCTCGGGAACCGAGAGGTACGCCGGGAACACGGTCGGGTCGTCGACCAGCGGGTCGTAGCCGATCACGCTGCCGTCCGGCAGGGCGGTGACCGCCGACTTCAGGTGCAGGGCCTTGGTGATGGGAACGCCGACCACCGTGGCGCCCAAGGGGGAGAGCAGCGCGGACAGCTGGTCGAGGCCGGCCTGGTTGGTGCGTCCGCCGAGCCCGACCCAGACGGTGCCGCCGTGCTTGAGCACGTCGCCGCCGTCGAGGGTGCCGGGCGCCTCGATGCGGGCGATCCGGTAGCCCAGCCCGGACAGCGCCTTCTCGGTGCCGTCGGTCTCGGCCCTGCGCTCGACGGCGCCGGGCCGGGTGATGACCGCGAGGCCGCCGTAGACGACCGCGGTGTCCTCCACGAAGACGGCGTCGGGGCAGTCGTCGGCCGGGTCGACCTCGAACAGCTCCCAGCCCTCGGCCTGGAGCGCCGCGACGTACCCGAGCCACTGGCGCCTGGCCTTGTCGACGTCGACCGGCACGCGCTCGAGGTGCGTCAGCAGCCCCTCCTCGAGGCGGGGGCCCGGTCGGCGGACGAGCACTCGTTTCTGCATCCCGCCATCATGCTCCGCACCGAGCCATCAGGCCGAGTGCCCGCCGACCAGCGGCGCCATCACCCTCCCGACCACCGACGGCCGTCCCGTCATCCGCTCCTCGGCATCGGCCAGCGTCATGGCCCGGAGCCCGGCGTTGATGCCGAGCCAACGCAGTGGTTCGGGTTCCCAGGCCGGCGACCGGTGTCCGACCCAGGGCAGCCGGGTCAGCTCCGAGTCGCGGTCCAGGACCAGGTCGGCCAGCGTACGCCCGGCCAGGTTGGTGGTGGAGACGCCGTCGCCGACGTAGCCACCCGCCCAGGCCAGCCCGGTGGCCCGGTCCAGCCCGACCGATGCGCACCAGTCGCGCGGTATCCCGAGCGGGCCTCCCCAGGCGTGGGTGAACAGGGTGCCCGTCAGCACCGGGAACAGGTCCAGCAGCGTCGCGTGCAGCGCCGCGAAGACCCGGGGCTCCCGGTCGAAGGCGGGTTCGATGCGGGAGCCGAGGTGGTACGGCGCCCCGCGACCGCCGAAGACGAGCCGGTCGTCCGCGGTGCGCTGCCCGTAGATGATCAGGTGCCGGTGGTCGGAGAAGGTCTCGCGCTGCGCCAGCCCGATCTCGTCCCACACCGAGGCAGTCAGCGGCTCGGTGGCGACGATCAGCGAGTAGACCGGCACGATCGCCCTGGCCAGCCCGGGCAGCCGTGGAGTGAATCCCTCGGTGGCGCGAACGACGTAGGGCGCCCGGACCGCGCCGCGGGCGGTCCGGACCAGCCCCGGCTCGATGGACAGCGCGGGTGTGCGCTCGTGCAGGACGACGCCCCGCGCGGTCACCACGTCAGCCAGGCCGCGGACCAGGCGGGCGGGATGCATGGCCGCGCAGTCCGGGGTGTAGGTCGCGCCGAGGGTCCGGGTGGCCCGGAGTCGCTGCCCGGCCTCGCCCTTCGAGAGCACGTCGTCGCCGTACTCGGCCCGGGCCCGCGCGAGCTGCGCCCGGTTCCGGGCGAGCACGATGGTCCCGCCCTTGGCGAAGTGGCAGTCGATGCCCTCGGCCAGCGTCACCCGCTGGACCTCGTCGACGGAGGCCCGCATGGCAGCGTCCTGCGCGTCGCCGAGCGAGGTGGGGAACAGCGCCGAGCACCACCCGCCGTTACGGCCCGACGCACCGAAGCCGGCCACCTCGGCCTCCAGCACGACGATCCGCAACGACGGCTCCGCCAAAGAGAGGTAGTAGGCCGTCCAGAGCCCGGTGTAGCCGGCGCCGACGACGGCCACGTCAGCCTCGACCTCGCGCTCCAGCGCCGGCCGCGGCGTCCAGTCGGTCGGCGTGGTCTCGTGCCAGAGTGACAACCGCTTGTGATCCAATTCAGTCCCGCTCAGCGGACTCCCCACGAGTACGTCTGCTTGCGCAGGTGGAGGTACATGAAGGTCTCCGTCGAGAGCACGCCCTCGATCGAGCGGATGCGCTCGCTGATGATCTCGAGCAGGTGCTCGTCGCTCTCGGCCACCACCTCGGCGAGAACGTCGTACGAGCCAGCGGTCACGACCACGTAGTCCACCTCGTCGAGCGCGGCGATCGCGTCGGCCACGGGCTCGATCGAGCCGGTGACCCGAAGGCCGACCATGGCCTGGCGTGCGAAGCCGAGTTCCATCGGGTCGGTCACCGCGACGACCTGCATCACCCCGGAGTCCGTGAGCCGCTGGACCCGCTGCCGGACCGCGGCCTCGGAGAGCCCCACGACCTTGCCGATGGCGGCGTACGAGCGCCGCCCGTCCTGCTGGAGCTGGCTGATGATCGCCTTGGAGACGTCGTCGAGGGCTTGGTGCTGCTGGCGCGCACTCCTCATGGCGCGCAACCTATCGTCATGGTGCGGCCTGACGTGGCTCGGACGAGGGATTTCGTTGCAGGAATGTTTCACAAGCGCGGGATCCCTTGTTGGAGGGGCTCCGGCGTGACACGATCCGCGGGATGTGGGGAGAAAGCGCATGACACCTGGCCCGCCTGCGGACCAGCTGGGGCCGGTGCCACCGGCAAGGGGACGAGGGTTGACTCGCCGGGGGGTCATCAGGGGCGGCGGGGCCGTGGCCTTCGTGGGGCTGAGCGCGGCCGCGCTGAAGCTGCCGTTCTTCGCGGTGGACGGCGCGACGGTCGACTCCGCGTCGTGCGTCGGCACCGACATCTCGGCGACCGACAAGAAGGTGATCATCAGCAACTGGCCGGCCTACATCGACCCCCGGCGCAAGAACACCTCCACTGCGACCGCCTTCCAGGACAGCAGCGGGATCACGGTCGACTACACCCCGGACATCAACGACAACTCCGAGTTCTACGCCAAGGTCAAGAACCAGCTCGGTGCGTGCCAGCCGATCAAGCGGGACATGATCATCATGACCGACTGGATGGCGGCCAGGATGATCGACCTGGGCTGGATCCAGGAGCTGGACGCGAGCAAGATCCCCAACTGCCACGCGAACCTGATCAAGCCGCTGCAGAACCGGCCGTGGGACCCCGACCTCGCCCGCCACGTCCCGTGGCAGAGCGGGATGACGGGCATGGCGTACAACGCCAAGGAGACCGGCGAGGTGAAGAGCTTCGAGGAGCTGCTCACCCGTTCCGACCTCAAGGGCCGGATCACACTGCTCACCGAGATGCGCGACACGATGGGGTTCATGCTCAAGGTCGTCGGCGCCGACCCGGAGAAGTTCACCGACGACGACTGGCACAACGCGCTGGACAAGCTGCAGTCGGCGGTGAACAACGGACAGGTCCGCGCGTTCACCGGCAACGAGTACATCCAGGACCTGGCCGCCGGGAACATCGCGGCCTGCGAGGCGTGGTCCGGTGACGTCATCCAGGCCCAGGTCGACAACCCCGACATCAAGTTCGTCGCACCGGAGGAGGGGCTGATGCTCTGGAGCGACAACATGATGGTGCCGAACCTCGCCCAGCACCAGACGAACGCCGAGGCCTGGATGAAC
>Ga0136846_1217200_pt1 | contig 12909 bp, 14 predicted proteins | sample HopSoiMetagenom2_FD_96841 | JGI IMG/M metagenome (GOLD analysis project Ga0136846, IMG submission 96841) | Grasslands soil microbial communities from Hopland, California, USA - 2 Assembly 2016 (version 4) | ecosystem: Environmental > Terrestrial > Soil > Grasslands | place: USA: Hopland...
CCGATCCAGATCACCCGCGACCTGCCCGGCTTCTGGCGCGGCTCCTGGGCGGCGGTCAGGGCCGACATGCGCGGCCAGTACCCGAAGCACCCCTGGCCCAAGGACCCGCTCAACGCCGAGCCGACCCGCCGGGCGAAACCGCGCGGGACTTAACTCTTCACGCTGAGCGTCCCGATCAGCCGCTCGGCGGTCGCGCGGTTGAGCGCCAGCGGGATGTCGTAGACGAGGGCGAGGCGGGTCAGCGCCTTGACGTCGACGTCGTGCGGGTGGGGCGAGAGCGGGTCGACGAAGAAGACGAGCGCGTCGATGCGGCCTTCCGCGATCAGCGCCCCGACCTGCTGATCGCCGCCGAGCGGACCGCTCTTCAGCCGCGTGATCGAAAGCCCGGGACAGCGCTCGATCACCCGCGCACCGGTGGTGCCGGTGGCGTAGAGCGCAAATCCGGCGAGCGCATCCTGGTGCGCCGCCGCGAAATCGCTCATTTCGGATTTCTTGGCGTCGTGGGCGACGAGCGCCATCGCGAGGCGGCGGCCGGGGCTCAATTGCCCATCCGATCCCGCCATTGGTTCTCGCCGATCATGCAGTCGGTGCGCGGGCGGTCCTGCGCCGGGCTGACGAGCGCCTTCAGCGGCTCGCGCCCTGCGACCTCGAGGAGGATCTTCGTCTTGATCGCGGCCGGGAACTGCTCGCGGTCGCGCGCCGGCACAACGAAGGCGCCCTGCCCGCCGATGACGCAGTCGCGGTAATAGAGGTCGAGATCGTGGATATCGAGATAGCCCGGCGCCTTGAGCATGATCGGCAGGCCGTTGATCGTGACCCCTTCGGCGAGCGCCTCGGCGCGGGCGACCGTCACCACCCGGCCCTGGTTGTTCGGGCCGTCGCCCGAGATGTCGATGACCCGGCGGGTGGCCTCGACGCCGCTCTGGCCGAGGAGCTTCATGGCGAAGTCGATCGCGCCCGAGATCGAGGTGCGCTGGGCGCGGCGCACCGGCTGGGCCGCCACCTTCTCGGCAAATCCGGAAGCGCTCTCAGGCCCCTCGAGGACGCTCCACGGCACGATCACCCGCTGGTCCCAGGAGCCGGCCCACTCGAAGTAGACGACCGCGATCTTGCCGAGCAGGCCGCGCCGGATGGCGTCGTGGACCTGGGGCGAGCGGAAGGCATCGGCGAAGCCCTGCCGCTGCAGCGCGAGCTCGTCCATGTCCATCGAGTAGGAGATGTCGACGGCGATCACGAGCGCGAGGTCGACCTCGGTATCGGCGCGGGCCGGCGCTCCGGGCGAGACGGCGAACAGGATCGCGAGGCTCGCCAGCGCGCGGCGGATGACGGTGCGGAGCATGTCGGTCTCCTCGATTGAGGCAATGTCGCCAGCATCGCGGCCGCCCGCAATCCGCGGCCGATCACATTTTAGCGGCGCAGCGCTTCGATCAGGGCGAGCGCGGCCGTGAAGGCGGCGTCGGCGCTGAGCGTCGTGGTGTCGAGCCGGAGCGCGTCCTCGGCCTGGCGCAAGGGCGCGGCGCTACGAGTCGAGTTGATCTTTCCGAGCCGCATCACAGAGCGTGTGAGACCGGCTCGATTTACGCAAGCCGAAGCAGCCCTAGCCGGGTGTGTGAGGAAATAGAGGGAGGGCTTTAGTCTGGATGCGCCTCTGGACCCCGCTCAAAGCTTGCAGCAATAGAGTCACAAAGACGCGCGTGTCTGCAAAGTAGTTAGGGTACGCGCGCGGCAAAGCCGCTACAGACTCGACCGACACCAAAACAGCGTCGGTCCCCGGTTTGTCCTTACATTGCCGTTCTGCTTCGGTGTACCTGTCTTGTGCTTCTTCGGCCTCATTTGCTTTGAAGCCCGTTACTAGCAGCTGCCTAGCTCCGGGATCAAGTTGCAATAGATAATAGTGCGCATTCTGAGTGTCGCCTTCGATGCGCTTCAGAGCGTCACCATAGGCTTGCAGGCGTCTGACGACGTTCAGTTGCCCGGTGTAATGCGCCAAGTCCCGAATGAGTTCGTTCCTCGTCGTGGGCGTATCAGGTACGAGGGGCGTTCCCTCGCGCAATGCGATGGCTGAGCCCATTAGGGCGAAGAATCGTAGCCACTCTTCCGAACCCATGCTAGATTTAAGCGCCTCTTGCACAAATGTACCAACAGTTTCGACGGCAGTCGCCCACGCATGTTGATACTGCGACCTAAGTTGCATTTCGATCTTCAAACCATTATATATAGATGTTGCTTGCTTATCAGAGAAATAGCGATAAACTAGGTGGACCCCTCTATAGCCAGTTTTTTGCGGACTAGCTATATAATCGTCCTCTGAGGCAAGTTCATGCTTAATAGCGCTTACTTTTTGATAGTAATTAGAAAGGCTGTTAACATTGGGGGCGGTGGATACCACAGCGCGGCAGCCCCTATATCCTGCATCTGAGTGAGTTTCATTTTCGGAAATCGCTGAAGCTTCAATGCGATAGATACTAAACGCTTTGTACGTTGTGCGACCAGCGCGCCTTGATCAATACGACGCGCGGACTGCCGCAAATTCACTTGAAAGGTGTTGAGCGGATATCCGTGACAGGACCGCCAGTTGCCCACGACCTCGACTGCCCTCTCGTAGCTAAGCCAATCATCGGTCGTCCATTGGGACCAGTCTTGATCCAGCGCCGCGGTCACGCGCCGCGCCGCTGCATTTACTTCCTCGCGAGAGAAGTTTGGTTCTGCCCAAGCCATGTCCTCAAACGAGGGCCGCTCGCTCCAACGGTCAGGTTCGACCGGGCTCAGTCATAGCTGGCGGTACGTGAAGTGCAACAACGCCTATCTTTGCTGCATCAAGGCTGCATTTTAGCGGCGCAGCGGCTCGATCAATGCGAGCGCGGCCGTGAAGGCGGCCTCGGCGCTCAGCGTCGTGGTGTCGAGCCGGATTGCGTCCTCGGCCTGGCGCAGGGGCGCGGCGCTGCGGGTCGAGTCGCGCTCGTCGCGGCGGCGGATCTCGGCAAGGATGGTCTCGAACTCGGCCGGCTCGCGGCGCCCGCGAAGCTCGTTGCAGCGGCGCCGCGCGCGCTCCTCCGGGCTTGCGGTCACGAACAGCTTGGCCTCGGCATTCGGGCAGACGACGGTGCCGATGTCGCGCCCGTCGAGCACGGCGCCGCCGGGCTGCGCCGCAAAGCGCCGCTGCAGATCGAGGAGCGCGTCGCGCACCGGCTGGAAGGCGGAGACGACCGAGGCGGCGTCGCCCATCTCCCGCCCGCGCAGGCGCTCGTCGTCGAAGCGCGTAAGGTCGAGCTCGCGCGCGACGATCGTCGCGGCCTCGACCTCGGTGAGGGCGCGGCCGTCGTCGAGGAGGGCGCGGGCGACCGCCCGGTACAGGAGACCGGTGTCGAGGTGCGGCAGGCGGTAATGCGCGGCAAGCCGTTTGGCGAGCGTTCCCTTCCCGGACGCCGCCGGTCCGTCGATGGCGATGATCATCTAGGCGGCCCGGATCTCGGCCCCAAGCGCCCGCATCAGCGGCACGAAGGTCGGGAAGCTCGTCTGGATCATGGCGCCGTCATCGACCGCCATGCCGTTCCGGGCGGCGAGCCCCATGACCAGGAAGGACATGGCGATGCGATGGTCGAGGTGGGTCGCGACCTCGCCCCCGCCCGGGACCTTGCCGGCAAGCCCGTGCACGAGGAGGTCGTCGCCCTCGATCGCGTGCGGCACGCCCGCCACCGCAAGACCGGCCGCGACCGCGGCGAGGCGGTCCGATTCCTTGACCCGAAGCTCGTGCAGGCCGCGCATGCGGGTCGTCCCGTGGGCGAAGGCGGCGGCGACGGCGAGAACCGGGTACTCGTCGATCATCGACGGCGCCCGGTGCGCCGGAACGTCGACGCCGGCGAGCCGGCTCGTCCTGACGCGCAGATCGGCAACGGTCTCGCCGCCCTCGTCGCGCTCGTCGAGGCGCTCGATCTCGGCGCCCATCTCGAGAAGGGTGGCGAGAAGCCCGGTCCGCAGCGGGTTCATCATCACGCCTTCGATGACGACCTCCGAGCCGGGCACGATCAGCGCCGCGACGAGCGGGAACGCCGCCGAGGACGGGTCCGACGGCACGACCACCGGGGCGCCATTGAGGGTCGGCTGGCCGGCGACGGTGATGCGCCGGCCCTCTTCGCCCTCGGGCTCGACCGTCACCTTGGCGCCGAAGTGACGCAGCATGCGCTCGGTGTGGTCGCGGGTCGCCTGGCGCTCGACGACGGTCGTGCGCCCGGGGGAGTTCAGCCCGGCGAGGAGCACCGCCGACTTGATCTGGGCCGAGGCGGCCGGCGTCTCGTAGACGATCGGCACCGTCTCGCGCGGCCCGCGCAGCGTGATCGGCACCCGCCCGCCCTCGGCTTCGGCGACGACCTGCGCCCCCATCCGCACCAGCGGATCGAGGATCCGTCGCATCGGCCGCTTGCGAAGCGATGCATCACCGTCAAACCGCGTTGTGATCGGGTGGCTGCCGGCCACTCCCATCATCAGCCGCGAGCCGGTGCCGGCGTTGCCGAAATCGAGCCCCTCCGAGAGCTCGACGAGGCCGCCGATGCCGGCGCCGCGGACCCGCCAGCGCCCCGGTGCGTCGCGCGACACGGCGGCGCCGAGCGCCCGGCAGGCGGCGGCGGTGCGCAGCACGTCGTCGCCTTCGAGAAGGCCCTCGATCCGGGTCTCGCCAATCGAAAGCAGCCCGAAGATGAGCGCCCGATGCGAGATCGACTTGTCGCCGGGGGCGCGCAGACGGCCTCGCAGCGGCGCGCCGGGGGCGGCTGCGGCAGGCAGGGCATCGGGATGCGCGTCGGACACGGGGGTTTTGCCTTGGATCGCCGGCGCCGGCCCGGCTTGGCCGCGCGGTCGTTAGCATGGGCTCCGGGCATCGTCATCCCGGGTCGCCCGGACTGTCCGATGGCCCTTCCAGCCAGGTTGAAAAGCAGGGGTGTGTTACCATTTGACAGGGCGGCGACCCCCGACTAACGGGGGCGCTCCCCAATTCCGTCAGACGAAGGCAGTCACTCCGTGGCCAAACCGGAACTCGGCTTGAAGCGCCAATGCATGCAGTGCGGCGCCAAGTTCTACGACCTCAACAAGGATCCGGCCGTGTGCCCGAAATGCGGCACGCCGATGCAGGCGAGCGCCGTCACACGGGTGCCGCCGCCGGTCGTGGCGCGCGCCCGCCCCGCCGCCGCTGCCGAGGAAGAGCCCGAGATCGAGGCCGCGGCCGGCCCCGAGATGGTCTCGCTCGAGGACGTGGAAGCGGCCGAATCCGGCAAGGCGGCGGGCGACGAGGATGTCGACCTCGGCGAGGAGGTCGCGACCGCCGACGACGCCTTCCTGGAAGAAGAGGAAGAGGGCGAGGACGATGTCACCGGCCTGATCGACGGCGACATCGAGGACGACGAGGAGACTTGAGTCAGGGCTCCGGCGCGACTATGAGAGGCGCGCCTTCTTGAAGCATGATCCCGAAAAGTGGCTACCGGTTTTCGAAAAAGATCATGCTCAAACAAAGAGGTAGGCGGGATGACGACTCGAAGAGAAGTCATCGCGCTCTAGAGTGAGTTTTCCGCGGCACCCAACGCCGCGGCTTAGCGTGGGGCCATAGCTCAGTTGGGAGAGCGCTTGAATGGCATTCAAGAGGTCGGCGGTTCGATTCCGCCTGGCTCCACCACGCACTCTTCGACAAAGCGCTTGATTCCACCCGCCTGAGAATACGTCGTCGTTCCCGAGGCTTAGCCGCACGAATCCACCGAGACCGTGGTCTCCGCGCCGAGAGACCGGCGTTTCCGGCGAGTTTTGCCCGTCCGTCTCCGCCGGAAAAAACGTGCTTGGTGTACAGCGAGCGGAGACCCGGTTCGCAGACTGCGCGCTCTCTGGATCCTCCCGTGCCAGGTCCCTAGCGGCGGATGCCCAGCATCTCCCATTGACGCGCCCACTCTAGCTCAGGCTGGGCGATCCGCCGTGCGCTGATCCCGCGCGGCAGACGAGCATCGACGATCGCCCGAACAACATCGGGGCCCAGGAAGGCTAGCGGGATGGCGTTCGCGACGTACTGTTTTGTGCAACCCTCGCGAGCAGCAATCTCATCGATGGTCGTGCCGGCAAGAAGCTGGTCCACCCATCGCCGTCCAAGCGCAATGGAGCGCAGCAGCACGGTTCTCGCTTCTGGCCTGAGGCCCCGGTCGGAACCATCGGTTCCATTCGCGATCATAATCTCACGTCGGCCCCCACCGACGGGCGGCGACCAAGCGACCTTGATCGGTTGTGAAGAATCCGAGCTCAGGTGGATGAGGACGGTGCCGGCCCCGAGGTCGACACGCGCGACGCGAGCCTGAACGATGGCTCGACCATCTAGACGGCCATCCTCCTGGTATGCGGTCCGCAGCGCATCCACGATGACGCCCTCGATCGCGGACGCCGAAACCCGCGCGATTGCTCCAGCGTCCGCTCGTCGTCCCTGTGCCAGGACCGACGACACGTAGTAGCGATAGCGCTTGTTGCCCTTCTTGGCCGTGCTCGGGGTCATGTGGTTGCCGCGGTCGTCGAAGATCCGGCCCATGAGTAGGGCGCCCGAGGCCGCACGCCTCACGCGTGCTCCGTTGCGATTGGCCGTGAGCTTCTCCTGGACGGCATCGAACAGAGCGGGCGCGATGAGCGGCGCATGCTCGCCGGGGTAGCTCGCACCTTTGTGGTTGAGTTCGCCGACGTAGACGCGATTGCGGAGGATGTGGGCCAGCGGGCCATTCGTCAGCGGCACGCCCCCAACGATCCGGCCGGAGCTGAGGATTCGCCGCCGCGTCACGATGCCACGCTCGCGCAGCTCGCGCTGCAGCGCAGGTAACGAGCGGATCGCGAGATAGCGCTCGAAGATCAGCCGGACGGTCCGCGCCTCATCCTCCCTTGCCACGAGCTTGCGCTCTCGCGCCTCGTAGCCGAGCGGGACGATGCCTCCGACCCAAATGCCTCGGCGTTTGGAGGCGGCAAGCTTGTCGCGGATACGCTCGCCCGTGACCTCCCGCTCGAACTGGGCGAAGGACAACAGCATGTTGAGCGTGAGCCTCCCCATGCTGGTCGTGGTGTTGAAGGACTTGGTGACCGAGACGAACGAGACCCCCTCCGCATCGAAGATCTCGACGAGCTTCGCGAAGTCCGCAAGGGAGCGGGTCAGGCAATCGACCTTGTAGACCACCACCACGTCGATCAGCTTGGAGCGGATCGCCGCGAGCAGGCGCTGCATGGCGGGTCTCTCGAGAGAGCCGCCGGAGAAACCGCCATCGTCGAAGCCGTCCTTGATCAAGCGCCAGCCCTCATCGGCCTGGCTCTTCACATAAGCCGTGGCGGCCTCGCGCTGCGCGTCGAGGGAGTTGAAGTCCTGCTCGAGGCCATGGTCAGTCGAGACGCGGGTGTAGATGGCACATCGGAGCGTCCTTGGGATGGGCTTGGTCATCCCTTCCGGCCCTTCTGATCCCGCAGGCCGAAGAAGCGCGGCCCGTTCCAGCGGGTGCCAGTGATCGCGCGGGCCACTTTGGAGAGGCTCGCGTAGGTCTCGCCGTTCCACGCAAAGCCGTCCCCGAGCACCATGACGCGCTGTGGCGTGCCCTCCCACTCCCGGACCAGGACGGTGCCGGGTTTGAGGCCTACCCGGTCTGGGACGGGCACCTCGACCCGCTTACCCGAGCGCGCCTCGTCGGCGATCCGGTCGAGGAGGCGGGCCGTCGCTTTGTCGAGGTCACCGAGCGCTACTGCCTGGACCCGATAAGCAAGGACCCGCAGCAGCAGCGTTTTGGGGAGGTGCGGCGGGGCCACCCTCCCGGTCACGCTCCGCCAGCGCGCCCGCAAGCCGTCGAGGTCGAGACCGCGCAGATGCGCGATCTCGTTCTCGATGGCAACCACTCGGCTGTCGTTCGCCAGCATCTCAGGCAGCCTTGCGTGAGCGGGTCTGCCGTACCGGGTCGGGGATGCGATAGGAGGTCTCGCCAGTGTCCCGCTTGCCCCTCACCAGCTCGTGGCCACTCTGGCGTAGGCGCGTGAGCGCCGCCCGGGTGGTGTGAGGGAGCCACCCCATGGCCGCAGCAAGCTCGGCGACACTCGCGCCGCCGTCCCGCTGCAGCATGCGAACGACCCGGGCCTGCTTCGTTTCGGCGGGCCGGTCCGCGGAGGCGGCTGGGGGGCTCCCCGAGCCCGCACCCACGGCCTTCTTCGCTCCCGTGCGGCTCCGGCTCTTTCCGGCCTTACCCGCCGCGGTCACCTTGGTGCTCGACTTGGCCTTTGCCATCTCACTCTCCTCGCGTTGCGGCGCTTCCGGGCGCCGTCACTGCCTGAACCCCGCCATCGGGACGGGGCCGCCGGGGTGAACGGAGCGTGAAGCAGGATAGAGCGGGCGCTATTTGCCGCCCTCAACCTTCTGCGTTGAGCAGTGCCTCCCACATCAAAACGAAGCCGGTCAGGTAGGGCAGCCCCTGCGGGATCCCGATCTCCCTCTCGATCAGAGCATCGATGCGCAACTCCATCCAGCGCTCGACCACCTTGTCGACCGCCGCCGCGAGGTCGCGCCCGCTGCACATGGAGTTCGCGACGTCGTCGGCGAAGTGCCGCCCGTAGCGACGGTCCAGAAAAGCGCGGACGGCCTCGTCCGAGCAGCCCGTCGCCTTCGCGATGGCACCCATGACGAGCATCCAGGCGTCATGCGGGTCGGCGTGCTGCCGAATGTTGCCAAAAAAGCCGCGGATCTCGTTTGCGCTCGGCAGGATCATCGAGGACCCGTTCTGCATTGTCGGCCTCCGGTAGCCTGGGGACCCCATGCACGCTCTTCTCGGGCCGGAATTGAAGCCAATTCGGAGCAATTCCAGTGCGTTGTTCGCGTCCTATCGATCATCTTCGAACGGCACGGGCCAGCAACGGCGGCCCGAGATTCTTGCCAAAAAACCCAATGGGTCCCTAGCTCAGCCCCGAAGCTCTGTACTGCGGTCCAGGTCGGGCGTGTCGAACGTCCTTTCCCTCTGTGTTCCGAAGCTGTGGACGGCGCCGGTTCGGTATAAAGTGAGAGAGGTGGGTGATGCAGTAACTTATGACATGGAGGTGCTCCGCCCGGAGCTGATTCTCGCACTTGCGAGGTGCGCTCGGATCGCCCGACGAAGCAGGCAGACCCGCGACCGAGCCGGCCTTCACGGGGAGCGATATGCAATCCGGAAGGGCGGCGATAGGATGCAGGTTGCAGCGCGCACGCGGCACACGGATGGCAGAAACGCGAGATTGTTGGTGCCTGATACGTTGGATCAATGGCAAGAGCGCCTGAAGGGGCACTTCGCGGCGCTGGCTAACGCACGACGGGGATACTCCCTACCACTTTTTGCGCTCGAACATGGCTTAGATGCGAGTGAGCGGGAGACGATCGCCAGCCTGCTAAATGATTCGCTGGGCGTCGTCGATCTCGCGCGTCACTGGCTGGTATGGGTAGTCTACGCGGCCGAACAAGGTTACCACTATGACGGCGAGGAATACTGGACTACATTCGAGAAGCGGACGCCAAACTGGATAAATTGGGCAGACCGCCGAATGCTGCGGCGCTGGTTTGGCCGCTTCCATGAGCAGTATGGCGGGTTCAAACCGACCGGCGCCTGGGCTGCGTGGTTCTCGATTATCGCGTGGCCGATCACCCACGCGCTTCTGCCGCGGGACCTACAAACTCAACTGGCTCGTGCACTGTACGATTGGCGCTATCCACTCGCTCAGAAGCTTGAGGGTAACCCCGCCGAAATCGGCCGCTTCCTTGCCAGTGTGTCCCACGACGCCAGTTCACGATTTCAGAACTTCCTCCAACAAGAGGAGATGGCCGGACGGATCGTGCTCGCACTCTTGAGAGGACGCGCCGAGGCGGTGGAGCGGTTTATCCACCCCATGACGCTGGAAAGGATCGTCGCGGACCTTCAGAAGGCCAATACTGCTCGTGCGTGGCTGCGCGACGCCCGCCAAGCGGTCGAGCGTCTCGAGGTGAAGGGGATATCTCGAAGTGCGCCCGGCAGCCTAAGCGGTGGCAGCGGGTACGATCGGTCGGGTCCTAGCCGTACCGCGCAGCCCCATATTCGACCCGCGTTGACGCTTCGGCGCACTGCTGCGGGAGAGTGGACGCCCGTTGTCGAGTTGCCGACGCTTCGCCCACTCGCGGATCTTGCGCCTGACCTGAACAAGTACTTGCGCGTAACCCGATGCAGTGTCGCTGGCTCGGCGGGCACGTTGCCCGCGGGGTGGTTAATGCTCGCCGACCAGCGGCGTGTCCTGACCTCTTGGCCGGCAGCTGACCAGCCGATCATCCGATTTGAGAATCCTCCGGCGATGCTCGACCACCTGTTGCGCGCCGACGGCTGCATCACCGCGGGTCCGCGCTGGCTCTTCCGGGTCGGAGCGGATGGGCTCGCGCGCGAGATCATCGGGCGCATGGTCCGGCCGGGATATCAGTACGTTTTGGTCTCGACGGCTCCGATTGAGGCGCCCCGGATCGGCGAGCCGGTGAGCTTGACCGCGAGCGGCGCGGCAGCGCTCATCCTTGACCTTCACGAGCAACTCACGAGTGATGCTATCGCCGCGTTGCGCGCACTTCAGCTTGGGGTGGCGCAGACAATCCGCGTTGCACCGGCAGGTTTGGACGCTCGGCGGTGGGACGGCGAGGGATTCGCCGAATGGATGGACGGCGAAACGCCGTGCCTTGTGATCCATTCAGACTATCCGGTCGAAAGTTACGCGCTGCGACTAGACGATGGGCTTATCCTGACCGTGGCGACGAACGGGCATGCGCCCGTATTCCTGAAGCTCACCGATCTCGCCACCGGTCCTCACACCTTTACAGTCGAAGCACGATCGCGGACGGGTGAGGCATCTGGTTCAATTACAGGTTACCTGTCACTCACGCTAAGGCCACCGCGGGCTTGGATCGCCGGCACCACCGGCCACAGCGGGCTCGTCGTCACGTCCGAGCCGCAGGAGCCCAGTCTGGATCAGCTTTGGGAAAGTGAGGTGAACGTTCAGGTGCTTGGGCCTGCGCCAACTGGCCGACCCCTCCGTCCAGCGCTTCCTCAGCAAGCTAAGCCGCCGGACCCTCAACGGCGGACGGCAGAGTTCGGCGCTCGACCTCCTCGACCGTGGCCCAGAACTCGCAGCCGCACTCCGAGCCGCTAAGGGTAGCCCCACGAAGCTCCGCAAGATCGTCGATCCCGAAATCGAGGTTGTCGACGAGACCGCCCGTTGTGCCGAGACCGGCATCCGCCTCCTCGACGTGTGGCGTTACTTCCGGCACACGTGGTCCCTGGAATATCGGTCAATCCCCGGCCGGCAATTGCCCATTCTCATACGCAACCGGGCGCGACCCGGCCGCCCCCTCATCGGAATCGCGATGCTGGCGAGCCCGATCCTGCGGACACGGACTCGCGATAACTGGATCGGCTGGTCGCCGGAAGCGTTCAACGTTGCCGTCTCCGTCGGCAGTCTAGAAGCGGGCTCCGCACTTGCCCTCGTCCGAGACCGTATCGAAGCGAGCCTGACGGAGATCCGCTGGGACGACTTGATCTCTGAGCGCGACCTCGCCGAACCAAGCGAGCGCACGATCCTAAAATTGGTTCAGCGCGGGGCCGGCGCACAGGCGGCGCGTATGCGAGAGCTTGAGGAGCACTTCACTGAGCGTCGTGCCAACGAAGCCGTTCCGGCGTCCCTCCGGTCGGGAAAGGAGGGCTCGCCGGATCGCGACTGGCTCGCAGATTCCGAAACGAACCTGTTCGTCCGTAAACGTGCCGAAACCCTTGCCGATCTGTTGGCCGCCAAGCAGTTTCTGACCACGCTGGACTGGTCGGCTCGGGGCGCGGAGATGTGGAACGCCATGCAGCGGCATCCGCAGGGCTTGAAGGCAATCGCGACGGCGCTAACCGAGGTGCGGAAGTGCGGCCTCGCGAGCCAAATCGCCGACCTCAGTGTTTGCGGGGCGATCCCGCCGTACAACAGCTTGCTCGGTGGCAAACTCGTCGCGCTGCTCGTCGCTTCCGACGACGTTCGCAAAGCCTGGACGCATCGGTACTCTGGGCAAATCAGCATCATTGCCTCTCAGATGGCGGGTCGCCCGATCTGCCGTTCGGCGGACCTCCGCATGCTGACAACGACGAGTCTCTATGGGATGGCTAGTAGCCAATATAACCGCCTCCGGCTGCGCGCGAGTGAGTACCCGAACCTCGGGCGGGACATCGTCTGGGAAGAACTAGAACACACAACGGGCGGCTACGGCACGGTGCATCTCGGGCAAGAGACTGTGCGGGCTCTGCGCGCGAGGAGAAGCATCAGGCCAAGCGGATCAACCACATCTTTGGCGAGGGAACGAGCCCGCGCATGCGGCAGGTGCGCGAGGGCCTGGAGGTTCTCGGGATCAACAGCGATGCCGTGCTCCATCACGCGACGCCGCGCCTCTTCTACGCATGCGAGCTTCATGATCACGCCCGGCCGGGACTGCTAGGCCTGGAAACGGGCCCGGTCGTCGCTGCTCCAAAAGCGAGCGCGGTCGCGGAGGCGTGGCGGGTGCGCTGGCTTGCGAACCGCTCGAAAAACCCGGAGATACTGACGCAGGTCGCGCAGTTTGCGCCTGAACAACTCGCGATGTCCCTGGTCGGCCCTGAGCAGAACGATCAACTCGACCTCGCGTTGGCTTAAGGTTCGTACTCAACGACCCCAGGAGAGCTTTTTTGGTCCCAGCTAAAAAGCCGCCGCACGAGCTGGTGAGGAACTTCGCGGCCGGAGTTCTCGTTGGGCACTTCGTAAGGTCAAGCTTGGAGCTCAACGATGGCGACCGGAAAGCGTGAACTGATCGATACGGGAACGGACAAACGCTACGTGCGCCGCGACGATAAGGGTCGCTTCGAGGACGTCGTCGACGTGGGGAAATCC
>Ga0136846_1239549_pt1 | contig 12908 bp, 11 predicted proteins | sample HopSoiMetagenom2_FD_96841 | JGI IMG/M metagenome (GOLD analysis project Ga0136846, IMG submission 96841) | Grasslands soil microbial communities from Hopland, California, USA - 2 Assembly 2016 (version 4) | ecosystem: Environmental > Terrestrial > Soil > Grasslands | place: USA: Hopland...
GAGATCTCAGTGACGTCGGAATCAGCGTTTGTGCCCGGCTGGAAGAACACCCGGATGATGCTGACGCCCGGAAGCGATCGCGACTCCATGTGGTCGATGCCCGCGCCGAGCGTGAAGAAGCGCTCGAAGCGGCCGGTGATGTCGTTCTCGATCTGCTCCGGCGGCATGCCGTTGTAGAACGTCAGTACGGCGACCTGCGGGATGTTGATGTCGGGAAACAGATCCACCGGCATCCGCGCGACGCTCGTCAACCCGACCACGATCACGATCAGGCAGACGACGACGATGAAGTACGGGTTGCGGAGGGAAAACCGCGACATTACCGCTCTCCTGATGCCGGTGCTGCGAACTTCGGCGTGACGATGGTCCCCGGCTTCAGCTGGGCCCGGCTGCCGACCACGACCGCGTCGCCCTCGGAGAGGCCGCTCTTGACCTCGATGAGGTCGCCGGTCTCGAGCCCGAGCGTCACGACCCGCGACTCCAGCCTGCCGTCTCTGCCGACGGCGAGCACGCGCGCTCCGTTTTCCCCGTGATCCACTGCCTGCACGGGCGCGACGATCACGTTCGACACCTGCTCGAGCGCCAGCGAGGCATCTGCGTACATGCCGGGCACGAGCTCCAGGCCGGGATTCTGCACGTCGACCTCGACGCGCATCGTGCGCGTGTCGGTGTCCAGGCGATCGGCGAAGCGCGCGACGATGCCCGACACCGTCTTGTGCAGTGACTGCACCGTGACGTCCACCCGCTGGCCAAGGTGAATGCGCGAGACGGCTGACTCCGGTACGGGGATGACGAGCCGCAGGCGGTCGTTCTGCGACAACAGCACGAGCGGCATCGCCTGCGTCTGCGACGACGTGCCCGCCTGGATCATCGCACCGGTGTCCGCATACCGGCGGGTGATCACCCCGGCGAACGGTGCCGTGATGCGGGCGTAGTCGAGCAGCGTCTGCGTTTTGCTCTGCCCCGCCCTGGCGATCTCGAGCTGCTCGCGGGCGGCCGCCAGGGCGGCCCGCGCGGTCGCAACTTGCGCTTCCGACACGCGGTCGCGGCCGCTGGCTTCGTCGATGTCCTGCTGGGCGACGAGGTTGGGCCGCGCCTTCATGACGCTGACCAGCCGCGTGGCGCCCAGATGGGCGACTTCATGCGCCGACTCCGTGCGTTCGAGATCGGCCTGCGCCCGGTTGATCTCTTCGCTGGCGCGTTTCACGGCGGCTTCGTCCTGCCGGATTTCGTCCTGCAGCTCGGGCACTTCCAGCGTCGCGAGCAGTTGCCCCGCGTGGACGCGATCGCCAACGTCCACCGTGATCGACTTCACGAATCCGGCGACCTTCGCGTGCACTTCGATTTCCTGAAACGGCCTGAATTCGGCGGGGATGTTGAGCGTCTGGACGATGTCGCTGCGCCCGATCTTCACCGCCGCGACGGTCGGTGCGTCGTTGAGCCCGCGATCGACCGCCCGCGCATCCGATGCGCCGCAGGCGGCCGCAGCCGCAGCGCCGGCCGCGACACCTGCGAGGACGATAATCTGTCGTGAAACCGTGTTCATTCCCTCTCCCTTACCAGCGTGCGGAGGCGGTCGATCGAAAAATCCGGCGATTGACACAGCGCGATGATCTGGCGTTCGACCGTCGACATCCGCTCGACGGTCGACGGCAGCTGTTCGACGATTTCTTCGGGAAGGGTCAGGAGGCCATGACAATCGCCGTACACGATGTCCCCTGAAGCGATCCCGAGGCCGCCCAGCGTGACCGGTTCGCCGAAGTCCACGATGTGGACGTACGAGTGGGTGACCGATACATGGGGCGCCAAGAGTTGAAATCCCAGTCCGTTCACACGCGGCAGATCGCGCACGGCGCCATTGGTCGCATAGCCCACGCATCCGAGCGTCTTCAGAATGTTCGCGTGGACCTCGCCGATGAATGCGCCGACGCCGGGCCGGGCGTCGGTGTCCTCCACGACGACGACGCGCGGCGGCGGAACCGTGAGGATGTAGTTCCACCAGTCGGTGCGATCGTGATAGTTGTTGCCGGCGACCGGCGGAGGCATCGACGAGCGGACGCGCGCCGTCACCGCGTGGCCGACGATCGGTGGCAGATCGTCGAAAACGGCGCGGATGGTCGAATCAGAGAATCCCTCGTTGCGCAGGCGAACGCCGAACGTCTCGATGGCGTTCGCCACCTTGCACGTGTCGAGACGGCGGAACGCATCCACGAGGCCGGCCTGAAGCCGCAGCATGCAAACCCCGAACGTCCGATCCGCGCGGTGACGCGGTTACGGACGCGAAAGCGTGTTGACGGAGCTGGCGAAAGAAATGGGGAAGCTAGGCGTGCGGAGGTCCGCGGAGTGTGCCGCGGTCGGAGACGTCGGGAGCTACGGGCAGGGACGTCGTGTCGGCATCGACGCGCTGGCGGGTGCCGTTCTTATCGTCGTCAATTCGTATGAAAGACGAGGTGTCGGGCGCCGCGAGAACGGGGACCGGCCGGACGTCAACGGAGCGATATGGTGCCGAGAGATGCGGCTTGGCGTTGGGCAGCTCGACGTGGCGCTGCGCGCGTCCGACCGCCGGCACGAGCATCAGCGCCAGCACGATCGTGAGTGCGAAGGCGCGTTTGAAGCCCACCATGCGTACCGACGTACTGTAGCGCTCGAGCCGCATGGAAATCAACCGTGGGTGCGGCCGCGCTGCCGCCCGGCGTCGCGCGGGTACATTTACATGGATTTAACCTGCGGCGCGTCGCGGGCGGATCCAAGATAAACCTCACTCAGAAAAGCAAAGGCCCAGGATGCTTTCTATTGCGCTCCGGCACGAACAACACACGCGGCAATATGCCGTGTCCGCTTCGCAGCCGTCTGGCTGGGAACTGACACTGCAGGAAGACCTCGAGCGGATCAAGCGCGTGCACTTCGAGGACTGGCACCGCGTCGAGCGCGCGGTCGCCGTGATCAGGCTCGAGATCGAGGAATTGACCTCGCGCGGCTGGCACGTCGAAAACAGCCAGGGGATATTGCTGGAATCGTAGGCGTCTCCTCGGCGGTCATCGGGTAGACAAAGGGCCGGACATTGCGTCCGGCCCTTCGTGTGTCTGCCGGCAGGCCTGACGGCCTGCCCTACTTGGTTCTCGTCCTCAGAAGTTGAGCCTCAGCGCGAACTGAATCTGACGGCTGGTTCCGAGGCCGACGGTTCGGCCCACGGTGCTGGTGATGGTCCCGAACGTACCCGCTGCGGCCGCCGTATAGGGCTGACCAGGCTGGACGCGGTTCGCCTCGGTCAGGCTGTTGGCTGGCAGCGCCAGCGGCAGCGTGCCGACCGGGTTCGAGAAGTTCGCGGCGTTGAACAGGTTGAACACCTCGAAGCGGAACTCGACGTTGCGTTCCGGCGAGAAGGGCCAGTGCTTCGAGGCGACGAAGTCGACCTGCCGGAAGGCGGGCCCATGGAGAGAGTTGCGCTCCAGGTTTCCGAACGTGCCGGGTCTGGGTGCCGCAAACGCCGCGGGGTTCAGGAACAGCAGGCCGCCGTCCTGGATGAAGGGGTCCACCCCCGGAATGAGATCCGGCCGCCTGACGTTGCGCGATGCGCCTCCGCCCGGCGTGTTGATCACCGCGCTGCGGCCGGCCAGGGGATTCGCGAACACGTTGCCGGCGGCATCCATGTAGACGACGTCTGGGCGGGTCACGAGGACGTTCACCGGCAGGCCGCTGCGTGCGTTCAGGATGCCCCCGATATCCCAGCCACCAACAATCGCATCCGCCAGGCCCGTCGCGGGGTGCACACGGTTGCGGCCGTACGGAATCTGGTACAGCGCGCTGAGGTTGAACGTATGCCGGACGTCGAAGTTGTTGTAGCCGTTGTCGTAGTCGAAGTCCGACACCGCCCGCGCAAGATTGCCGGAGGTGAGCGCTTCGTTCGATCCGGCGGTGTTGCCGTAGCTCTTGCCCAGCGTGTACTGGACGTTCATCGACAGTCCGGTACTCGAGCGCTTGCTGAGCGACAGCATCATCGCGTTGTAGCTGTCGTGCCCGCCGCTCGTCTTGTAGTCCACTTCGGCGTACGGGTTCTGGACGGCGGTCGGGTTGCCGGCGGCATCGCGAGCCGTGACGATCGACCACTCACGGACGACGACGGCCGCGTTCGCCGGGTTCGGGTTCGTATAGACACCGACGATCTGGTTCGCGACGCTGCGCAGGAACAGGTTGCGGCCCTGGCTGCCCACGTACGCGGCGGTCGCGGCCATGCGCCCGGGCAGTTCCTGCTGAACCGACGCCGTGTATTGATACACACGCTCGGGAATCGTGTAGTCATTGGCGTAAGCGCGTGGCTGGTACTGGCGGTTGTTCGGGGTGCTCGTGAACAGGGCCGTCAGCACCGCGGGATCGATCGGGTAGGCCGAATTGGCGAGGGTGGAGCTGACACGGTCGCTTTCCACCGGCTGGATTTGATCTTCGCTCTGGCCGGGCCCGACGAAGATGCCGAAACCGGTCTTGAAGACCGTCCTGCCGGGCGCATACGCGAGCGATACGCGCGGCTGGAAGTTGGTCTTGCTCGATGTGTACAGCGGCGTCGTGCTGGGATCGATCACGCCGGTATCGATGTTCCACTTCACGATCAGGTTGTCTGCTTCGCTGAGCGGCGCGTAGTAGTCGTAACGCAGGCCGACGTTCAGCGTCACGTTCGGCCGCGGACGCCATTCGTCCTGGGCGAACCCGATGAAGTAGTTCTGAACCGTATGACGCTCGCCGGTGGCGCCGTTGTTGAACGGGCTCGGCGCACTCAGGTTACCCAGGTACTGGACGCTGCTCGCCTGGTTGGCCAGGAATTGTGTCAGGCCCGCGTACGAATACGTCGTCCCGCCGATCCGGTCCGTCGCCATTCGTATGCCCCGGAACTCGCCCCCGACCTTCGCGTAATGGTTGCCGGTCACGTAGCTGAGCGTATCGGCAGCCGTGAGCGAGTAGGGATCGTAGGGCTGTGCGTGGCCGTTGGTGGCGCTGTTGGCGCGCACCAGGCCGCCCGGGACCACGATGCCGGACGAAGAGCCCTGGCCGGCGATGCCGGTGTTGGCCACCGATCCGCTCAGGTTGATGGCGAACGCGTTGAAGTCGATGCCGTTGATGATCGGCGCCTGGCCGATGATGTTCGACGGCGCGGAATTGTAGCCGAACTTGAACTCGTTGATGGCCTTATCCGACATCACGCCCTGCAGGTTGAAGATCGCGTTGGTCGGGTTGTCGGTGATGTGGACGACTCGGCCGCTCACGCCCTCGGGCTGATCGCTGTTGCCCTGGTCGTGGAACACCCGCACGTAGGTGGACCAGCTGTTGGTCAACTTGACGTCGACCCGCGCGCTGAACGAATTCTCCCGCACCTGCTGAAGACCCTGCAGCTGCGCGATGTCGAAGTCGGCATTGTTCGACTTGCCCGGAAGGATGACGGCGCCCGGACTCATGAACCCGGGCCGCAGCACGGCGACAGCTGGCACCGCCCTTGCCCACGCCGCCGCGCTCGGCACGGCCTCGACGGCGTTGAACCCCGCGTTCAGGTTGTAGCCCTCAAAGCTGCCGAAGAAGAAGGCGCGGTTCTTCGCAATCGGCCCGCCGGCGGATCCGCCGAACTGGTGCTGCTCGAGGGCGGATTTCGGCAGCCCGGCGTAGGAGTCGAAGTAGTTCGGCGCGTCGAGCGCGTCGTTGCGGAGGTATTCGAAAACCGAGCCGTGGAAGCCGTTCCCGCCCGACTTGGTGACGACGTTCACCTGGCCGCCCGTGCCCGTACCGTGTTCGGCGGGGTAGTTGTTCGACTCGATGCGGAATTCCTGGACGTTCTCGAGGCTCGCCTGCAGCTTGAAGGGCGTGGGAATTTCGCCGTTCAGGTTGCCCGGTGCCGAATCGATGATGGCCGACCCTTCAATCCCGTCGTACCGGATCGCGTTCTGCTCGACGGCGCGTCCGCTGAAGCGGATGTCCTGCCACGTGCCGGTGCCGGCGTTCTGCGACCCCGGCGCCTGCAGCATCAGCTGGGACATCTGGCGGCCGTTGACGGGGAGGTTGCTCACGTCGCGCTCGCCCACGTTGATGCCGACCCGCGCCGAGCTCATGTCCACGACAGGGGCCGTTCCCACGACGGTGACGGCCTCCTGCAGGCCCGCCGCCTTGAACTCGAAGTCGAGGCTCAGCTCCTGGCCGACGGCGACCGTCATGCCGGTGTATTCGATCGGCGCGAAGCCGTCTTTCTCGGCGCGGATCGTGTACGCCGATGGCCGGAGCGATCCGACGAGGAAATAGCCCTGGGCGTTGGTCAACACGATGCGCTCCTCGCCAGTGCGCTCGTTCCTTACTTTGACGGTAGCGCCTCCGACGAACCCGTTGGTCTGATCACGTACCGTTCCGGTGAAACGGCCCTGGTCAACCTGCGCGAAGGCGGGCGCCGCCATCATGAGCGCGACGACGAATGCGGGCCACCACTTGCGGTAACTCATCGATCCTCCCCACGTCCGGCTACGGCCGAACCTTTGCGTCGGGTGTGAGCGTAAAAGGAGGGTGTGATCAGCGAATGACGAAGATGTTACGGGCGGGTTAACTGTGAAGGCGAGGTTGGAGGCTAGAGGTTAGAGGTTAGAGGTTAGCGACGAGCCACTGACCCCTATACCGTCGTGCCTTCCTCGATCACGCCGTCCTTGGGCACGATGACGATGCCGCTGCGGATGTAATAACCGTTGCCGTTGGCTTCCTGAACGCCGGCGGCGTTGGTGAGGGTGACGCGATCGGCGATCCTGGCGTTCTTGTCCACGATCACCCGATCGAGTACCACCTCGCGCCCGATGCCGAGCCGTGGCTTGCTGCCGCGCGCCGGCGCTTCATCGTCGGATTCATAGAAGTCGGCACCGAGCAGGACCGAGCGCGTGATGCGCGTGCCTGCTCGGATGTTGGAGCGGATGCCGATGACGGACTCCTCGAGCGAGCAGCGGTCGATATCGCAGCCCTCCGCGATGATGGCGTCGCGCACGGTGCAGTCGGCGAGCCGCGCGCCGGGCAGAAATCGCGGGCGGGTGTAGATCGGCCGCCGCGGATCGTAGAAGCTGAACGGCGCGTCAGGCTGCGTCAGCATGACGTTGGCGTCGTAAAACGACTGGATCGTGCCGACGTCAGCCCAGTAGCCGCGAAACAGGTGCGCCTGCACCTCGTACTGATTGAGCGCGTGCGGAATGATGCCCCGTCCGAAGTCCGTCGCATCGTCGTGCTCGAGTACCTCGAAGAGGACCTCGCGCGAGAACACGTAGATGCCGAGCGACGCGACGAACGGCTTGTCCGCCACGTGGCCGCCGAAGGAGGCGCCCGCCGGGATGCTGCGGCTGATGTCGGAAAGACGGTCCGCATCCGGCTTCTCATCGAAGGCGACGATCTGGCCGTTCCGATCGAAACGGAGAATGCCCATCGATGATGCGTCGGCTGCCGTCACCGGCTGCGCGGCGATTGTGATATCGGCCTGGCGATCGATGTGCGCTTCGACGATCTCCGAGTAGTCCATGCGATAGAGGTGATCGCCGGCGAGGATCACGTAGTAGTCGGCTTCGTGCCGCATGATGTGGCGCGACGCCTGGCGGACGGCGTCGGCGGTGCCCTGGAACCAGCTGGAGTTGTCCGGGGTCTGTTCGGCGGCGAGAATCTCGACGAACCCCTGGCTGAACAGGTCCATCCGGTACGTCTGGCCGATGTGGCGGTTGAGCGATGCCGAGTTGAACTGCGTCAGGACGAAGATGCGCCTGATATCGGCGTGCAGGCAGTTGCTGATCGGAATGTCGATGAGCCGGTACTTGCCGGCGATGGGTACCGCAGGTTTCGAACGAAGCTGTGTCAGCGGGAACAACCGCGAGCCCTGCCCGCCGCCCAGCACGAGTGCGAGAACTTCATTGTGCAGCGCCATTGGATGGCTGAAATGCTACACCGGCGCGGCCGCGGCGTGTAACGGCCGTGTAAATGAATCTGCTACAATTCACCGGTTTGGCCTCGTCCGGGAGCGGTGGCGTAGGGGAGATCACGTGGCTTTTCGTCTGATTCCGCGCGAAGAGAAGTTCTATTCCGATTTTCTCAGCATGGCCACCGAGCTGCAGAAGGGCGCACGGCTGCTGGAAGAGATGCTCGCCGGCGACAGGCCCATCTGGGACAAGGCCGACGAGATCAAGGAAGTCGAGCACAAGTGCGACTTCCTGACGCACGAGATCATCCAGCGCCTCAACCGCACGTTCGTGACGCCGATCGATCGCGAAGACATCCACGAGCTGGCGCGGTCGCTGGACGACGTGATGGACGCGATTGACGCGTCGGCGGCGGTGATCCGGCTCTACCGGCTCGACAGCGTGCGCTTCGGCGCGCGCGAGCTGGCCAAGGTCATCTCCACGTCGACGCTCGAAATCCACCATGCGATCGCGGCGATGAGCAACCGCAAGAGCCTGGCGGTGCATTCGGTCGAGATCAACCGCCTCGAGAACGAAGCGGACCGCATCCACCAGCAGGGCGTCGGCCGGCTTTTCGACGAGGAGACCAACCCGATCGCCGTCATGAAGTGGAAGGAGACGCTCGACTTCCTTGAAGAAGCCACCGACCGCTGCGAGGACGTGGCCAACGTCATCGAGGGCGTCGCGGTCAAAAACGGTTAGGCGCTGATGCTCTTCTGGTCCGTCGCCGCCCTCGTGCTCATCGCGCTGATCTTCGATTACATCAATGGATTTCACGACGCCGCCAATTCGATCGCGACGATCGTCTCGACGCGCGTGCTGTCGCCCGGCAAGGCCGTCATATGGGCGGCGTTCTTCAACTTCGTCGCCGCCTTCGTCTTCGGCACCGGCGTCGCGCAGACCGTCGGCAAGGGCACGGTCGACATCAGGATTGTCACGCTGCCGGTGATCGGCGCCGGCCTCGTCGGGGCCATCGCGTGGAGTCTGCTCACATGGTGGCTGACGCTGCCAACCAGCTCGTCGCACGCGCTGATCGGCGGCTACGCGGGCGCCGCGATCGCGAAAGGCGGTATGGCCGCGGTGCTGTGCATCGAGTGCACGGCCTGGAACAAGACGCTGGCGTTCATCGTCGTGTCGCCGTTCATCGGCCTGCTCGTAGGTTACTCATTGATGATCGCCATCTACTGGCTGATGCGCTACGTGCCGCCCGGCCGCGTGGATCATTGGTTCCGGCGGCTGCAGCTGCTGTCGGCGGCGTTCTTCAGCCTCAACCACGGCGGAAACGATGCGCAGAAGACGGCCGGCATCATCGCCGCCGTGCTTTTCAGCTCAGGCTACATTGCCACCTTCCACGTCCCGCTGTGGGTCCAGATGTCCGCGTACGCGGCGATCGGCCTCGGCACGCTCGCCGGCGGATGGCGGATCATCCACACGATGGGCTCCAAGATCACCAAGCTGCAGCCGGTCGGGGGATTCGCGGCGGAAACCGGTGCCGCGGTTGCGCTGATGACCGCGACCCACTTCAGCATTCCCGTGAGCACGACCCACGCGATCACCGGCGCGATCGTGGGCGTCGGCTCGACCAGGCGGCTGTCGGCCGTGCGTTGGGGGATCGCCGCGCGGATCGTCTGGGCATGGCTGCTCACGATTCCGGCGGCGGCTGCGATCGGGGCCGGTACGTACTTGCTACTGCGCGCCACGGGGGCACGCTAGCCCGTCCATTACTTCTGATAATTGCGCGGCTTTCTCGAAACGAGATCGGCACGGGCAATCGCTTCTTTGCCCTTGAGGCGGCCCAGTTCGGCGAGTTGACGCGCAGTCCGGGCGAGCGTCGCCGTCGCCTCCAGATCCTCGTCTGACTGGCTGTGGCGGGCACGAAACTCCTCCATGAGTTCCGCCAGCCGTTCCTCGCGCGTGGCTCGGTCGTCGCGTGCCGCAGGCATGACAGTTGTTGCCGGAACCCACAGCATAGGACCACTTCCATAAGGAAGCAAGCTGGGCTGCGGAATTTGCAGCACCCGCTCCGAACTTTTCACTCTAAACTCCTTCCATGAAGTTGTTTTTTGCCCTCGCACTCCTGATATGCGTGGCGGCGGCGGTATCGGCCCAGGCTCCGGCAAGACCGGCGGGCGCTCTGCGAACGGCCTGGGGCGATCCGGATATCACCGGCCTGTTCACCACCGATGACGAGCTGGGCGTTCCGTTCGAGCGGCCGCCGCAGTTCGGCGATCGGCAGGTCGTCACGGCCGAAGAGTTTGCCCAGCGACAAACGCAGGCCGAACGTCAGGAGGAGGCCGACCGCGAGCAGATCGTGGCGCCGCGCCAGACTGCGGAGGGAGGACCCGTCGGCGGCGGGACAGGACCTCCCTCGCATTGGATCGAGCGCGGTAAACCCTCCCGTCGCACGTCGCTCGTGATCGACCCGCCCGACGGGCGGATCCCGTTCCTCAACGACGAGGCGCGCCGCCGCGGCGCGGCGGCGTCGGCGCGAACTCCGGAAGGCATCCTCTTCGCGGGCCCCGAGGACCTCGACAAGTACGATCGGTGCATCACCCGGGGATTTCCGCACGTGATCTTCCCCACGATCTACGACAACACCTCGCAGATCGTCCAGGGGCCCGGGTACGTCTCGATTCGCTACGAGATGATCCACGACGCCCGGGTGATCCCGCTCGACAACCGGCCGCATCTGTCGCCGTCGATCCGCTCGTATTTCGGCGACTCGCGCGGGCACTGGGAAGGCGACACGCTTGTCGTCGATGTCACCAACTTCTCGAAGAATGCCGGTTATCGCGGCGCGACGACGAACCTGCACGTGACCGAACGCTTCAGGCGCACGGATGCGACCACCGTTCACTACGAGTTGACCGTCGAGGACCCGACGACGTTTTCGAGACCGTGGACGGCGTCGCTCGACTTGAGGAAAGACGCGCGGCAGGTCCAGGTGCCCGAGTATGCGTGCCACGAGGGCAATTACGCGATGTTCAACATCCTCAGCGGCGCGCGCGCCGGGGAGAAGGCCTCCTCAGGCGAGCGGTAAGGTAATCGTCACGCGCGTGCCGGCTGTCGTCCGATTCTCGGCGCGGACGCTGCCGCCGTGGACCTCGACGAGGTGCTTGACGATGGCCAGTCCCAGGCCCGTGCCGCCGGGGTCGCGTGCGCGTGATTTGTCCACGCGGTAGAACCGCTCGAACACCCGCGAGAGATCGTCCTCGGGAATGCCCGGGCCCTGGTCCGATACCGAGAGCTCGAGTGCGCGTGCGGCTCCGTCGCGGGCGACGCGCGACGCCTCGATCAGCACGGTTGTCCCCTCGGGCGAATACGTAATCGCGTTGGCGACCAGGTTCCGCAAGGCATCGTGCAGCTTGGCGGGATCGCCGAGCAGCGTCTCTGCGCCTGGTCCGATGGAGATTTCGATCCGCTGGCGGCGCGCCTCGGCCTCCGGCGTCAGGTCCGCCATCACCCCCTGCACGAGATTACGCGTGTCGCACGAGATGACGTCCAGCGTTTCCTGTCCGGCATCGAGCCGCGCCAGCCGCAGCAGGTCCTTGACCAGCCGCTCCATCCGCTCCGAGTGCCTGGCGATGATGCCCAGGAACCTGCGGCTCTGTTCGGCGGTGGTGTCCGTGTCGGTCAGGGCTTCGACATAGCCGCGGATGGCCGTCAGCGGCGTGCGCAGCTCGTGCGAGACGTTCGCGACGAAATCGCGCCGCATCTGATCGGCGCGCCGGAGCTCCGTGATGTCGTGCAGGACGAGTACCGCGCCGTGGGCGCCGCCGCCGGCCGCCGGGGTCGCCCGCGCCATGATCGTGCGCGAGGGATCGCGTGGCGGCGAGAGCTGCAGCGCCTCGGAGGCTCGTCCCGCAAGGGCCGCGGCCACAAGCTCCGCGACCGCCGGGTGCCGAATCGATTCAACGTAGTGGCGCCCGAGCGACAGGTCGTCGAGCCGCAGCATGCGCCTCGCGGCGTCGTTGGCCAGCTGCAGGCGTCCGGGTGGATCGACGACGATGACGCCTTCGATCATGCCGGCGAGGATGGCCTCCATGCGTGCGTGGTCCCGCGCCTGTTCGGCGAGCTGCCTCCCGACCAGCTGAACGGAGTCGTCCAGCGCCCGGGCCACCGTGCCGAGCTCGTCGTCGCCATAATCGAGCCCTGACGGGGAGAGATCGCCGCGCCCGTAGCGGCGCGCGACGCCGGCCATTGCGCGCACACGCTGCGCGATGCGCGAGGAAAACACCCAGCTGATGGCGGCGGCTCCGGCCAGCGCCAGCCCGAGCGCGAGGACGATCGCCGTCAGCATCGCCCGGAACTGCTGACGGATGTCCGTCAGCGGCAGGGCGACCCGGACGAATCCGATCGAGGGGTGGGCGACCGGCACCGCGACGTACAGCATGTCGATGTTGAGCGTGTCGCTGTGTCGCCGGCCCGTGCCGAGACCGTGATCCCGGGCTTCGATGACCTCCGGGCGCGACGCGTGGTTTTCCATGTGCGCGACACCGTCCAGCGTCTCCGCGGAGTCGCCGACAACGCGCCCGTCGGCGGCGATGAACGTCACGCGGGCGCCGACGAGCTCGCCGATGCGATCGGCCTCTGCGTCGAGATCCGCGACGGCCGTGGGGCCGGACCCGCGCCCCAGCAGGTCCGCGGCGAGCCGCGCCTCCGAGGTGAGGGTCTCCTCGATCGCCGCGTCAGTCCGGCGTGCGGTGCTGGTGGCGACCGCCGCCCCGGCCACCGCCAGCCCTATCGCCGCCGCGACCGTCGCCGCCGAGAAAATCTTGATCTGGAACGTCACGTCGCTTCTTCATTCACCGGGCTGATCGGGATGCTCGAGCAGTTTGTATCCGAACTGCTTCACCGTCACCAGGGCCGTCGCGAGCAATGGGAGTTTTTCCCGCAACCGGCGGACGTGCACGTCCACGGTCCGCGTGCCCCCGTAGAAGTCGTAGCCCCAGACCTCACGAA
>Ga0136846_1209000_pt1 | contig 12907 bp, 13 predicted proteins | sample HopSoiMetagenom2_FD_96841 | JGI IMG/M metagenome (GOLD analysis project Ga0136846, IMG submission 96841) | Grasslands soil microbial communities from Hopland, California, USA - 2 Assembly 2016 (version 4) | ecosystem: Environmental > Terrestrial > Soil > Grasslands | place: USA: Hopland...
CCCGCCGTTGCTCGCCTCCGCTGGGCTCGGCGAAGCCCTGCGGGCGGCGGGACGGCAGTCGCCGCTGCCCGTCTCGATCGACGCCGACGGCATCGGCCGCCTGCCGCCGGAGAGCGAGAGCGCCGTCTACTTCTGCTGCCTGGAGGCGCTGCAGAACGCCGCAAAGCACGCCGCCGGGGCAACCGGCATCGGGATCGAGCTGAGCAGCCAGGCGGAGTTCCTCTTCGAGGTCACAGACGACGGCTGCGGGTTTGCTTGGCAGCCGGAGAGTGAGGGTTCGGGCATTACCGGGATGCGGGATCGCCTCGCTGCAGTCGGCGGGGAGCTGTGGGTCGAGTCGGGTCCCGACGCTGGAACGAGGGTCCGCGGCCGGATTCCCATCGACTGAGGGACATCTCGGTCTTGGCGGAAGTGAGCACCACCTCGGCTGGCGTGTGCATGCCCTGGCGGCCGAAGGCGGTCGCTGCGAGTCTCGTTTGCGATGCCGTCAACCAGCGACGGCCCTATGGAGGGAGATCGATGGAAGTCAGAGGAGAAGGCAGGGTTGCGTTCGCCGCCGTGCTGCTGCTGATCGCCGGTGCGCTGAACGTCATCTATGGCATCGCCGCAATCAGCGAAGCGCACTTCTTCACCGACGCCGACACCCACTTCGTTCTCTCCGGGCTCAACACCTGGGGTTGGATCACGGTGCTCCTCGGTCTCATCGAGGTGACCGGGGGCTTCTCGCTCCTCAGCGGCAACGCCTACGGCCGAGTCATCGGGATCACCGCCGCCTCGCTGGGAGCGATCGGAGCGCTGCTCGCCGTCGCGGGCGCCTACCGGTTTTGGTCGCTCGGAGTCTTCGCGCTCTGCGTGATCGTCCTGCACGGCCTGATCGTCTACGGGGATCCGGTCGAGCGCAGCTGAGGCTGGCGCCAAGACCGTCCACACAACCAGAAGGGAAGCAAAATGTTGCCAGTTGCCGCCGAGTACCCGCTCCTGAACATCATCTGGACGATGTTCGTCTTCTTCGGCTTTGTCCTTTGGATCTCACTGATCTTCCGCGCCTTCGGCGACCTCTTCGGACGCGAGGACGTCTCCGGCTGGGGCAAGGCCGGCTGGTCGCTTCTGATCGTGCTGGTGCCGCTGTTCGGTGTCCTCCTCTACCTGCTCACCCAGGGCAAGGGCATGGCCGAACGCCAGGTGGCGGCCGGCAAGCGAGCGCAGGGCGAATTCGACGACTACGTCCGCAACGTCGCTGGTGACGGCACGGCCTCGGAGATCGCCAAGGCGAAGGAGCTGCTCGACAGCGGCGCGATCGACGCCGGCGAGTTCGACCGCCTGAAGGCGAGCGCGCTCGCATGAGCCCCAACGAGCAGTTCGACGAAATGGGGCCGATCGACTACATCCTGGTCGAGTGGCCCGGCCGCCAGCCCAACGGCGAGGTGGCCCCGCATCTGATCGACCTTGTCGACCGTGGCCTGATTCGCATTCTCGACCTTGCCTTCATCGCCAAGGCCGAGGATGGGACGATCCGCGGTCTGGAGATTGCCGACGTCGGCGGCGATGTAACCGAGCTGGCGGTCTTCGAGGGCGCCTCCTCGGGATTGCTCTCCGATCAAGACCTCGAGGAGGCGGGCGGGACGATGGAGTCCGGCACCTCCGCCGCCCTGCTGGTCTTCGAGAACACCTGGGCCGGGCCTTTCGCCGCGGCCGTCCGTCGCTCCGGCGGCCAGCTGGTCTCCAGCGGCCGCATTCCCATCCAAGCCGTCCTCGCTGCGCTCGACGCAGACGAGGCCTGAGAGGAGACGCCCAATGCCAGGACTACTTCGAGGAATGGCGCGCACGGCTGCCATCGCCGGCACCGCGACCGCCGTCAGCAATCGAGTCTCGCGCCGGCAGGGCGAGCGCTGGGCCGAGCAGGAAGAACAGCAGCGGCCCGAACAAGCCGCGCCGGCCCCGGCCGCCGCTGTCCCCCCCGGCAGCTCGACCATCGACCAGCTGAAAGAGCTCGGTGAGCTGAAAGCGCAGGGCATTCTCACCGAGGAAGAGTTCGCTGCACAGAAGGCGAAGCTGTTGGGAGCATGACGACGCAGTCCTTTGCAAACCGTCGTTGAGGGCACCCTGGCGTCGCTTCGATCGTGACCCGCATGCGCCGCTAAACTGAGCGCGAAGGACGACTTTCCCGGGGCTGTAGCTCAGCTGGAAGAGCGTCGCGCTGGCAGCGCGAAGGTCAGGGGTTCGAGCCCCCTCAGCTCCACTGCTCAAATCGGCGCTCGAAGTTGCCGATGGTTGAGCGATGAATACCGCCAACTCGCATGTTTTCTCGCACGGGATGCGGGATACGCGGTTGGCGCTGGAGGCTTGGAGCGGGCGGCGCTGGGCGGTCCTGCGCGGCTGGCTGGCGCTGAGCGTGGCGATTGCCCTCGCCCTGCTGGGGGCGGTCTGGGTCGTTGCGGGCATGCTCACGCCCGACATCACGCCGATCCACCTGCCGGGCCTGACCGAACCGTCTCAACCCGGCGATCTGCTGCCGATCCTCTGGCGCAACTCCCTGGTCCTGGCGCTGCATGGGACCGCCTGCATTGCGGGCTTCATCGCCGGCGCCTCGATGCCGATCGCGGCCGCCCAGCGCAGTGGTTTCTCACGTTGGATCCACGTCAAGGCCGGGGAGCTGGCGATCCTCTTCGTCTGCGCCGTCACTCTCTTCTCGCTGTCGACCCAGGCCCTCTACCTCGGCTTTCAAGGCTCGACGATCGCCTTCCAGCTCCATATCCCGATCGGCCTGCTCCTCGTCAGCGTGCTTCCGCACGCGCTGCTCGAGCTCTCGGCGCTCTTCTTGCCGCTTGCCGCCTGGCTGATCGCGAGCCGCCGGGGCGAGTGGAGCCAGCTGCTTGCCGCGACCTTCGTCACCGTCTTGATCGCAATCCCATGCCTCGTGGTTGCAGCGACAATCGAGGTCTACGTCTGGCCGCACATCCTCGAAGCCCTCTCACCGGTCGTCTGAGAAGATCGCCGCTCCGATGAGCGGCTACGACCCCAAGGCGATCGAGCGCAAGTGGCAGCAGGTCTGGGCTGAGGAGAAGACCTGGGAGGTCGCGAACCCGGGCCAGCCCGGCTACGAGGCGGCGAAGCCGAAGTCCTACGTGCTGGAGATGCTGCCCTATCCGTCCGGCGAACCCCATGTCGGGCACCTCAAGACCTACGCGGTCGGCGATGCGATCGCGCACTTCCGCCGCCGCCACGGCTTCGAGGTGATCCATCCGATGGGCTATGACTCCTTCGGCCTGCCGGCCGAGAACAACGCGATCAAGACCGGCGAGCCGCCGCGGGCGGCGACCGAGCGCTCGATCGAGTCCTTCCGCCGCCAGTTCCGCGAGTGGGGCATCTCGATCGACTGGTCCCGCGAACTGGCAACCCACACGCCCGAGTACTACCGCTGGACCCAGTGGATCTTCCTGCGGCTCTTCGAGCACGGCCTCGCCTACCGCACCGAAGCACCCGTTCAATGGTGTCCCAAAGACGCCACCGTGCTGGCCAACGAGCAGGTCGTCGACGGCCGCTGCGAGCGCTGCGGGACCGAGGTCGTGCAGCGCAAGCTCAAGCAGTGGTTCTTCAAGATCACCGACTACGCCGAGCGGCTGCTTGCCGACTTCGATCGCCTCGAGACCTGGCCCGAGCACGTGATCACGATGCAGCGCAACTGGATCGGCCGCTCCGAGGGCGCCGAGGTCGTCTTCAGATGCGAGGAAGTGGGCGTCGACTTTCCGGTATTCACGACCCGTCCCGACACCCTCTTCGGCGCCACCTTCTTCGTCCTCGCCCCCGAGTATCCCGCGCTGGACCGGCTGGTTGCCGGGACGCCCGCCGAGGACGCGGTGCGCGAGTACGTCGCCAAGGCCGCCCGCGAGTCGGCCGAGGATCGCGGCGCCGAGGGTCGCGAGAAGACCGGCGTGTCGCTGGGGCGCAGCGTCGTCAACCCGGTCAACGGCGAGGAGATCCCGATGTTCGTCGCCGACTACGTGCTGATGGAGTACGGCACCGGGGCGATCATGGCGGTGCCCGGGCACGACGAGCGCGACTACGCGTTTGCCAAATCCTTCAACCTGCCGATCCGCCGCGTGATCGAGGGCTCGGACCCCGAGACCGCCCGCGACGACGAAGGTCTTCCCTATCCCGGCGACGGCCCGATGACCGGCTCAGGGCGCTTCGACGGCAAGGGAAATCGCGATGCCTACGAGGAAATCGTCGCTTGGCTCGCCGAGGAGGGTCGTGGCAAGACATCGGTCAACTACCGGCTGCGCGACTGGCTGGTTTCTCGCCAGCGCTACTGGGGCGCGCCGATTCCGGTCGTCTACTGCGAGCAGTGCGGGATCGTCCCAGTGCCCGACGATCAGCTCCCGGTGGAGCTTCCCGAGGTCGACGACTACGCCCCGCAGGGCAAAAGCCCGCTGGCGGCGGCCGAGGAGTGGGTCGCGACCGAGTGTCCCCGCTGCGGCAAGCCGGCCCGTCGGGAGACCGACACGATGGACACCTTCGTCGATTCCTCCTGGTATTTCATTCGCTACCTCGATCCGCGCAACGAGGGGGCCCCTTGGGACCGCGATGCGGCCGATCACTGGCTGCCGGTCGACCAGTACATCGGCGGGGTCGAGCACGCGATCCTGCATTTGATGTACGCGCGCTTCTTCGCCAAGGCGCTTGCCGACGTCGGCGTGCTCGGCGTGCAGGAGCCCTTCGCCAACCTCTTCGCGCAGGGAATGATCACCCGCGACGGGGCGAAGATGTCGAAGTCGCGCGGCAACACGGTCAGTCCCGCCGAGTACGTCGAGCGCTACGGCGCCGACACCGCCCGCACCTACATCTGCTTCATGGGCCCGCCCGAGCGCGACGCCGACTGGGCCGACGAGGGGGTGGAGGGAGTCAACCGCTTCCTCTCCCGACTCTGGCGCCTCTGCGAGGAGGTCGAGCCGATGTCGGCGGCGGAGCTCGATCCTGCCGCTGTGCGGGGCGACGCGCGCACCCTTCTGGCCAAGGCCCACTGGGCGATCGACAAGGCGAGCCGCGATTTCCAGCGCGGCTTCCAGTTCAACACCGTGATCGCCGCCGTGATGGAGCTGGTCAACGATGCCTATCGGCTGAAGGACGGCCTCTATGCGGAAGCCGAGGGCGTCGCCGCGGTGCGCTTCGCCACCGCCACCGCAGCCTCGCTGATATTTCCCTTCGCGCCCCATCTCGGCGCTGAGATATGGGAGCGACTCAACGGCACGCGGCTATGGGAGCAAGCGTGGCCCGAGGCCGATGCCGAGCTGCTCAGCACCGACTCGGTGACGCTGGTGGTCCAGGTCAACGGCAAGTTGCGCGACCGGATCGAGGCCGCGGCAGACGCCCCGCGCGAGGAGCTGTTGCGGCTCGCCCGCGAGAGCGAGAAGGTGACTCGCTTCCTCGACGGCAAAGAGGTGGTCAAGGAGGTGGTCGTGCCGGGCAAGTTGGTAAATCTCGTCGTCCGGTAGGGACGAGAAGCAAGCAGATCAAGGACGCAGTGAGCGAAGCGTGCTTTGCACGTGAGCGAGCGAGGACGCAGATATGCGCCGGTTATCGTCCCTACCGATCTGGTACAAAGCGCGCGTGCTCGTTAGAAGACTCACGGAAGCACCGGTGGAGGAGTGGCACCGGCTGCGCACTCGCGTGCTCATGGACGCCGGCGAACTTGGCTCGCGCAATCTCTCGGTGACCTGGCTCGAGCTTCCCTCTGGCGCTGAGCAGACGCTGCGCTCCGATGAGCAGGCCGAGCAGGTCTACGTCGTCGTCCGCGGCGCCGGCACGATGTCGGTCGCCGGTGACACGCAGCAGGTCGCCGAGGGCGACCTGATCCTCGTTCCGCCGGCCACCGATCACTCGGTCGCCAACAACGGCGATGCCGACCTGTCCTGTATCTCAGTGCAGTCCCCGCCCGTAGCCGCCTCGGAGCTCTACAGCGACCAGCTGGCAGAGGTAGCGGGCTATGACGACGAAGACTTGTAGCTGATCCGTGTGATTGCGCGCGCCACGTGCGCGCCGGCCTCCGGAACAGTTCGGGGCCATGCCCGAGCTGAGCAGATCTCAGATCGCCGTCTACGGCGCAGTCGCCGTAGCCCTGCTTTTGCTGGGGGCGCGGGCGATTCGCGCCGAGGGCAGCAACGGCTCCGATTATCAGTCGGGCTCGAGCTTCGATTCCGGCTCGACGGGCGACGGCTTCGCGGTCGACGCGAGCGGCGCCGGCGGTGACGTCGTCGTCGACGTAACCGGCGCGGTGGCGCGCCCGGGCGTCTACCGGCTGCCGGCCGGGGCGCGGGTGACCGACGCCGTCGGGCGAGCCGGTGGGGCGACGGGCGGCGCGTTGCTTGAAGCGATCAACCTTGCCGCCCGGCTCGCCGATGGCCAGCAGGTCGTGGTTCCCAAGCGGGGGCCGGGCGGGGCGCCGCTGGCAGCCACTGGGGCCGCTGCCGAAGAGGGGCCGATCAGCCTCGGCTCGGCGACCGCCGAGCAGCTGGACACAATCGATGGGATCGGCCCGGTGACGGCGCAGAAGATCGTCGAATACCGCGATCAGCGGGGAGGCCTCGCCTCGGTCGATCAGCTCGATCAAATGAGCGGCATCGGGCCGGCAACGATGCAGTCGCTACGCGCCCGCCTGCAGCCCTAGCCTCGATGGGCAGCGGACGGCTATCGCGACTCCTGGTGCTCGGCATCGCCGCCGTAGTGGCGCTCGCACTGGTTCACCGCGAGCAGATCCGAAGTCGCGCCGAGGATGGTCTCGGGCGTGGCATGCCGGCCCGCGAGGCGGCGCTGGCGCGCGGCTTCGTGCTCGGTGAGGACGAAGCAGTTGACGCGACTACGGTCGAAGACTTCCGCCACGCCGGCCTAAGTCACCTACTCGCCGTTTCCGGCCAGAACGTCGTCCTGCTCGCCCTGTTGGCGATGCCTCTGCTGGCCGCCTTCGGCATTCCGCTGCGCGCCCGCCTCGTCTGGGTGCTCGGAGCGATCGTCGTCTACGTGCCGCTCGCCGGCGCCGGGCCGTCGATTCTGCGCGCCGGGGTGATGGGCGCGGTCAGCTTGATCGCCACGCTGGCGGGTCGACGCAGCTCGCGCCTCTACGCGCTCGCTCTGGCGGCCGTGGTCACGCTCGCTGTCGATCCCACCATCGCCGCCGACGTCGGCTGGCAGCTCAGCTTCGCCGCGGTGATCGGCATCCTCGCCCTCGCCTCCCCTTTGCGGGAGGCGATTGCCTCGCGGGTTGGTGGCCGCGGTTGGCGCGGCGCCATCGCAGAGGGCGCCGCCGTGACCATTGCCGCCACCCTGGCCACCGCGCCGTTGATCGCCTACCACTTCGAATCGATCTCGACGACCACCCTCTTCGCCAACCTGCTCGCCCTGCCGGCGGTGGCGCCGGCGATGTGGCTTGGCATGCTCGTCGCCGTCACCGCCCAGCTGCCCGGCTTTCCGGTCGGTCTTCTCAATGCGCTGAATGCACCGCTGCTTGCCTTCATCGCTCTGGTCGCCGCTTGGTGTGGTCGGCCCAGATGGGCCTATCTCCACGTCGAGCTTGGAATGTCCGGTCTGCTCGCGTCCTACCTGGCTCTTGTCCTGGCAGCGAGCGGCGTGCCGATGCTCCGGCGCCGCCGTCGAATTGCCGCGCTGAGACGGGCTCGAGCTCGCGTCCGCAAAAGCAAAGACCGAGGGCCCGGTCCCATCAAGCCGGCTCCGGCCTGGCGGCGGCTCGCGGCCGTCGCGACGGCGGGGCTCATCGCCCTCGTCCTGGCGTGGGCGGGGAGTCGGGGCCACGCTGGCGCCTCCGGGCTCATTGGCGGATTGCGCGTCTCCGTGCTCGACGTCGGCCAGGGCGACGCGATTCTTTTCCAGCCGGCTCATGCCGAACCGTTGCTCGTCGATGGCGGACCGCCCGGCGATGGCCTCGAAGCGGAGCTGCGCTCGGCTGGCGTTCAGCGCCTCGGCCTCGCGGTCGTCACGCATGAACAGTCCGACCACGCTGGTGGGATCGAGGATCTGCTTGGACGCTTTCCAGTGGCTCGGCTCGCCTACGCCCGTCTGAGCCGTCGCCTGCGCGGAGAGGCCGAGCTGGCAGGCGCAGTCCCGGTTCGAATCGCCAAGGGCGCTGCGCTGCGCTCGGGACGGTTGCGGGTCGAAGTCCTCTGGCCGCCGCGAGAGCTGCTCGCGGAGCCGCTTGCCGGCGCCGATCCAAATACGCAGGCGCTGGTTCTGCTCGCCCGCTGGAAGGATTTCTCGATGCTGCTCACCGCCGATGCCGAGGCTGAAGCGGTGCCGCTTGAACCCGGTCCCGTCGATGTGCTCAAGGTCGCCCATCACGGCAGCGAGGACGCCGGTCTGGATTCGCTTCTCGACCGCATCATGCCGCGCCTGGCGTTGATTTCCGTGGGCACGGACAACCCATATGGCCATCCGACTCCGACCACGCTTGCAACGCTGGCCGCACACCACGTACAGACCCTGCGCACCGACAGCTCCGGCACGATCGTCCTCGCGGTGAGCGGTCATTCCGTCGCTCTGAGCACGGACAACTGAGACGGCTCAACAGATCCCCTCCGCAATATTGGGTTTTTCTGCCTTTCTCACTCCTACCGGTCGCCAAAATGGCGATGGTTAACGAGGTGCTCTTCGCGATGCGACAGCGAATGCGGTCAGCGGGCCAGAGCCTGGCCGGCGACGGCATGCTGCTGCGGCTCCGCAACGCCTCGATCGCGCTCGTCGCCGCCATCGCGGCGGTCGGGCTCGGCCTGACCCTGTTCATCGCCCAACTGGGCTTCCCCGGCGTCTTCAGCAGTCCGCTTCCCACCCGTCCGACCAAGGTTGGCACCGTCGAAGATGCGGTTGCCCTTGCTCATGCCCCCGTCGTCTCGTCATCTTCTCCGGCCGCCGGCGGCCGGCCTGGCCCCGGCCCCGCCGGGCGGCCGCGCCACGCCGGGCGGCCCGCTGGCGGCGCGGGCAACGACAGTGGCGGCGGTCGTGGGCACTCACGCCACCTCGCGGTGTCGCCGGGTACGGCGCAACATCCCTCGGGGGATCAGCCACATGCCTCGCTTCCGGCCTCGACGCCGCCCACCCCCGCGGCGGAACCAGTCGCGTCGGCGCCATCGCCGGCTCCCGTGCCGGCCGCGGCCGATAGCCCTTCGAAGCCCACCTCCAGCGGACAGTCAAAGGGGACCTCCGACAGCCAGGGGGACTCGAATGCGCCCTCCTCTGCCAAGGCAACCGGCGACGGCAGCACCAAGTCGAAGGGTCCCCAGACCGCCAAGTCGAACGGCCAGGCTGCCTCCGCGGCAGGCTCGAACAGCTCACCAGCCGAAAAGGCGGCCAAGGATCGGAGCGCCGCAGCCGCGCCGCAGCCGGTTGCCTCGTCGCCGTCCACTCCGGCGAAGCCCGCACCGGAAGCGACCAGCCCGGCCGCCGCCAAGGAAGCGGCTGACCGCGGCAGGTGAGACGGGGCTCGATCACCGACAGGTGAGACGGGCCGACCACTAGACTCGGCCGCGATGGCCGACAGCTTGGCATCGCTCTATCTGATCGCCGGGACCGATCAGGCGAAGATCGACGCGACACGAGGCCGCCTGCGCGCCCGTGCCGAAGGCGACGGCGGGGCGGGAGCACTCGAAATCTTCGAGCCCAGCGAGGGCAGGGGCGGGCCCGACCACGAGGCGCTGCTGACAGCGATTCCGGCGATGTCGCTGACCGAGGCGCGCCGCTATCTGCTTGCCGACGGGGTGGAGCGCTGGCGCGATCGTCAGCTGGAGCCGGTGGTTGCAGCGCTCGGTTCGCTGCCCCCGGACTTGACCGTGGTCCTCATCGCTCGCGCCAAGCCAGCGGCGAAGCTGGTCAAGGCGGTCAAGGCGGGCGGAGGAGAGATCCACGAGTTTGAGGCGCCCAAGGCCCGTGAGATGCCGCGCCTCCTGGTCGGCGATGCAAAGCGCCTCGGCTATGTGCTCGATTCTGCCGCCGCCCGGCTCTTGGTTGAGCGGATGGGAGCCAATCCGGTGCGACTGCGCAACGAGCTGGAGCGGCTGGCACTCTGGGCCGGAGAGGGGGGGCGCGTTGGCCTCGAGGACCTCGAGGCGATGGTGTCTGACACATCCGAGGCCGCGGTGTGGGCGCTGTCCGACGCTCTGCTCGAACGCGACCCGGCGCGCGCGGCCTCGCTCGCCGAGCGGTTGATCTCCCAGGGCGAGAACGTGACCGGGCTGATCTACGGCCTTGCCTCGCGCCTGCGCAAGGCGTGCGCGGCGGCCGCCCAGATCGAGGAGGGAGTGCCACCAAAGCAGGTCGAGTCGAGCCTCGGCATGCACCCCTACGCGGCGCGCCAGCTTGTCACCCGTCTCGGCCAGACGAGCCTCGACGACCTGTGCGAGGCGACGATGGCGCTGGCGGACCTGGAGGTCTGGTGCCGCGGCGGGGCTGACTACGGCGACGAGCTGGCGCTTACCCTCGCCCTGAGGCGCGCGGCGCGCGCGGCGGTCTGACTACTTCGAGGTCGCGGCCGAGGCGATGCGAGCGGCTCGGGACTTCTTGCGGGCGCCCGTGTTCTTGTGCAGCGCGCCCTTCTGAACTGCCTTGTCGACCTTCGAGACGAGCGCCTTGTGCTCAGCCTCGATTTTGCCGGCATCGCCGGCCTCAACCGCTGCCTCGAGGCGGCGGAAGTAGGTCTTCACCGTGCTTGTGAGCAGGCGGTTCTCCGTCCGCTCGCGCTCGCTGCGTAGGATCCGCTTCTTCTGTGAGGCTATGTTGGCCATGAGTCATGTGCCTGAGTGGGCGCCGAGCCCCCTCCGGGCGGCCGCCGACTATAGCGACTGAGACCAAGCTTGGAGACGCCCAAGGCACCCGACAGCCCTGACCGCGACAGAGAGGCACTCGCCAGCGACTCCGCTGTGCGCGAGGCAGAGGCCTTTGCGCCGGGAGAGGAACTGAGCGGCAATCCGGCTCCCGGCCGCCAAGCGGGCCGGATCGCGCGCTCCACCGCCTTCTTCTCGGTCGCCACAGCCGCCTCGCGAATTGCCGGCCTGGTGCGAGAGGTCGTCGCCGCCAGCTACTACGGCATCAACGGCCCGATGTCGGCTTTCACGATCGCCTTCCAGGTCCCCAACCTGGTCCGCGCCCTTTTCGCCGACGCGGCCCTGCAGCCGGCATTCGTGCCGATCTTCACCGAGCAGCTGGAGCGCAAGAACTACCGCGAGGCGTTTCGTCTGGCTTCGACCCTGCTGCTGCTCGTCACCCTCGTGCTCGGCGCGATCACGGCTCTCTTCGTGCTGCTCGCGCCGGTGATCATGCCGCTCTTCGCGCCGGGCTTCGAAGGCGAGATCCTCGACCTGACGATCACGCTTTCCCAGATCCTCTTCCCGATCCTGATCCTGCTCGGAATCAGCGGTGTCGTCGTCGGCATCCTCAATAGCTACGACCGCTTCGGCGCCTTCGCGATCTCGTCGCTGTTCTGGAACCTGACGATCATCGCCGTAGTGGTTCTTCTGGCCCCGGCCTTCCACGGCCAGGACCGGATCTACGCGTACGCGATTGGGATCCTGATCGGAACCCTGGTTCAGCTGATGATCCCCACCTTCGACCTGCGCAACACGCCGTTCAAGTTCGAATGGAGCTTCGAATGGCGAAACCCGGACGTGCGCCGGGTCCTGCTGCTGATGTTGCCGGTGACGATCAGCCTCGGCCTGATCAACTTCAACCTGCTGATCAACAGCCTCTTCGGCAGCCTCGTCAGCGATCAGTCCCCGGCCGCGATCGACAAGGCATTCCGCATCTACCAGCTGCCCCAGGGGGTCTTCTCGGTGGCAATCGCCACTGTGCTCTTCCCGACCCTCGCGCGCTTCGCGGCTCGCGGCGAGATGGAGAACCTGCGCGCGACGATGGCCAACGGGATGCGCCAGATCCTCTTCGTCCTCGTTCCGGCTGCCGCCGCGGTGCTCGTCCTCTCTACGCCGATGATCCGTCTCGTCTACCAGCGCGGCGAATTCACACCCGAGCAGACGGCCCTCGTCGCGACGGCCCTCTTCTGGTTCGCCTTCACGCTGCCGACCAACGGCCTCTACCTGCTTCAAACCCGCACCTTCTTCAGCCTGCAGCGGCCCTGGATGGCGACGGGCCTGGCTGCGATCGACCTAGTCGTCTCCGCCCTTGGTGCGCTGGCCCTCTACAAGCCCTTCGGCACCGGCGGCATCGTCGCCGGCACGGGCATCGGCACCACCGCCGCGGTCATCGCCCAGGCGGTGATCTTGCGCCATGAGTTCGGCGGCCTCGAGCTGGGGCGGCTGCTCGGCACCGCGACCAAGATCACGATTGCCGCCGCGGCACTTGCCGCCGTCTCGTTTGGCGTCTGGGACTTTCTCGACAGCGAGCTCGGGCGCGGACTCTTCGGCCAGATCGTCTCGCTCAGCGTCGGTCTGGGGCTTGGCGGCCTGACCTATCTGGGGATGGCGAAGCTGCTCAAGATCGCCGAGCTGGAGCAGATGACGCGGCTCTTGCGGCGGCGCTAGATGCTCGGGGCAGGGCGGTATCTGGTCGGGGCTCTCGATCTTGGCTTGCTCATTTGCTTCGCCTGGCTTGGCGCGGCCGCAGCACGGAAAAAGCTGACGCCCGAGCTAACCGGAGTCTCGGCGCATCTATCGACCGCGGTGCTTGCGATAGCCGGGCTGCTCTGGGTGGCAGAGCTCCTGGGAACAGTTGGTTGGTTCGCAGCAGTGCCGTATCTCGCCGTCGTGATCGTCATTGGCGCAATGCTCCGGTTGGGCTTGGGAGGACGGTGGGGGGGTCCCTCCGACGCAGCTGCGTCTCGTTTTTCGCACAGATCACTCAGCGACAGCCGTCCACTTAGAGGCGAAAAACCCAGCAAGACGGAGGGACCCCCCCACCG
>Ga0136846_1223594_pt1 | contig 12906 bp, 11 predicted proteins | sample HopSoiMetagenom2_FD_96841 | JGI IMG/M metagenome (GOLD analysis project Ga0136846, IMG submission 96841) | Grasslands soil microbial communities from Hopland, California, USA - 2 Assembly 2016 (version 4) | ecosystem: Environmental > Terrestrial > Soil > Grasslands | place: USA: Hopland...
ATATCGATGACAGCGGTGGGAGCATACCTTTCGGCGTAGCTCAGCGCATCGCACAGGACCAGGCGGCCCTCCGAGTCGGTGTCGAGGATTTCCACGGTCTGGCCCGACAGCGTCGTCACGATGTCGCCGGGCTTGATCGCATTTCCGCCGGGCATGTTCTCCGTGGCGGGGATGATGCCGACCACGTTGAGCGGCAGCTTCATCAGCGCGGCCGCGCGCAGCGCGCCGAATACGCTCGCGGCGCCGCACATGTCGAATTTCATCTCGTCCAGCTCGAGCGCGGGCTTGATGCAGATGCCGCCCGCGTCGAACGTGATCCCCTTGCCGACGAGCACGATGGGGCGCGCTTTTCGGGCGGCGCCGCGGTATTCCATGACGATGAGCCGCGGCGGCTCCCGCGTGCCGCGCGCGACCGCGAGGAAGCCGCCCATGCCGAGCCGTTCGATCTGCGCAGGCCCCAGGACGCGGACCTTGAGGCCGTGGCGCTTGCCCATCTCCCGGGCCCTTTCCGCGAGATAGCTCGGCGTGCAGATGTTGCCGGGCAGGTTGCCGAGATCGCGCGCGAGCGAGACGCCCTCGGCGATCGCGAGCGCGCGATCGATGGCCGCCTCGGCGGCGGAGACCTCCGACTGGCGGGCTACGGGGAAAACCATCTTCTTCAGCGCTGGCTTGGTTTCCGGCGGCTTGCTCTTCAGGGCGTCGAAGCGATACAGGCTTTCGCTCACGGCGACCACTGCGCGCTCTATCTTCCATGCGGCATCGTGGCCGTTGACGGGAAGCTCGTTGAGGCAGAGGGCCGCATCCGTGGCGCCGGTTTCGGTGAGCGCCTCGATCGCGGACGAGAGCGCAGTGAGATAGCTGCCCTCGACGAATTCGGGCTCGGGGCCGAGGCCCACGAGCAGCACGCGTTCGAAGTGCGATTTCGCAGCGCCCACGAGAAGGCGCCGGGTGCCGAGCTCGCCTTCGAGGTCGCCGCGCCTCACGACGGCGTCGACCGCGCGGCGCGAGGCCGCATCGAGCCGGCTCGCCGAGGATGAAAGCCTGCCGCCTTCGTACACGCCGATCACGATGCAGCCGGTGCGCTGCTTGCCGAGGCTGCCCGCCCGGACGCTAAATTCCACTTCTTCGCTCTGCGATGCGCCGCGCGAACACGCCGAGGACCTCCCGGTAGAGGGCGTCGCCCAGCGCCTGGTCCTCGATCCCCGCGTCGATGTTCGGGTTGCAGTTGACCTCGATGAGGTAGACGCGATCCTCGACCTGCTTCAGGTCCACGCCATAGAGCCCGCGGCCGACCAGGTTGGCGGCGCGCACGGCGATGTCGATCACCAGCGCGGGCGCTTCGCCCACGGCGAGCGCCGTCGATTCCCCCTCGATCAGCTTCTGGCCATCGCCCACCTGGTTGATCTTCCAATAGCCCGGCGCCATGAAGTACTTGCAGACGAAGAGCGGCCGGCCGTCGAGGACCCCGATGCGCCAGTCGAATTCGGACGGCAGCCACTCCTGGGCGACGAGGAGCTCGGAGACCTTGAAGAAGCGCTCGGCTTCCTGCCGCAGCTGCTCCTGCGATTCGATCTTGACCACGTCGAGGCCGAATCCGCTGTCGGGCAGCTTGAGCACGCACGGCAACCCCAGCGTGGGCACGACCTGCCCGAGGTTTCCGCGATGCACGATGAGGGTGAGCGGCTGCGCGATGCGATGCCGGCTCATGAGCTCGTGCATGTACACCTTGTTGGTGCACTTGATCATGGACTCGGGATCGTCCACGACCGGCATGCCGAGCGCTTCGGCGCGGCGCGCGAACTCGTAGGTGACGCCGTCCACGTCGGGCTCCGCGCGGTTGAAGAGCGCGTCGAACTCCGGCAGGCGTTCCATCGCGTCGAGGCCGACCAGCTCGGCTTCGAGCCCCACGAGCGGCGCGATGCGCAGGAAGTTCTCGCGCGCCTTCTCGTTGGACGGCTGGTGGGGGAGCGCCGAATCCCACAGGAGTGCCAGCCGCGGCTTGCTCCCGCCCGTGCGCCGCCGGGCAGCGGGCGACTCGGCCTCGAACGAGCCCGCAGCCTGGAGCAGGAAGGCGCGATGCTGCGCCGGAATGTCGGCCACGCCGATGGCCCGGACGGCATCCAGCCGCCAAGTCGCCTCGATGCGGGTGAAGAGCGCACGCAGCAGCGGCGCGCGCACGCTCTTGAACAGCCGGTCCGCGAGCGCCTGGTGGCGCGCCGCGGGATCCTTGCCGAGGTAGACGTCGAGCTCGAAGCGGTCGCTGTCTTCGTGATGCAGGGTCTCGCGCACGAGCGGCTCCAGCTCGGCGGAAAGGTCGCGCACGCGCGCCTCCGACTTGAGGTCGCCCACGGTCCTCACATCGGGAAGGGGCCGCTGGCCCCGGGCCTGGGCGACGAGCGAGACGTAGTACCCGCGCCCCTGGTAGCGGACGGTGCGGCAGAAGTTGAGCACGCGGACGCTGGCTTCGGGACCGCCGCTGTCGGTTTCCGCCAGGTAGCGCTCCGCCGTGATCACGGTGGCGCCCGGAATCTCCAGCCAGGACTCTTTCTGGTCGATGACGATGACGGCGTTCATGCTTCGTTTAGAGGACACGAAGCACGAAGAGGTTCAGCGGGTGCCTAGTCGGACTTGAGCTTCGCGTCGCGAGCCACCTTCGCCCAGGTGGCCGCTTCCTTCTTCAGGTGCTCCCCCAGCTCCGCGGGAGACATGGTGTCGGCCTCGAGGCCGCGCTCGTGCAGCTGTTTCGCGATCTCGGGCTTCGCGAGGATCGCATTGATCTCGCGGTTCAGCTTCTCCACGATCTCCTTGGGAGTCTCCTTGGGCGCGACGAGTGAGTACCACGTCGTCACGACGTAGCCGGGAACCGTCTCCTTGATCGTCGGCAGCTCGGGGATCTCGGGATCGGGCTTCGCACCCGACACGCCGAGCGCGCGCAGCTTGCCGGTGCGGACGTGGCCCAGCATCGAAGGCAGCGCGTTGAACATGTATTGCACGTTGCCGGAAAGAAGGTCGGTCACGCCGGGCGCGCTGCCCTTGTATGGCACTTCCACGGCATCGATGCCGGCCATCTGGTTGAAGAGATATGCGGCCAGACCCTGCGTCGTGAACGAGCCCAGCGAAGCGAAATTGAGCGACCCCGGCTTCGATTTGCCGAGCGCGATGAATTCCTTGAGGTCCTTCGCCGGCACGCTGGGATGCACCACGAGGATGAGCGGGGTGAAGCCGAACATGGCCACGGGAGAAAAATCCGCGAGCGGATCATAGGGCTTGGTGCTCATCCCCAGGGGCGCCACCACGAACACCGGCGTGGCCACGCCGAGCGTGTAGCCATCCGGATCCGCGCGCTTCACGGTGCCCATGCCGATCGTGTTGCTGCCGCCGCCCTGGTTCTCGACCACGACCGGCTGCCTGAGGCGCTCCGAAAGTTGTTGCCCGATGAGGCGCGCGATCAGGTCCGCGCCGCCCCCGGGCGCGTACGGCACGATCACCTTGATCGGTTTGTTCGGATAATCCTGGGCGAGGGCGGGGAGGGCTGCGAGGAGGAGGGCGGCGAGGAGGCTAAGAATGCGGGGGCTCATCTTCATCATGCTGGTGGGTATGCGTGTGGCGGTGTGGTCCGTGTCCATGGTCGTGGTCGTGCATGAGATCGGTGGGGACATCGGGGAAGAGCTCGCGCGACGTCGGCGCCGCCCCCCCGGCCCATTCCACCCCGCCCTTCTTGCGCGCGGCGGAAAGGAAGTCGTCCCAGGCGAGCTTCGACGGGTCACGCGCCACATCCAGGCGCTGGGCGAGCGCCGCGAGCACCAGCTTGCGCACGCGCCGGCCGTCCCAGCCCTCGCATAGACCGGCCACCTCCGCGATGCGTTCCGTGGCGCCCGCCATCGGCTGGAGGGACGGGAACTGCACCGCGAGCTCGCCGATGGCGTGCGCCAGGATCTTCGCGATGGTCTCGCGGTCGGGCAACGCGAATTGCATCACGAGGTCGGCGCGCGACAGGAAGGCCGCGTCCACGGCCTCGATGAAGTTGGTGGTGGTGACGAAGAGCACCGAGGGCATCTTCTTCGCCACCTCGTCGATGCCCAGCAACACGGCGTCGGTGGCGCGATGCACGTCCACGGGGTTCGCCTCGAACGACGCAGCCGAGCGGCTCACGGCGAAGCTCTCGACCTCGTCGATGAGCACCACGGTGAAGGGGCGGCGCGCGGCGATTTCCGGCACCGTCTCCGTGAGGAGCCGAGTCACGTTGCGCTGGCTCTCGCCCAGCATGTCGCTCGGGAAGGCGTGCGGGTTCACTTCGAGGAGCGTGGTCGCGCCTTCGCGCGCCAGCGCGAGCGCGGCCACCTGGGCGAGCCCGCGCGCCATCGTCGTCTTGCCGGTGCCGGGCGGCCCGGCGAGCACGATGAGGCCGTGCGGAAGGCCCGAGAGCATCGAAAGCTTGCGGCCGTGCTGCAGGACGAGGAGGGCCTGCGCGAGCAGCCGCTCCTTCACCTCGCGCGGGACGATGATCGAGTCCCAGTCGCGGTCGTGGTGCTCGGCGGGCAGGACATGCATCGAGAGCACGCCGGGGGGAAGTGCCGTGCGTGCGCGATCCATCGCTAGGTTCCCTGCTTCCTTTCATCCGGCCGGAGGTCGTCCGGCCACTGGATCTGCGACAGCTCCTGCGTGGACAGCAGCGTGTCTTCCGCCTCCTCGAAGAGCACCATGGGATCCATCAGCGCGCGCATCGTCTCGAGGATCGAGTCGAACATGTGGATGCGCACCAGCCGGCACTGGTTCTGCGGGTCGTCGTTGAAGTGCTGGTGCCAGAGGAAGTGGTCGACGATGATGAGGTCGCCCTGCTTCCACGGATGGTGGTTGCCCTTGTCGGGCGCGGTGCCCATGAAGCTGTGGCCGTAGCCCTCGACTACATACAGCCACGCCTCGCCCGGGTGGCGGTGCAGCGACTGCGTCTTTCCCGGCGCGAACTGGATCATCACCTGCGTGAGCCCCGAGGCCTCGTTGCCGATGGCGCGGTCGTTCAGGAACTTGGTGCGCGTGCCGCGCGGCGTGGCCAGGATCTCCTGCTCGTCGTAGGGCGTGAAGATGCGCCCGGAGCGGCGCTTCTTCGCCTCGGTGGCGAGGCGGCGCAGGCGGCGCGCGTAGGGATCGTTGCCCTCGACGCCGCCGGAGAAGGCGGGCTTCGGCGGCAGCTTGTCATGCGGCGTATGGCCCGCGTCCTCGATGAGGCTCATGCCGAGCGTCCACAGCGTGGGCTCGGACGAATAGCTCATGAAGCGTCCGGGCTTCTCGCCGTCGTTGCCGTGACGGTGCCAGCTCCACGCGGGGATGTGGATCGCGTCCCACTGCTTCCAGTCGTAGCGCACGCCGTCCACTTCGGTCCAGCCGCTGCCCTCGACCATGAAGAGGATCGCATCCCAGGAATGGCGGTGGACGGTCGTCGTGACGCCCGGATCGACTTCGTGGACCAGGGCATCGAGCACGCGCGTGGGGCGGTCGCCGTCCCAGCCCATGTAGACGCCGCTGCGCAGCCCGCGCGCCGTCTTCTCGAGCGCTACGTCCTCCTTGCGGATGACGCTCTGGCGATAGTTGCGCCATTCCTCGAGGAATTCCTTCCGGCGCTTCTTCTGGATGTGGTAGTGGGTGGTGGTGGTGCGGGTCGTCGTCGGCATGGCCTTGATGTTCTTTTATGCAGAACATCGTTCCATTTGGTTGCTCGATGGGCTAGTTGACCATAGAATCCCGGGTATGCACAAGCTCGTCGCCGCGCTCGCCGTCGCGCTCTCGATCGCCCCGGCCCTGGCGCAGAATCCACCGCGCAATGAGGAGGTCTTCCGCTACCGCGGCGCCGACCGCGATGCGCGCCTCGCGCAGCGCGCCAGGGCCGAAGGGACCGTCGTCCTTTATACGTCGCTCGCGCCCACCGAGTCCAAGCCGCTCGCCGAAGCCTTCGAGAAGAAGTATGGCGTGAAGGTGGAGCTCTGGCGCGCGCTGTCGGACAAGGTGGTCCAGCGCGTGATCACCGAGGCGCAGGGCCGCCGCAACGCCGTGGACGTGGTCGAGACCAACGGCCCGGAGATGGAGATGCTGGCGCGCGAGAAGCTGCTCGCCGAAGTGCACTCGCCGCACCTCGCGGACCTGCCGGCCGAGGCGATCCCCGCGCACCGCAGCTGGTATCCCGACCGCATGAACTTCTTCGTCGTGGGCTACAACACGCAGAAGGTGCAGCGCTCGGAGATTCCCGCGACCTACGAAGGCTTCCTCGATCCGAAGTGGAAGGGCCGGATCGGGCTGGAGGCGACCGACGCGGAGTGGATGGCGACCCTGGTGAAGGCGTGGGGCGAGGCGAAGGGCATGGATTTCTTCCAGAAGCTCTCGGCCATGAAGCCGGACGTGCGCAAGGGCCACGTGCTGCTGGCGGAGCTGGTTGCCGCGGGCGAGGTGCCCGTGGGGCTCACCCTCTATAACAGCAACGTGGTTTCCCTCAAGCGCAAGGGCGCGCCTATCGACTTCGTGCCGGTGCAGCCGGTCGCCGCGCGCCCGCAGGGGATCGGCGCCGCGCGCGCGGCGCCGCATCCGAATGCCGCTCTCCTCTTCATCGACTTCGTGCTGTCGCCGGAGGGCCAGCGGCTCTTCGAGTCGATGGGACGCGTCCCCGCGAGCACGCGCGTGAAGAGCGAGCTCAACAACTTCCCCTTCAGGCTCATCGAGCCCGCCACGGTGCTCGACGAGGCGGCGAAGTGGGAAAAGCTCTGGAACGACTCCTTCATCAACAAATGACGCTTCCCGACCACTGGCTTTCGCTCGTCGCCGTCGTCTTCCTGCTGGGCTTGAAGCACGGGCTCGACGCGGACCACCTGGCGGCGATCGACGGGCTCACGCGCTTCAACGCCGCGCGCCAGCCGCGCGTGGCCCGCTGGTCCGGCCTGCTCTTCTGCCTCGGCCACGGCGTCGTCGTCACGACGGTCGCGATCGTCGTGGCCACGGTCGCGACCGGATGGAAGGCGCCGGAGTGGCTCGAGAGCACCGGCACCTGGGTCTCGATCGCCTTCCTCACGCTGCTGGGGATCGCCAACCTCGCCGCCGTCGTTCGCACGCCCAGGGGCGAGCGCGTCCGGCCCGTGGGCCTTCGCAGCCGCCTCTTCGCGCGGCTCACGCGCGCCGAGCACCCGGTCGTGATCGCGGCGGTGGGCGCCGCCTTCGCGCTTTCGTTCGACACCATCAGCCAGGCAGTGCTCTTCTCGGTCACGGGCTCGCATGTCGCGGGGTGGATCTTCGCGGCGTCGCTCGGCGTGGTCTTCACCGCCGGCATGGTGGCCACCGACGCGCTGAATGGCCTCTGGGTGAGCCACCTCGTCCGCAACGCCGATGAGCGCGCCGCCGCGGCCTCGCGCGTCATGAGCCTCGCCATCGGTTGCGTGGCCCTCGCGATCGCATCGCTCGGATTCGCGCGCATGGCGCTGCCGGGAGTGGGCGAGCGCATCGAAGGCTTCGGCATGGCGCCCAGCCTCGCGGTCGCCGGCGTGGTTGTCGCCGCGTACGTGATCGCGTGCTACAGTCGGGCATTCCGCATGAAAGAATGATGGACCGCATAATGGAACGCACCGCCACGAAGAAGCCGCGCGCGAAGCGCATGCGGCTGTCGTCCGTCGCCAACTCGATCCGGCTCACGAAGGCCTTCTCCGAGAACGAGTACGAGATGGGCATCAGCGCGCTCGCTTCGCGGCTGGGCCTCGCGAAGAGCACCGTCCACCGCCTGGCGACCACCCTCGTCGAGTACGACATCCTCGAGCAGAACCGGGAGACGGGGAAATACCGGCTCGGCCTCGCGCTCTTCGAGTTGGGCACGCTCGTGCGCCGCAAGATGGACACGGCATCCGAATCGCGCGCGCAGATGTACTCGCTGGCGGAGATGACCGGCGAGACAGTGCAGCTCGCCGTGTTCGACCACCTGAGCGTGCTCTATATCCGCATCCTGGAGAGCCGCCAGTCCGTGCGCATGTCCACGATCGCCGGCTCGCGCGCCCCGGCGCACTGCACGAGCGTGGGCAAGGTGCTGCTCGCGCACCAACCCGCCGAGGTCGTGAAGCAGGTGACCGAGCAGGGCCTCAGGCGCTTCACGACCAATACCATCGTCGATGCGCCGGTGCTCGCCGAGGAGCTCGCCGCCATCCGCGCGAAGGGCTATGCCATCGACGACGAGGAGATCGAGGTCGGCCTGCGCTGCGTGGCCGCCCCGATCCGCAACCACACCGGCCGCGTGATCGCGGCGATCAGCGTTGCCGCGCCCGTGCAGCGCATGACGAAGAGGAACGTGCAGACCACGGCGCCCACGGTCGTGGCCGCGGCCGACGCCATTTCCCGCCGCCTTGGATTCCTGCCGTCGCTGTCGGCGGCGTTGATGGCGGAGTAATGCACACCGTCAAGCTGGTCGATGGCGCGCAATACGTCTGCGCCGACGACGACACGCTGCTGCGGTCCGGCTTGCGCGCGGGGCTGGGCTTCCCGTACGAATGCAATGCCGGCTCCTGCGGCACGTGCAAGGTCGAGCTCGTCGAAGGGCAGGTGCATTCGCTGCGGCCCGACGCCCCCGGCCTGTCGGACCGCGACCGGGCGAAGAACCGCATCCTCGCCTGCCAGGCGCGACCCGCGACCGATTGCGCCATCAAGGTCCGGCTGCGCCCGGAGAACGTGCCGCTGCACAAGCCGGCGCGGTTCCGCGCGCGGCTCGAACGCGTTCGCGACCTCACGCACGACATGCGCGAGTTCACGTTCAAGGCGGCGGCCGGGGCCCCCGGCTTCCTTCCCGGCCAATACGCGCTCTTCTACCTGCCGGGCGTCGCCGCCGCGCGGACCTACTCCATGTCGAACGTCGATGAAGGCCGTGGCGAATGGCAGTTCGTCGTGCGCCGCGTGGCGACCGGAGTGGGGACCGTGACGCTCTTCGACAAGGTCGCGGTCGGCGCGGAGATCACGCTCGACGGCCCATTCGGCCTGGCGTTCCTGCGCGCCGATAGCCCGCGGGACCTCATCCTGGTCGGCGGCGGCTCGGGGTTGGCGCCGGTGCTGTCGCTCGCGCGCGGCGCGGTCGCGGAGCCCGCCCTCGCTGAGCGCGACATCCATGTGTTCTACGGCGCCCGCACGGCGAACGACTTGGCGGGCGAGGCGGAGCTGCGCGCGCTGCCCGGTTTCGGCAAGCGCCTCTTCTTCCATCCGGTGCTTTCGGAGGCGCCGCCCGGTACCTGGAGCGGCGCCACCGGATTCGTGCACGAGCAGGTGCGCGCCTTCGTGGGCGAGCGCTGGCCGCAATTCGAGTATTACTTCGCCGGACCGCCGCCCATGGCGCAGGCCGTCCAGCAGATGCTGATCGAGAAACGCGTGCCGTTCCCGCAGGTCCACTTTGACAGCTTCTATTGAACGGGCCGCGCGCGTGTCGAAATTGAGACTTTCGCTGGGATGCTGGAACTACGACCGGACGCGGGGCCTCCTCGAGGGGCGCATCCAGCCCGACGGCATCGACCTCACGTACCTCGACATGCCGGTGGAGGAGACCTTCTTCCGCATGCTGCGCCACCGCGAGTTCGACGTGGCGGAGATGTCGCTCTCGTCGTACACGGTCTCGCTCTTCAAGGAGCAGAAGCACTTCATCGCGATCCCGGTGTTTCCGTCGCGCTTCTTCCGCCATTCGTGCATCTACGTGAACGCGCAGGCCGGGATCAAGGAACCGAAGGACCTCGTCGGCCGCAAGATCGGCAATCCCGAGTACCAGATGACCGCGCCGGTGTGGATCCGCGGAATCCTGCAGGACGAATACGGCGTGCCCGTGGACGGGCAGACCTATCACCAGGGAGGGGAGGAGGAGCCGAACCGCCCGGAGAAACTCAAGATCGACCTGCCGCCCAACATCAAGGTGGCGCAGATCGGCGGGGAGGACACGCTCGCCGCGATGCTTCGCGACGGCAAGATCGACGCGCTGTACACCGCGCGCATGCCTTCCACGTATCACACGGGCGGCGGCAAGGTGCGGCGCCTATTCGAGAACTACCTGGAGGTCGAGCAGGCGTATTACCGCAAGACGAAGATCTTCCCGATCATGCACACGGTCGCGATCCGGCGCAGCGTCTACGAGAAGCATCCGTGGGTCGCGATGTCGCTCTACAAGGCATTCGTGAAATCGCAGCGCGAAACCTACGACGACCTCTACGTGACCGCGGCCCTGAAGGCGATGCTGCCGTGGCTCACCAAGCACGTCGAAGACACTCGCGCCCTGATGGGCGACGACTATTGGCCCTACGGCTTCGCGCCCAACCGGGACACGCTCGCCACGTTCCTGCGATACCACCACGAGCAGGGCCTGTCGAAGCGCCTGCTCGAGCCCGAAGAGCTCTTCGCGCCCGAGACGCTCGAGAGCTTCAAGATCTAGGCGTCATGGCCGAGCCCGTCGGAGCGAAGAAGCACACGCTGCAGGACCACCTGGTGGCCGAGGGCGGCGTGCACACGCATGCCGAGGGCGAGTTCGACCATGACCATGACCACGACGACATGGGCGAGTGGAGCCCCGAGAACGACTCCCTCTGGCTGCAGGACCACATCGAGCTCGTCTCCGTCGGCATCGACATCGGCTCGTCGGGCACGCAGCTCATCTTCTCGCGCGTGCACATGCAGCGCATGTCGGAAGACCTCTCGAGCCGCTACTTCGTGGTGAAGCGCGAGACCCTCCACCAGTCGCCGGTCGCGCTCACGCCCTACCAGAGCGAGGAGCGCATCGACGAGCGCGCCGTGGGCGAGATCATCGACCGCGCGTACGCCGAGGCTCGCATCCATCCCGACAACATCGACACGGGTGCCGTGATCCTCACGGGCGAGGCGCTGCGGCGCGAGAACGCCAAGGCGATCGCCGAGGTGATCGCGGAGATGGGTGGGGAGTTCGTCTGCGCAACTGCGGGCCACCACATGGAGTCGCTGCTTGCGGCCTACGGCTCCGGCGCGGCGAAGGCCTCGCACGACCTGCAGGGGCCGGTCCTCAACATCGACATCGGGGGAGGGACCACCAAGCTCGCGCTCGTGGAGAACGGCCGCGTCGTGCATACCGCGGCGATCCACATCGGCGGACGCCTCATGGCGCATGAAAACGGCAGCATCGTGCGGCTCGACCCGGCGGGCAGGCAGCTCGCGCGCAACGCGGGCTTCGATTGGACGGTTGGCGCGAAGGTGAGCGATGCCGACATCGAGCGCGTGACCGCATGGATGGCCGATGCCCTGGTGTCTGCGTTGACGCAGGATCGGGTTCCGGACGAAGTGGCAGCGCTGTGGCTCACCGAGCCGCTCGAGCCGGTGGAGGGCGTGGCGGGCGTGATGTTCTCCGGCGGCGTCGCGGAATACGTCTACGGCCGGGAGTCGCGCGATTTCGCCGACCTCGGGCGCCATCTCGGGGCCGCCGTCCGCCAGCGCGTCGATGCCGCGAAGCTTCCGTACACGCTGTTGCCCGCGGGCGAGTGCATCCGCGCCACCGCCATCGGCGCCTCGGAGTACAGCGTCCAGCTCTCGGGCAACACCGTGTACATCTCGAACCCCGGCGAGCTCCTCCCCCGCAAGAACCTGCAGGTGCTGCAGCCCGACGTGGACCTCGCCGGCGCGATCGATCCGGCGCGCGTGACCCAGGCGATCCGGCGGCACTTCGATGCATTCGACCTGAAGGAGGGAGAGTCGGACGTGGCACTCGCCTTCCGCTGGGATGGCCCGCCGGCATTCTCGCGGCTCTCGGCGCTGGCCCAGGGCATCGTCGAGGCCCTCCCGCTGACCCTCATGGAGGCGAAGCCGCTCTTCCTGGTCCTCGACGGCGACATCGCGCATTCGCTCGGCGCGCTGCTGAAGCAGGAGTGGGGCATTGCCTCCGAAGTGCTGGTGATCGACGGCGTCTCGCTCTGGGACTTCGACTACGTGGACCTCGGCCGCGTGCGCATGCCCTCCCACACGGTGCCGGTCACGATCAAGTCACTCGTCTTCAGCGAAGACCCCCGCGGCCCGAAGATGCGCGGCCAGAAGCATTCCCACGGCCATGACCACGAGCACGGCCCCGGCCACCACCATCATCACCATTCGCGATGAGCAACGAGCTGCGACAGAAGCTCGCCGATGCACTCTCGATGATGGAGCGCGCGGAGGTGATCGACTTCAACGGGCACATGAGCTGCCGGCTGCCGGGCACGCCCAACATCCTGATCAATGCCGGCAAGTCGGTGCGCAGCGACCTGCACGCCGAGGACATCATCGAGATCGACATGGACGGCAAGCCCGTCGGCCACGAAGTCGTGCCCCCGATGGAATTCCCGCTGCACGTGGCCATCTATCGCGCCCGCCCGGACGTGAACGCCGTGGCACACACGCATCCGTTGTGGTCGACGCTCTTCAGCTCCGTCGGCGAGCCGGTGAGGCCGGTGACCATGCAGGCGGCGGTCATGGGCCCAGTACAGGCTTTCCAGAAGACCGCCTCGATCAACAACGCGCCGCTCGCAGCGGAGCTCGCCGCGGCCCTCGGCCCGCACCGGGTGATCACGCTGCGCTCCCACGGCGCGGTCACCGTCGGCGCCGATGTCGTCGAGGCGTTCGTGCTCGCGATCTACCTCGAGGAAACCGCGCGCCGGCAATATCTCGCGCGCGCCATCGGCACGCCTTACGCGCTCACCCCGGACGAAGTCGATTCCATAGGGAAGAACCTGCGGCGCCCGCACTTGCTGCAGAAAGTGTGGGACTACCACCACGCCAAGTTGTAAAATCTATTTTCTGTATGCAGACCGACGTTCTACATAAAGGAACGCCCTTGATGGGCTTCCAGCCGGCCGAGCGACGCCGCTTCGAGTGGGGCTGGATCCTGATCGCCCTGTGCGTGGGGATCACCGTCTACCTCGC
>Ga0136846_1224916_pt1 | contig 12906 bp, 11 predicted proteins | sample HopSoiMetagenom2_FD_96841 | JGI IMG/M metagenome (GOLD analysis project Ga0136846, IMG submission 96841) | Grasslands soil microbial communities from Hopland, California, USA - 2 Assembly 2016 (version 4) | ecosystem: Environmental > Terrestrial > Soil > Grasslands | place: USA: Hopland...
AGACTCGCCGGGCCAGCTCGTTCAGCAAGGTCTCAGGGCCGGCGTTCGCGCCGTAGGCGAGAGGCGTCCAACTCGATGCGAGTAATGCGGTTGTTGCGTGCTCGAGCGCTTCGCGCGGCAGGAGCTCCGGGTCAGGTTGGCCGACGCCGAGCTCGATGATGTGCGGGCGAAGCGAGAGCTGCGTCGATTGTGCGCTCACCCGCTGGGCGTGTCGATCGCGACGAAGATCTTTCTGGACGGTTCCACGGTCTCCCATGTCCCGGAGAACGATCGCGGGACGACGAACGACTGCCCGGCCGCGAACTCGCGCCGGCCTCCGTCTTCATCGATCAGCGCAACGCGGCCTTCGAGGAGGACACATAGCTCGTCGTACGGCCACGGTCCGAGATGAACGATCCCCGGCTCGCCCTCCCAGTAGGCGACGAGAACCTGCTCGGTGGGATCGCGGAAACAGTGGTACTCACATTCCTCCCACCGCTCGGAGCGGATCTCGTACGACTCCAGTGGCGGCAAAAAGGCGTGGCCCGACTCCTTGCTGACGATTGCGATGTCCGCGACGCTCATCCTCGGGCCTCCGTCTGTCTGCCGACCACCGGCTCCACGACGTCGGCGATTGCCTCGGACAAGCGGTCGAGGTCGGCGCGGCTCGTGACGAACGGGGGCGAGATCTGGAGAGCCCCGTCTGCCAGTACCCGCGACAGAACGCCGGCTTGTCGTAGCCGCGCCTGGGCGCGCGCAGGGTCGCCCTCGAGCGCCACCGCCGCGAGCACGCCGATTCCGGCCCGTACCTCGCGGACGCCTTCGAGGTCGTCAAGCGGCGCCAGCGCGCCGGCAAGCTCACCCTCGAGTTCGGCCGCGCGCTCGACGAGTCGCTCCCGTTCGATGATGTCCAGGTTCGCATGGGCTGCCGCGCACGCTGCCGCATGCCCGGAGTAGGTGTAGCCGTGCCGCCAGACGACTCCTCTGCGGAAGAACGGCTCGGCGACGCGCGGCGATGCGATTACGGCGCCGAGCGCCAGGTAACCCGACGTGATTCCCTTGGCGCACGTCAGGAGGTCCGGCTGCAGCCCCCATCGTCCGGATGCAAACCAGTGACCGCAGCGACCGAAACCGGTGATCACTTCGTCGACGACGAAGAGGACGTCGCGCTCGTTGCAGATCCGCTGGACGTCGGTGAGGTAACCGTCGGGCGGCGGGTAGACCCCGCCGGCCCCGATGACCGGTTCGCAGAAGAAGGCGGCAACCCGTTCAGGCCCGATCGCGTCCAGTGTCTCGGCGAGCGCGGCCGTCGAGTCGCGCTCGACTTGCGCCGACTCCAGCAGCGGCCCGAAGCCGTCGCGGTTGGGCGGGATCCCGCTGATGCTCGTTCCGAAGCCGTTCACGCCGTGGTAGGCGCTCGTGCGCGAGACGACCACGGTCTTGTCGGGCTTGCCGAGCTCGTGCCAGTAGCGCCGCGCGAGCTTGGCGGCCGAGTCCACTGCCTCTGACCCACCGCTGCAGAAGAAGACCTTGCTGCCTGCCACCGGGGCCAAGGCGGCGACGCGTTCTGCAAGTTCCGAGGTTACCGGCGTCGTGAGGTTGCCATAGTTGTTGTAGGCGGCCAGCGTCCGCAGTTGTCTCGCGGCCGCTTCGGCGATCTCCGCGCGGCCGTGTCCGACGTTGCAGTACCAGAGACCCGCCGTTGCGTCGAAGTAGCGCCTGCCGTCGGCGTCGAATACATATGCACCGTCGCCACGGACGATCGCGAGCTCACCCGAGTCCGCGACGGCGCCCATGTCCGCGAATGGGTGCCAGTAGCTCGTCATCTAGCTTCTCCCTTCCTGGGGATCGCAGCTGTTCGGTCCGCTGCCATTTTTTCGTCGAGGAGCGAGGCGACAGCGCCGATCGCGCGCAGCGACGGAACCTCGGTTCCCGTCGTCTCCGCCAGCTCGATCACTGCATCGACGATCGGGGCCAGCTCGAATCGCTTGCCGGCTTCGAGGTCCTGGAGCATCGAGGTCTTGTGGTCGCCGACCCGTTCGGCGCCTGCGAGCCGCCGTTCGATCGTGATGGACGGATGCGAACCGAGTCTCTTCGCAACCTCGAGAGTCTCCTCCATCAGCGAGACGACCAGCGCCCGCGTGCCCGGGTTGCGGCAGATCTCCGACATCGTCGCGCGCGACAGCGCCGAGATCGGGTTGAAGGCCACGTTGCCGATCAGCTTGATCCAGATGTCGTCGCGGATGTCCGATTCGATCGGGCATTTGAGTCCGCCCGCGACCATGGCCGCCCTGAACAGCTCGCAGCGACGAGACCGGGAGCCGTCGGGCTCGCCGATCGAGAAGCGTGTCCCTTCGACGTGACGAATCACTCCGGGCTGCTCCAGTTCCGTCGAGCTGTAGACGACGCAGCCGATCGCCCGCTCCGGGGGTATCGCTGCTGAGACGGCGCCGCCGGGATCGACGGCTTCGACCCGGCGACCTTCGTACGGTCCTCCGAGCCGATGGAAGTACCACCACGGGATTCCGTTCTGCGCCGCGACGACCGCAGTCTCCGAGTCGAGCAGGGGGGCGAGTAGCGGTCCGGCGGCTGCGTAGTCCTGGGCCTTCAGGCCGAGCAGCACGATGTCTACCGGCCCGACCTCGGTTGGGTCGTCGGTTGCCGGGGGATGAACCGTGAAGTCGCCGCGGGGGCTGAGCACCCGAACACCGTCTGCTCGCATCGCGTCGAGGTGCGCGCCGCGTGCGATCAGGTGGACGTCGGCGCCGCCTCGAGCCAGGGAGGCGCCGACGTAGGCGCCGATGGCGCCCGCGCCGAGGACGGCCACCCTCACGAGTTGACTTGGTCAGCCATGAGCCGCCGCTGCACCTTCCCGGTTGGCCCTTTAGGGATCGCGTCGAGCAGAGCGATGGTGACCGGAACCTTGAACTGCGCCAGGCGCTCGGTGCAGTGTCTCTTGAGCTCCGCTGCGTCGGCGTCACCGCGAAGGACGACGGCGGCTGCGACCTGCTCGCCGTAGCGCTCGTCGGGAACGGCATAGGCGACGGCTTCAGCGACCGAGGGATGCGAGGTCAGGGCGTCTTCGACCTCGTGGGGAGAGATCTTCTCGCCTCCGCGGTTGATCAGTTCCTTGATCCGGCCGTTCAGCGTCACGTAGCCGTCGGCAGAGATGGTGCCGCTGTCGCCGGTCCGGAACCAGCCATCTCGGAAGGACTCTTCGTCGGCGCCCGGATTGCTCCGGTAACCGTCGATGACGGATCGTCCGCGGACGGCGACCTCGCCGACCTCGCCGGTCGCGACCGGCTGCCAGTTCTCGTCGAGGACTGCTGCTTCGACGCCGGTCGCCGGGCCGACCGAGGCGGCGCGCTGCTCTCCCGGTGGCAGGGGGTTGGAGCACATCTGATGAGACGCTTCGGTCATCCCGTACGCCTGGACGACCGGCACCCGGAGCCGATCCGCGAGCGCTGACTGCAGCGAAGGGGGAAGAGCGGATGAGCACGAGCGCGCGAAACGAAGGCCGTGGCGCGCCGGGATCTCGTTCTCGGCGCGGCCGAGAAGCATCTGGTGGATCGTCGGAACGGCGGAGTACCACGTACCGCCGTGGTCGATCGTGTCCTCCCAGAACGCGCGGGGGCTGAAACGGGGGCGCGTCACCGTCGTTCCACCTGCGTGGAGGCTGGCGAGCGTCGAGGCGAGCAGCCCGTGAACGTGGAAGAGCGGCATCACGCAGATGCTGACATCGTCTGACGTCAGCCCGTAGTGGGTGGCGATCGTCCGTGTCGAGTGCGCGAGGTTCCGTTGTCGCAGCGGCACGATCTTCGGCTTGCTCGTCGTTCCGCTCGTGTGCAGGAGCAGGGCAACCGCGTCGGGATCGGCTTCCGGGATCGGAAGCGTGTGCATCGGAAGCGACAGCGCGCGTGCGGCACCGTTCGAGAGGTCGAGCGTCGCGATGCCGAGCTGGTCGCATACCGCGCGCGCGGGCGCGGCGGTGTCACCCAGGAAGAGCATCGCGCGTGGCCGAAGATCCTCTAGATAGGCGTGAAACTCCGGCGCCGTGTACCCGGGGTTCAGGGGGGCCGCTGCCGCTCCGGCTCGGACGATCGCCAGAAAGGCAAGGACGATCTCGATTCCATTCGGGAGCGACAGCGCTACCGCGTCGCCGGGCTCGACCCCTGCTCCCGCCAATTGTCCCGCCAGGCGTTCCACCGCTTCGTGGAGCTCGACGTAGCTGACGGAGTCCCCTGGAGCAACGACTGCTGGATGCTCGTCTGCCCGGTCGATCGCTGCGAGTAGCCCCTCGTTCACCAGTTGCAAACCCCGATCGTGCGTGGTTAGATGGCCCGGTTGGTCGAACCACCCTACCAACGGCGCGACGACGAGCGCAACCGCGGCGACAGCGATCCGCCGGCGGCGATCGACTGGGAGTCGCTGTCCCCGGCACCGGTCCGTCTGTCCGCGTCGGTCGCGGCGCAGATCGAGGAGATGGTGGCATCGGGGCAGTTGCAGACCGGGCGGCGCCTGCCGTCGGAGCGGCGTCTCGCGGAGCTGCTCGGGGTCTCGCGTGGCTCGGTCCGGGAGGCCATCACCGAGCTCGAGGTGAAGGGGCTCGTCACACGGCGGCCCGGAAGCGGTACTCACATCCAGCGGCCGTCGCACTCGCTGTTCACGGGCCCGATCGTGTCCGGTGGAGGGCTGAGCGATCGCGAGACGACCGAGTTGCTCGACCTCCGGGAGGCGATCGAGCCGGGAATTGCAGCTCGCGCCGCCGAGCGCGCGACCCCTGCCGACGTCGCCGCGATTCGCACTCTCGCGCAGGCGTTCGAGAACACGGGAGGAGACGTCGAGCGGCGGATGCAGCTCGACGCGGAGTTCCATCAGGCGATAGCTCGTGCGACGCAGAACACGTTGCTCGCCGGGCTGGTCGAGCGGTTCATGAACGCACTCGACGCCACCCGGCGCACAACGGCACAAACGGAGTCGCGCTTTCGGATGTCGAAGTCGGCCCACCGGAGGATCGCGGCTGCCATCGCAAACGGTGATCCCGACGCTGCGGAGCGCGAGATGCTCGAGCACGTGCGTGCAATCACCGCGTTCTTGTCCGGCTCGCAGCACCGACGCGGACGCCGTCCGCGCATATCCGAAGGGAAAGGAGATTCACAATGAGGCACCGGTTGTCGATCGGTGCGGTCGTGTTGGTTGCGGCCGCGCTGGCCGCGGGTGTGGCGCTTGCGGCAAGTTCCGCCAAGATCGCTCCCCCGGCGAACATCGCGTCCGCGGGCAAGATCGTCTACTGCTCGGACATCTCGTTCCCGCCGTTCGAGTCCTACACGGGGAGCAACAAGCCCATCGGATCCGATGTCGACCTCGGCAATGCCCTGGCCGCATTGATGGGAGTCAAGGCTGTCTGGGCGAACACGCAGTTCGACGGCATCATTCCCGCGCTGCAGGCCAAGAAGTGCGACGCGATCATCTCGGGCCTTTACGACAAGGCCTCCCGTCGCAAGGTCGTCGACTTCGTCGACTACGCGGTGCTGGGCAACTCGGTCGTCGTTCCGAAGGGAAACCCGAAGCACATCAGCGGCCTCTCGGGCCTTTCGGGGCTGAAGGTCGGCGTGCAATCGGGAACGACGCTGAGGCAGCAGTTGCTGGCTGAGAACACGAAGCTCAAGGCAGCCGGCAAGGCCGCGATGACGATCCTCGACTTCCCCAAGGACTCCGACGCATTCCAGCAGTTGATCGCCGGGAATCTGGACGCGTACTACACGGTCACGTCGACAGCCGCCTACTACGGCAAGAAGACGGGCGGGAAGACGCAGACGGCGGGGCCGCAGGTGAGCGCGTTCCCGTTCGGCATCGCAACCCTGAAGTCGAACAAGCCGCTCCACGCGGCCTTCGTGAAGGGGTTTGCGCTGCTACGCAAGAACGGCCAATACCTCGCGATCCTCAAGCGTTGGGGCGTCGCCAACGCTGCGATCAAGTAGCGGAAGCAACCGGGCGCCAGCGAGGCCAGCGGCATGTCGTTGATCGGAAGCAGCCAGTTCGACGGTCACTACTTCTGGGAGCACCTCGTGCATCCGCAGGGGTTCTTCCTGACCGCCGTCTGGACGACCATCTATCTCGCCGTCGGGGGACAGGTGTTCGGCACGATCCTCGGCTTGCCGCTGGCCATGGCCCGTCGCTCGTCGAATCGACTGCTCGTCTCAGCCGCCTGGTTCTACTCCTGGATCTGGCGTGGAACGCCGCTTCTCGTCCAGCTTCTGATCGTGGACGTCGGGCTCGCCGAAGCCGGTATCTACCGCTGGAACGACATCAACTTCGGGCTCTTCACGCTGTCGGGAGCGGCGCAGGCGGCCCTCGTGACGCTCGCACTTGCCGAAGCGGCCTACATGGGGGAGATCTTTCGTGCTGCGATCGGCGCGATCGATCGTGGGCAGTGGGAGGCGGCGAAGTCCGTGGGAATGGCCCCGTGGACGACGATGCGTCTGGTGATCCTCCCTCAGGCGGCGAGAGTGGTCGTGCCTCCGCTCGGGAACGAGTTCATCACCATGCTCAAGCAAACGTCGTTGCTGAGCGTCATCGGGGTCACGGAGCTCTTCAGAACGTCGTCGGACATCAACTCTGCCGACTTCAAGACGTTCGAGATCTTCACGGTCGCCGCGCTCTGGTACCTGCTGCTCACGTCGGTCTGGGCACTGGTCCAGCACTGGATCGAGCGGCGCCTCGCCCGTTCCGAGCGGGCCGTCGTCGCTACGGCAGACAAGGACCCCTTCGAGCGCCTCACCGGCATCGCCCACTGACGATGAGACCGATGCCGTTCCAGCCAGTCCCCGGTTCTGCGGCCGCGTCTACAGCCGTCGTGGAGGCGCGGGACGTCGACAAATGGTTCGGTGACCTGCACGTCCTGCAGAAGGTGTCTCTGACTGTGGGCCTCGGTGAGCTTCTCGTGATTATCGGCCCGTCGGGCTCCGGCAAGAGCACCTTCCTCCGTTGCCTGAACCATCTCGAGAAGATCGACTCCGGAAGCCTCACCGTAAACGGTCACCTAATCGGATACCGCAGCCGGAACGGAAAGCTGGTCGAGGACAGAGAACGCCGAATCTCGGCGCAGCGTCGCGACATCGGCATGGTCTTCCAGCGGTTCAACCTCTTCCCTCACATGACAGCGCTAGAGAACGTCACCGCCGCGCCGGTTCACGTGCTCGGGATGAAACGCGCCGATGCGAACGAGCTGGGCATGACCCTCCTTGCGCGCGTCGGCCTCCACCACAAGGCGGCGTCGTACCCCGGCCACCTGTCCGGAGGGCAACAGCAGCGGGTCGCAATCGCGCGTGCCCTGGCGATGAAGCCTGCCTTGATGCTCTTCGACGAGGCCACCAGCGCTCTCGACCCCGAGATGATCGGCGAGGTCCTCGACGTCATGAAGGAGCTCGCACAGGAGGGGATGACGATGATCGTCGTCACCCACGAGATGGGGTTCGCGCGTGAAGTGGGCGATCGTGTCGTCATGATGGACGCCGGTTCGATCGTCGAAGAAGGCAAGCCCGCCGATCTGTTCTCGAACCCCGGGCACGAGCGGACACGATCGTTCCTGTCGAAGATCATCCATTGAGCGATCCGGATCTCGTCCTCGAGTGGCCTTGGCTCGATCGCGTGCCGGGATCGACAGTCAGCCACCTCGGCGGACGCGCCGTCGTCGGGGGGCGGGGGATGGTCGTGGCGCCGCAGCCGCTCGCGTCCGAGGCCGGCGTCGCAGTGCTCCGTGCAGGCGGGAACGCAGTCGACGCCGCCGTCGCCGCCAGCGCGGTATTGATGGTGACGGCGCCGATGCAATGTGGGCCGGGCGGGGATGCGATCTGGCTCGTGCGCCCAGCCGGAGGGCCGGCGTTTGCGGTCAACGGCACCGGCAGGAGCGGTCGTCGCCTGGAAACCGAGCGGGCGCGCGCGGCGGCCGCACGCGACGGAGACCGAGGTGCATGGACGATCACGGTGCCGGGCGCCGTCGCGAGCTGGGTGGCGGTGCTCGAGCGCTTCGGGACGATGCCACTCGATTCGCTGCTCGCACCCGCGATCGAAGCGGCGGAGGACGGCTTCTTCGTCAGCCGTTACCTCCACGCCGCGCTGACTGCCGCAGAGCCCGTCCTTCGTCGAAGCCCGCCGGCGAGTGAGTGGTTCCTGTCCGCCGGCGTTCCGGCCGTACACGCGCGACTTCGACAGCCGGCGCTCGCTCGCTGTCTCCGGCTGCTCGCCGCCTCCAACGGAGAAGCCTTGTACCGCGGAGAGATCGCTGCGGCGGTGGCGTCTTCCATCGCCGGAGCCGGCGGCTTCGTCGACGAAGAGGATCTCGCTGACCACGCGACGCAATGGGACGAGCCGCTTGCGGTGACGGTCGGCGACCTCGAGTTGCTGCAGGCGCCGCCGAACAGCCAGGGAATCGTTCTGCTCGAGGCGCTGCGTCTTTCGTCCGAGGTGCTCGGGAAGCCCTTCCCCGATCTACGCCGCGTCGGTGACTTCCACGTTCTGATCGAGTCACTGCGGGCGTCGCTCGCCGACCGGGACGCCGTCGTGGGCGACCCCGAACACTCGAGGCTGTTCGAGACACTGCTCGACGACGCGTATCTGTCGTCCCGTGCCGCGTCGATCGACCCCGACCGCGCCCGACGATGCTGGCCGGCAGGTATCGGGGAAGCTGCCGCGAGTGCGGCCACACGTGACGGGGACACTGCGAATCTGGTGACCGTCGACGAGAACGGTACCGCGGTGTCGCTCACGCAGAGCCTCTACTACGACTTCGGTAGCGGCATCCCCGTCGCCGACTGGGGCTTCGTGCTGCACAACCGCGGTGCGTGCTTCTCGTTCGCGCCCGATCCCGTGAATGCGATCGGGCCGCGGCGCAGGCCACTCCACACGCTCATGCCGGGAATGGCGGTGGCAGGCGGCCGCCCCCGCTACGTCTTCGGCTGCATGGGCGGCCACGGCCAGGCCCAGACACAGGCCCAGCTGCTCGCCCGGCTCGCTGCCGGCGACGACGCGCAGGAGGTTGTGGCCGCTCCACGCTTCTTCGTCGACCCGGAGGCGAGCGAGCCCGTTCTCTACCTCGAGCGGCGCATCCCCGGCGCAGTGCAGCAGGCGCTCGCCGGGCGCGAGCACCCGGTGAGAGTCCTCGGTGACTGGGAGGAGATCATGGGACATGCGCAGTTGATCGAGATCCAGCCGTCCGGCGCGTTCGTCGGCGGCGGCGATCCGCGCACCGACGGGCACGTCGCAGCCTGGTGACGATGACAACTCCTTCCAGTCATCAGAAGGCGATGCAGACCGCGGCGACGCCGCCCTTCGTAGAGGAGCTCGCAGAAGTGTGGGGCGCCCAGTGGGGGGCGTGGGATGAGGCCGGCCGCCTCCGGAGGGTGCTCGTTCGCCGGCCCGGCGACGAGCTCTCGGTGATCGACGCCGATGCCTGGGACGAAGAGGTCCAAGCGCTCGTTGATCCCGCCGGGCAGTGGTACTGGACCGACCGGCAGCCGCCGGACATGGCGCGGGTGAACGATCAGCACGGGGGCCTCGTCGCAGCGCTGCAGCGCGAGGGGATCGCCGTCGACGTTGCCCCGTCACTCGGGCCGCCGTTCACGAAGTCGATCTACACCCGCGACCCGATCATCACGACCCCGCACGGCGCGATCATCGGCCGGATGGGCGTGCGCATGCGGCGCGGTGAGGAGCCCGATCTCTCTCGCTTCGTAGCCGGCCTCGGAATGCCGATCGTCGGCACGATCACCGGGACAGGCACCCTCGAGGGCGGGTCGTACTGCAAGCTGCGGCCGGATCTCCACCTACTCGGCACGTCGATCCGCTGCAACGAGGAAGGCGCGCGGCAGTTGCGCGAGCTCCTCGCGTTGATGGACGTCGAGCTCCTGATCGTCCCGGTTCCCGGCTGGTCGATCCATCTCGATCTGCACCTCGCCGTGATCGACTCCGAGCGCGTCTTGGTCGACGTGGAGCATCTGCCGTACGACTTCCTCGTCACCCTCGACGACCTCGGCTTCGAGCTCGTCCAAGTCCAGCCCGGAGAGGCATGGGGGATCAACCTGCTCTGTCTGTCTCCGGGCCGCGTGCTGATGGCCGAAGGGAGCCCGCGCACGGCGGAGCGGCTGGCGGGCGCCGGCGTCGAAGTGATCACCATCGCCTATGACGAGATCCAGAAGAACGGCGGCGGCATCCACTGCTCCACGATGGAGCTCGTACGGGAGCGGGCTACCTGACGTCAGTGATCGACAGCTCGCCGCCGCGCTTCACGCCCGAGGCGGCTGCCCACGTCGCCGCGGAGGTGTTCGGCGTCCACGGGACGGGGGTCGATCTCGGCAGCGAGCGCGACCAGACCTTCTTGATCGACGACGGCGGTGGCGGCGGCGCGGTGCTCAAGATCTCGAACACGGGGGAGGACACCGCCGTCCTCGACCTGGAATACGCAGCCGTCGAGCACGTGCTGCGCGTCGATCCGGAGCTGCCGGTCGCACGGCCGCGCGGCCGCCACGTGCTCTACGAGGGGCCGAGCGGATCGCACTTCGTCCGCCTGTTCGAGCGCCTGCGCGGACACGTCGGCGGGGCCGAGGTCGAAGACTCCGCGGTCTTCGCGTACGCGGCCGTCCACGCGCGCCTGAACCTCGCGCTGCGCTCCTTCTTCCACCCGGCCGCGGGCCGCGAGCTGCTCTGGGACATGGCGCACGCGCCGAAGCTCCGGTCGCTGCTCGACGCGATCGACGACCCGCGCCGGCGCGGCCTCGTCGAACGGGTCCTCGACCGGTTCGACGAGCGCGTCGCGCCGTGCTGGCCGCGGCTTCGCGCGCAGGTCGTGCACGGCGACCTCAACCTCGACAACGTGCTGCTCGACGAGCGCGATCGGATCGCGGGCATCGTCGATTTCGGCGACTGCTCGTATACCGCGCAGGCGGCCGACTTCGCGGTCGCGCTCGCGTCGCTGATGCGCGATCGCCCGCCGGACGATGTCTTCCGAGTCGCGCGGATTGCCATCGACGGCTACGCCTCCCGACTACCGTTCGAGCCGGTGGAGCTCGAGGTTCTCGGCGACCTCGTTGCCGCCCGGTTGGCGACGATCGTCGCGATCAGCGCTTGGCGCGTGCGGCGTTATCCCGAGAACGCCGCGTACATCCAGTCATGGGACACCGGCTCCTGGGCGCTGCTGGAGCTGTTCGACGAGGTCGGACACGATGCCGTCGCGGTGGAGCTCGGCGCACCGAGCCCGCCGGTGCCGACCCACGAGCTCGCGCAGCGCCGCGCCGCGAGCCTCGGCGCGCTGCTCCTGCCGCTCACCTACGACGATCCCGTCCACCTCGTCCGCGGCGAGGGCGTTTGGCTCGAGGACGCGGCCGGCAACAGGCTCCTCGACGCCTACAACAACGTGCCCGTCGTCGGCCACTGCCACCCGCGCGTCACCGAGGCAGTCGTCCGGCAGACGCGGACCTTGAACACGCACGCGCGGTATCTGTACGAGCCGCTTGTCGAGCTGGCCGAGCGGCTGCTCGAAACGATGCCTCCCGACACCGGGCTCGACACTGTCATGCTCGTCAACTCCGGCAGCGAGGCGAACGACCTCGCATGGCGGATTGCCACCGGCATCACCGGCCGGCACGGCGCGATCGTCACCGCTCATGCCTACCACGGCGTCACCGACGCGATCGCCGCCCTCTCCCCGGAGGAATGGCCCGAGGCGTTCCGCCCGGCGCACGTCGCCCTGATCGCCCCGCCCGGGTCCGGCGCCGACGTCGCATCCGAGATGCGGCGCGCCGCCTCGCAGCTCGACGGGCTGGCCGCGACGTTCCTCGACGGCGCGCTCACGAGCGATGGCATCTTCCTGCCGGCGCCGGAGGAGGTTGCGGGGCTCGTGCGGCAGACGCACGATGCCGGCGGCCTCTTCGTCGCCGACGAGGTGCAGGCCGGCTACGGCCGACTCGGCCGTGATCTCTGGGCATTCGCCCGTTACCGGATCACGCCCGACCTCGTCACGCTCGGCAAGCCGATGGGGAACGGCTACCCCGTCGCCGCCGTCCTGGCACGGCGGGAGCTCGTCGAGCAGTTCTCGTTCGCGGGCCGCGTCTTCAGCACGTTCGGCGGCAACCCGGTCGCGGCCGCCGCCGCGCTCGCGGTGCTCGACGTGATCGACGACGAGCGCCTCCTCGAGCGCGTCGAGGCCGTCGGAGGACGCCTGCTCGCCCGGCTGCGCGCGCTCGACCGCCCCGAGATCGTCGAGGTGCGCGGCAGCGGGCTGCTGGTCGGCGTCGAGCTCGCGTCGCCGGGGCTGGCGGTGGAGGTCGTCGACCGCCTGCGAAATGCCGGGATCTTGGTCGGCCGCACCGGGCCCGACGGGAATGTCCTCAAGATCCGTCCACCGCTCGTCTTCCGCGACGAGCACGCCGAGCTGCTCGTCGACGCACTTCGCCACTCGCTCTAGACCGCGGTCGCTCCCGCGATCGAGCTGGTCGCGGCGCTCTCCGTGTCGTTCCGCCGACGAATCGTCCTCCAGGTATGCGGGCGCGGCGTTCTTCACGGCCGATGGCGGAGGACTCACCCAGACGGTTCGCACGGCTAGCGCTTCGAAGGCAGAAGCTGAGAGTCGTGGTGTGTGCTGTATGCGAGTTGGCGGCCGAGAATCGCGGTGAACGTCACCCCGGTCGCGCCGCTCGTGTCGACGACGAGAATGCCGCGCTCGCGTGAGAACGTGCCCATGTTTCCGTTCACTCGTCTGCTGTAGGTGAACGTCCATTGGGTCGTGCCGCTCCGCCGTGCTCGGCCAATCAGGTGGCCGGGGATATGCGCGAATGTCGCCGACAACCGCGACGTCTGCTCGCGCACGGTCGGATCAGCGTCGTGCGCGACGTACGACCGAGCGGCGTGGGCGTGACCGGCCACGACTTCTTC
>Ga0136846_1235926_pt1 | contig 12906 bp, 7 predicted proteins | sample HopSoiMetagenom2_FD_96841 | JGI IMG/M metagenome (GOLD analysis project Ga0136846, IMG submission 96841) | Grasslands soil microbial communities from Hopland, California, USA - 2 Assembly 2016 (version 4) | ecosystem: Environmental > Terrestrial > Soil > Grasslands | place: USA: Hopland...
AGCCATCGTTGCCCCAGGAATATTCGGCGAATTGTGATCATGCCAGAAGGTGCTGGTCTCTGGCGCAGCAGGATTAACGAATTTTGAGTTCGCCCACTTATGAGCTTCAGAGTGCCCATCGGCGAAAGAAAAGTTCGAAACCGGTCCATGAAAGTTCCCCGGGACGTGATAGCTGGTTGTGGTGCCCGGATGAACGCCAAATTGCGGACGACAAATACTGAATGGATGGACCTCAGCAAAAACGAAGATTTGGGTCGGCTGAGTCATATCACTAAGCCTCTTGTATGCTTTCCATCCGGCGCTGGGTTCATTGTGATAGGGCATGGAGTCCCAACCAACAAACGTGTTCATGCTGTAGTCCCTCGCCCGAGGAAATGCTTTCTTTCCATTACGCAAAAGTTGTTTATCCCCAGGGCAACGAAAGCTGTCTTTGTTTTTGATGTTGCGGGCGAGCAGAGACACTTTATCTGAGACCATCCCCCGAGCGGTATCTTCATCCGTTAAATTCGAGCCGTCCCGGCCTTCCGCCCATACCTTCGCCACCCAATTAGCCGGCGGACTCGCAAGATTCAGCGCGGGATCACCCTCGTTGTTCGCGACCCATTTGTCGTCATTGTCAGTGGAGTAAATGTTCGCAGCCAGAATCAGTTGGCGAGTGTTGTTCAGGCAACTGATGCTTTGCGCTTTGCGCTTTGCTTTGGCTAACGCTGGCAGGAGCATCCCCGCGAGAATGGCAATGATGGCGATGACGACGAGCAACTCGATTAGCGTAAAGCCACGGCGAAAAGACTTAACTTCCATAATGTTGGACAGGCGGACTCAATTAACTTCGCAGCTTGTGGGGAAAAGCGCAACCGCGGACTATGTGCGTTTAGCGGCACAGGAAAGCCAGGCACCTGCCGCTTTCCCTTCATTCGCCTTTTTCCCAGCTTCGTGCGAAAATGAACGTGTATGGGGAAAAAATCAGCCCTCGAGATCGGGGGGCGCACCTTGCAGGTCTCGAACCTAGACAAGCTGATGTATCCCGAGGCGGGTTTCACCAAGGGAAATGTCATCGACTACTACATTAAGGCGTCCGAATTCATTCTGCCGCATCTCAAAGACCGGCCTCTCACTTTGAAGCGTTATCCCGACGGCGTCTGCGGCCAGCACTTTTACGAAAAGGACGCTCCTTCGCATACGCCAGATTGGATCGAACTCGCCACCGTCCCGCGAAAAGGCCGTGCCGGAGACATTCATTATGTGATGATCACCGATCTGGCGTCGCTGGTTTGGGCAGCAAATCTCGCCTGCCTCGAACTGCATGTTTTCCTCGCGCGTTATCCCAAAATCCAGCAGCCGACTTCCATTGTCTTTGATCTCGATCCCGGAGATCCCGCCGATATTCTCGATTGCGCTCGAGTCTCAATGTGGGTTCGCGATCTGGCCCAGGAACTCGGTTTGCAAAGTTTAGTGAAATCATCCGGCTCGAAAGGTTTGCAGCTTTACATCCCCCTCAACACGGCGATCACATACGCAAAAACGCAGCCGTTCGCCAAGGCTATCGCCGAATATCTCGAATCCAAACATCCGGACCGCGTGCAATCCCGCATGGCCAAAGAACTGCGCAAAGGCAAAGTCTTCATCGACTGGAGCCAAAACTCGGAGTTCAAGACGACCGCCTGCGTTTATTCGCTCCGCGCGAAACGCGAGCGCCCTTACGTTTCCATGCCATTTACCTGGGACGAAGTAGAACGCGCCTGCAAAAAGGAAGATGCTTCCGTGTTCTTTCTGGAAGCCGGCGAAGCCTTGAAGCGCCTCGAAAAGCTCGGCGACCTGTTCGAGCCGGTTTTGAAGCTGAAACAAAAGCTGCCCGCGAAGTTCGAAAAATTGATCGCTGGTTTCAAACCCGTGGAAACGGAAGATACCGACCCTGAGCCCAAACCGAAATCGCGGATCAACTCTCGAATGAAAGGGCTGGGCGATCACACGCTCAAAGCCTACGAAGCCAAGCGCGACTTTTCTCAAACGAAGGAGCCCGCTCCGAAAAAGGCGGCACAGAAAGACGGCAAACAGCCGCTCTTCGTCATTCAAAAGCACCAGGCCAGCCACCTGCACTACGATTTTCGGCTCGAAATGGATGGCGTCCTTCGCTCCTGGGCTGTTCCGAAAGGCCCTCCCTACACCCGCGCGGAGAAACGTCTCGCCATGTGGGTTGAAGATCATCCCCTCAGTTACGCCAGGTTTGAGGGAATCATCGCTCCCGGCAATTACGGAGCGGGCACAGTCATGGTCTGGGACATCGGCACTTACGAGGTTATCGATGGCAATTTTCATAAAGGAAAATTGCATCTGGTCCTGCACGGAAAAAAACTCGAAGGGGAATGGATTCTCGTCCGCTCCCACCGGGCAGACAATTATGGCAAACAGCCCTGGTTTTTAATTAAGGGCGGCGAATCGATGGACCCGCCGAAAAAGGAAGATCGATCCGTCCTCACCAGCCGAACCATGGAAGAAATCACCGCTGACGCCGATGCGGAATGGGAAAGCAATCGCGCGGCGAAGCCGCGCCGCCGGCGGCTCGCGCTGAAATGAGCCACCCTCAGAGCTTCAGCCGTTCGATCTCGGATTCATAGCCTTCGCGAAAAGTCGAATACCTGAACACATATCCAGTATCCCGAAGCTTTCGATTAGAAACGCGTTTGTTTGTCAATCCCCGCTTCCGATTCGGATCGGGCGCCACCGAAGGCGGCATCGGTTTTCCAAGATGTCGCGCCAGCCACTCAAAAAACCGTTTCTGAGTAACCGGCTCGTCATCCGCCACATTGTAGATTTCACTCCCCTGCCCCTTCTGAATCAGATGAACAATGCTCCCGACGACATCGTCCAGATGCACCATGTTAATGTAAGTCTCCCCTTCCCCGCGCAACGCCGCTTCTCCACGCAGATATTGCTTAAAGAGATGCCCCCGTTCCGGCCCATAAATCCCCGCAACCCTCACGATGATCGGCTGCAGCCAATCCCTCGCGCTGATCAACTCCCGTTCCGTTTCCACCAGCACTCGGCTCGTCGCACGATCCGGCTCGACCGGACTCTTTTCATCTACCCACGAACCGTCGTTCTGCGCGTAAACGCTCGTACTGCTACTGTAAATGTAGCGCTTCGGCGGATTGCTCTTGAGCCATCGTAAAATATTACGTGTGCCTTTTAAGTAAACCTCCCGATACTCCTCCACCCCGCCCCGAGTCGATGAAACCAAATTGACCACCCATTCAAATCCCGGGGCGATCTTCTCCATATCCGCAACTCTCGTTATATCCGTCTGCAACGGCTGAATCCCAGCTTTCGAAAGCTCGTCGGGCACATCCGCCGAGCGCCGCATCCCAACCACTTCATGACCCCCGCGAACGAGTTCCCGCCCGAGGGAAATCCCCACATAGCCGCAACCAATGATTAGCACACGCATCTGCGCGGTAATCATCAGTACGTACCCCCGGAATTGCCAACGATTTCCGCACTCCCGAACTGAACGGTCCTGATACCCATTCGGTCTAATTAGTGAGACACCGAACTACTCAGCAGAATTTCAGTTGAAGTTGGATAAGCCGCAGTGGACATTGATGCAAAAAGGAAAATATGGCGCAGGCAATAATTGATCCCGATCCAGTCAGACGTTTCGCCGAGGAACTGCAGCGGTTCAATCGTGACCTCCAGACTCGGATGACCTCCCTGCAAGCTCGCTTCAACGCGCTCCGCGAAACATGGCAGGACCAGGAACAAGCCAAATTTGCCGATGAGTTTAATACGACCGTCAAAGCGCTGAAACGGTTCGTGGATCTCTCGGATCAGCATGTGCCTTATTTGTTGCGCAAAGCGCAAAAGATTGAGGAGTATTTGAAACAAAAATGACTCAACAGTCGGGAGCCAATGTTAAGTCTTCAGATGCCATTGAGGCGTTCCGTTCCCGGCTGATCATTTATTTGAGCAAGGTCCGTCCGATCCTGGACCAGGCGCAGGATGAGGTGATCCGCGCTCGCGAATGGCTTCGGAGCGATCAACGAGTGCATTGGGAGCACGAATACAAGCGCCGCAAACGCGTCCTCGAAGATGCCCAGGCCGCCCTCTTTTCAGCCGAGTTTTCCAACTTGAGAGAGAGCACAAGCGCGGAAATCCTCGCGGTCGAACGCGCAAAACGGTCGCTCCAGGAAGCGGAAGACAAAATGCGAACCGTGAAGCGCTGGAACGTGGAATACGAACACCGCGTCCTTCCATTGTTGAAGCACCTGGAGCAATTGCAAACCACGCTGGCAAGCGAATTGCCGAAGGGTGTCGAGTATCTGCGGCAAATTATTAAAGCGGTGGATGCCTACGCGGATGTGGCCACGCCAAAGTCGCACGAAGAAAAAGCACAACCCGCGCCAGTCGAGCCGGAGGTAAAGCCGTGAGCCTGAGTTCCAATGGCCACACTCTGGCAGTTGCGACCAAGCAGTTGGTTCGACACTGGGAAGAAACCCGGCAACTCTGGAAAGACTCCAAAGCGCAGGAGTTCGAAGAACGCTACATGCACGAGCTGATCGCCGGAGTGGAGCGCGCGCTGCCGGTTTTTGAAGATCTTGATAACATTTTGAATCGAGTCAGAGTTGATTGTGAGTAAATTGCTCAACATAAACGATACGCTGGACCTGCTGGGGAATCTCCGCGGCACCTTCCGCGAATTCGCCGACACCGAAGAGCGTATCAATCGCGAATTCCGCAACAGCAGCGAGGCCTCCGATAAAAGATTTCAAGCCCAGATTGCGGCGATCGAAAAAGACCTCGAAGTAAAAACAGCCGCGGCTCAGCAGGAATTTGCTTCCGCAAAAGAAGCAACCGAAAAGAGATTTCAACAGCGCAAAGAACGTATCGCCAGAGCGCACCTCGCGGCAAAAAAGCGCGGCTCGGGACGCATCGACGCAGAAGAAGGCCGCCGCAAGTATCATGTGCAAAAGGGGATGCTCGACACCGAAAAATGGCGAGCCGATTCCCTCGCGCAAAATGACGCTGCCTTCGCGCAGTTCCAGGGGCAGCTCGCGACCGAAAGCGGGGCGGTGCACTCGCTGCGGGACGATGCGGCTCGCCGTTTTCGTGGCTATCGCAAGTTCGTTCATTTCCTTCGCGAACCGGCGAAAGCGGAAAACTCGGGCGCGGACGAACATGCGTTCTTTCAAAGCGCACAGCGGCACCGGGCCAGCGCGGCTGAGAAATTTAACCGTTTTCGGCGCTTGTTCATTCCGGCGATTTTCAAATTCATCCCGCTCTGGGTTTGGATTGTTCTCAGCCTCGGTATCACTTTTGGGCTCTATCCGGCACTGCAGAAATTTTCGATTACTGGCCTTACGAAAGATGAGGCTCTCTGGGGCGGCATCGGGTTGGCAATTCTCGCCCTGGCCGGATATATAGCCGGGCTGCTTTCGGCCGCGCCGCTTGCTCGCGAAATCGCCCGCGATTTAAGTGCGGCTCAAAACGCACTCGATTTCGCCTCTCAGAAAGCTCAGTCCACATACGCCACTGAAACGGCGCGAATTAAATCAGAGGCGGCGAATCGCGTGCATGCGTTTGAACAGGAGTGGCAACACGCTCTCGCTGCCGGTAGTCAATCCCGTGAAACCTTGCCCGCTGGGATCGACGAAAAATGGAAGCGGGTTTCTCTCCGGAACGATCGCTTTTTTAAGACCGCGATGGCCAGACTGGACGCCGACCAGCAAACAGCGCTCAAGAATCTCCAGGAAGCAACCCGGAAAGAGCTCGATCAAATTCGCTCAGTGCAAAGCGTTCGAAAAAAAGAACTCACAGACAAACATGACGAAACGTGGGCGCAGCTTGTAACTCAATGGCGATCACGCATCGATCCCATGCTCCTTTCCGCTCAGGAGTCTGCCACATCCGCTAAAGAACTTTTTCGCGATTGGACCGCGTTTGCTCCTGAGCAATGGCGTCCACCCGCGGATTTTCTCTTTTCAGTAAAATTCGGCAGCATCGAAGTGGATATCAGAAAGTACGCCGGCACAACCCCGCATGACCCGCGCCTTTCGTTTTCGGCCGGTGAAACCATTTCGCTGCCATTGGCACTCACCTTTCCGCGTCACGGTTCCATCCTTTTTGAAACCACGAATGAAGGCAAAGAGCCTGTCATTGGGGCACTCAACAATCTGATGTTTCGTTTGCTCGCCGCATCGCCGGTTGGGAAAATCAGCTTCACGATTTTTGATCCCGTTAAGCTCGGTGAAAATTTCTCGGGAATCACGCATCTCGCCGATTACGAAGCAAATCTCATCAACGGCAGGATCTGGACGCAACCGGAACAACTCGAGGAACGGCTCGCGGAGTTGAATGAGCACATGGAGAAAGTCATCCAGATGTATCTGCGCAACGAATACGCCGACATCGCCGAATACAACAAAGCGGCTGGAAATATTGCCGAAAAATATCACTTCGTCGTGATTGCCGATTTCCCGGTCAATCTCTCGGAATCCGCGGCGCGCAAACTTCTTCGGATTGCCTCCAGTGGCGCTCGCTGCGGCGTTTACACGTTAATTCATTGGGATCACCGGCACGTCGCCGCGCCTGAATATCTTTTGGATGAATTGCGCAAAAGCTGCATCTGGGTGAAGCATGCCGGCAGCAGCTTCGCTCTCACTCATCCGTTCGGCACGCCGGCAAAACTCCTGCTCGATTCGCCGCCGCCGCCCCAAATCGCAAATACTTTCCTGGAGCGCGTCGGCGAACTCAGCCGCGGTTCGAACCAGGTGCAGGTTCCATTCGCGCAAGTCGCGCCGCCCGAAAAAGAACTTTGGAGCTTGAGCAGCGCTGAGGAATTGCGTGTCCCGATTGGCCGTTCAGGCGCGAATAAGCTCCAATATCTCTCGCTCGGTCGCGGAACGCGTCAACATGCTCTGGTCGCCGGAAAAACCGGTTCCGGCAAATCGACGCTCTTTCATGTTCTCATTACCAACCTCGGCCTCTGGAGCAGCCCGGATGAAGTCGAATTTTATCTGGTCGATTTCAAAAAAGGTGTCGAATTCAGGAGCTACGCCGCGGAGCATCTGCCCCATGCGCGGGTGGTTGCGATTGAAAGCGATCGCGAATTCGGCCTGAGCGTTCTGCAGCGGGTCGACGAAGAGTTGCGGCATCGCGGTGAACTTTTCCGCAAAGCAGGCGCGCAAGAGATCAGTTCCTACCGTAAAACCCCGGGCGCGCTGCCGATGCCGCGCACCTTGTTGATCATCGATGAATTCCAGGAATTTTTTGTCGAAGAAGACCGCGTTTCACAGACGGCCGCAATGCTTTTGGACCGCATCGTGCGCCAGGGCCGCGCCTTCGGGATTCACGTGTTACTGGGGTCACAAACCCTGGGCGGCGCTTACACCCTCGCTCGCACGACCATCGGCCAGATGGTCATTCGCATCGCCCTCCAATGTAACGAAGCGGATGCTTACCTGATCATGGATGAGAATAATCCAGCGCCCAGATTGCTTTCCCGTCCCGGTGAAGGCATTTACAACGACATGGCCGGGACGGTGGAAGGAAACAGTCCTTTCCAAACGGTCTGGCTCTCGGAAGCCGAGCGGGCAAAATATCTTCGCAAAATCCGAAAACTCGCAGAAGAAAAAGGCAAAGCATCCATTCCCATCGTTTTCGAGGGCAACGCCCCCGCGGACATTCGCGAAAACGAGCTTTTGCGCGACCTCATTGCTATTCGCCCGACTGCGCCGCCGGAAACGGCAAGAATGTGGCTCGGAGCGCCTAATGCCATCAAGAGTCCCACCGAAGCGGTCTTCCGCAGCCGAAGCGGAAGCAACCTTCTCATCGTCGGCCAGCGGGAAGAGTCCAACGTTGCTCTTCTCGTCAACGGATTGTTGGCGCTGGCCGCTCAATATCCAGCGGGAAAAGCTAAATTCATCGTGCTCGACGCAACTTCCGGCCCCGGCACTCAATTTCAGGAACTCGCGCAAAAACTGCCTCATCCCCTGATTCTCGGTGGAAATCCGGAAGCCCCTCAAATCGTCCAGAATCTTGCCGAAGCCGACGCAGGCGATTCCCCCTCCACATTCCTTTTCGTCAATGGTCTTCAGAATTTCAAAAAGCTCCGCGCTGAAGACGAGTTTAACTACTCACTCGATGCCGAGGCACAGGCGACCCCCGCAGCCCTATTCACAAAGCTCATTTCGGACGGCCCGAGCCGCGGACTTCACGTCATTGCGGCCATTGACACCTACAACAACGTAAACCGTTTCTTCGGCCGGAAAGGGCTGACGGAATTCGAAATGCGCGTTCTCTTCCAGATGAGCAGCAACGATTCGGCGAGCCTCTGCGACAGCCCTAAAGCCAATATGCTCGGGCTGCACCGCGCTCTTTATTACAACGAACAGGAGGGCACCCTCGAAACACACCGGCCTTACGCCCTTCCCGAAAAAGACTGGCTCGAACAGACTTTGAAAATCCTTGGATCGAAGTAAACAATCGTTATTGGCGATGGTCCGGCGGCGCATTGGTTGAATCAACAGTTTGCCCAGCCTTCAGTTTCTCCAACATTTCAGGAGGCAGCATCCGGTCAAGGACGCGTGAAAGATAGAGCAACTGCTGTCCTTCAGGCGCAAAAATCATTCCGATTTTCAGCAGGCGCATCGCTTCCAGGTACTCACCATCCCGCATCGCGAATCGAGCCGCCATCGCCGCGTAAAACTGCGGAGAAAAATCAGCCGTCAGTTTCTTTTCCGCGATCATTTGGGACAGCACCTTCTCGATCTCGGCAATCGCGGTTTTTGCCTTTTCCGGATGGCGGAGAATTAGCAGTTCCCACTGAATTAATCTTTGGTTTTCTTTTGAAAGCGCTGCGGAAGATTCTACTGCTTCCGGGTAATCCTCGGGAACGCGAAAGACGAGTTGGATGCGAGGATCCAGTCCCGAGATCGGTCCAACGCCGCCTTGCGCCAGAAAATAGCGGTATTTGTTCAGATCGTTGTTGGAACTCCCAATCACCGCCTGGAGGGCATCGACCCGAAGCTTGCGAGGCAGGGCCTGCATTGTCCTGACTTTCTCAGGGGCCGCGAGAGCAAACTGCCAGGTCCGTTCGTCGAACATGAACAAACCGCTCGCGACTGCTCCCACAAAAAATGCTTTCGGCGCTTCATATTCCAGTATCGGGAATTCATCTGTTTGAATCGGCCCTTCCCGGGCGAGCGCAAAGGCCGTGCGTTGGGATGCCATTTGCCGGGTCCAGACCGCGGCTGGCGTCGAGAGGCCGATCCTTTGCAGGTCCGCCTTGGGAAGAGGGCGCTCAAATACCTTCTCATATTGGGCGGGAGTTGAGGCCCATGGCTTTTTTGAGCCGAGCAGGATGATGTCCCCCTTTTCCACGTCCCAAATCTCTATTTCAGGAAATACAGAGCTGAACGTGCGAATCACTAGATTGACGATGTCATCGCTCATTTCGTAAATGTGGAACCATTGGGCCATGATCCCGCCGTCTGAGAGACGGCTCGAGGCTAACTCGTAAAAGTCCCTGCTAAAAACGCTGCCCACCCCGGCCACCCACGGGTTTGAAGGCTCACAAATGATCACGTCATATTTTTGCGGACTTAGCTTCAGAACGGTTCGTGCATCCTCGTTAAAAACGCGAGCACGACTATTGGTCAGAATGCCGTGATTCCATTCAGCAAACAGAGGCGCCGCGCGCAAAACCGGACGGCAATTTTCAGCAATGGTTATTCTCTCCAGCGGATGCTCAAGTAACGCCCCAGCCGTAATCCCACTGCCGAAACCGAGCACAAACGCCTCCCTGGCATCCGGCCTGGCCATTATCGGTAAATGCGCGAGCATGTACTGCGTCGCGGCGTCACCGTAGGTCGAGGCGTCAGTCTTTCCGTTGATTTTTAACAGCCGTTCGACTGGCCGTCCCGCGCCTCTGTACACATGCACCGAAACCGTTGCATCGGCCGCATCTTCGTACAAGAGCAGGTCAGTGTCCGCGGCGAACATTTTTAATTCGGCGAAATTGAGAGCACGATCGCGAACCCGGAAGACCCCGCCGCTGAGTATCTGTTTCCAATCTTCGCCGGTGGAGCTGATCCCAACGATCAGGCACACGCTCACTACAATTGAAAGGATCAAAACTCTCCGATGGTTGCGTGTGAACGCCATGAAAGCAACCGCTCCGAGCAGCACGAAGGCCAGTGTGGCAATGGAACCTCGCAAGCCAAGCAAAGGCATCAAAACGAAGCCTGTGAGCATAATGCCAATTACCGCCCCGATCGTATTCCAGGTGAGCAACCGCCCCACGTATGCCGCCGCCGTCCCGGATTTTTCGAGCAACATGATTGAAAACGGAACCGTTGCGCCAATGAACGCAGCAGGAACCCCGAGGACCGCAAACGCCATCAATCCGACGACCGCCTGGTGCCAAAAATAGCCGTTCGCATTGGAGGCCAGCCCAAACCTCGCCTGAGAATAAACCACAACCCACAACTTGATGCCCATGAGGCTCACACCGACAACGGTCGCCGCCGCGGTCAGCAGAAAGTACATCGTATGAATGCCCCAATTTCCGGCCAATCTGGATGAGGAGATAACGAGGCTGCCAATGCCGATTCCAAGAATAAAACTCATCAACATCCCCGCGAAAGCCTGAAGCGAACCACCCACAATCAGTGCCAGAGCCCGCGAGGACAGGACCTCCAGGCCCATTGAGACGCCACCGGTCACCGCAACCAGGAGCGCAAGTCCTCTCCACGAAAAAGGTTGTGGCCCGGATTCCCCATTTTGCGCCACTGGCGCTCTAACGGCAGAACTCAATGTCATATCCTGCCGGCTGATAATTAAAGCGATCACTCCAATCGACAGGTTAACGGCCGCCCCGATCTGAAGACTGAAGATCATCCCGTACTTCTGAACGAGAAAAAATCCAGCCAGTCCCGCGCCGGTCACCGCGCCCAAGCTGTTGATCGCGTAGAAAAGAGACACACGCGAAGCCCAATCCAGGCGGAAATGCTGTTGAATCCACGAAGCGAGCAACGGCAAAGTCCCGCCCATCAGGACCGTTGGGACAATCAGAAGAGCAATACTGATTAAAACCTTAAGAAGCAGCAGAAGAAAGGTGGATCCCAGCAGGTGGCTTCCGAGCGCCACGAAAGCCATGTCGGCAAGTTCATAAAATTGATGGAACAGGAATGCGACAAGTCCAATTCCAATCTCCAGATAGCCGTATACCGCCAGCGGCTGCCGCAGCGCATCTGCGCGATTTCCAAATAACCGGTTGCCAAGCGCGAGCCCACCCATGAACACGGCCAGGATGACTGTCTGCGCGTAGACGGTGCTTCCGAACATCAGGGCCAAATATTTTGACCAAAGCACCTCATAAATGAGGGCAGTCGCTCCCGAGCAGAAGAACAGGATCAGAACCAACATAAGGGCTGCTGGGGCTGAACCTTAGACAAACCTTCAGGCGAAGTGAACTTTTTCCGCAACCCTCCCGCGGAGAATAATGGTCCTTTGCGCGCCGTTTAAGGATTGCGGCTTATCGCTCGGCCGGCCGGGAGATCAGTCTTTTCCGATTTTGTCTGCATTTCCGGTGGCATCACTCGAGTTAATATCCGCGACAAAAAGTTTAACTGCTCAGCTTCCGGCGCAAAAGCCAGGCCCAGGTGGACCAATCGCTCTGCCTGCACAAAATCCCCGTCGCGCATCGCGATCCGCGCGCCCAGGGCTGCGTAAAAATGAGGTGAAAAATCCACCTTCAATTTTTTCTCCGCAATCAATCCGTTCAGAATCTCTTCAATTGCCGGCAGTTGTTCTCTCGCTTGTGCGGGGTTCCGCAACACCGCCAGCTCAATTTCCGTTAGCCGCTTGAATTCCTCGGACGCGTTCTTCGCCAGCGAGACTTTCTCGGGGTAACTCTCGGGCCTGCGGAACGCGATCGGAGTGCGCGCTTCCTCGGCGGTCATCGTGCCCCCATCCTCCTGCAGGTACGAACGGTACTTGTTTAGGTCGGAATTGGAGGTGCCCCACGGTTGGAATATTTGAACGACCTCCTCGGGCGAAAGAGATTGCAGCACCTTGATTTTTTCGGCGGGCGCGAGCGAAGACTCCCACGTCCTCTCATCAAACAGACAAAGTTCCGTCGCGGTTTTGCCGATAAAGAAAGCTTTCGGCGCGGCATATTCCAGGATCGGGAATTCGTCCGTTTGCACCGGACCGTCTCCCGCGATCGCAAACGCCGTTCGCTGCGACGCAACCTGCCGGACAAACAGTTTCTCGGGTGAAGTCATGTTAATTTTCTCAAGATCTTCGCGCGGAATCGGCCGCTGAAAAAGCTTCCCGAATTGGGCGGCATTCGAGGGCCACGGCTTCTTTGCTCCCAACAGCACAATATCGCCATTTTGCGTGTCCCAGATTTCAAGATTTGGAAAAACCGACCCAAAAGTGCGAATCACCAGATAAACAATCGGATCGTCCATCTCGTAGGTGTGAAACCACTGCGCCATAATTCCACCATCGGCCAATTTGCTGGCGGCCAGTTCATAAAAATCTTTGCTGAATACACTCCCGACACCAACGACCCACGGATTGGATGGCTCGCTGATGATCACGTCATACTTCTGCCGGCTCAATTTCAGCACCGCGCGCGCATCTTCATTCTTAACAGTCGTACGGCTGTTGGTCAGAACCCCGCGATTCCACTGGCCGAAAAATGGCGCGGCTTCCAGCACCGGCTGGCAATTTTCCGCAATGGTCAATCTTTCAATCGGATGTCCGAGCAACGCGCCGGCCGTAATCCCGCTGCCGAACCCAAGCACAAAAACCTGTTTTGCATCCGGGTTTGCCATCATCGGCAGATGGGCCAGGAGATACTGCGTTGAGAGATCGCCAAACGACGAAGCGTCTGCCTTCCCG
>Ga0136846_1222740_pt1 | contig 12904 bp, 8 predicted proteins | sample HopSoiMetagenom2_FD_96841 | JGI IMG/M metagenome (GOLD analysis project Ga0136846, IMG submission 96841) | Grasslands soil microbial communities from Hopland, California, USA - 2 Assembly 2016 (version 4) | ecosystem: Environmental > Terrestrial > Soil > Grasslands | place: USA: Hopland...
ACCCTGGAAGCGAACGCGGGTCACCGGGTCGTGCGGGGTGGAGTCCCACCGGCAGCCGTCCCCGTCCTTGGGGAAGTCCACCGTGTCGAACCAGTTCGCCCCGCGAAAGCGCGGGTAGCCCGGCGAGTCGCCGGCCTTGATGCGCCGGAAGAACGCGGCGAACGCCTTGTCCAGACGGCGCAGCGTGGCCTGCTGGGAGGAGAACGACCAGCGGCCCTGGCGCTCCGGGTCGAACGCCCGGATCTCCTTGAGCTGCGCGGACTGGTCGCCGTACTTGATGCTTGTCCTGGAGCTGTGCCGGTAGGCGTCACGGCGTTCCTGCAACGCCCCGTTGTAGAGGGAGCAGTGATCCCGGAGCATCGCGGTGAGCGCGGCTTGCTGGCCCACGGTGGGTCGCATGAGGAACTTGTACGCACGGATCATCCGGCCCACCCCCTCCCCTGGTCAGCTTGCTTGATCATACTACCCTTGGCGTATGTCACCACGCTGGGAATCAAATCCCGATGTCCGTACCGGGCGTCATGTTGTCTACAACCTGCACGCGCACTTGGTGTTCGTAACGAAGTACCGGCGGGGCGTCTTCGATGACGACATGCTCAAGCGGTGCGAAGAGATCATGCGCGAGGTGTGCGCAGGCTTTGATGTGGAGCTGCGCGAGTTCAACGGCGAGACCGATCATGTACACCTGCTGGTGCACTACCCGCCGAAGGTCGCCCTGTCCAAGCTGATCAACTCCCTCAAGGGCGTCAGCTCTCGCTACCTGCGAGCCGAATACACCGGCCGGATCAACCGCATCGGCATGGGCTCCGTCTTCTGGTCCCGCTCCTACTTCGCCGGTTCCTGCGGCGGAGCGCCACTCACCGTGATCCGCCAGTACATCGAAGGCCAGAAGCGGCCCGTCTGACCGTCAACCCCTGAACCGCAGAGAACTCCGCCGCTGCGCGGCTCCGGAGCAAGGATGCGTTTCCCTCCCCGGCTGAAGCCGGGGATACCCACGCAAGATCAGGGATGGCCATCGAGGGATTCACCGCATCTCTTGCGCTCGAGCTCGCGCCCTTCGGCGTGCAGGCGAAGACGGTCCAGCCGGGCGCTTGCCTGACGACGAACTTCGCGGCCAACGCGACGAACGGCGTCTCACTGGACGAACTGGTCCCGGCGCCCTACGCACCGTGGGCGAACAAGGCCATGGGCGACTTCACGGCCAGGACCTGTTCACCAAGGAGAGCGACGTCGCCGAGGCGGTGTGGCGAGCCGCGCACGACACGACCGGCCAGTTGCGATTCGCGGCCGGCCCCGACGCGGTCTGGCTCGCTCAGGCGAAGTGACCACCAGCAGGCATCGCGACGCCGCACTACGGCAGACGGATACCTCTGGTCGAAAGCCCGGCGTGGAGGGGCGCCAGGCACTGGCGGCCAAGACACGAGGTCAAGCGCCGCGTTGATGCGTCGTCGTGCGTAGGTCCGTCCGCCGTTGCGGAGCCGTGCTTCACGTGTGGTGCCAAGCGGCCGCGGATGGTCATCAGTGTGAACTGCCGGCCAGGTCGGCGGAACAACCAGCAGTCGCCCACTCACAGGCTGGCTCATCTCTTGGCCGGCACGGATCAGAAACAGGCTCTCGCTCCGGCCCGCACCCACTCCACAGCTACCCCACGAAAAAGTCGTCGACTGTTCATGCCGCGTCCAGCATTCGACGGGTTGGCTCGACAAGATCCAGCCATTGACTCTCTCTGCGTGCCTCGATCATGAAGTCGCACGGAGAGTCCTTCTTTGGGGGTTCGCAGTGGTGTCCGCAGTGGAGTTTCCCGGCGAACCGGAGTCTGACAGACCGGTTCCGCGGCGGCCGTACGCGGCACGGGGTTTGGGCGACAGGATCTTCCGGTACCAGCTGACGGCCACGGGCATCGCGGTCCTCGCCATCATGGCGGCCGTCGGACTGTTCCTGCTCCTGAGGGCCGGTCAGGCGCTGCGTGCCAAAGGCCTCGGCTTCCTGACGACCGCTGCCTGGCAGCCGGATGTGCACAACTTCGGCATCGCGGCCGTACTCACCGGCACCCTGCTGATCGCCGCCGTGGCGGTGACGATCTCCGTGCCGCTGGCGGTCGCCACCGCGTTGTTCATCTCCGACGTGGCCCCGCGCAGGCTGCGCCGCACCCTCATCACCATGGTCGACCTGATGGCGGCCGTCCCCTCGGTGGTGTACGGACTCTGGGGCCTCTTCTTCCTGCAGCAGCACGTGATCGGGCTGTCGCGCTGGCTGTCCACCTGGCTTGGCTGGATCCCGCTGTTCGCCGTCGACGGCACCCGGCCCGGTGATCCCCTCGCCTCGGACAGCGTCTACACCGCCTCCACGTTCGTCGCCGGGATCGTCGTCGCGCTGATGGTCGCACCGATCCAGTGCTCGGTCATGCGGGAAGTCTTCGCACAGGCCCCGGCGGGCGAGCGCGAGGGTGCCTACGCTCTCGGCGCCACGCGGTGGGGCATGATCCGCGCGGTCGTCCTGCCGTATGGCAAGGGGGGCATCATCGGCGGCACGATGCTGGGGCTCGGCCGGGCGCTCGGCGAGACGATCGCCGTCTACTTGATCATCTCGCCGGTCTTCGCCATCCAGCCGCACATCCTGCAGACCGGCTCGAACTCGGTCTCCTCCCTCATCGCCCTGCACTACGGCGACGCCTCCACGTTCGGCATGTCGGCGCTGATGGCTGCGGGTCTGGCGCTGTTCCTGCTCACCCTGGCGGTCAACTTCACCGCCTCCACCGTCGTGGCCCGCTCCCGGTCCGGCGCGCAGAGCGAGGCATGAGATGACTGTCGTAGAAGAAGTAGAAGAAGCACTAGCGGACCGCGCGGCCGCGCCCGCCCCGGTGTCCGAAGCCGTCCCCGCCGCCCAACTCCCCGACCAGTGGCGCCGGATCGGCGGCCCCACCCGCTCGGGGGTGCTGTCCCTGTTCGGCGCCGCCGCGTCCGGACTGTGCGTCGCGGTGCTGCTGTTCGGGCAGATCGCGCCGTTCTCCGGCGGCCTGGGCTTCGCCGTCACCGCGTACGGCGCCTTCCTCATCGTGTACGCCGTCCTGACCGGCCTGGAGGAGAACGGCCAGGCGGTGCGCGACCGTGTGATGACGGTGATCCTGTGGACCGCGGCCGGCCTGCTCTTCAGCGCGCTGGCACTCGTCGTCGGCTTCACCGCGTGGCGTGGCCGGGAAGCGCTGCCGCACGGCAACTTCTTCACTCAGGACATGCAGGCCGCGGGCCCGCTGGACCCGCTCACCCACGGCGGCATCGCGCACGCGATGCTCGGCACGCTGATCATGATCGCCATCGCGCTCGCCATCACCGTCCCGCTCGGCCTGGCCTGCGCGGTGTACCTCAACCAGATTCCCGGCCGCTTCTCACGCTTCGTACGGACCATCGTCGAGGCGATGACCGCACTGCCGTCGATCGTGGCGGGGCTCATGGTGTACGCCACCTGGATCCTCGGCCTCGGGCTGCAGAAGTCGGGCCTCGCGGCGGGCTTCGCGATCAGTGTGATGATGCTGCCGATCGTGATCCGGGCGTCCGACGTGGTTCTGCGCCTGGTGCCCGGCAGCCTGACCGAGGCCGCGGAGGCCCTCGGAGCCCCGCGCTGGCGGACGGTGTGGCACGTGGTCCTGCCGACGGCGCGCTCCGGCCTCGCCACCGCGGTCATCCTCGGCACGGCGCGCGGCATCGGCGAGACCTCACCCGTGCTGCTCACCGCCGGCTTCACGGCCGCCCTCAACGCCGACCCGACCAGCGGCCCGATGGTCTCCCTGCCTCTGGCCGTCTTCAACTTCGTCAAGTCCCCGGAGCCCACGATGATCGCCCGTGGCTTCGGCGCGGCGTCGGTCCTGATGGCCCTGGTCCTGATCCTCTTCGCGATCGCCCGGGTCATCGGCGGTCACGGCCCCGGCCACCAGAGCCGCCGCCAGTCCCGCCGAACAGCCCGAGCCTCCCGCCGGGACGCGGCCCGCTTCGCGGAGGTGCACGCTCCGGGGCTGTCCCTGTTCGAAACCGAGCCGCACAGCGCTCCCGAGCCCGATCCGACGACGGCCCCCGACAGGGAGGCCGTCCCGAACACCGCACCTGAGCCGGTCAGTGACCTCTCCGGCCCCGGACTCGCCGACCGGTCGAGCGCGGGCGCGACCGCCGATGGCGAGCCGACACCTCCGCAGCCACCCGCACCTGACCAGGCATCCCGCACGGACGGCAGTGGCGGGCACCCCGCCCCGGCCGCCGACGGGGCGCCCCAGCCCGTCACAGGAGAGAGCGACTGATGCTCAGCCACCTCAGGACCAGCCTGCACCGGCTGGGCATCCTGGCCGCGTTGCTCGGCGTCCTCGCCGGGACAGGGGCCGGTCCCGCCGCAGCCGACAGTTACACACCGATCGCCGGGGCCGGGTCCACCTGGGCGGAGAACGCCGTCGACGAGTGGCGCCGGGCCGTCAACCAGTACGGGATGCGGATCTCGTACGCCGGTACCGGATCGTCCGACGGCCGCCGCCAGTTCCTCAGCGGCACGGTCGACTTCGCGGTGTCGGACATCCCGTTCCAGACCCACCCGACCGACGGCAGCGCGGCGGAGCGGCCGGCCTCCGGGTCGTACGCCTACATGCCGATCGTGGCCGGCGGCACGGTGTTCATGTACCACCTGACCGTCAACGGCAAGCGGGTCACCAACCTGCGCCTCTCCGGTGACGTGGTCACCAGGATCTTCACCGGGGCCGTCAAGACGTGGGACGACCCCGTCATCAAGGCCGACAACCCCGGGCTCCAGCTTCCGCACCGCACCATCGTGCCCGTGGTCCGCTCCGACGGCTCCGGTTCCACCGCCCAGTTCACGATGTGGATGGCCAACCAGCACAAGTCGCTGTGGCAGGCGTACTGCGCCAAGGTCGGCCGCTCGGGGGCGTGCGGACAGACCTCGTACTACCCGACGGTCTCCGGCATGATCGCCCAGTCCGGCGACCTGGGCGTGGCGGGTTACGTCGCCCAGAACTACGGCGAGGGCGCGATCGGTTACGTCAACTACTCCTACGCCCTCAACGCGCACTATCCCGTCGCCAAGGTCCTCAACCACGCCGGCTACTACACCGAGCCGACCCCGCAGAACGTGGCGGTGTCGCTGCTCAAGGCGAGGATCAACACGGACAAGAGCTCGCCGGACTACCTCACCCAGCAACTCGACGGCGTCTACCGCGACAGCGACCGGCGCAACTACCCGCTGTCCAGCTACTCGTACATGGTCCTGCCGCTGAAGGTGCAGGGCACCTTCACCGAGGCCAAGGGCAAGACGCTCGGCGCGTTCGCCTACTACTTCATGTGCCAGGGCCAGCAGCAGGCGCCCGACCTGGGCTACTCGCCGCTGCCGATCAACCTGGTGCAGGCGGGCTTCGACCAGATCCGCCGGATCCCGGGCGTGCGGGCCCAGAACATCAACATCAGCAAGTGCAACAACCCGACCTTCACCACCGACGGCCACAACAGGCTCGCCGAGACCGCGCCTTACCCGAAGGCGTGCGACAAGAAGGGCGCAGCGCCCTGTTCGACGGGCAGCGGGGGCGCCAAGTCGGCCGGTTCGAACGGCGGTTCCGGGGGCACGTCCGGCGGTTCGGCCGGTGGCGGGTCCGGTACGGCCGGTGGTTCCACCGGCGGCGGCACGGCGACCGGCGGGGCCGGCTCCGGCACGCAAGCGTCCGTCGATCCCGACACCGGGCAGACATTGAGCCCCGGTGGCGCATCAGGCGGCACGTCCGTCGGCGCTTCGGGCGGCGATACGACCGCCGAGGGCACGATCGCCCTCGCGCAGCCGGTCGCGGTCGCGGGGCGCACCGGCTGGACGGGTACGCAGACGCTGATGCTGCTCGCCGCGTTCCTGGTGCTCGGGCTGATCCTGCTGCCCACCGTGGTGTCCCGCCTCCTGTCCGGCAGGCGTTCCTCGGACGGAGAGTCGCGATGAAGTCCATGCGCCGGGTTCTGGCCCGTCTGGTCGCCGGTGCCGCCGTGGGCGCTCTGGCCGGTCTCGCGGTGGCCCAGGCCGCACCGTCCGCGACGGCCGCGGCTTCCTCCTCCGTCACCGTCTCGGGGCGGGGAGAGTTCAAGGACATGAGGTTCACGGTCGACCAGACCACTCACCTCACCAGTCAGGCGGTGACCGTCTCCTGGACCGGAGGCACCCCGACCAGCTTCGCGGGCACCCTGTTCAACACCGACTTCGTGCAGATCATGCAGTGCTGGGGTGACGACGACGGCACGGTCCCGGCCAACCCCGGCCCCTCGCGCACCCAGTGCCAGTACGGCGCCTCCCCGACCACCGACCGGGGCAGCTGGCCCGGCAACGACTACGACGACACCCGCCGCGTCTTCTACAGCGCCGACCCCACCAACTACGGCCAGGACAACCGCTACGGGGCGGGCAATCCCAACGCCCCCGGCGAGGTCCCCTTCAAGCCGGTCAGCGGTGCCACCGTCACCACCAACACCCAGAACAACCCCTACTTCAACCGCAACACCACCAACGAGGTCGACTTCGCCCGCACCGGCGCCGACGGCACCGGCCAGGAGTTCTTCGAGGTGCAGACCGCCAACGAGGCACCGCACCTGGGCTGCGGCCTCCCGGTCACGGCGGGCGGCACGACAAGGCCGCGCGGGTGCTGGCTGGTCATCGTCCCGCAGGGCCACCTCGACCTCGACGGCAAGCCGTACGCGGACCAGAGCCAGGTCAGCGCGGGTTCCCCGGTCTCCTCCACCAACTGGGCGAACCGGATCGCGATCCCGCTGGGCTTCAACCCGGTCGGCACCAACTGCGCCCTGGGCTCCGCCGAACGCCCCACCACCGGCAGCGAGTTGGCGGCCGACGCCATGACGAGCTGGCAGGCGGCGCTGTGCCCGTCCGGCAGGGTCTACGGCTACACCGAGCTCGGTGAGCCCGACGCCCGCGCCCGACTCACCAACGACGGCTCCTCCGGCCTCGCCTTCACCACCCGCGCGCTGGGTGCCGACGAGGGCACCACCGCTCCCTCGGGCAGCACGTCGTACGCCCCGGTCGCGCTGTCGGGAACCGTCATCGGCTTCACCATCGAACGCAGACCCCGGGCCGGGGCACCCGACGCGGTGGCGAGACTCGCCGGTACGAAAGTCGAGTCCATCGATCTCACCCCCCGTCTGGTCGCCAAGCTGCTCACCGAGTCCTACCGCAACTCCCCCTGGGGAGCCGTGCTCAGCGGCACGGCCGCCAAGGGCTACGGCTGGGCGAGGAACAACCCGGCCGGCCTTGCGACCGATCCCGAGTTCATCGCGCTGAACCCGCAGTTCGCGTACCTGTCGGTCGCCGAGACCCCGGCCACCGACACCGACCTGCTCACCTCGCTGGGCCACTCCGACTCGGCCCGCGCGCTGTGGCAGTGGGTCCTGTCCGACAAGGACGCCCGGCAGTTCCTCGCCGGGGTGTCCGACGACTGGGGCATGCGGGTCAACCCGTACTACGCCACCAACGCGGACCTGAATCCGACCGGCGCGGCCTTCGATCCGTTCCGCACGGACGACTTCCCGAAGAGCGACCCCTGGTGCACGATCCCGCCGGGCACCGGCGCCACCCAGAAGCAGTGCATGATCGACTTTCATCCGTACGTCGACGACATGCACTCCGGCGCACTGCACACCCGCCGCGCGGACGGCCTGTGGAAGTCGACGTGGGACCCGCTGGCCAGCCCGCCCGCGTACAAGAGCCCGGGCCCGCAGACCGTCGGCTCACGCTTCCTCATCACCGTCACCGACGCGGCCTCGGCCAGCCGGTACGGCCTTCAGACAGCCCGGCTGCGCAACGCGGCCGGCCGGTTCACCGCGCCCAGCGCCGGCTCACTGACCGCCGCCGCCGCGAGCGCCTCCGGCAAGGGCCTCGCCGAGATCACTCCGACCGGGGCGAAGGCGAAATCCGCCTACCCGCTGTCCCAGCTGGTCTACGCGGCCGCCCGCCCCGCCGACCTCGACGCGGCCGCCCGCAAGGACTACGCGGCCCTGCTGCGGTACGCGGCCGGCGACGGTCAGATCACCGGCGCCGACCCGGGCCGGCTGCCCACCGGCTACGCCCCGCTGCCGGACAAACTGCGCGCCCGCGCCACGGCCGCCGCGCACGCCCTGGTGGCCTACAAGGGCGGCAAGTCCAGCGGCGGCGGCTCGTCGAACAGTTCGTCCGCAGGTGGTGGTTCGGGCGGCTCCTCGGACAGTTCGTCCGCCGGAGGCGACGCGGGCGGTTCCTCGGGCGGTGACTCGACCGTCGGCGGCACTGGCGCGGCGGCAGGGGGTGCCAGTGCCTCACCCGCCGCCTCGGCGTCGTACGACGGAGGCGACGCGGTGCACACCACCGCCCTGGGCACGACACCCGCCGACCCCGCGAACGCCCTGCGCTACGCCGTCCCGGTGGGCGCCGCCCTCGGTGCGGCGGCCGCGGCGGGCGCGCCGTTCGCGGGCGGCAGCCGGCTGCGTCTGCCCCTGCGGGTGCCGCTCCCGGGCGGCCGCACGGTGACCGTCGTACCGGCCCTCGCCCTGCCGGAGCGGCTGCGCAAGCTGCTGCGGCCCTGAGCGCCGGCCCCAGCCGGCGGCGCTTCCCACAGACGGCCGCCCGCCCCGAAGGACAGTCGGGGCGGGCGGCCCGTACCACCCTGCCAGATCACTTTGCTCTCCACCTCACGCACGCTCTCATCAGGAGACTCTCGATGCGCAGAACGCGCTCCACGGCGACCCTGGTCGCCGCCGCAGTGGTCGCCGGCGGCATGGCTCTCGCGAGCCCGGCATACGCCGACCCCACCCCCGCGGGGACCTTCCGCCAGCTGGTCGGCGTGGGCTCCGACACCACTCAGGACGTGCTGAACGCCCTGGCCGGCGACACCGTCAACGGCACGAGCTACGCAGGCACCGCCGTGAAGTCGACGTCCGGTGCGGGCATCGCCTCCTACGACGCGATCGGCTCCGCCACCGTCCAGACCCGCCCGGCCGGCCCCACCTTCACCCGCCCCAACGGCTCCGGCAACGGCCGCGCCGCGCTCAGCATGTCGCTGACCGGCGACAAGTTCCCCAACTCCGCCGGCGTGGCCATCCCGGGCCAGGTCGACTTCGCCCGTTCCTCCAGCGGCCCCAGCGTGTCCGGCACCGCCCTCACCTACATCCCGTTCGCGCGGGACGCGGTCGGCATCGCGGTCCGCGGCTCCGGCCTGGACTCGCTGACGGCCGACCAGCTGCACGACGTCTACGCCGCCGGCAGCACCCACCAGATCAACGGGCAGACCGTGCACCCGGTCCTCCCGCAGAGCGGCTCCGGCACCCGCAAGTTCTTCCTCGCGGCGATCGGCCTGAACGAGAACACCGTCGACACCAGCCTGCCGACCGTCCAGGAGAACCAGGCGAACGCCGCACTCACCCAGGACGGCACACTCGTCCCGTTCTCCGTGGGCAGCTGGATCGCGCAGAACAACGGCATCGCGCCCGACTACAGCGACACCGCAGTCGCCGCCGGCGCGCACCTGGCCGGCGTCAAGCTGCCCGGCGACACCGGGGGCGTCACCAGCCCGGTCACCACCGTCGACGGCGAACTCGCCCCGGTCTCCCACTACTACGAGAACTCCACGTTCGGCCGCGACGTCTACAACGTCGTCCCGAGCCGGGCGATCGACACGAGCGGCATCTTCTTCGACAAGGACCTCTACGACGTCTTCGTCACCAGCGGCACCCACGAGGCGGCCCTGGCCTCGGACAACGCCGAGAAGGTCATCGCGGACTTCGGTTTCCTGAACGAGACGTACAACGGCTCCGTCAACCTGGCCAAGCACGCCAAGGTCGGCGGCCTGGAGATCTCGGGCCTGGACACCAGCACGCCCGCCGCACCCACCCTCAAGGCCACCCGGGGCGACGCGAGCCTCAAGCTGAACTGGACGGCGCCCAGCCCCGCCCCCGCCCAGGCCGTCACCGACTACCGCGTCACCCTCAAGGACGCGGACGGCGCCCTCGTCGCCACCAAGGACCTCCCGGCGACCACCACGACGTACTCCTTCACCGGACTCGCCCTCGGCACCTACACCGCCGAGGTCACCGCCGCCAACCTCAACGGCCCGGGCACGGCGGCCACCTGGACCGGCGCGGTCAAGTACACCAGCAGCACCAAGGCGACGACGGCGACGACCGCGTACGGCAAGACCCCGAAGGTCACCGTCACCGTCACCGACTCGCATGCGGTCGCCCCCGGCGGCAAGGTCACCGTGAAGGAGGGCGCCACCATCCTCGGCACCGGCAACCTGGACGCCTCCGGCAAGGTCACCATCGGCCTGTCGAACCACCTCAAGGTCGCCACGCACACCCTGAACGTCTCCTACGGCGGCAGCGCCAAGCTGTACGGGTCCTCGGCAACGGCCACCCTGAAGATCACCAAGGCGACGCCGTCGGTCGCGACCACCGCGCCGACGTCCGTCAGCCACACCGCCCACGCCAAGGTCACCGTCAAGGTCACCGCGCCCGGCACCACGCCCACCGGCACCGTGCGGATCTACGAGGGCACCAGAGTGATCGCCACCGCCACCCTCAGCGGCGGCAAGGTGACCATCACCCTCCCCAAGCTCCCCAAGGGACGCCACACCCTGCACGCCTCCTACGCGGGCTCCTCGACGGTGAACGCCAGGAACGGCGCCGCCTTCACCATCAAGTCCACCTGACCCCCGATACCGGCGGCCGGGGAGAGAGCTGAGGCAGTGTCTCCCCGGCCGACCGGCCGCCACGACCATCTGAGAAGGAGGCGGGCCGCCGTGACGGTCGCCGTACCCCTGACGCTTCCGCGCGTCCGCAGCGTCACCGCCGTCCGCCACCTCGCCCGAGGCGGCCTGCGCGCCTTCGCCGCCCTGCTGCTCGGCATCACCGCACAGCTGCTGGTGGTCAGCGCCGCCCAGGAACGCTCCGCACAGCACGCCGCGTTCGACGAACTGCGCAACCAACTCGCCCTGGGCACCGCCCCGGTGGCCCAGGCCGACCAACAGGGCCGGCTGCTCGCCCCCGGCACCCCGGTCGGACTGGTCGACGTACCCAGCCTGAGAATGAGCCAGGTCGTCCTCGAGGGCACCGACTCGGCCGTCCTCACCGACGGCCCCGGCCACCGCCGCGACACCCCGCTGCCCGGACAGGCCGGCACCAGCGTCCTGATGGGCCGCGCCGCCGCCTACGGAGGCCCCTTCGGCCGACTCGCCTCGCTCACCACGGGCGACACGTTCTCCGTGACCACCGGCCAGGGCAAGGCGACGTACCGGGTCAGCGACATACGACGGGCCGGCGACCCCGCACCCGCACCGCTCGCCTCCGGCAAAGGAAGGCTCGTCCTGGTCACCGCCACCGGACCCCGCTTCACCCCCTCCGGTGTCCTGCGCGTCGACGCCGACCTGATCTCCGCGCCCTTCCAGACGCCCGCGGCGGTCATCCGCTCCGGCACGCTCCCGGACTCCGAGGAACCCCTGGCCCGACCCTCCGGAGTGCCATGGCCGCTGGTCATGTGGCTCCAGGCGCTCCTGCTGACCGCCATCGCCGCCGTCTGGGCCTGGCACCGATGGGGCCGCCACCAGACCTGGATCGTGTTCGCCCCGGTCGTCGCCGTCCTGGGCCTCCAGGTCGCCACCCGCACCACCGAACTCCTGCCCAACCTGCTGTGACCGCTTCCCGTGAGGTGTCCGACGTGACCGAAGTAGCCGAGCCCCTGACCGACACGGTCGCCCTGCCGCCCGTCCCCCCGACGACCGACCCCGCGACCGCCCCCGCCACCCTGGAGGCCCGCTCCGTGTCGGCCTGGTTCGGCACCCACCAGGTGCTCAGCCGGGTCTCGCTGACGATGCCCGCCGGCCGGGTGACCGCCCTCATCGGCCCCTCGGGCTGCGGCAAGTCGACGTTCCTGCGCACCCTGAACCGCATGCACGAGCTGATCCCGGCCGCACGGTTCGGCGGCGAGGTCCTCTTCGACGGCGAGGACGTCTACGACCCGACCTGGCGGCTCACGGACGCCCGGCGGCGGATCGGCATGGTCTTCCAGAAGCCGAACCCGTTCCCCGCCATGTCGATCTACGACAACGTGATCGCTGGCCTGCGCCTGACGGGAACACGCGCGAACCGGCACCAGAAAGACGCCCTGGTCGAGGAGTCCCTGTCCCGGGCCGGACTGTGGAAGGAAGTCAGGGACCGCCTCCGTCAACCCGGCGGCGCACTCTCCGGCGGCCAGCAGCAGCGCCTGTGCATAGCCCGCGCGCTGGCCGTACGGCCCCGGGTGCTGCTGATGGACGAACCGTGCTCGGCGCTCGACCCCACCTCCACGCGCCGGGTGGAGGAGACGATCCGGGAACTGGCCGGGGCGGTGACGGTCGTGATCGTCACCCACAACATGCAGCAGGCCGCCCGCGTCTCCCAGCAGTGCGCCTTCTTCCTCGCCGAGGAAGGCACCCCCGGAGGCATCGTCGAGGCAGGCCCCACCGACAGCATCTTCAGCTCCCCGAAGGACACGCGGACGGCGGACTACGTGGCGGGCCGCTTCGGCTGAGAAGCGGTATCACATCCTCCTTTCGCAGGTCACAAGGCACGAAGGGTGGCAGTGATCCCGCTGGCCGTTCGGTTGGGCGTCGACGGCGAGCTCCGAACGGCAGCAGTAGCGCGCTGGTCCTCATGCGCTTGCAAGAGTGACCGTCGGCGCCTCGCTCTGGCGGCGAGACATGAGCGGGTATCACTGGAAGACCCGACGAGCGACGTGGTCAGCGGGTGCCCGCCTCGGCGCGCGTATAGAACGCGGCGAGTTCGTGGGGGTTCTTGGTGAAGACGTCGATCTTGCGGACCATGCCGTCCTCGACCTGGTGGATCTCGACCATGGTCAGCGGGAACCT
>Ga0136846_1235974_pt1 | contig 12904 bp, 11 predicted proteins | sample HopSoiMetagenom2_FD_96841 | JGI IMG/M metagenome (GOLD analysis project Ga0136846, IMG submission 96841) | Grasslands soil microbial communities from Hopland, California, USA - 2 Assembly 2016 (version 4) | ecosystem: Environmental > Terrestrial > Soil > Grasslands | place: USA: Hopland...
ACAAATCAAAAGTCTACATTAAAGCGACATTTTGTCGCACACACCACGTTGTGTGTCACACACAGCGCCCGCACACGCATTCCGCACACGTTAAGAACCTTGTCATCAACAACTAACAGGAATCCGCACACTTCCGCACACCAAAAATAAAAAAACGCACACACACACAAGGAAACGATTATGAACTCAAACCCGAATCCAAATGACCTCTGTCCGGCTGCGCTCGCCGGTATGGCTCTCTTGAACCAGGGAGCCGCTGTGACGCCGAGCGCTAACCCAGCACCCGGAGCGCGGCTCTGTGAGCCGCAGCCGCACTCGACGGCTCAGGACTCACCATCTTCTCCGCAGCCCTTCCATCCGCACCACGATTCCCCGCAGCAACCCGCCGCGGTCCCGGCACCATCCCAACCCACAACACCCTCATTCCCTCCGAACTACGCCCCGGACATGTCCCTCTTCTTTGGTCCATTACCGCCCGCGCCACGGCCGCCCACCAAACTTCGCGAAAAAAGCGAAACAGAAGTGCGCCGCGCCATCGCCCTCGCGGACCGTCTCACCGAGGACCAAATGTCCCAACTCATCACCTGGCTTGGACAACACAAAGTTCCCGACGTCATTCGCATGGCCGCCGCTCCTCCACCCGCCGGCTTTGGTCTGCTCATTCAGGAAACCACTCTCCGCCGCATGAAGAGAAAGTTTAACGCGAGCCACATCACCAACCGCGTCCAGGAAATGATCGACGTCACTTCGGATATCGAAGCGGTGGTCGATTCCCAGGATTTCGAAACGGCTCAGCGCGGCATCCTCGCTGTCCTCCACCAAAAAGCCTTCGAACTTTCCCGTCTCCCGGCGGCCAGCAAAGAACTCGAGACGATCATGAGCACCATCGTCAAACTCACCTCCCTCGAGCACAAACGCCAGCAACTCGCCCTTCAACGAGAGAGACTTCAGATGTCCCGCGAAAATGGCCCCGTCCGGCACGCACACCATCGCGTCGACTTGAACATCGTCCCGCTTAACCGCACAAACCAGAACCAGCCCGAAAAAATCTCCTGCCCGGACGCTCCAGCGCAGTTCAACCCACCCTCGGTTATGCAGATACTTGCAGATAAAGCACCGGAAGAGGTTTCGAAAATTCCACCAACAACATCAGACTCCGCTAAAAACCAACAAGCCGAACAAAAAATTGAGTCAATCGAATGAACAGAGCACCCTCGAAACCGTTGCTTTCAGCAAACACGTCGGTTAATGGATCGAGAGAGAAACAATCTTACCGGGAACTATACCGGGAACTAATATGCAGCCAATCGCTCTCTACAAAGCCGAGATCAAGTTTGACCGGCCACTCGTCAAGAATGTTGAGGCCGCGATTTCAAATCAGGTTAAAAGGAATCTTTTTGGGAACCGAAAGAACATAGCCATAGCTGTCGGAAGCCGGGGAATAGCGAACATTGCCGCCATTGTGCGGCAGACCGTCCGGAGCCTGCGCGATTTTGGGCTGTCACCGTTTATCACCCCGGCGATGGGAAGCCATGGCGGTGCGACGGCTGAAGGACAACGGGCTCTGCTGGCCTCGTATCGGATCACGGAAGCTGAGATGGGCTGCCCGATTCATTCTTCTATGGAGGTAGTGGAGCTGAATTCGGAAGGTTTGCCACATTCCTTGTCCATGGACCGGCATGCCTTCGAAGCGGACGGGATCGTCCTTATTAATCGAATCAAGCCGCACACTGACTTTCACGGACGATATGAAAGCGGCTTGCTGAAGATGGCAGTCATCGGCCTGGGAAAGGAACGCCAGGCTTCCGCCATTCATTCTTTCGGAGTGCATGGGCTGCGGGATCTTGTTCCGAAGGCGGCGGCGAGAGTTCTCGATCTGGGCAAGATTGTCGCCGGGATTGCGATTGTTGAGAACGCTTACGACGAAACGGCGCTGATCGAAGTCATACCTGCAAACCAGATTCTGTCTCGCGAACCTCCGTTGTTGGAACAGGCCCGAAAAAATATGCCGCGGCTTCCCGTTGAAGAAATCGATGTTCTCATCGTGGATGAACTGGGAAAAAATATCAGCGGCTCCGGCATGGACACGAATATCGTTGGACGAATTCGGATCTCAGGAGAGCCTGAACCGGAATCGCCGAAAATTCGATCGATCCTGGTCGATGACCTGACCGACGAGTCCCACGGCAACGCGACCGGACTCGGACTTGCGGATGTGATTACCCGCCGGTTCTTCAAAAAAATTGATTTCCCGGTCACCTATAGAAATATCATTACCAGCTAATTTCTTGAGCGCGGAAAAACGCCGCTTGTGGCGGAAACAGCACAGGAAGGGTATTCAATGGCGCTCCGGGCCTGCGGACAAATCCGGCCAGGGGCGGAGCGAGTGGTTCGGATCCGCAATACGCTTCAATTGAGTGAGGTCTGCGTGTCAGCTGCCTTGGCCGGATCACTTGAATCGCGGCCCGGCCTGACCCTCTCGGATGTTGCAGTTCCGTTGTTCGATTCAGCAGGGGAACTCGCGCCATTTTAATTACGGCGCTCCTGTGTTTGCTTTCGCGAAGCAACCCTGTAGGCTGCCCGTCTTTATCAGGGATGAATTGCCTTCAGCAGTTTCGAAGCTGGCTTTTTCTGCTCCTCCTTTTCGGGAGCAGTTATAGCGCGCTGGCCGTTGAAAAAATAATTCGAACTCCGATTGTCGCCGATTATGGAGTTCGGGATCCGCAATTTCTTCGCTCGATGAGCCAGCATTTGCATGCGGAGATCACGCAAAGCAACAAGGTCACCACGCTGATCAATGGCGTTCAGATTTTTCCGGCCATGCTGGAGGCGATTCGAAAAGCAAAGAACACCATCACTTTCGAAAACTTTATCTGACGTTCCGGCCGCCTGAGCGATGAGTTTATCGACGCTTTGTCCGAGAGAGCCGCAGCCGGGGTGAAGATCCATTGTATGGTGGACAGTTTCGGCGCTTTGAAACTGAAGCATAAGGACCGCCAGCGCCTGCGAGATGCGGGGATCGAGTTTCACATTTTTAACCAGATTTATCCCTGGAACTGCTGGGATTGGAACCATCGAACCCATCGAAAAACGCTGGTGATCGACGGCAAGGTTGGATTTATCGGGGGGATTTGTATTGCCGACGAATGGGATGGTGACGCCACTGAGGCCAAGCACTGGCGCGATACAGAGTTTAAAGTGGAAGGACCCGCCGTCGCGCAGCTCCAGGGGATTTTCATGGATAACTGGATGCGTGTGCAGTCGGAGGTCCTGCACGGCAACTCCTATTTTCCCCCAATTCCGGGGGAAGGCACGATCCAGGCTCAAGGGTTTAAGAGCGGTCCGGAGGATGGCGCTGAAAACGCGCGGCTCCTTTACCTCTATTCGATCGCCGCGGCGCGGAATTCCATTCGGCTTTCACACTCCTATTTTGTTCCGGACAACCTCGCGATTGATATGCTGGTGGCAGCCCGGCATCGCGGGGTGAAGGTGGAGATCATTACGCCCGGCAAAATTGATTGGAACATCGTGCGGCGCGCGGCCCGGTCGCGCTGGGACCGCTTACTGGAGGCAGGAGTGGAGTTTTACGAGTATCAACCGTCGAAGTACCACTGTAAGTTGATGATCGTGGACGATGTCTGGGTGACGTGCGGTTCGATTAATTTTGATGATCGTTCCTTCCGGATCAATGGCGAAGGAAATATAAATATTTACGACGAGGCGTTTGCGGTGGAACAGGCGAAGATTTTCGAACAGGACAAAGCCAAATCACACCACATTACTCTGGAGCAGTTCAAAAAGAGGCCGTGGAAGATCAAAATGATTGAAAAGTTCTGCGGCCTTTTTCGCGGCTTGCTTTGACGGGCCTGGTTGTTGCCAGGCCTGCCTCGAGGATGGAAGCAGGCCTGGCGGTTTGGGTTGGTGTGTTTGGGAGGTTACGTGTGGGAAAAGTAAATTCCGCGCGCCCTTGCCGGGGCAAAGCAGCGACACAAATGGACAACCGACGCTCTCACGATCTGGTGAACTGTTTGAAGGCTAACCATTCCATTTGGAAAGGCAAGCGGAATCGGAGTGGAATCGAGTGGACGGCGAGCCGTAGGAATTTAAAAATTCGCGGCTTGAAGTTGAACTCCTTCTCAACCAGCCTTGAGCATTCTTATGAGCGAGTTGGATCGGAGCTTCCCGGCGCTTGCTTTCTGGAGGTAATCGATAATATGGTCAATGGAAACTGAAGCATCTCAATCGATTCCGAAAGGATCGGCTTTGCGCCAAATCAGCCGTTTTCGATGGGTGATTCTCGGCCTGGTGTTTTTCGCCACCACCGTGAATTACGTGGATCGAATGGTGATGGGGATTCTCGCGCCGGAACTGCAAAGGATCTACCATATCAGCAACATTCAGTATGGGTACATTCAATCCGCTTTTGCGCTTTCATACGCATTCGGGCAATTGGTGGTCGGCGGCATTCTCGACATTGTTGGCGTGAAGCTTGGATATTCCCTGGCGCTGGCGGCCTGGAGCATTGCTTCGATTCTGCACGTGGTGGCGCGTGGCCCGTGGGGTTTTGGAATCATGCGTGTTTTTCTTGGCATATCTGAATCCCCGAATTTTCCGGCGGCCACTAAAACGATTTCAGAATGGTTCCCGCGGCGGGAGAGGGCGTTTGCCTTTGGATTTGTGAACGCCGGGACAAATATGGGCGCGATCATTGCACCCGCGGTGGTTCCTTTTCTGACAAAGAATTATGGGTGGCAATGGGCTTTCGTCGGGACGGGAACGATTGGATTGATTTGGCTGCTTTTCTGGATACCACTGTACAAGCACCCAGACGAACATCCCAAAGTTTCGGCGGCCGAGTTGCAATTAATCCGGAGCGACCCGCCGGAAGAGACGCGAAAAGTTCGATGGCTGACGATGTTCGCATACAGGCAGGCGTGGGCTTTCGCGCTCGGAAAATTTCTGACGGATTCAATGTGGTGGTTTTACATCACGTGGTTCCCGAAATTCCTTTATGACCAATATAACTTGCCTTTAGTGCAGATGGGACTCCCGCTCGTGCTGGTCTACGTCATGTCTGATCTTGGGAGCGTTTCAGGCGGCTGGCTCTCCTCGGCGATGATCAAACGGGGGCTCAGCGTTAATTTCTCAAGAAAAACGGCGATGCTCATCTGCGCGTTTGGGGTCGTGCCGATGATTTTCGCGCAGAATGTTTCCAGCAAATGGATCGCCATTTTGATTATGGGATTGGCCACCGCGTCGCACCAGGGTTTCAGCTCAAATCTTTATACCCTCGTGAGTGATATGTTTCCGAAGGCGTCGGTGGCTTCAGTGGCGGGGTTGGGCGGAACTTTCGGGTATTTCGGCGCTTTCCTGTTTCAATTGCTGGTGGGCTACATGGTCACGGGCAAGAATACTTATATCGTGCCCTTTATCTGCGCCGGCACCGCGTACCTCCTGGCGTTCGCTGTGATTCAAACGCTCGTTCCCAGACTTGACCCGGTTCGTCTGAAATTTCCCGATGCTGATGCGCCGGTTCAATAGAGTTGTCATTTTCCTTCTGTTCGCGATCGCGATCGCGGGATTGTTCCGGTTGAAGCTGGATGTGGAGATTCTCAATCTTCTCCCGAAGAACAACTCGGTTGCTGAGGGCCTCCGGCTTTATCAGCGTTATTTTTTGAACTCGCGTGAACTGATCGTAACGGTTCAGAGTTCTGATCCTGCGATTACTGAAACGGTGACGACGAATCTGGCCGCCTCACTCACGGCGCAAAGCAATCTCGTGGCAAAAGTTTTTTCGGAACCGCCCTGGATGTCATCTCCGACGGCCATCGCCGACCTGATCTCGTTTCTCTGGTTGAATGCGCCTCCAGACCGAGTCGCGGAACTGAACAACAATCTTTCTCCGCAAAATGTCCCGGGAATCCTGCAATCGAATCTCACCGCGATTGCCAATTCACTTTCGCCCCAGGATATGTTCCTTGCGCCGTATGATCCGTTTAATTTGACAAAAATCAGCAGCGGTTCGTCCTCGGCGCAAACGCCCGAACGTTTTTTTGTTTCGAGCGATCGGACCTTCCACATGATTTATGTTCAGTCCGGCCAGCCGCTTGACTCGTACAAGCAATGCGAGAATTGGCTGACCCAAATTCGCGTCATCAGCAGCAATGTTCTTGCCCGGACGGAATCTTCAACGCGCGCGCAAGTGCATTTTACAGGGCGTCCCGTTTTCGTTTCAGAAATCGCCTCCGGAATGGAATCGGACATGAGCACGACTGTCACCGGGACTTTGGGCGTCATTGGGCTGTTCTTTTATCTTTCGCATCGGAGATTGCGGCCGCTCCTGATTCTTTTCGCGACACTGCTCATATTGCTTTTTCTTACCGCTTCAATCGGGGCATTTGCGCTCGGGACCCTGAATGTGATTAGTGTCGGATTTGCCGCCATTCTGCTCGGATTGGCAGAGGATTACGGAATTGTTTTGTATCAGGAGTCATTGACGCATCCAGAGTTCAATGAAGTCGAATTGCGCAAGGCAGGCGGGCCGGGGATTTTTTGGTCCGCGGTGACCAGCGCCGCGGCCTTCGCCTTGCTGAATCTGAGTTCACTGCCCGGGTTGCGGCAACTCGGCACGTTGATCGCTATTGGCATGCTCTTGGCCGCGTGGGGGATGCTTTACCTGTTTTTGCCGGTGCTTCTCAAGATGAGTCACCGCCATCCTGAGAAGGCGACAAAACCGAAATTCCGGCTTTTTCAAAGCAAGAGAGTTTATCCGATCGGCGTTTCACGTGTCGTCACGATTCTGTTGCTGCTCGCTTCAGCCGCTCTCCTCGTTTATCGGGTGCCGAAGCTCGATCGCTCACCGGATGCGCTGCGGCCAAAACAGAGTGAAGCGAGCCGCACCCTGGCTCTGGTGCAGAAGGAGATTGGATCCAGCACCGAGCCGTACTGGCTGGTGGTGCAAGGCAAAACAGTGCAGGAGGTGAAAAAGAAGCTGTTGGATCTCGAACCATTTCTGGGTGCGGCAATGTCCAATGGTGTGTTATCGTCCTTCAACCTGCCTACTGAACTTTGGCCTGACCCCGAAAAGCAGAATGCCAATGCGCCTTCGCTGAAAGGGCTGGCTGAGCGGGCAGAATTTCTTCGGACGGCAGCTAAACAGGCTGGCTTCACAGACGATGCGCTTGTTCTCACCTCGCGGATCTTTTCAAACTGGCGCACCGCGCCGAAGGACATCGTCTGGCCTGCAGGGCCAATCGCAGAATGGCTCCTGCCCAAATTTGTGGCCAGAACCGACAATGGCTTTTTGGCGCTGGGTTTGATTTATCCTGGAGCCACATTCAGTCAGGAAAAATTTTCAGGCTCGCTTCCGGCGAATGTGCTCCTCTCCGGATGGGGTCTGCTAGGCAAAAACATTTTCGTCCAGGCGATGCGTGAATTGCCCTTAATTTCCGGCGCCATCGCACTCGTCGTCATCATTTCGCTTTGGTTCACCTTCCATACCTTATGGGATGTCGTTCTCAGTATTTGCTCTCTCCTTTTCAGCGGAATCCTGCTTTGCGCCTGCATGTCGATTTTTGGCTGGCAATGGAACCTTTTAAACCTGATTTCAATTCCGCTGCTCATTGGGATGGGCGTCGACTATAGTATTCATATCCAACTCGCGTTGCACCGTTATGAGGGTGACCGGTTGAAGGTGAGACAATCGATTGGAAGCGCATTGCTTCTGGCCGGTTCGACGACAATCGCCGGATTCGCTTCGCTTTCATTCTCCTCGAATTACGGCATGGCGACGCTCGGCGCGGTCTGCGCTCTCGGGCTTACGGTCGCGTTGTTGAGCGCGGTTTATCTGCTTCCTTCCTGGTGGAGAGAGCCGCGGAAGAACTGATCAGCTCCGGTCGGGAAAAAAACGCCGTTCCTGTTCTTCGATCGATTCGAGCACCTGCTCGGGCGGAACGTCCTTGCTCAATTCATCGAGCTCATGCTGATCAAGCTCTTCGATTCCCATCCGCTGGGTGATGCGGCGGATCATTTGGATCAGTTTCGTGACTTCATGTTCAGCGAGCAAATTGACCTGAAGGTTGAGATCGGCGCGTTTGTCCGCCATTGCCATCATTCGGTTCTGCGTAATCAATATAAACGTGGAAAGGAAAATGGCTTCGACTGACGCTTCCATGGCCAGGATCACAAAACTACGGTCGAATTTCGGGGTTCTCGGAATCCAGCCGAGATTAATGGCAATCCAGAGCGAATAAATTACGAGGTGAATATAAAGGAAAGCCATGCTTCCGGCGAAACGCGTTACCGCTTCAGCCATTCGGTCATGCCACCCGAGTTCCTGCTCTTCGGTCTTGCGCCTCTCCAAAAGAGCCAGGATGTTTCGATCCAGCACCTCAGTGATATTGCGCTCTTTGGCTTCCTTTGGCATTCCACGGTGAATTTATTCCTGAATGCACAGACAACAATGCCTGCCTTTATGTCATGTGAGTCCCGCAATCCTCCGTATTCGGGTGAGATTTTCCCTGAGCTTTCTAGGCGCGGACCGGTTCCGGCGCGAGACCCGATTCACCTCTCCAGTTCTTCGGAAAGAAGTGGATGGCCCCAAAAAGCAGGAGCGCACTGACAATATAAATAATTGCGCCGAAGGAAATCGCGCGCCCCATGTTTTCCATCTGAGATACGCCTCCTCCATGTTTGCTGAACCAGCCGACGGCGAGGGGGCCCAAAGCGCCGCCTGCCCAACCAACCGTATTCATCACTCCTGCCGCCGAAGCCCGGACGCGCGCGTCGACCACGTCGAAAATCGCGGCAAATATATTTGAGTCGTAAAACCCTTTGCAGATGCCAAACGCGGTCATGGCAAGGACCAATGTGCTGACGTTTTTGGTGTCTCCGACGATAAATACAAAAACGGAGCCGACCAACAACCCACCGAGTTGAATCATCATTCTTCCCCCGCCATAACGAAGCGCGAGTTTGTCGGCGAGAAAGCCGGCGACCGGCACGGCGGCGGCGCTTGCCAGGTGAATAAAAATCGTTCCGCTCAGGCCCGCGGTGGTGAGGCGGAAATGAAATTTCTCGACGAGAAAAGTCGGTGTCCAGGTCAGGAAAATGGTTGCGACGAAATTCGCGCCGACAAAGGCGGACATGATCAAAAGCGCGGAGGGCGTTTGAAAGATCGCCATCCAGGCTTCGCGGTAGCTGACCTTCTCCGCCTGCTCGCTCTCGCGTGCTCTGGCGGGTTCGCGAAGGAAACGGTAGAGGAGCAGCGCGAGCACAATGCCGCATGCTCCAAAAAAGTAGAATCCAAGGCGCCAGCCGTGGTTCTCGGCGAAATAAGCGCCAAGCCAGCTCCCGACGATCGTTCCGACATAGACGCTCGACTGATGCAAGGACATCGCCCGCGAACGGGTGCTTTTGTGGTAGTCACTGATCATCGACATGGAGGCTGGGAAGTAAAACGTTTCCCCAAAGCCTTCAGCAGCGCGGACGGTAACAAAATGCCAGAGCTTGCCGCACCAACCGGTCATTACGGTGATAGCGCTCCAGAAGAGGCAGCCTCCGAGAATTAAGTCCTTTCTCCGCACTCGATCGCCTATGTACCCCGCAAAAAGCGCTCCTCCCGCGTAAACCCACATGAATGCGGAGCCGATCAGCCCGAGTTGCACCTTATCAAAGCCGAATTCCTGCTCAAGTTTTGGAAAAACGGAGAAAATCGCCTGCCGATCTGCATAGTTCAGCACGCAGATGGACCACAACATCCCGACCACAGCCCATTTGTACAGGCTGGCATTGGCATTTTCTCTCATCCGGAATATTCATGTCTAAAAGTTTAAGCTGAACTTCGCGAGCTTTTTGCGCAGCGGCCGGATTAAACCCCTTGTTTTCCAAACGTCGCGATTAAAATCAGCAATAACAAAGCGATAAGGAGCAGGACATAGGCGAGGGTTCCGGATAGCTGCAGAAAAACAATCGCGCTAATGAGGGCCGCAACCAGGCCGAGCAGCAGAAGCGTTATGGACCAGCGAAACGTCTTCATAGGATAACTTATCATCAGAATGGGAGAATCGCACGGGCAAACAATTGCATCGGAACGAATTTCCCCTGGGGCTGTCCCATGATAAGACAAGTCCGCGCGTGAATGTCCTACCGATCGTGGAGCGTGAATTGCGAACTGCCAGCCGGCAGTGGCGCACTTATATTGCCCGCACCTGGGCCGGAGCCGTGGCGCTGGCTTTTGTTTTGTACATCCTCTGGGTTTTTCGCGCCGCTTTTGGAATTCCCCTTACGGGCGCTGTTATCCTCAAATTCGTTTCTTACATTGCCTTTGCCTTCTGCGCATTCGGCGGCGTCAACCGGACTGCGGATTGCCTGAGCTCCGAAAAAAGAGAAGATACCCTGGGCCTGCTTTTTCTCACGTCTTTGCGGTCGCACGACATCGTCCTCGGGAAACTGATTGCCAACTCATGCCGCTCCTTTTACGTCCTGCTCGCGACCATCCCGGTGCTCAGTCTTCCAATCTTGATGGGTGGCGTGACTTCGAGCGAAGTTCTGCGTGTTCCCGTGAGTCTGCTGAACGCTTTGCTTTTATCCCTTTCGGTCGGCCTTCTGGTTTCCGCGCTCTCCCGTTCACAAAAGGTCGCGAAAGGAATTTCCTCCTTCGTCATAATTACTTTAATGGCGCTCTTGCCGGCGGCATCTCGGTTGATCGAACGGGAATGGGAAAATCCGGAACTGGCGCTGCTGCTTTCAATTCCCAGCCCGACCTACGCGCAGGAAATGTCCCTCGCGGGGACTTTTGGGCTTCGGCTGAATTATTTTTGGACGAGCATTCTGGCGCAGTTGGCGATATCGATCCTTTCCATCTGTCTGGCCTGTTGGGTTCTTCCTCATTCATGGAAAATTAAATCGCTCTCGCTGCGCCAGCTCAGATGGAAGGAAAAATTTCGCCAATGGCTGCTTGGAACACCGGAGATTCGGACTGTGTATCGCGCCAGATTACTGGCCCGAAATCCAATTTTTTGGCTGACCTGCCGGGAACGATACGGCGCGCTGTGGCCGGCGCTATTTGCAGTGACGGTTATGGCCCTGGCGGTGGGAATGATTGTTCATTACGAGATCCCAATGGAATCTGCGACCATGATTGCGGTCGCATGCTTCGGAGCAATTGATCTGTTCTTGCGAGGTCGCGTTGCCGGTACTGTCGCTCAGCGTCTGACGGAAGATCGCCAGATCGGCGCGCTGGAACTTCTCCTCTCAACGACCCTTTCTGTGCCTGGAATTGTGAAGGGACTTTGGATGGCGGTGAGAAGAAATTTGTTGTGGACTTACGTTCCTTTGCTGGTTCTCAATCTAACCGGATCGCTGGCGGCTATCGTCGTTCTCGGCGGGGAGTGGCAGAACTATCTCGTGATTCTGATGTTCGTGATCATCTCGATCGGCGATTTCATCACTCTCGGATATGTCGGGATGTGGTATACGATGCGATATTTCAATCCGATTCATGCGCCCGGCCTGGCGCTCCTGAGAATTGTGGTGCTGCCATGGATTGTGTTTATGGCAATGATCGGGCTAATCGGTTCCTTCGGGCTGTTTCGTGGATATTTCGACACCGCTCCCTGGATGGCGTTCGTTTTGGCATTTGCCATCTGGTTCGTGAGCGATGCGATCGCGTTCCTCAGCGCCCGCCGGAAGATTCGCCGTTACTTTCGGATTGCGGCGACTGATCGCCACGCTCTTGAAGAACGGGTGGGCTTGTTTCCGCGGCTGGTTCGCGGCTACGCAAAACTCGCGAAAATGAAATTTTCCGCCGACCCCGCTCCCCTCTGTGCTAAGTTAAGTCCAGAGAATGGGGAACGATAGCATTGAATATTTCAACCGGTACACGGGGAAAGTTGAGACGGAAGAGATTTATGGTGAACGTTTTCTTCGCTGGACTTACGGAAACCCAATCGGAAAGCTCTCGCTTGAGGGAGTAGTTAAACGCTCGGTTTTTTCAAACTGGTATGGCCGGCGGATGAATGCGCCCGCGAGCCGCGGCAAGGTGCTCCCGTTCATCAGTAATTACCGGTTGCAAACGGAACATTTTGCTGAGGCGCCGGAAACATACAAAAGCTTCAATGAATTTTTCTACCGCAGGTTGAAGCCGGGCGCGCGGCCGATCGCCGCGGAAAAGGATGTGGCGGTTTTTCCCGCGGACGCGAGGCACCTGGGTTTTCAGAACATCCACGAGGCCGAAGGAATTTTTGTGAAAGGCGCAAAGTTCGACCTTCTTCGACTCTGCGGAGGCGACGAGCAACTCGCGGAACGCTATGGCAAAGGGGCGATCGTTCTGTCGCGGCTTTGTCCTGTGGATTATCACCGCTTTCACTTTCCGGTCTCTGGCACACCCGGCAAACCGCAGTTGATTAATGGAGCGCTCTATTCCGTTAATCCCGTGGCGCTGAAGCGGAACATCAATTACCTCACGGAGAATAAACGATACTATACTCTCATTCAGTCCGCCGAGTTTGGACCAGTGCTGATGTTTGAAGTGGGTGCGACCTGTGTCGGCAGCGTGGAATTCACTTTCAGTCCGAACGTTCCGGTCCGGAAAGGGGATGAGAAAGGATATTTTAAATTCGGAGGTTCGGAAACAATACTTCTCTTTGAGCCAAATCGGATTCGGCTCGACGATGACCTTCTCGCGCAATCAAAAAAAGGGCGGGAGCTTTATGCCTGGATCGGAGACAGAATGGGAACGATGGCCGCGCGTTAATTGGGAACTCCTTCGGTGTTCCTTTGCAGCGCGAATCATTTAACCTTAAGGCGGGATGGAGTTCATGGAACGACTCTATGAGATTTGGCCGCATATCGCGGTTGTCCTGACGCTCTTTGTTTCAGTGGTCACGTCTGGATACGTGATCCT
>Ga0136846_1240675_pt1 | contig 12901 bp, 10 predicted proteins | sample HopSoiMetagenom2_FD_96841 | JGI IMG/M metagenome (GOLD analysis project Ga0136846, IMG submission 96841) | Grasslands soil microbial communities from Hopland, California, USA - 2 Assembly 2016 (version 4) | ecosystem: Environmental > Terrestrial > Soil > Grasslands | place: USA: Hopland...
GAGGGCACGCCGGCCCGCCAGCAGAACGACGACGGCGAGCGCGACGGCGGCCGCGCCGACCACGTACGGCGTGCCCGCGCCCACGTGCTCGGCGAGCTTCCCGGCGATCCACGGCGCCGCGGCGCCGCCCGTGAAGCGCACGAAGCTGTAGGAGGCCGAGGCGACGGGGCGCGGCACGGGCGACACCTGCATGACGGTCGTCGTCAGCACCGTGTTGACGACGCCGAGCAGCGCGCCGGCCACCACGACGCCGGCCATGAGGACGGCGCGGTGGTCGACCCCGGCGCCCATCGCGCCGAGGTCGGCGGCGACGAGTGCGAAGGTCGCCCCCAGGGTCGGGACGAGGCCGAGGCGGTGCTCCAGCCAGGGCGCGACGAAGACGGAGGTCAGGGCGAGCATCAGCCCCCACCCGAAGAAGATCAGCCCGAGCGCGTGCGCCCCGAGGCCCAGCGGGAACGGCGTGTAGGCCAGCAGCGTGAAGAAGCCGAAGTTGTAGAAGAGGGCGATCAGCGCTGTGACCCGCAACCCCCGGTGGCGCAGGGCCGCGATCGGCTCGCCCAGCCCGATGCGCCGCGCGGGCGCCGGCGTGCGCTCGAGCAGGACCGCGATCGCGACGAAGCCGATCGCCATCAGGACGGCGGTGCCGAAGAACGGGCCGCGCCAGCTGATGCCACCCAGCAGACCGCCGAGCAGCGGTCCCGAGGCGATGCCGAGGCCGAGCGCCGCCTCGTAGAAGATGATCGCGCCGGCCACACCGCCGCTGGCGGCGCCGACGATCACCGACAGCGCCGTCGCGATGAACAGCGCGTTGCCCAGGCCCCAGCCGGCGCGCCAGCCGACGATCCCGGCGATGGAGCCCGACAACCCGGCGAGCGCGCTGCACGCGACCACGAGCGCGAGCCCGAGGAGCAGCGTCCGGCGCGGCCCGATCCGGCTGGACACGAAACCGGTGGCGAGCATCGCGAGGCCCGTCACCGCGAAGTACGAGGTGAACAGCAGCGACACCTGGCTGGGCGTGGCGTCGAGATCCTTGGCGATGACCGGGAGGATCGGGTCGACGAGGCCGATGCCCATGAAGGCGACGACGCAGGCGAAGGCGACCGCGTAGACGGCGCGGGGTTGACGGAAGATCGAGGCGTTCATCGGGTCGTGGGGTCGGGGTGGGTCGCGGCGAGTCGGTCCAGCGCGGGGAGGGCGGCGAGCAGCGCGGCGCGGTCGGCGGTGTCGAGGGCCTGCAGGCGCGCGCCGATCGCCGTCGCGCGTGCGGCGCCCTGACGGGCCAGCGCCTCCCGGCCGGCGTCGGTGAGCGCGACGAGCACGGCGCGGGCGTCGCGCGGGTCGCGGCGGCGCTCGACGAGCCCGAGGCGCTCGAGGCGCCCGACGAGCGCGGTCATGGTGGGCTGGGCGACCGCCTCGGTCGCGGCGAGGTCCGTCACGCGTCGCGGCCCGGTGTCGCGCAGCAGGCCCAGCACAGACGTCGCCGTGCGGCTGAGCTCGCGGAACGACGAGCGCAGGACCTGGGCCCAGACGCGGGCCAGTCCTCGCTCGAGCTCGATCGCGAGCGCTTCGGTGGCGGTGCTCGTGATCGTCGTTTGCATAGTACGATCAATATAGCGCGCCTATGCAATCTCGCGCAAGATAGGATCGCGCCCGAGATGACCGCGCTCGCACCGACCAAGTTCCTGCTCGGCGAGGATCAGGTGCCCAGGCATTGGGTGAACCTGCTGCCCGATCTACCCGGCGACCCGATGCCGCCGCTCAACCCGGCCACGAAGCAACCGGCCGGTCCCGACGACCTGACGCCGATCTTCCCCGGATACCTCATCGCGCAGGAGGTCTCCGTCGAGCCCGAGATCGAGATCCCCGACGCGGTCCGCGAGGCGTACGCGCTGTGGCGCCCCACGCCGCTGTATCGCGCACGGCGCCTGGAGCGGGTGCTCGACACCCCCGCGCGCATCTACTTCAAGTACGAGGGCGTCTCGCCGGCCGGCTCGCACAAGCCCAACACGGCCGTGGCGCAGGCGTGGGCGAACGCGCAGGCCGGCGCGCGCAAGCTGGCGACGGAGACCGGCGCGGGCCAGTGGGGCTCCGCGCTGGCCTTCGCGTGCTCGCTCTTCGGCCTGGAGTGCGAGGTGTTCATGGTCGGCTCGAGCTACGACCAGAAGCCCTACCGGCGCTCGATGATGGAGGCGTGGGGCGCCACCGTGCACCGATCGCCCAGCGACCGCACGCAGTCCGGTCGCGCCAGCGCGTCGCACCCCACCGGCTCGCTGGGCATCGCGATCTCCGAGGCCGTCGAGGTCGCCGCCCAGGACCCGTCCTGCAACTACGCGCTCGGCTCGGTCCTCAACCACGTGCTCCTGCACCAGACCGTGATCGGCCAGGAGTCGATCGCCCAGATGGAGATGGCGGGCGACGAGCCCGACGTGGTCGTCGCCTGCGTCGGCGGCGGCTCCAACTTCGGCGGGCTGGTGTTCCCCTGGCTGCGCCGCAACCTCCGCCACGGCGCCACCACCCGCTTTCTGGCCACCGAGCCCGCCGCCTGCCCGACACTGACCCGGGGCGTCTACGCCTACGACTACGGCGACACCGCCGGCCTGACGCCGCTGATGCCGATGTACACGCTCGGTCACGACTTCGTCCCGCCGCCCGTCCACGCGGGCGGGCTGCGCTACCACGGCGACTCGCCGGTGGTCAGCGCGCTCGTCCACCACGGTCTCGTCGAGGCCCGCGCCTACCGCCAGTCCGAGACCTTCACGGCGGCCGTCGAGTTCGCCCGCACCGAGGGCATCATCCCGGCCCCGGAGCCGGCCCACGCGCTGAAGGGCGCCGTCGACGAGGCGCTCGCGGCCCGCGAGGCGGGCGAGGAACGGGTCATCCTCTTCGGGCTCTGCGGCCATGGCAACTTCGACATGGGCGCCTACGACGCGTTCCTGGCCGGGCGCCTGGAGGACCCCGAGTTCAGCGCCGACGACATGCGCCGCGCGCTGGACGCGCTGCCGCAGGGCGTCCCCGCCCTCGCGTGACGGTCACCCGGTCGTCACCCGCAGGACGTCGCCCCCGACCACGACCTCGTCGCCGTCGTGCAGCTGGCGGCCGCGGCGCGCCTCGGGCTCGCCGTTCACGGCGACCGCGCCGGCCGCCAGCAGCGCCTTGGCCTCGCCCCCGTCCTGTGCGACGCCGGCGAGCTTGAGCAGCTGCCCGAGGCGGATCATCTCGGTGCGGATCGGGACGTCGCGAGGCACGTGGCGACCGTAGCGCGCGGCCGTCGTAGGATCAGTTCTGCGATGGCCGACCTGACCCACACGGCGATCGGCGCCTGGAGCGGCGGGCGCTACATGCACTTCGGCGAGCCGCTCGACGACGACCGCTACGAGGCGCTCCTGCGGCCGGCCCCGGACATCCCGACCGTCATCACCGCCGACGTCTACGGGCAGGGCGAGGCGGACGCGGCGCTCGGGCGCGCGCTGGCCGGCGTCCGGCGCGACGACGTCGCGATCGTCGGCGCGGTCGGGCATGACTTCTACGAGGGCGAGCGGCAGGGGGCCAAGGGCTTCCCGCGCTTCACCGATCCCGCCCTGCGCGGACCGCAGGACTATGCGGGCTACCTGCGGCGGGCGACCGAGCGCTCGCTCGAGCGGGTCGGCGTCGACCGCTTCGACGTGCTCCTGCTCCACAACCCCGACCGCACGGGCTACACGTCGACGGCGGTCTGGGACGCGATGGCCGCGCTGCGCGACGCCGGTCTGGCCGACCGCCTGGGGATCGCCCCGGGCCCGGCCAACGGGTTCACGCTCGACGTGATCAACGCCTTCGAGCGCTTCGGCGAGCTCATCGACTGGGCGATGCTGATCCTCAACCCGATGGAGCCGTGGCCGGGCGAGCTGGCCCTCGACGCCGCGGCCCGCCACGACATCGCGGTCATCGCCCGCGTGGTGGACTACGGCGGCCTGTTCTGGGACGACGTGACCTCGCCCGACCAGCTGGCGCGCTACGACCACCGCACCTTCCGGCCGCGGGGCTGGATCGCGGCGGGCCGCACGAAGCTCGGCCGCATGCGCCCGGTCGCCGAGCGCCGCGGGCTCACGCTGCTGCAGCTCGCGGCCCAGTGGGACCTCGCCCACCCGGCCGTGCGGTGCGTCGTGCCGACCCTGATCCAGGAGTCGGGCCCCGACGCGCGCCCGGTCGAGGACAAGCGCGCCGAACTCGCGGCGACGCCCGAGCGGATCCTGCTCGGAGGCGACGAGGTCGACCTCCTGCGCGCGATCGGCGACAACCGCGGGTCGATGGCCCTCAAGGGCGGCGCGCCCGATCATGAGGGGCCGGCCGTCGCCGACCGCTGGGCGGTCGACGACGACCTGCGCGCCGTCGCTGCGCGCTGGGGCATCGAGCCCGAGCGCGAGTTGCGGCCGACGGCGGCGTGACCCCCTGGGCGACCTACGCGGCCAGGCGGTCGCGGGCGAGCCGGACCCGGTACCGCGTGATCGCTCCAGCGCCCCCCAGGGCGATGAGCCCGAGCCCTCCGCCGATCAGCGCGAGGACGACCCCCGTGCTCAGCCCGCCGGCGTCGCCGGCGTCCGTCGTCCCGGCCAATGACGAGGTCCGCAGGCGCTTCAGCTCGGCACCGGTCACCCACGGCGCGGCGGTGATCGCGTCGGGCGAGCGCTGGTCCTGCCGCGCCGGCTCGACCTGTGACGGATAGCCGGGCGAGTAGCTCGGGCCGCCGTGCGCGGCGTTGGCGAGGGGCGCGGCGAGCGCGGCGGCCGGGGTCAGCGCCGAGACCGCCAGACCGGTCGCGAGCGCCCGACCGACGCTTCTGGAGGGGGCGCCAAGGGCTTTGCGATGGAACACGGCTCCTCCTGGGAGGTGGGGAAGGTGTCGTGAAGGTCCCACTCGCCGGACGCCGCTTCTGCGTCGTTCGCCCTCCCGTGGGTGTGATGTTCGTCACGTTTCGGCCGCACGAGCGAGCGCCGACGCGTCAGAACCATGACGTCCTTGACCGCGCAACTCGTGGCAATCGATACGTTTCGGCGCCGATGCACCGGGGAGACATTCAACAGCGCCTCATTCGCCGCTACGAGCTGCTCCTACGCGAAGAGGTCGCCAAGGCGCACCGGCAGCCCGTCAGCGCCCGTCCCGCCGCCCTCGGCGCCCGGTCGCTCGCTGCCGACGTGGTGAGCGCGGTCGCCGGGGCTCAGAAAACGCACGCGCGCGCGACCGAGCGCCGCCTGACCTGAGCCGGTCGCGCCCGCCGGGCTGCGGCGGGATCTGCGACGGATCGATGCGGGCGGGGGCATACTGCGGCGCGTGATCGCGCCGATGTCCGCGCTGTGAGAAGGGTGCACGGACAGCAGGCGCGCTCGCTGGGGGCGGCTGTCCTTGCGATCGCGGTCGCCGCCGCGGTCGCTGCCGCGCCGGCCACCGTCGGCGCCGGGGCGGGCCCGCCGCCGCAACGCGGGCTCGTCCGGCTCACCGGCCGCTCGCCGCTCGCCGGCTGCCGCGCGTCCGGCCCGACGGTGCAGCGCGGCGCCGAGGTCGAGTCGCACCTGGCCGTCGATCCAACCGACGGTCGGCGGCTCCTCGCCACCTGGCAGCAGGACCGCGATCGCCGGGCGGCGGCGGTGGGGACCGGCGTCGCGCGCAGCGTCGACGGCGGCCGCACCTGGCGCCGCGTGGCGGTGCCCGGGGTGACGACGTGTCCGGCCGGGCGCTACCGGCGGGCGAGCGATCCCTGGCTGTCGATCGGCCCCGACGGGACCGCATACCTGGCGACGCTGCGCGTCGCCGCCGGCCGCCGGGTGACCACACAGGTGCTGGTCACCCGGTCCGGTGACGCCGGCGCGACGTGGTCGGCGCCCGCGATCGTCGCCAATCTGCATGCCTTCGAGGACAAGGAGACGGTCACCGCCGACCCGATGCGCCCCGGAACGGCCTACGCGGTGTGGGCGCACGTGCGCCGCGGCGAACCGCGCCTCGGCTACTTCTCGCGGACGCTGGACGGCGGCGTGACCTGGTCCGCGCCGCGACCCTTCTACCGGCCGCCGCGCGGCCGCGTCGCGAACGGCCACCAGATCGTCGTGACCGCCGGCGGCGACCTGGTCGACGTGTTCTTCGAGGCGGGCGGCCGCTCGCGACCGCTGCTGCGCGCCGTGCGCTCGCGGGACGGCGGCGCGACGTGGTCGGCGCCGGTCCTGGTGGGGCGCCCTGCCGCGCGATCGCTGATCGATGCGGAGCGCCGTGTGCGCGTGCGCACGGGCGAGCCGCTCGCCAGCCTGGCGGTGGCGCCGGACGGCGAGATCTTCGCGGCCTGGCAGGAGCTCAGCACGCCCGCGCGGGGGCGCATCATGCTCGCGCGCTCGGTCGACGGCGGGCGCAGCTTCCAGCCGGCCATCCCGGTCGCCGGGGCGCGCGCGCGGCCGTTCCTGCCCGCGATCGCCGCCGGCCCTGCCGGCCTCGGCCTCACCTACTACGACCTGCGGCGCGACCGGCCGGGCGACCGCCGGCTGACCACCACTTTCTGGCTGGCGCGCTCGCGCGACTCCGGCCGAACCTGGAGAGCGCAGCCGGTGGGACGCCCGTTCGACCTGCGGCGCGCGCCCCGCACCGGGGGCGTGTTCTTCCTCGGCGACTACACCGGCCTCGTCGCCCTGGGCGACCGGTTCGGAGCCGCGTTCGTCGCTGCGCCGCCACTGGCGCGGGTCGGCGCCTCGGACGTCTTCTTCGTGCGCCGCTGACGCGCTCGCCCGACCAGAGAAGAACGGCTCGCCCCGGGGGAAGGGCGAGCCGTTCGCGGGTCGCGCGGAGGGGGACGTTCGCGCGTACACCTACGGTGTCGGCGCCCTTGGCCACGGACTTGAGCGCACCTGTCAGCGTGCGGACTCGAGTCCTCCGGCCGCCGTACACCTGCCGGCCGGGCGCGCTGGGCCGACCGAGTTCCTCCGTCCGGAAGGGAACGCCGCCGCTGCGCCGGCCGGTGGCGTGCGCCGATGGCGGCGTCGAGTGGCCGCATACCGGCCATGTGCGGCGTCGGCGGCGGCCCTGACGAGGGGGGTCGGGGCCACCTGCTGCCAACGCCCGGGGTGGGCGAGCCGTGGGCCGTGACCGGATGCCGGTCCTCGGCTCTCCCACTCGCGCGATCGCGTCACCGGACCGCCGACGCGTCCTTCGTCGACGCACGGACGCGGCAAAAGCAAGCGCCCCGCCCGCTGGGAGGGCGGGGCGCCCGAGTTGCGGGTTCCCGCACTGCAAAGCGGAAGGGGACGCCTACAGGCGGGACTCGCTGCACCGCGACCGCCCTGGATGGCGGGCGGCCTTCCGGTCGACGACTGGGGGTGGACGTCGATCGGCGACCATGACCGTAGGCGCCCTCGGCGCTCGCCACTACCAATGAGGTTGAGTGTCAACGCGCCGTCCTGCGCGGCCGGTCCGCCGGACCGCACGCGGGTTTCACCGGATCCGCCGATTCCGCGTCGGCTCGCGGCCGTGGCCGCGGCTCTGACCCCGGCCACGACGGCGATCCATGCACGACGACCGGTGGATCGGGGCTAAAGCCGGTCGGGCCCCGGGACGACAACGCTTCCATGGTCCCCACCACCAAGCTCCCCCAGCACCCCAGCCAGCGCGACCTCGTGATCGCGTCGCTGCTGCTCGGTCCCGCGCCGCGCCCGGCCGGCAGCCCCAGCGGCCGGTAGCGCCGACGACCGCGCCGGCCGCGCGGCGGCCGAGCCCAGGGTCGCGGACGCGAGCGGCGTCCCCGACGACGAGAACCCGCGCGACTGGATCTCCGGTCGTGGCCGGGCACCGGGGGCGGGTGGCGCGCCGCGGGACACGCCGCCGCGCGCGGTCGCACGTCGACTCCGCCTCCGGCGCATTGCGGGCCTGGTCGGCGACTGCGACGCGGCCTGCGGAAGACGCTCTGCCCTGCCGCCGGGGCCGGCAGCCGGCGCGCATCCCGGACTGGCCTCGCGATCGTCGGGCGGCGGCGCGTCGCCATTTGGACGGTGCTGGATTCCGCGCTGCCCAACTGAGAAGAGCCCCGGAGCGAGTCCGGGGCCCTTGAGCGATTGTCGGGATGCGGCGGTCGATTACGCGGCGACCGGCGCCGCGACGGCGATCTCGAGCGTGACCTCGCCGTCGGCGCCGACGCCCGCGACCACCCGGCCGCCGTCGGGCAGCCGCCCGTCGAGGATCGCCCGCGTCAGCTGCTTCTCGAGCGTGCGGCGGATATGGCGCTGCAGCGGCCGGGCGCCGAAGGCCTCGTCGAAGCCGTCGGCAGCCAGTCGTGCCACGAGCTCCGCGTCGACGGACAGCGCGATGCCGCGCTCGTCGCGCAGGCGATCGGCGACCTTCTGCACGAGCAGCCCGGCGATCTGCTGCACCTGCGGCTGCGTGAGCGGCTCGAAGGTCACGATTTCATCGATGCGGTTGAGGAACTCGGGCAGGAACGCCGACTTCGCGGCCGCGAGCATGCGCTCGTCGTCCGGCGCGGCCTCCGACGCCGTGAACCCGAGCGCACGCCGGGCCTTGCCCGCGCCGAGGTTCGACGTCATCACCACGACCGCGTTCGTGAAGTCGACCGTGCGGCCCTCACCGTCGGTCAGGCGCCCGTCGTCCATCAGCTGGAGCAGGACGTTCCAGACCTGCGGGTGGGCCTTCTCGATCTCGTCGAGCAGCACGACGCTGTAGGGCCGGCGGCGCACCGGCTCGGTGAGCTGCCCGCCGTCGCCGTAGCCGACGTAGCCGGGCGGCGAGCCGATCAGCCGCGCGACCGTGTGCGGCTCGCGGTACTCGGACATGTCGACGCGCACGAGCGCCTTCTCCGTGGCGAAGAGCCGCTCGGCCAGCGCCTTGACCAGCTCGGTCTTGCCGACGCCGGTCGGCCCCAGGAACAGGAACGTCCCCAGGGGCTTGTCGCCGTCGGCCAGCCCGACGCGGGCGCGCCGGATCGCGTCCGCGACCGTCTCGACCGCGCGCTCCTGGCCGATCACGCGCCTATGCAGGTCGGCCTCGAGCTCCTGCAGGCGCTGGAGCTCGCCGGCCACCAGCTCGCCGACCGGAATGCCGGTGCGCGCCGCGACGACCGCGGCGACGTCCTGCTCGCCGACCTCGGGCCGCGCAGGCTGCGCGCCGCCCTCCGGCTCGCCGAGCTCGGCCAGGCGCGCCTCGACGCGCTCCAGGTGCCCCTTGATCTTCGCCGCGTCCTCGTAGGCCTCGGCGGCGACCGCCTCGGCCTTCTGGGACTCGAGCCGCGCCCGCTCGCCGCGCAACCGCCCGCGCTCGTCGTCGTCGGGTGCCACGCCGGCGAGCCGCGCCTTGGCGCCCGCCTGGTCGATCAGGTCGATCGCCTTGTCGGGCAGGTGGTACTGGCTGATGTAGCGGTCGCTCAGCCGCGCGGCGGCGACGAGCGCGGTGTCGGTGAGCGTCGCGTCGTGATGCGTCTCGTACGCCTCGCGCAGCCCGCGCAGGATCGCCACGGTCTCCTCGACCGACGGCTCCTGCACCATGACCGGCGAGAAGCGCCGCGCCAGTGCACCGTCGCGCTCGATCTTGCGGAACTCCGCGAGCGTCGTCGCGCCGATGATGCGCAGCTCGCCGCGCGCCAGGAGCGGCTTGAGCATGTTCGCGGCGTCCATCGCGCCCGCGGCGGCACCGGCGCCGAGCACCGTGTGCAGCTCGTCGATGAAGAGCATGACCTTGCCGTCGGCGACGGCCTCCTCGAGCGCGGTCTTCAGGCGCTGCTCGAACTGCCCGCGGTACTGGCTGCCGGCCAGCATCCCGGCCAGGTCGACGGCCACCACGCGGCAGCCGCGCAGCGGCTCGGGCACCTCGTCCTGCGCGACGCGCAGCGCAAGGCCCTCCGCGATGGCGGTCTTGCCCACGCCGGGCTCACCGATGAGCACGGCGTTGTTCTTGCGTCGCCGGGCGAGGATCTCCACGGTCTGCTCGATCTCGGCCGCCCGTCCGATGACGGGGTCGATCCGTCCCTCACGCGCGTCCGCGGTCAGGTCGCGCCCGAACTCGTCGAGGGCAGGGGTCGCCGAGCCCGTGTCGGGGCGCCTCGGACCCGCGACCATGCCCGCCGGCGGCGCGCCGGCCGCGGACGCCATGAGGCGGCGCGCGCACGGCTCGCACACCGCGGCCGACGTGCGACCTCCGTTGCTGGCCGTGATGATCTGGATGACGCCCGGGCGCTGGCCGCAGGCCACGCAGAGGCGGGCGTCGCTGGTGTCCTCAAAGGGATTCATGCACCGAACATCTTAGTACCTGCGACTAAGATTTCGCACCACCGCGTGGCTCAAGGCAAGCCGCGCCGCATGCCCCGCTGGCGTTGAGCGGGCGATCGACGACACCGCGCGTCGCCGATGCGGCCCAGCCGGCGATGCGTTGGCCCGCAGCGCGATGACCCGCGACCGCGCCCGCGAAGCGCCGCGATCGGCCATCGCCGACCGTTCAGGCCGGGCTGGGGGCGCAATGCCGCACGCGTGGCCGCTTCGCGAGTCGCTGCCGTCGACTCCGGCGACGCGGCGCGTCCTCGTGCGCGCGTCGCCGCGCGCGACCGCACCGTCGACTCGGCCTGATCCCGGCGCAAACGGTCGGGGTTGAACCTGCCGCGTTCGCCGGCCCGCGCGCGCGGGGAGGCCGATGCGGCTTGGAGTCCAACTGTCCAGGAGGCGACGATGGCTGACCAGCAGCGCGACGTGATCGAGGTCCTCGAGCACGACCACCGAGAGGTCGAGGAGATGTTCGCGGAGCTCGAGTCGCTGCGCGGCGCCTCGACCGAGGAGGGCCGGTCGCGGCGCAAGACGGTGACCGAGCAGGTCACCATCGAGCTCGTACGCCACTCGGTCGCGGAGGAGGTGCTCGTCTACCCGGAGGTCGAGCAGAAGGTCAGCGCGGAGGAGGCCGAGCACGCGCGCAAGGAGCACGCCGAGGCCGAGGAGACGCTGCACCGGCTCGAGAAGCTCGACGCCGACGACCCCGCCTTCGACGACGAGCTGGCGACGCTGATGGGCGAGATCCGCCACCACATCGCCGACGAAGAGGGCCAGATGTTCGCGCACATGCGCGAGGTCATCGACGAGGACGAGCTGCGCAGGCTGGGCGGACGGGTCGAGGCCTTCAAGAAGGTGGCGCCGACCCGGCCGCACCCGCACGTGCCCAACGAGCCGCTCCCGAGGCTGGCCGCAGGCCCGGCGGCATCGCTGTTGGACCGCATGCGCGACCTCGCGACCGGCCGCGGCAAGGGCGACTGAACTCGTCTTCGCCGACCACGCGGCGCGCCGGCGCGTCGAAGCCCGCGAACCGGCGTGAGTAGTGTGCGAGCGATGGACGACGATGCCTTCAACATGTCGGTGCGCAAGTTCCTCAAGAAGCTGGGCGTCACGAGCCAGCGGGAGATCGAGAACGCGGTGCGCGACCTGGTCTCGTCCGGGCGACTGAACGGCGACGAGACGCTGAGGGTGGCGGCAACCGTGACCGTCGAGGGATTGGATGCGCCGATCACGGTGGACGGCACCATCGTGCTGGGCTGAGCGTCGCCGCCCGTGGTCAGCTTGCGTCGATCGAGGACGCGGCCGCCGACGACGGGAGCTCGAGGGCGAGCGCGGTTGCCACCGCGTCGGCCAGGGTCAGGCCGAGCCCTTCTGCACGCGCCTCGTCGAGCTCTTGCGCGGTGAGCGTGTCCTGGATCGCGGTCAGCGTTCGCGCGCGTCGGCCCAGCTCATAGCCCTGGAGCGCGAAGTTGGTCTGGGCGTTGATGGCGTCGGCGGCACCGATCAGGCGGGCTGCCGTCCGCGGCTGGCCGCGCTCGGCCATGACCGCGGCCAGCCCCTCGAAGCAGTAGGAGCAGGCGCCGGGGAACGGGTCCTGCTGCATGATGCGCAACGCGGTCATGAGCGCGGTCGTCGCGGCGTCGCGGTCGCCCAGCTCGAGCTCCGCCGCGCCCCAATTCGTCAGACAGACCGACTGGGCGTAGGCGTCGCCGAGCTGTTCGAAGAGCCGCGAGCCCTCGCGGGCGTGCTCGGCCGCCTCGGCGTAACAGCCGTGGCGCAACTGGACGTCTGCCAGGTTGGTCAGGGCGACTGCCGCGCACCAGTCCTCGCCCAGGCGGCGCGAGCGCTCGACGCACTCGGACAGGAGCCGCTCCGCGGTGCGCAGGGCATCGCCTCCGGCGGCGGCGAGCCCGGCGTTGATGAGCGACTGCAGCAAGCCGCGGTTCTCGGGCAGCCCGGCGCGCAGGCGCAGGCTCTCGGCCGCGACCGGCGCCGCGCGTTCGGCCTGCCCCTGAAACCACGCGAACACGAAGAGCCCGTTGAGGACGTCGCGTCGGAGCTCGGCGTCGACCGACTCGGCTCCGGAAAGCGCGGCGTCGAGTCGCGCGAGGCCTTCGGCGTAGTGACCGCGCAGGTACCAGTAGTTCCAGCACACCGCCAGCAGCCCGAGTGCGAACGTCCGATCCCCAGCGCGGGCGGCGTGGTCTAGGGCAGCGCGGAGGTTGTGCTGCTCGCGATCCAGCGCCTGCAGCCGGTCAGCCTGGTCTCGGCCATAGAGGTGCGGTGCGGACTCCTGGAAGAGAGCGAGGATCCATTCGGCGTGGCGTCGCGCGACCTCGTCGGCCTCGGGGGATGCGGTCAGCCGGTCGTGCGCGTAGTCGCGAATCGTCTGGAGCATCAGCAGCCGGTCGCGTTGACGCAACAGGCTCTTGTCGACGAGCGAGGCGACGGTGTCGAGGTCGGCCTCGCACACCGTCTCCGCGGCCTCGAGGGAGAAGCCGCCGCGGAAGACCGACAACCGGCCGAAGGTGCGGCGCTCGGCGCGGCTGAGCAGCTCGTAGCTCCAGGCGATGGTCGCCTCGAGGGTTCGCTGCCGCTCCCGTGCCGTTCGCGCGCCACCGGTCAGGAGC
>Ga0136846_1227182_pt1 | contig 12900 bp, 9 predicted proteins | sample HopSoiMetagenom2_FD_96841 | JGI IMG/M metagenome (GOLD analysis project Ga0136846, IMG submission 96841) | Grasslands soil microbial communities from Hopland, California, USA - 2 Assembly 2016 (version 4) | ecosystem: Environmental > Terrestrial > Soil > Grasslands | place: USA: Hopland...
AAGCGATAGAAAAAGCTATTGCAGCGCTTCCGGAGAAAACAAGACAGGTTTTTCGCCTCAGCCGTTTCGATCATTTATCTATTCGTGAAATAGCGGCCAGCCTGAACATTTCTGAAAAAGCCGTTGAATACCATATTACCCAATCGCTCAAGATCATGCGGCTGTACCTGAAAGATTATCTTGATATCGCATGGTAGCAGAACAACCCCAATTTTTTCTAATTGCCTTTAGGGTATCTCTCAACTTGCCTGTCTATAACAAAACGGTTCAATAAACCGCATAAACCTAATCTCGATGGATCGCACAGCATTCAGGGAATTGTTAATACGTTATAGTAATAACACTGCCACTGCAGAAGAAAAGGCTTTGATCGATCATTGGTATGAGTTGTTATATAATAATAAGCTACCGGCCCTTAAGCAAAGTGAACTGGATAACATAGAGCAAGAAATGTGGGCGCATATTGAAAAAGCAGGCAACCTGTCGGGGCCTTTTACTGTATATCGTTCTATAAAAAGGAAACGCCTGTATTATTTCGCTGCAGCAGCGGTTATTATTGGCCTGGTAATCAGCGGCTGGCTGGTATTCTTCCATTCTGCCAAAACATTTTCCTATGAAATAAGCCGAAGACAAAACAAGTTATCAGAAAGTGTTAATGCCACTACTACCCCTCAACGAATAGACCTGGAAGATGGCAGTTATATATTATTGAAACCTGCCTCAAAGATTGCCTATGCACAGCATTTCGGCGCCAATAAACGGGAAGTGTACCTGGAAGGGGAAGCTTTTTTTCAGGTGGCTAAAGATGCTACCCGGCCATTTTATGTATACACCAATGAACTGGTAACAAAAGTGTTGGGCACCAGCTTTGATGTACGGGCATTTTCACACGACGATACCATCCAGGTGATGGTGCATACGGGAAAAGTAACAGTATATAAACGAAAGAATGGAGCAACCGAACAGGAACTGGCCAAAGCCAATGCCACTATTATTACGCCCAATCAGCAGATATTATTCAACCGGCAACTGGCCAGCTTTACCAGGTCTGTCACTATACAACCGCAGGTGATCAATACGGCTGATAATACGGACAGCAAACAATTTGTTTTTACCGATACCCCGGCATCTGAGGTGCTGATGATGCTTCAAAGATCATATGGCATACCCATTATTTTTGATGAAGAGTTGATGAGCCATTGTTCATTCACCGGCGCCTTTACCAATGAAAGTTTTTTTGAACGCATCAGCCTCGTTTGTAAGGCTATTGAAGCTACCTATGAACAGGCTGACGGACAGGTGATCGTCACCGGCAGTAATTGTGAAAAAATTAACCGTTTAACCAAAATACATGACAAATGAGAAAAGCCATCCTAATCAATGTAATAAAGTATTTCGCCGGACAGTTGCTGTTGGCGGCGCTTTTTGCCGTTACCCTGTATGCAGCACCTGTTGGTACCCGAAATGTACTGGACCGCGAAGTAACACTGAACATCAAAGAAAAAAAGCTGGAGTATGTATTGATTAGAATAGAGGAGCAAACAAAGGTGACTTTTGTGTTCAGCCCGAAACTGATACAAAGCGACCGCCTGGTCACCATCAGTAAATCAAAGGAAAGATTATCGGTGGTATTGAATGAACTGGCCAGCTACCTGCATCTTGACTATGAAGTGGCAGGCGATAAAGTGATCCTGAAACGGCAGCTTTCAGCTAAGGCCGGCCTAGAGACGGATAATAGCACGCCGGAAATAGCGGCCATTCCCATTACCGGTAAAATAACCAGTTCAAAAGGGGAGCCTTTATCGGGCGTGAGCGTTGTTGTAAGGGGCAAGTCTGGCGGCACCTCCACTAACGCCAATGGTGTTTTTACCATTAATGCTGAAGCAGGCGATGTGCTTGTTATTACTAATATCGGTTATAAAACGCAGGAAATAACAGTAGGCAGTGAGCATGAGTTGACTATAAGCCTGGAAGACGCAGTGGCTGAATTAACCACTGTAGTAGTAGGTTCCCGTTCCTTACGGCCAAGAACAAATGCGGAATCGCCGGTACCGGTTGATGTTATTTCTTCCAAAGACCTGCTTGGGACAGGGCAAATAGAACCTGCCCAACAGATCCAGTACACTGCACCCAGTTTTGTTTCGAACCGGCAAACCATTGCCGATGGCACCGATCATATTGACCCGGCCAGCTTACGTGGTTTGGGCCCCGACCAGGTGCTGGTGCTGGTGAACGGCAAACGCCGCTATAACACTGCCCTGGTCAATATTAATGGTACAGTAGGTAAGGGGTCTGTGGGCACCGACCTGAACGCCATTCCGACCAGCAGTATCGACCGGATAGAAGTATTGCGGGATGGCGCCGCCTCGCAATACGGTTCTGACGCAATTGCCGGCGTTATAAACATAGTATTGAAGAAGAAAACCGGCACCCAGGTTTTTGCGCATGCCGGGCAGCAATATGCCGGTGATGGCGCCAATTTGCAATTAGGCATAAACGAAGGTTTTAAGTTGGGCAAAAAAGGCGGCGTACTGAACCTTACCGGTGAAATACGCCATCGCCAACCCACCAACCGCGCCGGTGACTACCTGGGCACGGTATACACGGCCAATGCTACACAGGACGAGGCATTGATCGCGCAAAACGGAGGTTGGGACCGTAAGAACAATATGTTCATCGGAAATTCAAAACAATTGAATGCATATGGCGAAGCCAACCTGGAAGTGCCCATTTCAAATAAGAGTAAATTCTATGCAATGGGTATGTACAGTTACCGCAAGGGAAAAGCAGCCGGCTTTTACCGGTACCCGAAACAAACCTCGCAGGTAGTGGCGCAATTTTATCCCCGTGGTTTTCTGCCATATATTGAATCGGAGATCAACGACCGGTCGCTTATGGCCGGTATTAAAGGTAAAACCGCCAGCGCCTGGAACTGGGATGTAAGCAGCACATATGGCGGTAACCAGTTCCGGTTTGATGTAACCAATTCAAACAATGCCAGCATGGGTACTGCTTCACCCACTTCCTTTTATTGCGGCAAACTGGCTTTTCAACAAAGCACTACCAATGTCGACTTCTCAAAAGATTTTGGTTCCCATCTTCATCTGCCGTCGTTTAACGTAGCCCTTGGTGCAGAAATGCGTATTGACATGTTCAAGATAACACCGGGACAGGAAGAGTCGTGGAAGAACTATGATCCCAATGGAGGTAAAGCTGGCGGCGCCCAGGTATACCCGGGGTATCAGCCAGCCAATGCAGTAGATGAAAACCGCAGTGTGTTCAGCGGCTATGTGGATGTAGAATCGGACATTACCGAAAAGTTCCTGGTAGACGTTGCCGGCCGCTTCGAACATTACAGCGATTTTGGTAATGCGTTAGCCGGTAAACTGGCGTTGCGGTATAAGCTACTCGACGCATTATCTATCCGGGGCGCCATCAGCAATGGGTTCAGAGCGCCTTCTATTCACCAGTATTTCTTTAACAATACCAGCACCCAGTTTCAGTTGATAAACGGAACGCTGTCGCCCAGTAATACGTTAACGGTTCGTAACAGCGATCCTATTGCCAAAGCGCTGGGTATTCCTGATCTGAAAGAAGAAACATCGGTTAACTACAGTCTGGGTATCACTGCCAAACCAGGCCGCAATACCTCCCTTACAATTGATGCCTATCGCATAGATATCAAGAACCGCATTTTACTGGCAGGTCCATTTAAAAGAACGGCAGCCGGTACTTCTATCGTTGACCAGGTATTGAACAACGCGGGTATTGGCACCGATGTGCAGGTGGTGCAGGCGTTCAGCAACTTCGTAGACACAAAAACCCAGGGCATTGACATTATTTTTTCCGTGAGTCCGCAGTTAAATACAGGCAACCTCGACATCACGCTGGCGGCTAACTTCAACGAAACCAAGATTAAAAAAGTAAAAGGCACCGAAAAGATCCCCGCGAAGCCCGATTCGGTAGGCAATTACTTTTATTTTGACCGGGCCGAACAATCGCGCGTAGAAAAGGCCAACCCGAAAAATAAAGCATCACTGTCGGCCAATTACCAGTATAAAAAAATAGGCATGATGGCGCGGGCAACCCGCTTTGGTAAAGTATCGTCGTGGAATGCCGATCCCCGGCTCGATGAAACCTATGACCCGAAAATTGTAACCGATGCCAGCATCAGTTACAGCATACTGCCACAGGTGCGCGTAACCATTGGTGCTAATAATTTATTTGATGTATATCCAGATAAACTAAAATGGTTCCAGGATGGTAATGGCGACAAATCGAACATTTACTATGGCAATACCTCCGACGGACGTTTTCAATACAGCCGTAACGCAACCCAGTTTGGAATGAACGGCGGGTATTATTACATCAGTCTTTCGGCGAACTTTTAAACCTGTCTGAACCGGGGATTGGTGAAATGATTGAGATTTATGGGATATGGATGCTTATGCTATCCAGGGTGGGTCGTTCGCTTGCTGTCGGACGACCCACCTTTTTTATTACCATAATTGATTAACTTGCCTTTCTTATAGTTTTTGTATGATCGTTGTTATTCAATGTAAAGACCAGGTTGGATTAGTGGCAGGCATTACGGGCGTGCTGGCAAAAGAACAATTGAACATTGTTTCGCTGCGCGAACACGTTGATAAGATCGAGAACCGTTTTTTTATCAGGGTGCATTTAGAGCAGGACACCGACTCGCAAGCGCTTGAAGAAAAGCTAAACCAGGTGTTGCCGGCAGATGCGATGATAACCGTGAACCCTTTACCTGAGAAAAAAATAGTGGTGATGGTGACCAAAGAATACCATTGCCTGGGCGACATTCTTATCCGTAATTATTTCAAAACCCTGGGCGCCCAGGTGCAGTGCGTAATCGGGAACCACGATACCCTCCAGAATATCTGTCAGCGGTTTGATATTCCCTTTTACCTGGTATCGCACGAGCAAAAAGATAAGGAGGCTTTTGAAGCGCAGGTAAGCAGTCTGATCGATAAGTATTCACCTGATTATATTGTGCTGGCCAAGTTCATGCGCATTTTATCACCGGGTTTTGTGGCGAAGTATACCGGCAGCATCATCAATATACACCATTCCTTTTTGCCGGCCTTTGTAGGCGCCAATCCTTACCGGCAGGCGTTTGAGCGCGGGGTGAAATTAATTGGGGCAACTGCGCATTTTGTTACCAACGAGCTCGATGAAGGGCCTATTATCGCGCAACAGATCATTCCTGTAACGCATTCCCATACGGCCGCTGATATGATGAAGGCGGGAAAAGAAATTGAGACCGCGGTACTGGCGAAGGCGTTGCATCTTGTTTTTGAAGATAGAATTCTTGTATATAAGAATAAGACGGTGGTGTTTGAGTAGAATGACGAAAATAAGTAAAAGAAGTTAACAGGTTAACGAGTTGACAAGGCCTGTTCGCGGCCACGGGTTTTTCTCCTTGTTAACTTTTCAACTTGTTAACTCATCAACTATCAGGAAACTTAATCTCATTTCATTAACTGCTTATCGAATCCCATCGCCACTAACTTCTCATAAGCTTTCCAAACATCACCGGGTATCTCCTGGTAGATCTGGAAACCTTTTTCGGGATAGAATTTTATCCGCTGCAGATCGCCCACCATCATATTGATAAGCTTTTCAACGGAAATATCGCTGGTAGGATATTCTTCAAATGAAAGCAGGGGAGAAGTGACCAGCAATTTTTTATCGGGCCATTGTTTTTTAAATGTAGCATAGCTGCGGCGTTCCATGTAAGGCTTCTGCACTACTATAAAACTATCCAGGTTCAGGTTTTTCTCCTGCAGCAATTGTTGCGTGAACTGAATATTCTCGCCCGTATTGGTGCTTTTATTCTCAATAAAAATGGCTTCGCGCGGCACGCCCCTGTCGAGGGCGATGTTGGCAAACAGTTCGGCTTCTGTTTCCGCCCACATGTCTTTGGTTAATTTTCCCAATCCCCCGGAGAAGATGATGATGGGAGCATATCCCTGCAGGTAAATATCAGCGCCCCGTTCGGCTGTACGGGTGTCTATATTGCCCAGCACCAGGATACAATCAGATTGTTCCAGGGTATGGTGCAGCTGATGATAATTCCATAATATTTTAGCGAGCCCTGTGGCTTCCTGGTTTATCATTATTTTGTACGGTTAGGTGATGGTCCCTGCCAATAAGCAATAAATCTGCCAATATCCTGAACTATGAACCCTTAGCTCGAACAGCCTCATGTTTGTTCAGTTTGTGCAATTCAAGCACGGTGCCATTGGCCGTTTCATAATACATGGGAATGAATTTGCGGTTGAATTGTATTTCATGATAAGTGTAGGAGGTGCGTTGCTGTACAGTATTACCGTATACGTCATTAAAACCACGTATAAGTACATAGATCTCCATGTCATTTGCAGCCAGGTCTTCGCCGGTAAAGCCGGCCAGCGGGCTTTGGTCGTCGATGGGATGCACCACTGTCCAGTTCATAGGCATGCTTTCAATTTTACTACGTTCCAGGGGCAGGGTATAATACCGGTATTTAGCCTCCTCACCGTTTTCACTGACCGTCATAGCCAGGTTTACCTGTACATTTACATCGGAGAGCGCATGGTTTTGTTTGTAACATACAAACCGGAACATCAACGCAGTTTTATCTTTGAACGGAGCAATTAAAGCATGTTCGCTGAATTTCACGTGCGCACGCGGACGGGCAAATCGACCGTAAATAAGACCGGTTGCCAGGGCAAATGACAAAAAGCCGCTCATGGCTTCCACCGCCGCCACCAGGTTGGCCAGATCGCCTACCGGGTTCACCCTTCCATATCCTACTGTGGTAAAAGTTTCTGTACTGAAAAAATACAATTCCTTGAAAATTTTACCGGGTGTATTGGAGATAAAACCGGTGAACTGGTCAGCGCCTATCAACCAATAAATGCCGGTATAAACCAGGTTGATGCTGAAGAAGAAACTTACAATGATACAAATGAATTGCCAAAGAGGCAGGTTGATCATAGTATAGAAAATACTAAAGCGGTCCCAGAAAGGCCCTTTTTTGTGCAGGTTGAAGGTTCCATCCTTGTTTATAAAGCGGCTGCCATTTATTATCCCGGTGTTACTAAAACCGGTGTCGTCGTTTAATTTAGATACTGGATTCACTTGATTGGTTAAAGACATCTTGTAGGTATTTACCCTGCAAATGTAAATACCTAGTTCCATTTATTGCTTGTCCTGTTCCAGGTAGTAATGCCTATTTTAAACTGAACCGGGTTACTGAACTTATTGGCGGCTGAACCCACCACATATATGCCCAGTTTAAATTTACTGTTTGCACTAAATGGCCATTTGAAAACCCGCTCGATACCCGCAAAGGTCTCTATATAGCGCAATGACCGTTCCGGCGCTATCAAAAAGCCGCCCCCTGCCACTTCGCGCAACTGTAATTTCTTCAACAAGGGGATCTTATTGAGGAGGGCGCCGTTAAACTGATGCAGGTAATGCCCCTGGTAAAACCGTTTGAACACGGGAAAAGTAGAGTCCAGCGATTGAAACGCTTCCTGTGGGTTCATAAAAAGAAAAGGATCGCCCCGGCGCTGAAATTTATAATCAACCAGCCGCAGGTCTTTTGTATTGTAGAAACTGCCCGTACGTATGCTGTAGTTCGAGATGCCCACCAGGCCCAATTTTAATTCCTGTTCAATACCAAACTCCAGGTAATCGAAATTTACCTTGCTATTCATAAGCCCGGGAATGCCTTTGCGCATGGAAACATAAAAGGTGGGCCAGGCAGAACCCAGGATGATCTTTTCCCGCGGTTCCCTGATATACCGTTGCCGCGGCGTATAGGCCAGCCTGATCTTTCCATAGGTGGCATTGTAAGGTTCAAAATCAACGGGCTTGTTATTGGCAAGCGCGTCGATATTGCCAAACAAACTATCTACCTGCGCATTGGTTTTGTAATCACTCACCGAGCGGCGGAAGGCAAATTCAAGGTCGGTATACAGGAATAAGCCATTCAACAGCTCCACTTCATGGCCAATACCCAATGCATTATCAAGGTACACATTGCTGCGTTTGATCTGGTTGATCCAGGCATCGCCCTGGAAAATTAACTGGAATTGCCGTCCTGCACTCACTTTCAGCATGCCGCGGTTAAAGGGATTATATAAATATTTTACCGACAGGCTGCCATTGATATCGTGGTTGCGAATGCCATAGCTGAGATTGGGGTCTATCCAAATGCCTTTGCGGTTAGGAAATCGTTTACTATAAAATAACATGGCCACAATACGGGTGCCACCAAATTGTAAAGGCTGGTACAAGCCGGGCAGGGGTGGTAACGACCAATGCCGTTCCTTTTCATGATCATTAAACTCCTGACCGCTCCAGAACCATTTTTTCCAGGTTAGTTTGTTGATTACCCTGTCTAATGAATCAAGGTATTCTTTGGTATGCACGGCGCGGTAAATGCTGTCTTTATAATGAATAAAGCGAACTTCTTTTTCTGTCAGGGGTTCTGTTCTGTTGGCCTGCCAGAAGCTGCTGTCTTTTTCATAAGCCTCCTGTGCGGTGGCGCTTACCTCCACGCCAAAATGTTTTTTATCGAACTGTTTATGTAATTCAAAATCCTTATAGGTAGCAATGGTAATGCCCGATTTTTTGGCTTTATTGCTTTTTGAATAATAGGTGAACTGTTGGCGGGTGATCATCCAGGCGGTATCATTAACCAACTCATACTGCTGTTCTACTTCAAAAAAATCATATTCGGGTAAATGATATTTGGGAAATTTCAATTGTGTATGTGTTATTACCCATAAACTATCGGCAATGGTTATTTCTCCTTCTACCGTAGCATTGCTTACCTGGCGCGGCTTTACACTGATGACAAATAATTTCCGGGCGCCCTGGTGTTCGGTTCTTACCAGTCTGAACCGGTACGCCAGCAATCCGCTGTAACTGATGGGCGAGAGAAAAGGCGTTTCTGATAGCGCCCGTGTTTTAATGAGGCTGTTATAGAAGTCGAAATCGCCCTGTGTGGTTGACAAATAAAACAATCCATCTGTATTGCCCCGGCGGGTTACGCCCAGCCGTTCTTCTTTACTGTTCTGTGAAGACCGATCGAGCTGCAAAACAATTTCGGCCATCGCCATTCTGTCCAGTTCCGGGTGGGGCTTGTCTGCATTGATAACAGGTATGGTATCATTTCTAACGGGCTTTTTCTTTCCCTTTATTTTTAATGAATCTTCCTGAACGGCTTTGATATATACCATGCAGGAATAAGGCCCGGCGGCCGATTGAATGGAATCTTTACGATGGATCACATTACGGATGATCTCTTCTGACCGGTCGCGCGATTTTCCTTTCACCACTACTTCAGAAAGTCCTTTGGAGTCATCCACCTCCATGATAATGTTTTGTAAATAGTCGGCTTTTTGAATAATGATGGTGAGCACCTGGCTTTTGTATCCGATCATACTAATCACCAGGTCGTACTTGCCGGGGTCAAGCTGCAGTTCATAAGTACCGTCATCTTTAGTGACCACGCCATGTTTCCATTCCTTTACCTGAACGGAAGCAAAAGCCAACGGTTCCAACCGGGTGTTTGTTATTTTTCCATGAACTTTATACGATTGCCCTAAAGTGTAGGAAGATGTGAGCGCAATAAGAAAAAGCAATAGTATAGTTCGGTTCATGCAAGAGTTAGGGTTATACATTTAAAGTACACCGATATTGCATGAGAATAAAGTCAGCTTGTTTACTTTAAACTGACTTTAACACTTTAGAGTTTTAGTTCATAGGTTATTAAGTTATTAGATTTTGTAAGTTTTTTGAACTTAATAACTTATGAACCTACGAACCTAATAACCGGAACACATGAGTCAGATAATCACTTTACCTTATCCAAAGCCATCTTAGCAGCTAATCCCGTAAGTACGCTTGCCATAAACCATTTTTGTACGCGGATCCATTTGGGATTGGCTGAAAACCACCTGGCCATTTTGGCTGCCACCAGCACAATGATGAAGTTAATGGTAAAGCTGACCATGATCTGCACAATGCCCAACGTTAAACTTTGCATGAACACGGAGCCGTAAGCGGGTTTTATAAATTGAGGGAAGAAGGATAAATAGAAGACAGCTACTTTGGGATTGAGCACATTGGTCAAAAAGCCCATGCGGAATAGTTTGCCGGGTTTGTCGGGTTTAAGATCGGTGCGCGGCTCAAATACATTTTTACTGCCTGGTTTTATTGCCTGCCAGGCCAGGTACAACAGGTATATTACCCCGGCGGTTTTTAAAACAGTATACGCATAGGGTATAGTAAAAAGCACGGCGGTTAAGCTAAACGACACCATCAGAATATGAAACAGGAATCCACAAATAACGCCCGATAAAGAAATAAGTCCGGCCTTGCGTCCCTGGGTAATGGAACGTGAAATAAGATAGATCATATTCGGGCCCGGACTGATTACCAGTCCGAAAGCAGCCAGCGCAAAAAGCAGGAGGTCGGTAACAGGGATCATGTTGTTGTGATTTGCAACAAATGTATCCTTTTAAGGCAATGTCTATATAGACCAATTGAGTACATTCCGGGTAGACCAATTGCATCGCAACCGTGAAACGGCAAACCGCGTCGCGGCAAAGGAACTGCTGAATGGAAAGGCACTTTCTTATCACCAGGTTCACCTGTTAACTTGTTAACTCGTCAACTAGTCAACCGGGATCCCGTATTTCTTAGCCTGTGTTCTAATAAATTGATCAGCTTCCGAACTCCCATCCGCACACACCAGGTCCATTTTCTTCCCAAACTTTTGAACCAGTGCAGGGTTATTGATCAGTTCAAGCGGTCCCTGTTCCGTTTGCACATTAATGGTAGGCAAACAGGAAGAATCGCCAAATGCAGTCACTTCATTGGCTTTTGTAATAAATGAACCGCCCATACCGCCATGCGAAGTATAGAAGAAACGTTCCTCCGCATGGTCAACACCAATATATTTAAGCGAAGTATTACCAAAATAAGTGCGTGATCTCACATCAGGGTGACGACGTGCATGTGCCACGAATTTCACATTCTCTACATTCATGCCATCCAAACAACCTTCGCGGTCAACAGAATCATACAAACCCATAAAATACACCCGCACGAGCGGACTCAACATTCTGGCCAACGCAGTGGTGGCCAAACCACCCCGGCTGTGACCGATCAATACCACGCGTACATCATCGGTAGTAAGCGGCTGGTGCGCCAGCATATTCTGGGTTACCTGTACAGGTTTACGATAAGAAACCGAATACCCGCGGCCGGCCATATATTCCTGCGTGGTGCGTTCCTGGTTCTGCATGCAACTGTTCACATCAAACATCTCCAGCGGTTTGATGGCCTGACTTTTAATAGCGGGGAAAAGAGAACCGATACGTTGATAAATAAAATCCAGCGCTTCCTGCAGAATAGGTTCTGTATCGCTGCCGGTAACTACATTGGATGGACCATTATACCAGCGCCGGTCTATGTCCATAGCGCCATAATGAACATCGCGGATAAACTTGTAGGTACTGCTGTTGCTTCCATCTTTATACATCCATTCACGGGAGCCCGTGCCGTCGATACCAACTACGATATATTTATTATTCATGAAAAAGGTTTGATTAATGGTAACTGGGTATTCTGTAAAACAGGTGGTGACGTGACCAACAAGGTTATAACGTCAACCCCTGATTGGCAACAAATTTTACACCAATTTCAGAAATTTATTCTAATTTAAACATCTGAATATTCAACCGGCACGTAAATTGGTTATAAATATTTATGCATTGAATATTTTTTTGTCCTAATTTCGTTTTGCTGCACTGAGAGCATGATCAAGACATTCCCCTTTTGACACGCTTCCCTGGTTGCGTTGACTCGTATACCCAATACATTAACTTTTAAGATCATGCGGCTGAAGTATTATACCTTACCATTGGATCCCGACTTGCTGATGCAAAAGAAAGAGCATCCTGGTTGTTCCTTAAAACAATCTGTAGGCCATCACCTGCACCTTATTATTACCACAGCTTTTGGTGAAATGCAAAGTGATGTTGACTTTGGCAATTCCATCTGGGACCATGATTTTGATAATCTTACTGCCCGCACCCGGCAACAGGAATGGATGAAAGAATCCCTGTTACAGGCCATTCGCAAACATGAAAAAAGACTGGATGCCATTAAAGTAGATGTATTGGTTAAACAGGAAGAAGTAAACGCACTTTCTACAGAACGACGCGTTAAAAAACGCCTCGATATTAATATTTCCGCCCGACTCACGGCTACAAGCGAAGACATTACTTTCCGCGACAGCTTTTTTGTGAGCCCGTTATCATATAGTTAATTGTTGATACAGGCCCTGATCATTAGCACCCTGGTTATACACAATAGCCAGTAACATATTTATTATACACAATGGAAAATCGGGAACAAATAAAGAACCGGATGATGAAAACGGCTGCGCGCCTGTGGGGCTATCCGGAAGATGAAACCGAATCATCTTTCGACCCGCTGGTGAATGTGCTGTTCTCCGCTACTGCATTGGAACTGGAAAAGATCTCGAATGAGATCCATGCTTCGCGTGCCCGTTTGCTCGAACGCATGGTGCAGCTGTTGTCACCGGAAGTATTATGTGGTCCGTTGCCGGCGCATGGTATTTTAAGCGCAAGATCAATTGATGAAGTAGCCTGGCTGAAAGGAAATGATCAATTCTACAGCTCACAAAAAAGAGGCGGTAATTATGAAGATGAATCAGGCGCCACCGGTTACAAAGATTTTTTCTTTACCCCAACAGGCAGCTTTCAATTAAATACCGCCACCGTTACTTACCTCGCAACCGGTCACCAGTTGTTCCGGTACCGGGAAAAGATCTCAAAAGAAGTGATCACG
>Ga0136846_1238376_pt1 | contig 12900 bp, 9 predicted proteins | sample HopSoiMetagenom2_FD_96841 | JGI IMG/M metagenome (GOLD analysis project Ga0136846, IMG submission 96841) | Grasslands soil microbial communities from Hopland, California, USA - 2 Assembly 2016 (version 4) | ecosystem: Environmental > Terrestrial > Soil > Grasslands | place: USA: Hopland...
ATGCTCGCCATAGCCCGGGCTATGGCTGCGCTTTGCGCCTAGATCAGGCGCCTTTTGACGTGCTGCTCGGGCACGCTCGAAAAACTCTCAGCCTCTGAGGCTGAGCTGAACCTCTGAGGTCACACGATGCCGAGCCCACGCGAACTTGCCACCGCCGCACGAGCCTTCGAGGCGCGCCTGAGCGGTCTCGATGCATCGGCCGACCCACAGTGGCGGGATCATTTCGAAGGCGTGTGCGGCGCGCTCCCTGCGACCGTCACCGCGCCCGGCTCGCGTCGCGGCCAGCTCGCCGTCTTCGAGGCGCTCTGCGGTCCGGTGCCCGATGTCGAAACGCTGCTCACCCCCGTGGGCCGATGGACACTGCTGCCTCGTAAAGAGTTGCTGTCCCGCTTGTGCGCGCTCGCGCTGGCCCGTCGCCCCGGCATTCTGCGCTCGTGCGTTCGACGAACTGCCAGGCTCGCACTCGCCGACATGGTCGGTCATGCGTACGAGCCGTTGCGAGATCTGCCCTTCACTGGCCCCAACGTGCCTGGCCAGGTCGCTGAACGTCCTCCGATCGATTGGGCCATCGTCGGCTACCAGGATCTGACATCCCGACGCCTATGGCCTGACAGGAGCATGCGCCGGCTGGCGAGGTTCGCATTGCCGCGCGTCGCGGCACGTCACATCCTGCCGCCCGAGACGCACAACCGCCTGCCAGACACGCTTGACACGGTGGCCAGGGTCGAACCCTGGTTCGCCTAGGAGAGCAGGACATGTGGATCTGGGTTGCTGCAGGCGATTTTCAACTGGGTGCCGAGAACGGACTGGTCAAGCGTGATCAACTGAAAAACTTCGCCGACTCGGCGCAGTTGCTCAACACGCTGGGCGATGAACTCAAGCGCGCACGCGAAGAAAGCCAGTCCCGTGCTGACGCGGTCATCGCTGAGGCCGAAGCCCAGGCCGCGACCATCGTCAGAAATGCACAGGCGCAGGCCGCATCCATCGTCAAAGAAGCCCACGCCAAGGTGCAGTCCAAGATGGAGGAGGCATACCAACAGGGCCATGCCAAAGGCACTGCCAAGGCGCTGGACGACTGGCATGCGAGACGCCTGGACCAGGCACTCGAACGCGCGTCGGCCGTGGAGCCCCTGACGCAAAACCTCGCCAAAGTGGTTGCGACCGCGATCGATCGCATCATTCGAACGGAGTCGATGCAGGCTCTGTTCGAGAAGTGCCTGGCCCAGGTATCTGACCTCCTGCGCGGCTCGACGTCGGCCATGCTGCGTGTGAACGAAAGCGACAAGGCTGCCGCGCTTGAAGCCGTGCGACGGGTGCCGCAGTTGAACTCATCGCGCGTGGTGCTCGATGTCGTATCGGATCCGTCGCTGCCCCCGGGAAGCAGCGTCTTCGAATCGGACGTCGGCGTCCTCGATGCGAGCCTGGACGTTCAGCTCGCGGCGATTCGCGGCGCACTCGACAAAGCGCTCGAGCGGCTGGGCATCGAGGACCATTCTGACGATGCAGACGAGGCCGGTTTGCATCCGCACAACCATCCCGCGGAATCCAATTTCGGCGACGACGACGACGACGACGACGACGACGACGACGATGACGATGACGATGACGATGATTTCGACGACTACGACGACGAGGATGATGAATCGTGAGAGCAATCAAGCACCTCACCTCGCTGATGGAGTCGGAAGTCGCCTCCGTGCCGCTCGTGCGTCGCACCGGCAAGGTGGTGGAAGTCATCGGCACCCTGATGAAGGTGACCGGCCTCGACGCCAAGCTAGGTGAACTCTGCGAGCTGATCGACCACGCGGGCCGCGTCGTGCAGACCGCCGAAGTGGTCGGCTTCTCTGGCGGGCGCAGCATCCTGTCGCCCTTCGGTTCCATCCTCGGCGTGGGCGCCGGCAGCCGCGTGGTGGGGCTCGGTGAGGTTCTGTCCGTGCCCGTGGGCAAGGGCGTGCTCGGCCGCGTGGTCGACAGCCTCGGCCGCCCGATCGACGGCAAGGGGCCTGTCAGAACCACCGAGCGCCGCCCTGTATTCGCGCTGCCACCCACGCCGATGGAGCGCGAGATGATCGAGCAACCCTTGTCCACCGGCGTCAAGATCATCGACTCCCTGCTCACGCTCGGCGAGGGCCAGCGCATGGGCATCTTCGCTCCTGCCGGTGTCGGCAAAAGCACACTCATGGGCATGCTTGCACGAGGCACCGCCTGCGACGTCAGCGTCATCGCCCTCATCGGCGAACGGGGTCGCGAAGTGCGCGAGTTCATCGAGATCATCCTGGGCAAGTCGGGCATGGCGCGCTCGGTCGTGGTTTGCGCGACTTCCGATCGATCGTCGATCGAACGCGCCAAGGCAGCGCATGCAGCCACGGCCATCGCAGAGTACTTCCGCGATCAGGGGCTCAAGGTGCTGCTGATGATGGACTCGCTCACCCGGTTTGCCCGCGCTCAGCGCGAGATTGGCCTGGCTGCGGGCGAACCGCCGGCGCGGCGCGGTTTTCCCCCATCGGTGTTCGCGGAGATTCCACGGCTGCTCGAACGAGCAGGCATGGGCGCCACGGGTTCCATCACCGCGCTCTACACCGTACTGAACGAGGACGAGTCCGGCAGCGACCCCATCGCCGAGGAAGTCCGAGGCATCCTCGACGGCCACATGATCCTGTCGCGCAAGATCGCTGCAAAGAATCAGTACCCTGCCATCGACGTGCTGGGCAGCCTGAGCCGTGTGATGTCGCAGATCGTGCACAAGGATCATCAACAAGCGGCGGCCAAGTTCCGGCGCCTGATGGCGAAGTACGACGAGATGGAGATGCTCGTCCAGATGGGCGAGTACAAAGAAGGAGCCGACCATCTTGCCGACGAAGCGGTGGCGAAGATCGACCATATCCGCGACTTTCTGAACCAGGCGACCGATGACCTCTGGGATTTCGACGCATCCATCGATTCAATGGCAAGCGTCGCACTGGGATGAGCAAAATCGCCTCATGGCGTACCTTGCTGCGGATCAAGGAACGCAAGATCAAGAAGCAGGAAGAGGTCATCCAGCGCTCGCGCGAGGAGCTGGCCGCATGCGAGGCATCGCTGGACGCTGCGAACCAGGAACTGCAGCGCGAAAGCGAGCATCGCGACACGTTCAAGTTCGCCTTGCGCGATGCAATGACGGGCACGAAAACCTTCAGGCCCGATTTCGTCACGACGCTTCGCTATCACATCGACGACGGCGATCGAAAGGTCGAGAAAGCGCAATCCATCGTGACTTCCGAGGAGGTGCAGGTCGTCTCCGCGAAGGATGCACTGCAAGCCGAGCAAATGCTTCTCACTCGATTGGAGCATCAGAAGAAAACGATGCAAGAACAACTCGACAAGGCCATCCAGGCGCGTGAGAACGAGATCGAAGACACGCAAGACGAAGACGCTGAGGAAACGGCCGTCGCCCGGCTGGTCGCCGCGGCTGCCGCGGACAAAGGAGACTCCGATGCCAGATGGACTTGAACGTTGGGCAGACCTCGTCAACTATGGTGGCGAGATTCAGTCGATGCTCGCGCTGGTGTCCCTGTGTTCCGCGCGTTTGCTCGCCGCGATGATGGTGCTGCCGCCTACGTCGAGTTCGGCGATTCAGACGATGACCCGCAATGGCCTCGTGGTCTGGCTCGGACTATTCGTCGCCTGGGGCCAAACGCTGGACGTGGTGCGCGACATATCCGTGCTCATGCTGGCCGCCCTGCTTCTGAAGGAAACGCTCCTCGGCCTGCTGATCGGCTTCGCCACGGCGACGATCTTCTGGACGGCCGAAGGCGTGGGCTCGATGATCGACAATCTCGCGGGCTACAACAGCGTGCAGCAGAAGAACCCGCTCAGCGAGGACCAAAGCACGCCGGTGGGCAACCTGCTCGCTCAGTTGGCGACCTTCGCGTTCTATTCGCTGGGCGGCATGATGGCCTTCGTCGGCATCATCTTCGGCTCATACCGCTGGTGGCCACTCAATCAGCCGTTGCCCAATACGCCTCAATTGCTCGAGCGATTCGCCCAGCTGCAGGTGTCACACTACATCGAGTCGGTCGCACGCATAGCAGCACCGATGCTCTTGACGCTGCTGCTCATCGACATCGGCTTCGGGCTGCTCACGAAAGCGGCCGAGAAGCTCGAACCGTCCGGGATGTCACAGCCCGTCAAAGGCGCCGTGACGATGGTGATGCTGTCGCTGCTGATCTCCGTGTTCTTCCACGAAGTTCAGGACCAGTTCTCACTACACGGATTCGAGCAAATTCTGATGACCGTCTTCCATATCGGGAAGTGAATCGGGTTGAGTCTCAGGGCCCGCGTCGCTGCCCACGTCGAGCTGATAGCCGTGCCCGTACACCGCACGAATCGAAACGCCGCGTGAAGACCCGAGTTGGAGCTTCTTGCGCAGGCGGTGCACGTGCTGCTCCAGGGTGCGGTCAGAGATATCGGTGTCCACACCCCAAACTGACGTGCTGATGGTGCGGCGCGACACGCAGGTGCCGGCACGCGAAAACAGCAACCAAGCCAGCGTGAATTCACGGCTGGTCAGGTCAATCTGCTTGCCCTTGTCGAACAGCTCATGGTTGGAATGCCGCAATTCGAAGCCGCCCATCGACATCGTGCGCTGTACCCGGCCCACCGACCGATGCCGGCGAATCACAGCCTTGACGCGCGCCACCAGTTCGGTCGGACCCGCGCTGCGCACGATCACGTCGTCGGCTCCGGCATCGAGCACGCGCTTCACGCGTTCCGCGTTGCTGTCTCCGAGTTGGATGATGATGGGCCTTCTCTCGAAAGGCTGATTGTCCCGGTTGTCCAGCCATGAAAGGATGCTGCGCTCGAACTCCGATTCGCGCAGGCAGTGAATCAGCACTGCATCGACATTGCGATGACACAGCGCTCGAATCAATGACACGTCGCTGTCAAAACGCTGCGGTGACAAGCCATGATTGGCCAGTAGTTTGTGAGCCCAACGGTAAGTTATGTCTTCTGGAATGAGGCAAGCAATGTCCATGGTCGTGCCCAGGCAAAGCGTGGATGGCGGCGCACAGTGCACTCATCTGCAACCACACATCACTTAACGCGAAAAATGCGGACACCCGGGCATTGAATGCCCAGGTTGCCAAATGGTCGTTTCGCGGTCAACTTTCAGAAAGTCGCTGTGGTTCAGCGCGTGGTGAATTTCCTCAACAGTTTCTTCAAGCCTTTTGGCTTTTTCGGTTGGGCTTCGAGCAACTCGAGCAACTGTTTCTCCTGCGCCTGGAGCGCCTTTAAACGCTGCTCGGTGTTGACCTCAACCACTCTTGTCGCTTTCGCATGAGACGTGGCTACTCCCAATTTTTCATTCAAAACCAAGATCTCGTCGCTGATACCTTTCACGTCGATGGAGGGGTCGGGGTCAACCCCGAAGTTAATCTTCTGCCTCAGAGCAATGATTTCCTCCCGCAATTTAGCCTGCGCCTTCCAGGCTTCATCATTGACTGTGCTCGCGCGTTCAGCGCTCCGACGTACCACAGCGAGGAACTGACGTGTCTCAGCGAGTTGCTCCTGAATGCTGCGCGGGTGTTCGGTCGCCACATCGGACGTGTCGATCTTGTCCGCGGCCGGGTCAGCCACCTTGCCGGCCACGTTGGCTTGCGGAGAAGCCGGCCGGATCTCGCTCCAGTCTTCGCTCAGCCGTTCTGGATTCGTCTCGAGTTCCGCTCCATGTTGTTCTGCAAGGTCGGCTTTGGCCGCTACCGCTTTCACCTCGGCTTCGGCCTCGGCCACGATTTGTCCATGGTGTTCGCCGGCATTGCTTGTCGAAGCGCTCTGAGCGATGTCTATACGTAGCTCCGCCAGCGTGGCCTGGGCACGGCGTAGGGCTTCGGCGTGACGATTTTCATCAGAGGCTTCGGGCTCGCTGACGACGCCCTCCTCGGCTGGCGGTGAGATGGACCCGCTGCCAGGCGACGAAGGCTCTTGGTCCGACACGATATCGGGTGTGCTGCGCCGCAAGGACCCTGCGAGCGACGACGTCGATCGGCTACTCTGCACCGCAGCTTCGATGAGGCCCACTACCTCTTTTGAGCGCTCATTCGCGGCATTGAGGAGCACTTGCACCTGATCGTGCTCCAGCGCGCCATCTAGATCGACCAACTCACTGATTTTTTGCGCCGCATCGTACGCGTCGCCCACGGCGACGAACGACTGTTTCGCTTCCCTAGCAAGTCTCTGTGCATTTGGCATTGCGCCGTTGACATCTGCCGCCTTTGCCGCCTTTGCCGCTTCGAGTGCCATCTCGGCATCTTTCAATTGTTTTTCCATGTAAGCTTCTTGCCAGTCGTTCGCCGTGGTGTCGCGAGATTGGCCCAGGACTTCTTTCTGCTGGTTCAGCCAGTCAACGGTGTCTTGCGCTCGTGTCACGGCAGCGTTCAAGGCAATGGCCTGTTGAGCTGCATCGAAGGCCGCCCTATAGACGACGGGCAAGGTTTCGGAGCTATCGATGAGGGTCGTTACTAATTTCGTAGCAGTTTCGACCAGGTAGTCGAAAGCCTTGTCGACCTCCGTCGCCGCAGCGAATGCGACGGACTCCGCCTCCATGACATTGAGTGCGATTTGCGTTTCCAACTGGCGCGGGGATGCCTTTGAGTCAGAGATGGGCTTATAAAGCTCCTCCACTTTCTGCTTGGCATCGTTGTATGTCTTCTTCAGCTTCCACAGCTGCCGCTTGACCTCGTCAATCCCGTCTTTGCACGCTTGGTCGAGCTTGTCCGACAGAGTGCCGTTGTTCGTCGCGGTCATCCAGCCCACGACGTTGGGGTCGAGGGGGGCTTGGTCCAAGCCCAGGGGAAGCGGCAGCCGACGGATTTCGTCAAATGCGGGCATCTTGTCCATGACTGCGAGCCACTTCTCCGACACCTTGCTGGGTGTCGTGCCGCGCGAGCGGATCTCGGCATCCCGGACGGTGTGCTCGTCGAGCTTCTTCTGCAACTCCGCTTTCCGGTTCGCACGCGCCTGCGTTCCGGATTGCTCACCCGCGAAGGGGCGCAATAGCGGGGTCGTCACCTCCATCGACAGATCGCCGCTGAGCTCAGCGCTGAGCTCACCGCTCAGGTTCAGGTCGGCCAGCTGGATAGCCCTGCCGGAGGCCGCATACATCGAGGACCCCCGCGTCAGCCTCGTTGCGGACCAGAGCGGCGAATTGGCGCCGGGAATGACGCTAGGAATGCTGGGCACCCTCCCAACTCTATGCTTGGCCAGCGGGAGGAAGGACTGCAAGCTTGTGGTCTCCGATGCAGTCTTCGCGGAGAAGAAGCCGAGCGCCGGGGATTTCGCAGTCTCTGTCTTGGCCTTTGACTTGATCTGGATATTCAGGGCTGTCCAGGCGCTGTCATTCAAGAGCAGCGCTTGGACATCCCTTCGATGGTTCGCAACCCTGGCGAGCGCGTCCTCGGCCTCGTCGTGATTACCCCGGCGCATGGCATCCTCTGCATCCCGTTCGGCCAGCGTCGCAAGTGCGCTCAGCATGTCGTAGGTCGGGCCCATTTCATCACGCAGCCGCGTGACCATGGTGACAACCATGTTGGGGCCGGCTTCTCTTTCGGCCTGCTCGAATACCTTTTTCAGGCGCTGATGGGCGCGTGCAAGCTTTTCGTGCACAGTCGCCCCAGGCACCGGGTCCTGGTTTGCTAGAAAGGTCAGATATTGGTGCTGTCGAGGACCGAATTCTTCCAGGAAGTCTTCGAAGCTTTCGAACTCACGAATCTGCTGCGTCTGCTGCGCCCACGTCGCGCCCTTGTGCGTGACCAGCCGCACAGTGCTTTCCAAACCGCTGTTCATCAGTTGTTTACGGACCTCGTAGCCCGCAATTTTGACCTGCGGGTTGGCTTTCGTATCCGGCGCCCACATGCCGAACCCACCCCGTTGGTCCTTGGAGGGCAGCAAGCTCTCAGGCATCCGAACTGCGAAACGGGCTTCGGTGCGCTGCTGTTGCGACAGCTTGAATTCCTCGATCTGAAGAGCTCCGCCTTTCTCGGTCTGGGTGTAAGTTTGGTTCTGGCTCTTTGCCGAAAGATAGGTCTGCGCTCCGTACCCGGTCGCATCATGTTGCTCGCGCGATTCCTTCTTTCCCCGTCGGAATATCCAAGCGGTCCCGACAGAGGATTCGGCCATGTTTGTCTTCTTCTCAAACTTGACAGGACCGACACTCAGCCTCTCATGCCCGTCGAGCAGGGCCTCAAGTCGCTGTCCGTCGAAGTCTTCGCGAACAAGGTCGCGCAGGATGTCGCCTACTTCGCGCCGCATCTGGTCTTCTTGCTGGGTTACACGCGGGACGCGCAAGACCAATGCATCCGCAAGCGCCCACTCCCTGGCCCCCTCCCACCTGGCGTCGAGACGCGCTCCGACACCAACCTTGTCCATGTGTGGGTTGAGTTCGTGATCGTCCATGCCCAGCATGCCGCGGAAGCCCGCGGCGAAGCCGCCGAAAAAGAGCGTCGACTCGGTGTTGCCGATGAACATCTGCATGGTTGCCCCGTTCATGCTCATCTCGACAAAGTCGTCGTAGCTGTGGGCCAATCCCAAGATAGGACTGAACATCCCCAGCGGGCCATGAGACGTGACGAACGAAATGCCCCTTCCGACGTTCACGCCCACCTCCCGAGCATGTGCTGCCCTGACCTTCTCGCCGAGAGAGAAGCGATGAGTGAGGGATCTCATTAGCCCCATTGCATCTCGGCCGCAGCGCACATCGTTGAACGTGGTGACAGCGTCGGCCACGGCCACCTCATAGCGGTTGATGTGAACGTCATCCTGCAAACGAGCCAAGGATGCAGCGGCCTTCGTCACCACGTCATTCGTATCACCTGCGCTGCTTGCCACTCCAGGGATGTGGTCGAACACAAGGCGCATCAGGCGCCCGGCGTCGGGCGACTGACTCTTGATCTCCACCCACTTCTCGCGCAATTCCTCGGGCCAGGTCGCCATGACGTCGTCCACGCTCATGGTCTTACCCTCACGCTGGGACAACTCCCTCGCGAGCTTGAATTCGACAGTCTCCAGCACGTCGATGCGCAGTGCAAGGCGTGCCGCCGATGACTGGATTCCGACGAGCGCTTCGTGCACGGCGACCGCCAAGTCTGCCATTTCGCCTTTCGCGACAGTCTGCGCGCGCTTCGCCACACCTTCGAAGTCTTCCATGGCAGCCAGCATCAGCCTGTCGCTGCGGGCGCCGATCTGTATGAGGCTCGCTCCTGGCTTGCAAGCCGCCTCGATGTCATCACGCAGGCTCAGGTGTTCATTGATGAGAAGAAGCACATGAGCCACGTTCGGATGAGTTTCCTTCATCGCATCCCATGCGTCTTTGACGGCAACCGGCAAGCACTTCATGGTCTCTGGGCCCATCGCACTTTCCACAGACTCGAAGAACGACCGGTCAAGGTGCTTGAGAGGGTCTTCGGGAAGAGGGGAATCGCGGTCGATCTTGCCCTTGCCCAGGCTGACTGCGTCGAGCACGCTCTCCATCATCCGCATCAGGAGCGCGGGGTCCCCTTCGGCTTTCTTCAGTCTCTCCGCGATGATCAGCCGCGCGTCACTCGCCGTTATGTCGAGCGTCGCAATGACTTCGGCGCGTGTGGGCAACATGGAATTGCTCCCAAGGTCTGCCGTCACGCCGCGCAGGTTGCTCTTTCTCCAAAACGTGCGCTCTCCCGCGACGGAGCTGACCCAATTGATCGCGCGCCCCGTCCGCCCGGATGCGGCCCGCGCGTTGCGCTTGGCCGTATCGGGAAGTTTCCGTCCCGTGAAGGCATCAAGTTTTTGCGAGATCCGCTCGAAAGGCGATCCGGATCCACGACTCATGATTCCGTTCTGGACCGCGCGATAGGCTATGCGCTCATCTTTCGAGGAATCTCCGGCTTCGTCAGCAATGACTCGTCCCGAATGCCTCACAGCGGCTTGCAGAAAGTTCTGCTGCGCAAGGTCGATGTTGTTCGGCAACCGCATCTCGTGTTGCATGGTCGATGCCGCGAGCAAGGCGACCCGCAGCGCTTCTACCCCCTTCGGCTCCGTTGACGCCATCGCTTCCGCAAGGAGCTTGCATCCACCTTCAAGTCCGCCGATTTCCACCGCAAGCCGAGTGAGCGGATCCACGATGCCTACGTCGGCATTAATCGCGCCCGTATCTTCTAAGGCTTTCGCAATGCCCTTCACAAGCCCTTCGCAAGTTGCATTGGACAGCCCTTCCAACGCCTTGCTCATCTGATCGGGCTTATCGCGGAACAAGCGCAGCGCGGCCTCGGCGAGGGTCTTCGAGGCAAGGACATCAGGCAACCTGATTCCATTCTGGCCCACCGCGATGCCGTTCTTGTCGAGCCTCGGAAACACCTTATTCATGGCCTCATGAATGATCTTCATGTCGCCCGCTTGCAATGACCGCAAGACCGCCGCTCGCTGTTCTACCGCGGCTTCCAACATCTTGCCCGCGGCCTCGTCATGCTTGTCCGCAAGCTCGTTCTTTATCTTGTTGACATCGGATAAGGTCTTCTGGTCGCCCGTAGCCCCAGCCTCGGCAAAGCGGATGGCCACATCAACAACTTCGACGTCTGCCCTCGTGTCGATGTAGGTATGCAGTGGCTGCAAGTCCGGCGTGGGACCATTCTCTGTTTCGGTATTGGCTCCGATGCGCGTTCGCTCGGCGAGATTCATCACGTCGGGACGTAGCGTAGCCGCCCCCTTGCTACAGCCGCCGAGAGTGAGAACGTTCTGGGCAAAGCGTTTCACCTTGTTGGCGTTGCCCTGCCGTGCGGATCTTGATTGCCCGACGGTATCTACGGACTGCCTGACCTCATCCACCACCTTGTCTTGTTCATCTGCCGTATGGTGGAACGTCCCCGGGCCATCAAAACGCGGCTCGATGATTTGTTGCCCGGGTGTATTCGGCTTTTGATTCGCCTTTACCACGGTCAACGGTCCGAAGCTCGGCATGTAAGTGCTGCGGCCCTCCCGGATCCCCTTGGCCAACGCGCTCGCTTTCGACTTGGCACTTTTTCCTGTAGTTCGGGTGAGATCGGCGGCCACAGGAAGCTTAGGCGCCTTTCCTGGGGCCCCTGCAGGGCGCGCGGTGCTTTGCGCAACGGTGCCTGCGACTGGCGTCGACGAGGTACCAGGTGCGCCTGGCGATGGGGTAGCAACGGGGGCGACGGCATTCTGCGTCTGAGCGGTGGATCGCAGCATCAGCTGTTCCTGGGTTATGGACTGGACTGAATTCTTCCAGTTAGCCCGCTTCAAAGCCGATCAAATGCGATGCGATGACCAGGAAAGCGAAATGAACGCACCAAGATCGGTCATGGCAGCGTCAGAAATCAAACTGCCTCATGCCACAGCGTCTTGCCGGGTGGTCGCAGCCTCGAACCTCGGGTCATCGCGAGAGAGCACGTCGCGCGCTCCGCAACTGCGGGCCCACATCCTCTGGGCCGGATCGGGTTGGTCCGATAGAAGGTAGACAAGCGAATCCGGGGCACACCGGCGCAGCGCCCGCGCAATCTGTGGCCCGCTCATGCCATCCGCAACGCAAGCGAAGTCGACGAATATGGCGGCGAAAGGTCGCGTGGCGGCCGCGATCAATGCTGCCTTGCCCCTGGTCACGTGGGCGGCCCAGCCCAGCTTGCCAAGCGATGCATGCACCGAGACGAGCATCGAACTTTCGGGATGGATGTGCATGAAAAGCTCCGCGGCGATGGCTGTCTTGCGAACGAAGCTCAGCTGGACATCATGCGTGCCGAGAATCTCCTGCCGGCTGCGCCCTCGATCACTGAACGCTTCAAGTGCATCGGAAATAGCACGGCACAGGTCTGCGGAAGTTTGGTGATCGAAGGCGGCACGCCTGCAAGGGCATCGCAACCACGAAGGTCCAGACGCTGAAGCTGACGAAGGCGACCCAGCGAGGAAGGAAGCACCGCAAGACTCGAGCACCTGGATAGATCGAGCACGCGAAGCTCCTCAAGCAGGCCGATTTCCTCTGGCAGTTCGTTCAAGGAACTGCACCCGCTCAGGACAAACTCGCGCAGCTGGCCGAGGCGAGAGATCGCCGGAGACACGCGCAGCAGCCGCCGGCTGCGGCTGAGGTCCAGCGTCTGGACCTCACGCATGTGCCAGAGGGTGGCTGGCAGCTCCGTTCCTTCGTAGTTCCACAGGCGCATGCTTCCCGCGCCGTCTATCGGCAACATGCCGTTGTGCAGGGGGCGGGCGGCAAGCACGCCACCCACCTTGAGCCCGTGACCGGAAGTGGCCCTGCGCCCTTCGCGTACGACCTCCGTCAACAGCGGAACGCGCGGCGAGGTAAAAAACGCAGCGCCGTCAATGACCTTGTCGTTCGCGAACGCTGGACCCCCAGGACTCTTGAGGTTCATCATGGAAATATTCCTTTGGTGAGCGCCCGTTGCGCGTTGTAGAACGACAGCACTTGCGCCACATACGCCCGGGTTTCAGGGATTTGCGGAATCACATAGCCGGCTTTGATGACGCGGCCTTCGCCCGCGTTATAGGCCGCGACCACCAGCTCAGTCCGATTGAACATGGCGGACAGATCACGCAGGTAGCGCACGCCGACGTCGATGTTCACTGCGGGGTCGCGCAGCGCAGCGGCGCTCATCACGCCGTAGCGCTGGCCTGTGGCCGGCATCACTTGCATGACGCCGATGGCTCCTTTGGGCGATATGGCCTTCGGGTTGCCTCGCGATTCGGCGTGAATGACTGCATGAACGAGCCGATAGTCCAGGCCATAGCGGTGGCTGGTCTGTCGCACGATCCCGTCGAGGTCCTTCGACACCTTGGGCGCTGCGATCGCCGGTCCTTCGATGATGGTCATCTCGGGCTGGGGCTGGGGCTGGGGCTGGGGCTGGGGCTGGGGCTGGGGCTGGG
>Ga0136846_1209050_pt1 | contig 12895 bp, 10 predicted proteins | sample HopSoiMetagenom2_FD_96841 | JGI IMG/M metagenome (GOLD analysis project Ga0136846, IMG submission 96841) | Grasslands soil microbial communities from Hopland, California, USA - 2 Assembly 2016 (version 4) | ecosystem: Environmental > Terrestrial > Soil > Grasslands | place: USA: Hopland...
GATCTTCATCCGGTGTCCTCCTTGTTGGGTGGTGGCTCGACACCCCCAGCCTTCAAGGAGGCCCGGATGAACAACGTTGTTAGGAACTACAGCTAGCGAGCAGGTGAGGCTCTTTAGCCGTCGCTGAGGTTCCTCACTAGCATCGCCCCGGCAAATGCCCGCGAGCAAGCCCGAGAGAGGGCCAGTCTGGCTTGTCCTGCCCACCTATGAAGAGGCGACCAACATCGAGCGGCTGGTCGAGCATGCGCGCGCCAAGCTGCCCGCCGGGGCCCAGGTCCTGATCGTCGATGACAACTCCCACGACGGGACCGGCGCGATCGCCGCGCGGCTCAGCGAGGAGAACGAGTCCGTTCACTTTCTGCACCGCCCGCATAAGGAAGGTCTCGGCCCTGCCTACATCGCCGGCTTCCGCCGCGCCCTGGCCGGCGGTGCCGGCCTGGTGGTCGAGATGGACTCCGACTTCTCCCATGAGCCGGCCTACCTGCCGCGACTGCTCGAGGCGGCCAAACGCGCCGATGTGGTGATCGGCTCGCGCTACGTGCCGGGAGGCGGCGTCACCGATTGGGGCCCGCTCAGACGCGCGATCAGCCGTGGCGGCAGCGCCTATGCGCAGTTCGTCCTCGGTCTTGGGGTGCGCGACCTGACCGGTGGCTTCAAGTGCTTCCGCCGTGAGGTGCTCGAGGCAATCGACCTCGACGCGGTCCGCGCGCGCGGCTACGCCTTTCAGGTCGAGATGACCTACCGGGCGATCGAGCTCGGCTTCGATGTCGTCGAGGTGCCGATCGTCTTTCGCGACCGACAGGCGGGGACCTCGAAGATGAGCCGCTCAATAGTGCTCGAGGCGATCTGGCGGGTGCCTCTTCTACGCTATGGACGATGAGGGTCGAAAGAGCCCGTTTTCGGGCCTTGCGGACCTCGCTATACTTTATGAAGTATTGAGCGCCGAACCTCGAGCCCCGGGAGACAGATTCCAGTGACAGGCAAACTCCAAGACGTGACAGACGACAACTTCAAGTCCGAGGTCCTCGAGGCCGACGGGCCCGTGCTGGTCGACTTCTGGGCCCCCTGGTGCGGACCCTGCCGCGTCGTCCATCCGGTACTCGAGGAGATGGAGACCGAGCGCGAGGACCTGCACATCGTCAGCATCAACGTCGACGAGAACCAGCAAACCGCCGCTCAGTACGAAGTCCTCTCGATCCCGACCCTGATCCTCTTCAAGGACGGGGCGATCGCCAAGAAGGTGATCGGAGCGATGCCCAAGCGTCGCCTTGAGGCCGAGCTCGAGCCGGCCCTGGCCTAACCGGCTGCCGCGAGCAAGCGATGCCCTTCGTCGAGGTCAACTGGTTCGAGGGTCGCAGCGACGAGCAGAAGGCCGAGATCGCCAAACGGATCGAAGCGGCGCTGGTCGAGGTGGCCGACGTCGCGCCCGACCATTGCTGGGTGAAGTTCTCCGACTCGAAGAAGACTGACTTCATCATCGGCGAGGCGGTCGAAGGCTGAGCAGCCCCCGCCTCTAGAGCTGGGTGACGATCGCCGCAAAACCGGCGATGAAGGAGGCCGAGAGGGCGATGATGCCCTGGACCATCGTCCGGTGGATTGTTTCGAACCCGGTTTTCATCTCGCTGCGTAGCTCGCGAACCTCGCCCTCGACCTTGTCGAAGCGCTGGTCGACCTTGTCGAAACGGCGAGCGACCTCATCGAAGCGGCGATCGACGTCGGTGCGGAAATCATCCAGTCGCGCGTCCGTCCAGCTCTCTCTCATCAGGTGCATGATTGCACCGTAAACGTTCCGGTCGCGTAATGGCGCACGCGATGTCACCGCTTTGAGAGATCTATGTCGCGAAAGACGCGCGGCGATTCAGCGAGCAGCCCGTGCGAGGGCGATCTGGAGCACACGGCCGTCGAGTTTCATGGTCGTACCGTCGCTTGCGTCATAGGCGACCGAGGTGGCGAGGACCTCGCCCGCGATGTAAGGCTGATGCTCGCGGGCGGCGGCTAGGAGCACGTCATCACCATCGAGGGAGAGCTCGATACGATCGGAGATGTCGAGGCCGGCGGCTTTGCGGGCGTTCTGGACGGCGTGGACGATCTCGCGTGCCATGCCCTCGCGGCGCAGCTCGTCGTCGAGCTCTAGCTGCAGGGCGACCGCATGGCCGGCCTCGGCCTCGACCTCGTAGCCCTCCAGCGGCTGCAGGGCAAGGGTGACCTCGTCGGGCCCGATCGTGTGGTCATTGCCGTCGACGTTGATGCCGATCTCGCCGCCGTCGGCCATCACCCTGGCGACGTGGACGGGGCCGAGCGCCTCGACCGCGGCGGCAACCTGGGGCATTCGCTTGCCGAAGCGGGGACCGAGCGCGCGGTAGTTCGGCTTGACCGCGTAACTGACGAGATCGGCCTCCTCGGAGACGAAGTCGAGCTCCTTGACGTTGAGCTCGGCGGTGACCAGGTCGGCGCGGGCCTCGATCGCCGCCCGTTCGGCGTCGTTGGCGACGATTACGGCGCGGCGCAGCGGCTGGCGCATCTTCGCCTTGGCCTGAGCGCGGGCGGCGCGGCCGAGTTCAACTGTTAGGCGAACCGCCTCCATCGCCCTTTCAAGCTCGGGGTCGGCGAGGGCTGGATCGGCTTGGGGAAAGTCGCGCAAGTGGACCGAATCTGGCAGCGCGCCCAATTCCTCCGCCTCACCGCCGGCGAGGTTGAGATGGATCTCGTCGGCAAGGAAAGGCGTGAAGGGGGCAAGCAGCGCGACCGTCTCGAGCAGGCAGTGGCGCAGGGTCGCGAATGCCGCCCGGTCGCCTTCCCAGAAACGGCGACGCGAGAGACGCACGTACCAGTTCGAGAGCTCCTCGACGTACGCGGAGATCGCCCGGCCGGCGGCGGTGCAATCGAATTCGTCCATCCGCCCGCGAACGGTCGCGGTCGTCGCCTGCAACCGCGAGAGCGCCCAGCGGTCCAAGTCGTCCATCTCGCTGACTTCGTCTTTCTTCGTCGTATCGGCGAAAAAAGGCGAAGTCAGCGATTGGTCGTCGAAGTCGGCGGGGCCTAGATCCTCCGCGTTGGCGTAGAGGACCCAGAAGGAGTAGGTGTTCCAGAGGGTGAGGAGGAACTGGCGGACCGATTCGCCGACCGTGTCGACCGAGAAGCGGTAGCCCGACCAGGGCTGCTGAGCGGTGAGGTAGTACCAGCGGAAGGCGTCGGCGCCGTGGGTGGAGATCACGTCCCAGGGCTCGACCACGTTGCCCTTGCTCTTCGACATCTTCTGGCCCTCGGGGTCGAGGATCAGGCCGAGGCAGACGCAGTTGCGGTAGCTGCTCTCGTCGAAGAGCAGCGTCGACTCGGCGAGCAGGGTGTAGAACCAGCCGCGGGTCTGGTCGATCGCCTCGCAGATGAAGTCGGCGGGGAAGCGCTCGGCGAACAGCTCCTCGTTCTCGAACGGGTAGTGCAGCTGCGCGAAGGGCATCGCGCCGCTGTCGTACCAGGTGTCGATCACCGACTCGACCCGGCGCATCTCGCCGCCGCATTTGTCGCACTCGAGCGTGACCTCGTCGATGTAGGGACGGTGCAGGTCGTCCGGAACATCTCCCCTGGCCCGCTCCCTAAGCTCGGCGACCGAACCGGCGCAGTAGCGCTCCGTGCAGAGACCGGCGGTGCACTGCCAGATCGGCAGCGGCGTGCCCCAGTAGCGGTCACGCGAGAGCGCCCAGTCGACGTTGTTCTCGAGCCATTTCCCGAAGCGGCCGGTCTTGATGTGCTCAGGGTGCCAGCCGATCGTCTCGTTGTTGGCGAGCAGCCGGTCACGGACCTGCGAGGTGGCGACGTACCAGCTCGACTTTGCGTAGTAGAGCAGCGGCGTATCGCAGCGCCAGCAGTGTGGGTAAGCGTGCTCGTAGACCTGCTCGCGAAAGAGCAGCCCACGGCGGTCGAGGTCGGCGATCAGCGCCTTCGTGACCTCGGGGTCCTTGACGAACTGGCCCTCGAAACCGCTGACGCGGCGGTCGAAGCGGCCTTCGAGGTTGACCGGGTTGAAGAGAGTGCCGTGCTCGGTGGGATCGAAGATGTCGTTAGCGGCCGCGACCGCGTAGTCGTCCTCGCCGAAGGCGGGAGCGATGTGGACCAGCCCCGTGCCGTCCTCGGTGGTGACGAAGTCGCCAGCAACCACGCGGAACGCATTGGCCGGTCGATTCTCGAGCTCGAAGACGGGACCCTTGTACTGGCGCCCGACCAGCGCGGAGCCGGGCAGGCGGTCCAGCACCTCGATCTCCTCGCCGAGCACCCGCTCGACCAGCGGCTCGGCCAGGACGAGGGTCTCGTCCCCGCACCGCGCCCTGACGTAGATGACGTCCGAAGCGACCGCGACGGCGACATTGCCCGGCAGGGTCCAAGGCGTGGTCGTCCAGACCAGCAGCGACTCGCCGCTCTCGCTGCCGTCCTCGGCGAGCAGCGGGAAGCGCACGTATATGGAGGGGTCCTCGACGTCCTTGTAGCCCAGCGCGACCTCGTGCGAAGAGAGAGCGGTGCCGCAGCGCGGGCAGTAAGGCACGACCTTGTGACCCTCGTAGAGGCGGTCTTTGTCCCAGAGCTGGCGCAGCGACCACCAGACCGACTCGATGTAGTCGTTATCGAGGGTGACGTAGGGATCGTCGAGGTCGATCCAGAAGCCGATCCGCTCGGTGAGCCGGTTCCACTCCTCGACGTACTCGAAGACCGAGGCCCGGCAGCGAGCGTTGAATTTGTCGATGCCGTACTCCTCGATCTCCTGCTTGGAGGAGATGCCAAGCTGTTTTTCGACCTCGATCTCGACCGGCAGGCCGTGGCAGTCCCAGCCCGCCTTGCGAGGGACGCGGTAGCCGCACATCGAGCGGTAGCGGGGGTAGATGTCCTTGAAGACTCGGGCGAGGACGTGGTGGGAGCCCGGTCGGCCGTTGGCGGTCGGCGGCCCCTCGTAGAAGTTCCAGATCTGGGCGCCCTCGCGCTGGGAAAGCGAACGGTCGAAGACCTCCCGCTCGCGCCAGCGCTTCAGCATGCGCTCCTCGAGCTCGGGAAAGGACTGCTTGGTGTCGACTGGGCGGAAGCCGGGCATGGACGGGTGATTCTAGGAGCGCGAAGGCGAACGACCGGTGCCGAGTCGTCTAGGCTCCCCGCCGCATGCCGCTCTACGACCTGAATGGAAAGGTGGCGCTGGTGACAGGCGCCGCACGCGGAATCGGCTATGAGACCGCCCGGCAGTTGCACGTGCGTGGCGCCTCCGTCGCCGTCTTGGACCTCGACCCAGAGCAGGCGCGCGAGGCGGCGGAGAGGATCGGCGCGAGGGCGATCGGCATCGGCGCCGACGTCACCGATCACGGCGCGATGATGGAGGCTGTGGCCGAAGTCGTCGAGCGCTTCGGCGGCCTCGACGTCGCCGTGGCCAATGCCGGGATCGCCCAGTCCTCGGTGGCGACGATCCGGGGGATCGGCACGGAGGAGTGGGAGCGCGTCTTCGAGGTTGACCTGCTCGGCGTCTGGCGCACCGTGCGAGCGGCGCTGCCGCAGATCGTCGAGCGCAAGGGCCATATCGTCGTCACCGGCTCGGTTTACTCCTTCGCGAACGGACTCTTCAACAGCCCCTACGCAGTCGCCAAGGCGGGCGTCGAGTCTCTCGGCCGCACGCTGAGAGCCGAGCTGACGCCGCTGGGAGCCAGCGCCAGCGTCGCCTACTGGGGCTGGGTCGACACCAAGCTCGTCCAGGACGGGATGGCGCGCCGGCACTCTGACCGAATTCAGGAGAACGCGCCGGCCTGGCTGCTGAAACGAATCACGCCCGATCAAGCTGGCGCCGCCACGGTCCGGGGCATCGAAGAAAGGGCGCCGAGGATCTTCGCGCCCAGGTGGTGGCGCTACGTCTCCGCGATGCGGGGCTTGATCAACCCGCTGCTCGATCGCCGCATGGAGCGCGACGCCAAGATGATCGCGACGATCCGCGAGGTCGAGGCCGAGGCGGATGAGCAGGGTGCCGCAGCGGTCGGCGCGGCCAACCGCTGACGCTCAGAGGCGCTGGTCAGCGGCTGAGTCGCTCGAGCAGGCAGACGACGGACTCGTAAGGCTCGCCGGTGGCGCGGCTGAGACCGATCTCGCAGGTGCGGTTGCTGGAGAGGTGAGCGTCGAAGTGACGACCCGCCAGCTCCTCGGCCTGCGGACGCGTCGCTGCGGCCGTTAGCTCCGGGTGGGAGATGCCGCGGTCGCCGGCGAAACCGCAGCAGGTCGAGGACGGGGCGACGTAGACGTCATCGGCAAGGGCCGTCGCGACAGCCCGTAGGCGCGGCGCCAGCCCCATGTGGCGGGTGGCGCAGGTCGGGTGGACGGTGGCGGAACCGACCTTGGAGCCGATCTCGAGCTTCGGCAGCAGGCGGTCATGCGCCCAGGCGACCGAGTCGAGGATCTCGAGCTTGACGAGCCGCTCCGCGTTCTCCTCGCTGAGCACCCCATCGCCGGGGTTGGTGACGCCCTGGGTGCAGGAAGCGGCGTCGATCACGATCGGCAGCGCGCCCTCGCCGCTCCAGGCCCAGAGCCGCTCGATCATCTCGTTCGCCTTGTGGCGGTGGGCGCGATCGAAGCCCTTCGAGCCCCAGGGCAATCCGCAGCAGCTCCCGGCAACGTCGTCAGGAATCCAGACCGGCAGGCCGGCTCGCCGCGAGACCGTGACCAGCGCCTCGACAACCGAGGGCCGATGGGCCTCAAACGTGTCGATATGTCCCGTTTCAGGCCCGTCGGCCCCGGTGGGGCCGAAAATGCGGTTGGTGCAGCTGGGGACGTAGACGGCGGCGGCGGCGCTTGAGGGAGCAGGGGGTGACCCTCTCCCGACACTCCCCGCTTTTGTCGGGAGAGGGTCACCCCCTGCTCCCCACCTAGCCGGCCCAGGCAAGCCACGCCCACGCTTGGTCCGGCGCGCCAACGGTCCGCCCAGACGCAGCGCCAGTCGCGAAACCGCCTCGACCGCGCCCCAGCGCTTCGCCGTCGCCAGCGCCGCGGCTTCGGCGCGCTCGGTGTGGCGCTCCTGGCGCAGTTCCTTGACAAGGAGGCCGGTGTCGATCCCCACCGGGCAGGCGAGCTGGCAGGAGCCGTCGGCGGCGCAGGTCTCCATCGAGTCGTACTCGTACTCCTCCAGCAGCGCTTTCTGGACCGGTGAGCCGGCCGCTTGGCGCGCCATCTCACGGCGCAGGACGATCCGCTGGCGGGGTGTGGTGGTCAGGTTGCGGCTTGGGCAGACCGGCTCGCAGAAGCCGCACTCGACGCAGGTGTTGGCCGAATCCTCGATCTGCGGCGTGGTTTTGAGGTTGCGCAGGTGGGCACCGGGGTCGCGGTTGAGGACCACGCCGGGGTTTAGGACACCGTCGGGATCGGCAAGCTGCTTGACCCGCCACATCAGCTCGGTCGCCTTCTCTCCCCACTCCCTTTCTACATAGGGAGCCATGTTGATCCCGGTCCCGTGCTCCGCCTTGAGTGAGCCGTCGTACCTACCGACGATCAGCTCGACCAGCTTCGCCATGAAGGCCTCGTAGCGCTCGAGGTCCTCCTGCTTGGCGAAGTCCGGGGTCAGCATGAAGTGGAGGTTGCCGGCGGAGGCGTGGCCGGCAACCCCGGGCAGGAAGCCATGCTCACCGAGCAGCGCCTGCAGGTCGCGGGCGCCCTCGGCGATCCGCTCCGGCGGCACGCAGACGTCCTCGACGATCAGCGCCGTGCCGGGCAGGCGCAGGCGGCCGATCAGGCCGTGCAGGCCCTCGCGCACGCGCCAGGCGAGCTCGATCCCCTCGGCCTCGCGGGTGAAATCGATCGGGCGAATCGTCTCGTGAGCGGCAAGGATCTCGCCTGCCTTGGCGACGTAGGCGTCGAGCTCCGCGTCGGTTCCCGCTCCGTACTCGACCAGCAGCACCGCCGACTCGGGCGGCAGCTCCTTCCACTCCTCCGGCGCGCCGACCATGTTCCAGGCGGCGGTGATCAGCGCCGGGGCGACCATCAGCTCGACCGCGGTGGCGCCACTTTCGACCAGGTCGCGGACCGGGGCGATCGCCCCGTCGATGCCGGGGAAGTGGACCCAAGCCGTGGTCGTCCGGGCTGGCAGCGGCACGGTCTCGAAGACGGCCTCGGCGACGAAGGCGAGTGTGCCCTCCGAGCCGATCACGAGGCGGCGGAAGATCTCCAGCGGCTCGTCGGCGTCGAGGAAGGCGCAGAGCCGGTAGCCGGTCGTGTTCTTGATCGCGAACTTGCGGCGAATCCGCTCGCTCAGCTCGGCGTCCGCCTGGATCTCCTCGCGGATCGCGGCGAGGCCGGCGGCGAGCTCGGGCTCCTCGGCGACGAAGCGCTCGGCCGCCTCGGAGGCGGCCGTGTCGATCGTCGTTCCCGAGGGGAGCACCAGCGTCATCGAGCGCACGGTCGAGTAGGCGTCCTTGCTGACGCCGCAGCGCATCCCCCCCGAGTTGTTGGCGATCACGCCGCCGACGCAGGCGATGTCGGTGCTGGCGGGGTCAGGACCCAGCTTGCAGCCATACGGCGCCAGCACCCGGTTGGCGTGGCCGAGCACGGTGCCTGTCTTGACCCGCGCCAGGGCGCCATCGTCCTCGACCGCGACGCCACCGAAGTGGCGGCGCACGTCGACCAGGATGCCGTCGCTCTGGCCTTGGCCGTTGAGGCTGGTGCCGCCGGCGCGGAAGGTGACGGGGATGCCGCTGCGGCGGCCGTAGGCGAGGACCTTGGCGACGTCCCCGGCGTCGTGGGCCATCACCACCGCTTGGGGAAAAAGACGGTAGGGACTGGCATCGGAGGCGTAGCGAACGATGTCGCTGGCGCGGCCGAGCAGGCGGTCGGAGCCAAGCAGCTCTTCCAGCTCACCGCGCAGTGGCTGCGCCACGCCGGCCGCGATCGAGTCCGGGGCCCGGTCAGGAGCCGGCTCGGCCGTCGACGGCGAGAGCGAGGAGACGTTTCGCTCCAGCAGCGCCATCGTCAGGCCAGCTTAAAAGAGCGCCATGCCCGGCGCGACCGGGACTTCGACCAGCTCCGGCTGGGAGGAGGCGATCGATCTGGAGAGGGCGTCGCGCACTTCGTCGCGGTCCTTGACCCGGTGGGCCGCGATCCCGTAGCCCTCGGCGATCGCGGCGACGTCGAGCTTGGGCAGGTCGAGGCCGGGCGCCCCCTCCACCTGCTCGACTTCGGCGAACCACTTGAGGATCCCGTACTCCTCGTTGCGCACGACGAGGAAGGTGATCGGGGTCTTGTAGGCGACGGCGCTCCAGAAGGCGCTGACCGCGTACTGGACCGAACCCTCGCCGATCACGCAGACGACCGGTCGGTCGGGCTGGGCGAGCTGTACCCCGACCGACGCCGCAAGGCCGAAGCCGAGGCCCCCCCCTGCCGCAAAGTAGTAGCTGCCGGGACGCGAGAGGCGCATCTGGTTGCGCAGCGCCAGGGTGCTGGTCGGGGACTCGAGCACGACGATGCCGTCCTCAGGGAAGACCTCGGCCAGGGCGGTGTGCACGGTCGAGGGGTTGAGCGGATCGCTGGGCGGGATTTCCTGAGGCCCCTGGTTCGGCTCGGGCGCCGGCCGCGTCGACTCCGGCAGGTCCTCGAGCAAGGCCGCCAGGGTCAGCTTCACGTCGGCAACGAGGGCGTCGCCCATCGGGGCCCGGGCGGCCTCGTCGGGGTCGCTGGTGATCGCGACGAGCTTCGCCCCGTCCGGCAGGAGCGGTCCCGGGATGTAGGGGTAATACGGGAAGACGGAGCTGCCGACGACGAGGATCAGGTCGTGGCCCTCGAGCGTCTGGCCGACCGGCCCGATCGCCGGCGGCAGCACGCCGCGGTAGTTGGGGTGGTTCTCGGGAAAGCCGAGCCGCCCGCCGCCCGGCGCCGGGGTCGCCCAGACGGGAAGGCGCTGGCGCTCGGCGAGGGCGATCGCGTCCTGCCAAGCATCGGAGGCGTCAATGTCGGGTCCGGCGATCATCACCGGGTTGGCGGCGGCGTCGAGGCGGTCGGCGAGGACGCGGACGGCAGCGGGATCGGCGACGGCTCGACCGTCGACGCGACGGGTGATCGCCTCCCTTGCGTCGGCCTCGTCAACCTCGGCGTACCAGTCGTCCATCGGCAACGAGACGAAGACAGGTCCCTTGGGCGGCAGGCCGGCGAGGTGGGCGCCATGGGCGAGGGCAAGCGGCACGTCCTCGGCCCGGGCCGGCTCGTAGGACCACTTGACCAGCGGATGCGGCATGCGGATCGCGTCGCGGTTGGTCAGATTCGCCTGCAGGGTGATCTGCGCCCGCGCCTGCTGTCCGGCGGTGATCAGCAGCGGCGAGTGGTTTGCCTGGGCGTTGAAGATCGCCCCCATCGCGTTGCCGACCCCGGGGGCGGTGTGCAGGTTGGCGACGGTGGTCCGGCCGGAAGCCTGGGCGTAGCCGTCGGCCATGCCGACCACGACCGCCTCCTGCAGACCCAGCACGTAGCGAAAGTCGCTGGGGAAATCGGCCAGCATCGGCAACTCGGTCGAGCCGGGGTTGCCGAACATCGTCGTCATCCCCTGCTCACGGAAAAGGTCGAAGCTGGCCTCTCTAACCGTCGGCATCCCGGCCGCAACCCTACCGGTGGCTTGCGGTTCTCAAGTGGACCCCATGGGTGAGCCGATAACTGCACCCGTGGCACCAACCACCAAGACGATCTCCGGTTTCTCGCCGGATGCCGGCAAGGGGTCCGACCGCAAGGACGATTTTGCGGGTCGGGTCGGCCGCGGCCTGCTCGCCCTTGCCGCGCTGCTAGCGCTCGCTCTGGTGGCGGCGGCCTCGGCGAGCGCCGGACCTGCCTCCACCCGGATCGTCCAGACTGCAGGCGAAATCGTGCCGATCCCGGCAGCGGTCCCGCACGAAGAAGGCGACATGGTCGACAGCCGCATCGTGCCCGACCTCCGCTGGATCGCCCAGCACTTCTCGATCTACGTGACCGACGGCTACTCGGGCCCCCTGCCCAATGGCGAACACGTCGGCTGCAACAACTGCCACGTCAGGGGCTCCGATCACTACAACGGCCTCGCCGTCGACGTCGTGCCGCTGAACGGCACGAGCGGCAAATGTGACACCACCTGGACCGGGATCACGCGGCTGGCCCTCTGGGCGGAGCCGGTCCAGAACAAACCGGCGCTGCCCTTCCGCTGGGTCGGTTACGACGGCGACGCCGGCCATGGCTGCGGCAACCATCTCCACCTCTCCTGGAACCACGCCCCGGCGTCCCGATTCGAGCTCGCCGAATGGGTCGAAGTCTTCCCAGTCGGCAGCGCGCCGCCGCGCCAGCCGCGCCAGCCCCGGCCCAAATCGCCACCAAAGCCACCACCCGGGCCGGCCGGCGGCATCTCATCGGTCCGCTCGGGCGGCCTCTCCCCCCGCGGCGACTAACCAAAGGACCGCTCGGCCGCCGGTGCAACGCGTTGTGCCCCTGTTGGGTGGACAAGACGTTGCACCTTCGTAGGATGCGCGGTCGATGCACCGTGCTCTCTCAATAGTCGCTGTCGCCGCACTGGCTTTGGTCGGTCTCGGCTGCGGGGAACCGAGTGATTCGACGCCGGTCGCCTGCTTGGAAGGGACCGGGGCTTACGTCAAGGCCTTGGGCGATGCGCCGGGCGTCGTCAGGCTAGACGGGGAGACGTTGATCAGCGAATGCCTCGCCGAGAACCAGCAGGCTGGCGACCTCGCCACGGTCGGGACCGCGCTGGTCGCGACGGCGACGAGGCTCAATGCAGAGGGTCGCGCCGAACCGGGCGGCGGCGCCAACCTTCAGCTTGGCTATCTGCTCGGCGCGGCCGAGCAGGGGGCTCGAGGAACCAATGGCATCCACGCCGAGCTGATCCGTCGCCTCTCCAGCGCTGCCCGCTACAGCCCCGACAACCGGCCGTTGCCGGCGGCCTTCCTCAGCACCTATCGCGAAGGCTTCGACGCGGGCGAAGCGCGCGGCTGAATACGCTGAGGGGACAAATGACTTCGATGGAGGCAAGCACTTTGACTGAGCAGCTCTGGGGTGGCGAGACCACCAAGGCCGTCGACAACTTTCCGGTTTCGGGCGAGCGCGTGCCCGTTCCGGTCGTCCGCTGGCTCGGCCGGCTGAAGGGCGCGGCGGCCTCCGTCAACGGCGAGCTGGGTGGCCTTGACAAGGAGCTTGCCGAGCGAATCGCCACTGCTGGAGACGCGATCGCCGCCGGCGAACACGACGACCAGTTCCCGGTCGACGTCTTCCAGACCGGCTCCGGCACCTCCTCGAACATGAACGCCAACGAGGTGATCGCCAAGCTGGCCGGCGAGGGCGTCCACGCCAACGATCACGTCAACATGGGCCAGTCCTCAAACGACGTCTTCCCCTCCGCGGTGCACCTCGCAGCACTGGGTGAGGTCACACACGACCTGCTGCCCGCGATGGGCGGGCTCGAGGCGGCGCTGGAGGCGAAGGCAGCGCAGTTCGCCGACGTCGTCAAGGCCGGTCGCACCCATCTGATGGACGCGGTGCCGGTCACGCTCGGCCAGGAGTTCGGCGGCTACGCCGCCCAGGTGCGGCTCGGCGTGCAGCGAATCGAGGCGACGCTGCGCCGCGTCGGCCAGATTCCGCTCGGCGGCACCGCCACCGGCACCGGGCTCAACACGCATCCCGAGTTCGCCGCCAAGGTGCGAGCGAAGCTGGCCGGCGAGACCGGACTGGAGATCTCCGCGCCGCTCGATCCCTTCGAGGCGCAGGGCAACCGCGACGCCCTGGTCGAGCTCTCGGGCGCGCTCAAGGTCTACGCCGTCTCGCTCAACAAGATCGCCAACGATCACGTCAACATGGGCCAGTCCTCAAACGACGTCTTCCCCTCCGCGGTGCACCTCGCAGCACTGGGTGAGGTCACACACGACCTGCTGCC
>Ga0136846_1229720_pt1 | contig 12894 bp, 7 predicted proteins | sample HopSoiMetagenom2_FD_96841 | JGI IMG/M metagenome (GOLD analysis project Ga0136846, IMG submission 96841) | Grasslands soil microbial communities from Hopland, California, USA - 2 Assembly 2016 (version 4) | ecosystem: Environmental > Terrestrial > Soil > Grasslands | place: USA: Hopland...
CACATGCGCAGCCGCCGCCACGGCGAAAGCAAGCTCGGCGCGCGCGTCGTGGCCGAGTTCTTCATGCTGATCCTCTACCATCTGTTCGGCCGCCTGCTGCCCGCGCGCTTCTTCCTGTTCGCCGCGGTCGGCGTGAGCGGCGTCGCCGTGCACCTCGCGGTGCTATGGCTCGCCTACGGGCTCTCGGGCAAGTTCCTTGTCAGCCAGGCGGCGGCGACGGTGAGCGCGATGACCAGCAACTTCTTCCTGAACAACGCCTTCACCTACGCCGACCAGCGGCTGCGCGGACGGCGCATCTGGCGGGGCCTGGTCAGTTTCTACGCTGCGTGCGGCATCGGCGCACTGATCAACCTCGCCATCGCCGACTGGCTATTCCTGAATTCGCTGCATTACTGGGCCGCGGGGCTCGTGGGCGCGCTGGTCGCCGCGCTGTGGAACTTCTTCACCACCGCCTCGTTCACCTGGGGAGCAGCCTCGGAGGACAAGCCGTGATCAAGAACGACTGGCAGCACGCCGCCCTGGTCGTCGTCGCGCTGTTCGCCCTCTATGCGCTCACTGCTTCGAGCAGCGTAGCGCTCGAGGACGATGGCCTCTTTATCCTGTCGAGCTATTTCCTCGGCATCGAGCACCCGCCCGGCTATCCGCTGTTCACGCTGATCGGGCACGTTTTCTCGGGCCTGCCCTTCGGCCGCGTGGCCTACCGGGTGCACCTCGCGAGCGCGCTGTTCGGCGCGCTGTCCTGCGGCATGCTGTGGATGTGCGCGCGTGCGCTCTCGCTCGGCCGTCTGCCGGCGTACCTGGCCGCGTTCGCGCTGGGTATGTCGCCGGTGTTCTGGTCGCAGGCGATCATCGCCGAGGTCTATACCCTCAACACGCTTTTTCTGCTGGTCCTCGTCTACCTCGGCCTGCGCGCCTGCCCGCCTGGGTCCTCGGGTGTCGAGCCGGGGTATCTGCCCGGGATGGCATTCATCTTCGGGCTCAGCCTGAGCAACCACTATCCGCTGATGCTACTGGTCGCGCCCTCGTTCCTGATCCTACTCTGGCCGCTGCGCATGGAACTGGCCCGGCGCTCGCCGCTGCTGCTGTGGCTGTTGGCGCTCGGGCTGCTGCCGTACGCCTGGCTGATCTACCGCTCCTGGGCGCCGTTGCCGGTCAGCTTCTATGGTCCGTTGGAAACGCCGGAGCGCATCTGGTTCTTCCTCAGCCGCAAGGGCTACACGCACATCGACCACGCGGCCTCAGCCGATTGGCTCGACCGCATCAAGTTCTTCGAGTTCTTCGCCGGACAGCTCGCGCTGCAGTTCGCGCTAATCGGCGCCGCGGTGGCCGCGGCCGGCTTCGCCGTGCAGTGGCGCCGGCTTGGCCGTCGCCTCGCGGCGTTTCTGACCGTCGCCTTCCTCATGCCCTCGGCGGTGCTGCTGCTTCTGCTCGGCTTCGAGTACAACACGGTCTCGAAGCACGTGTTCCACGTCTATCCGCTGCCCGCCTACGCCATCGCCGCGCTGTGGCTCGGCTTGGGCTTCTCGTGGCTCGTCGAGCGGCAGAAGCTGTCGCCGCGCGCCGCAGCCGCGGCGGCCACGGGCGTCGCCGTGCTGATCCTCGGCTTCGGCATGCGCACGAACCTAGGGAGCGATCAGGAATGGGCTTCGCGCTATGCGCAGACGCTCCTGCGCACGCTGCCGCAGGACGCGGCGGTGTTCACGCGCGGCGAATCAAACCTCGGCCAGCTTGCGTATTTCCACATGGTCGAGAATGCGCGTCCCGACCTGACGCTGTATCAGACGCGCGGCCTGATCCTCGGCAACCGGCTGTTCGACCCCATGTCGACCGACCAGAAGGCGCGCGAGCGCATCCTGGTCGAAGCCGTGGACCAGCTCCACGTGCCCGTGGCCGCGACCATGGAGGCGTTCGCCAAGTACGCGCGCCGCGACCGGTGGCTGTTTGCCGAGGTCGACAAGGCCGGCAAGCCCGAGTCCGTGACCGTCGACATCCCCGAGGAGGCGCTGCGCTTCTTCGAGCACTCCGTGCTGAAGGCGGACGACCGCAACGCCTGGGTCGCGTTCCTGCAGAGCCAGCTGCGCCGCCGCTACGCGCAGCTCCTGGCCCAGACGCTGTCGCGGCGCTCGCCCCCCGACGCGCGCAGGGCGGAGCATCTCAAGGTGCTGGCCGAGGACTTTAGCGGCGTGCTCGGCCTGGCGGAAGGCAGCATGCAGAATCCCGAGGGCTATGCCGTCGGCGCCATCGCGGGCTATCTCGACAAGGCGCGCGCGCTGATGCCCTCGGACCCGGTGAAGGAAGACCTGGCGCGCTACTTCCACCTCCGCGGCCTGCTGCGGCTCGAGCTCAAGGACGAAGCGGGCGCGGTCCGGGATTTCGAGACCTCGCTCGCGGTCTCGCCCGTGCCAGAGAACCCGTCGCACAAGCCGCTGCGGGAGTTGCGCCAGCGCCGGCCGGCGCCGGCGCCCGGACGCTAGCGGGCGCGAGTGGAGCGCGCGCCGCCCGTCCTGGTGTTCGCGCTGCCGGCGGCGATCTGCAGCGCGTGGACGCTGTACGCGGGCAAGGACCTCAACTGGGACCTCCTCAACTACCACTATTACCTGCCCTATGAGCTGCTCAACGGGCGGCTGCAGCAGGACTTCTTCGCCGCCAGCGCGCAGAGCTACCTGAATCCGCTGGGCTACGTGCCGTTCTACGCGATGCTCGCCGCAGGCTGGCACAGCGTGCTCGTCTCCCTCGTCCTCGCGCTCGCGCACGCGCTTTCACTGTCGGTGCTCGCCGTGCTCGCCTGGCGGCTGTTCGAGCACCTGCCGCGCGCCGATCGGAGCACCATGGCCCTCCTTGGCGCCGCGCTCGGTGCGGCGAGCGGTGTGTTCTGGCCGATGGTCGGCAGCTCGTTTCTAGACCCGCTGCTCGCGCCGCTGGTCCTCGGCGGCGTCCTGCTGCTCGTCGGGGACCGGCATATCGCACTCGCCGGCGCCTTGCTTGGCGCCGCAGCGGCGCTCAAGTATTCGAACGCGATCTACCTCCTCGCCGCGCTCCCGCTCGTCACGTCGCTGCGTCGCGGTCTTGCGTTCGCCGGCGGCGCGGCGCTCGCGCTCGCCATGCTGGCCGGGCCGTGGCTCACGGCCCTCTGGCGCGAATTCGGCAACCCGGTGTTCCCGCTCTGGAACGCCTGGTTCCGCTCGCCCGACGCGCTGCCGGTGAACCTGGTGAGCGAGCGCTTCACGCCCCAGGCGCTGGCGGACGCGCTCGGTTTCCCGCTGCGCATGGTCGCGCTCGACCGGCACCTCTACTCCGAGACCTTCGCACCGGACCTGCGCCTCGCCGCGCTCGCCGCAGCCGCGCTTGCGTTGCCATTCGCGTCGCGAGCCGCCGCGGCGGGCGCCCCGCTCGGGCGAATGGACGCCCGCCTGCTCGGCTTCTTCGGGCTGGCGCTCGCGCTCTGGCTCATGACGTCCGCCAATGCCCGCTACGGGCTGGCGCTGCTCCTGCTCGCCGGGTTGCTGCTCGCGCGTCTCGTCGAGCGCCTGCTTGGCGGGCGCGCGGCGCGCATCGCGCTTGCAACGCTGCTCGCCGTGCAGGCCAGCATGACGGCCGTCGCGGCCCCGGCGCGCTGGTTCATGGCCGAGCCGTGGTCAACGCGTTGGCTGCCGTACGACGCGCCAGCGCGCGCGCGCAACGAACCCGCTCTTTACCTTAGCGTAGAGATCCAGCCCATGGCCGTGATCGCGCCCTTCCTACACCCGGCGTCGTCGTTCGTCAATTTCCGCGGTCAGCACAGCCTGCCCAGCGACGCGATGCGCCTTGCGCGACTGCGCGAGCGCCACGGCGGCCGCGTGCGCGCCCTCGGCCGCCGGCTGGAGCTGCTCGACGGGCGCCCGGCGCCGGCGCAGGTCAGATTTTATGACGAGGCGCTCCGGCGCATAGAGCTGCGCGTCGATCCGGCTGACTGCTTTACCGTCGCCTGGCGCCCGGAGCGCGACGATTTCGTTTCGCGCGCGGCCAACGCGCTCTCGCCCACGGAGCCTCCGGCCGAGCCGCTTTCCGTTGTGAGCTGCGCGCTGGTGCGCGCGCCGCGCGATCCGGCCGACGCTGCGCGCGAGCGCGAGATATCGCACGTCTTCGAGCGCATCGAGGCGCGCTGCCCGCGCCTGTTCCACGGGCAGACCGCGGTCACCGAGCCTTTCGGCCGAGGCTGGTCGCGGCACTACAACGGCCTCGACGCGCGCCTCGAGGCCTTCGGCGGGCGCGCGTTCCTGCATCGCTACCGCACCGCCACGGTCGTAGACCTGGGCAGCATGGCCAGCTGGCAACAGGATGCGGCCGTGCCGACGGCATGCGCCGGTTCATGAATCCGCGCGGCCTGACGGTGGCGCTGTTCCTGGTCGCGCTGTCGACGGTAATGTTCGAGGTGCTGCTCACGCGCGTGTTCTCGCTCACGCTGTGGTATCACTTCGCCTTCATGGCGATCTCGATCGCCATGTTCGGCATGACGGTGGGCGCGCTGCTCGTGTTCCTGCGGCCGCAATGGTGGCCCGAGGCGCGGCTGGGCGCGACCATGGGCCTGGCGGCGATGCTGTTCGCGGTGTCCATGGCGGCGGCCGTATTCCTGCACGTCTACGTCTTCCTGCCGAACCCGTACTCGCTGCCCCTGGTATGGACGTTCACCTCGACCGCGGTGCCGTTCATCTTCAGCGGCATCTTCGTCTGCCTCGCGCTCACCCGCTTTCCCGCGCGCATCAGCCAGCTGTATGCGACCGACCTATGCGGCGCGGCGCTCGGCTGCCTGATGGTGATCGCCGCGCTGATCTGGCTCGACGGGCTGGGCGCGGTGCTCGCCTGCGCCACGTTGTCAGCCGCCGCGGCGCTGCCGCTGCTCGCCGGACGCGAGCGCTGGCTTGCGCTTGGCCCGGTTGCCCTCTTCGCGTCGCTCAGCGCGTGGTCCGCGCTGCACCTCGCGCGCGAGGAGGTCGCCGCCTTCCCGATCGTTTACGCCAAGGACTTGGTGCAGGGCGAGATTGAATACGAGCGCTGGAACTCGTTCTCGCGCATCGCCGTCCTGAAGCCGGGCCGCGGCCAGCGCTATGCCACCGGCTGGAGCCTGAGCGCGGCGTACAAGGGTCCGCTCGATATCCCGAACAAATGGCTGCAGATCGACGCCTCGGCCGGCACGCAGCTGCTCCGCTTCGACGGCGACCTGCGCAAGGTCGAGTTCCTGCGCTGGGACCTGGTGAATTTCGTGCACCACCTGCGCCGAGATGCGCGCGTCTGCGTCGTCGGGGCCGGCGGCGGGCGCGACATCCTGACCGCCAAGCTTTTCGGCCAGAAGCGCGTGCTCGCCATCGAGATCAACCCGAGCATCATGCACGTCGTCAACCGCCGTTTTGGCGAGTACACGGGGCACCTCGACCGCGATCCGATCGTCAGCCTGGTCAACGACGAGGCGCGCAGCTATCTCACGCGTGCGCGCGAAACCTGCGACATCGTCCAGCTCACGTTCATCGACACCTGGGCGGCGACCGCGGCCGGCGCCTACGTGCTCACCGAGAACACGCTGTACACCGTGGAAGGCTGGACGGTGTTCCTCAACCGCCTCGACCCGGACGGCGTGCTCGCCGTGGCGCGCGGGGTTTCGCCTGAGATGGGCCGGCTGGTCGCGCTCGGCCGCGAGGCGTTGCTCGCCAGCGGCGTGGCCGAGCCCGAGCGCCACATGGCAATGGTCGTCAACCACCGCGCGCGCGCGCCGCACTCGTTCGGACCAATGGCGGTACTGCTCGTGCGCAAGACGCCGTTTCCTGCCGCCGAGCTCGCGCAGATGCGCGCCGCGGCGGCGCGCCTGCAGTTCGATGTCGAGCTGCAGCCGGGCCGCGGCCTGCCGTTCTTCGCCGCGCTCGCCGCCGGCCGCCCGATCGAAGCGGTACGACCCGACGACGGGCTGGTCTACGACGCTCCGACCGACGACCGCCCGTTCTTCTTCAACATGCAGCGCGTCGGCACCGACGCGATGCTGTACGGCGCCCACAATCCGGTCGGCCTGCTGATGAACCTGGCGGTCGGCGTGTTCGCACTCACGCTGGTGTGCATCATCGTGCCGCTCGTGCTGGCGCGCACGCGGCTGGGCCGCGGCGACGCGGCGCTGCTCGGCTACTTCGCCGCGATCGGCGTGGGGTTCATGCTGATCGAGATCTCGCTTCTGCAGCGGCTGGTGGTGTTCCTGGGCCATCCCGCGTACAGCCTGAGCGTGATCCTGTTCGTGCTGCTGCTCGCCGGCGGCGTGGGCAGCGCGGTGTCGACGCGCCTGCCGCCGGAGCGTCTGGCGCTATTCGGCCCGCGCGTCCTTGCCGGGGTCACCGTCATCCTGGCGCTGCTCGGTGCGCTGATGCCGCTCATCGTCGGCGCCTTCCAGGCCGCGTCGACGCCGGCGCGCATCGCGGTCTCCGCCGCCGCGCTCGCTCTCATGGGCGTCGCGATGGGCACCGCGTTCCCCCTCGGCATGCGCCTCGCCATGGCGACGCGGCCGGCGCTCGGGCCGTGGCTATGGGGCATCAACGGCGCCACCTCGGTGCTCGCTTCGGTGGCCGCGATCGTGATCGCCACGGCCTACGGCATCTCGGCGAGCTTCTGGAGCGGCGTGGCGTGCTACGTGCTGGCGCTCGCCGCCTTCATTCGAGCCGCCACACCTCTCCGCGCTGGTCGCTCATGACGCGGCGCGCGTCGGGAAAGCGCGAGTGCATGAACGCAGCGTTCTTATCGGCCTGCACGCCTACCATGAACCACACCTTGTCCCGCAGGAGCGGATCGTTCTGCACCAGGTCAGCCGTATAGCGGCGGCTGTCGTGCCGCACGAGCACGACCTGGCGCACCCCCGGCGCGAAGGGTGGGCGGTTGGCGAGGCGCCCCTCGACGTAGCCGTGCACCTGCACCGCGCGCAGCGCGGTTGCGAATATCAGGCTGAGTGCAGCGAGCGCTGCGACATAGCGTTCGAGCGCCTCGCAGCCCAGGCCGCGCGCACGCACCAGGGCGAGCGCGCCCAGCACCGGTAGTGCGCCCCAGGCGGAATGCACGTAGCGGGCGCCCCAGCCATGGCCCTGCGTGAACCCGACCATGAAATAGCCGGCCACCGTGCAGGCGAACGACAAGCCGAGCAACAGGACACGCTGGTCGCGCCGCCCGAGCCACCAGCCTGCGCCCGCCAGCACCAATAGTCCCGGCACCGCCCAGTTCCACAGCCGGACCAGTTCCGCGACGCGCATGCCGAGCACGCCGGTGTCGGAGTCGGCGAGCACGGTGCGCATCTTGATGTGCCAGATCCAGAGGAAGTTGAGCGCGCGGTGCAGCGGATTCGCGTCCGGCGGGAAAAGGCCGTGCAGCGCCTCGCCCTGCAGCCCGCTTAGTACGTACGCCCAGCCGAAGCCGATGAGAAGCGCCACCGGGGCATAGCCGGCGGCCAGGATCGCGAGCCTGCGCCACGGCGCTGGCTGGCGCGCGAGCCAGACGATCCACGGCAGGGCGAACAGGGCATGCGGCAGCGGGTTGTGCAACACGAGCGCGAAGGAGCCGACCACGCCCGCGAGAAACACGCGCCGGTCGCCGGCCTGCAGCAGCAGCGACGCGAACACCAGGTTTGCTACCAGGTGCGCCGTCATCGAGTAGTAGGTGATCGCGCTAGCCGTGAACTGCGGCGACGCCAGGGCCAGGAGCAGCGCCCATCCGGCGGCGCGCACGTCGCCGCTCAGTCGCACTGCGAGATCCGCCATCAGCACCAGCGCGAGCGCGGCGAGCATCGCGTTGCACGCCCAGGGAATGCCGAGAAAGGCGAATGGCGTGAGCAGCAGGGCGAAGCCGGGCCAGTAGGCTGAGGCAACGGCGCCGGTTTCTCCCGATGCATACAGGAAATGGTTGCGGTACTCCTGCGGAATCAGGCGCGGGATCAGCTCGGGGGGGAAGCGGCCGGTGAGGTGGCCGGCGGCAAAGGCGCGGCTCTGGAACAGCGCTGCGTACTCGTCCTGGGCGACCGGATGGTTGAGCTCGACAGAGAGGGCGCCGAGGCACAGCAGGACAAATGCCGCCGCGGCGACCTGCCAGGGCCGGCGCCCGAGCGCCTCCACCAGCCGCGCGAGCGCTTCGCGAGCGGGAGCGAGCCAAGCGGCGAGTACGAGCAGCATCAGAAGAGCCGCGGCCGGAATGTCCTGCGTGCGCAGGTGTAGCTGGAAGATCCAGTAGCCCGACGTGGGATACGGGTAGCCGGTGTAGTCGAGGATCAGGATGACCGAGAGCACGCCCGCGAGCAGGCACACGGCGATGAAGCCACGCGTGCAGCGGTCGCCGGGCAGCGGGGCGCTCACGGCGTGGCGCTCAGCGTGATCGCCGTCAGGCCGAGCACGGGCGGACGCTGGTCGTTGCTCCAGCCGGGCTCGCCCGGCGAGCCGGTGTCCCGCAGGTGCAGGTGGACCAGCACCCGGCCACCGTGGCGCGCGAGGAGCGCGCGCGGAATGGTCACGCGTTTTTGCGGCTGTGGCTCGGGAAACGCGTACGCGAGCCTTTGGACCTCGGCGCCATTCACCCGCACCTGGACCTCCTGGCGGCGCCGGCCCTCCGAGAGAAACGCGCGCCCTTCGAGCGTGAGCAGGAGCTCGCCGGCGGGCGCCTCCGCGAGGTTGAAGGCGAGCCAGGCGTCGCTGGGCTGGGACCAGCGGCCCCACTCCGTCGTGAGTGACCAGCCGCCGGGGCCGGAGCTCGCCGCGGCGTCCCTGCCGAGCCGAATGCGCCGACCGAGCTCGTACACGTCGAGCCTTTCGCGCCACATGTCGCGCAGGCCGCGCAGGTCGCAAGCGGCGCATTGCTTGAGGCGCGGCGCGATGATGCGCACGCCGTCGAGCAGCCCGACGACGTCGTCGGGCTGCTCCTGCGCGGCGGCGATGCGCCACAGCGCGCGGCTCTCGAACACGTACAGGCTGTCCGGGTCGAGGCGATAGCCGAGCAGCGCCCCGACGAGCTCGTCGCGCGCCGCAGCGAGTCGCGTGCTGTCGACGCGGGCGAAATACCCGAAATTCACCGCCATGCCGTGGCTCGCCGCCAACGCCACCCACGGCCCGAAGCTGTCGGCGGCATTGCGCGGCAGGACGTACACCAGCCGCCGGTAGCGCTTGCCAAGCTCGGCCCACATGGGCGCACGCAGCGGTGAAGAGGCGAGGGTGCCGAACTGGCCGCGGAACGATGCCAGGCCCGCCGCGGAGTCGAACACCTGCGCGGCGAGCAGTGCGACGCACAGCACGAGCGCGGCGCGCAGCGCGAAAAGCCGGAACACGAGGACGAGGATGCCCAGATAGAGCAGGTAGTACACCGGCCAGAACAGGCGCCCGGAGCTGCGCATCAGGTCGGTGAGCGGCCTGACGCTCGCCGGAACCTCATAGGCCAGCACTTCGCGCGTGCCGAGCGCGACGACATTCGACAGCGCGAGCACGGTGAGCGCCACACACAGGCTGACGAGCGGCACAAGCGCTCGCCGGTCCGTCGCGAGCGGCTGCCGGCGCGCGAGGTAGCGCGCGGCGACGAGCACCGCGAGGCCGAGCATGCCGATGCCGAGGTAGTTGAAGCCCTCGAATTCGCCCGCCGAGCCGGGCACATCGGGAATCAGCCGCGACCAGGCGTCGTTCGGATCGACCAGCGCGAGCAGATTCATGCGGTAGTGGCCGAAGCCGCGGTTGGCGAGCGCCGCGTCGACCATGAAATACCCCGCGAGCCACATCGCGGCGAGCGTCGCGCCGGCGGCGGCGAGCAAGGCCGCCGCGGCGCGCGGCCACGTCGCCTCGCGCCGCCAGAGCCGCTGCCACAGGTCGGCCGCCCAGAAACCGCCGACCATGACCAGCAGGTAGAAGTGCACAAGCACCGCCGTGACGAGCAGCGCGGTCCAGCGCCCGGAGGCGAAGCGCGGCGCGAAGTAAAGGCACAGCGCCGCGAGCAGCATCCATTGCCCGCAGAGCGCGAAGTGGCCGAGCATGCGATAGAGCAAGACCGGCGCCAGCGCGAAGAAGGCGCTGCCCGCCAGAGCGAGCCACGCATTCGGCGAGAAGCGCCGCAGCAGCTTGTAGGAGAACAGCGCCTGCAGCGCGAAGCAGGCGGCAAGCCACAGGCCGAAGTACTGGAAGCGCGCGGGCAGCAGGCCGGCGAACGGCTTGAACAGAAAGGCGAGCAGCGGGATCGAGTCGCTGAACACCACCGAGCTCGCCATGGCGCCGCCGTATTCCGGGTTGGCGCCGAAGGGTAGCTGTGCAAGTGGTGCGCGGCGGAAATATTCCCAGCCGAGATAGCCGGTCGCGCTGTCGGTATGCAGCAGCAGCCAGCCGGTGTTGCGCGGGTCGAGCACCGCGCCGCGCGTCACGGCCAGGAACAGGGCCGCGCCGAGGAGCACCGCCAGCCATTGCACGCGATCGCGCATCCGGGCTATGCGGCGCGAAGGACGGCGAGCAGCGACACGCCGAAGGGCAGCGGTACCCGCCCGACGAGCACGCGCTCGACGCCGAAGATCGCGTGCAGCAGCGCGTTCAGAGGCGGCGGCGGCAGCGCACTGCCCGCGGGCTTGCCCGGCCCGAGCATCCGCACGCCGGCCGCCAGCGGGAAGAGCAGGGTGTTGAAGTAGGTAACGAGCAGGGCGCGCAGCCCGGCCGCGACGGCCTTCGCCCGCAGCTCGCGCCGGGTGTAGCGGCGCTTGTGGTGCAGGAATTCGTCGTGCGCGCTCCACAGCCAGCGATAGGCGGGCACGGTGATCAGCACCCGGCCGCCGCCGGCGAGCAGTCCCGGCAGCGCGGCGAGCGCGGTCGCGTCATCCTCAAGGTGCTCGAGCACGTCCAGCAGGCACACCAGGTCGAAGCGCTCACCGGCGAACGCCGCTTCCTCCGGCCAGCGGCCGGCGCCGATCGAAATGCGCCCGCCGCTCTTGCGCAGCGCCGCGGCGCGCGCAGTGTCGTCGCTCTCCACCGCGGCGACGCGCCCGAAGCGGCTCAGCATCGCGAGGTTGCCGCCGCTGCCGCAGCCGATCTCGAGGATGCGGGCGCGCGGCGGCAGCGCCAGTCGCGCGAGGAGGGCGCTCAGCACCTCGCGCCGCGCGCTGAACCACCAATGGCGGTCCTCGGTCGCGGCCATCTCGGCATAGGCGTCAGGGTGCATCGCCGCGGCCGAATTCCCGACGCACGACGTAGATCGGCCGCTGCTTGCTCTCGAGGTAGACGCGCCCGATGTACTCGCCCAGCAGGCCGACGCTCAGCAGCTGCAGGCTGCCCAGGAACAGCACCGCCACCAGCAGCGAGGCGTAGCCGGGCACGTCGATGCCGAGAACCAGCGTGCGCAGGATGATGAACAGCGCGTAGAGGAAGGTGAGCAGCGCGCCGAGGCCGCCGATGTAGGTCCAGGCGCGCAGCGGCACGGTGCTGAAGCTGGTGAAGCCCTCGAGGGCGAAGTTCCACAGCGTCCACCCCGAGAAGCGGCTCGCGCCGCCGACGCGCGCGGCGCGCGCGTAGTCCACCGTCGCGGTGCGGAAGCCGATCCAGGCGAACAGGCCCTTCATGAAACGCTGGCGCTCGGGCAACGCCTTGAGCGCGTCGACCGCCGCGCGGTCGAGCAGGCGGAAGTCGCCGACGTTCTCGGGAATCTGGACGCTGGAAAGCCGGTTGTGCACGCGATAGAACATCTCGGCGGTCTTGCGCTTGACGAACGAGTCGGCGCTGCGGTCGGTGCGGTGCGCGAGCACCACGTCCGCGCCGCACTGCCACTGCTCGATCAGGCGAGCGATCAGCGCCGGCGGATCCTGCAGGTCGCCGTCCATCGGGATCACCGCCGCGCCGCGCGCGGCGTCGATGCCGGCGGTGAGCGCCGCCTCCTTGCCGAAGTTGCGCGAGAGCTCCAGCACGCGCAGGCGCGCGTCGCGCCCGGCGAGCGCGACCAGTCGCTCAAGCGTCGCATCGCGGCTGCCGTCGTCGACCAGGATCACCTCGAAGCGGTGCGCCGGCAGCGCGTCGAGCGCGGCCGACAGCTCGCGATGGAAGACCTCGACGGTCGCGGCCTCGTCGTGCAGTGGCACGACGATCGAAACGAGCGCGCTTCTGCGAGCGCTATCCTGGCCGGGTCCCATCCCCTCGGTCATTGTACGCGGCGCGGCGCAGCAGCTCCTCGTAGCGCGCGGCGCATCGCTCCCACGACCAGCTCGCCGCGGCGAACTGCGCCACGCCGGCGCGCAGCGCCGCGAGGCCGCCGTCGGCGGCGATGAGCGCGCGGATGCGCCGCTCCCAGCGCGCGGCCGCGTCCACGCCGCCCGTATCCTCGGCCAGGAGCCACGCGCGCGCCTCCGGCAAACCCGCGGCGGTATCGGCACCGAGGAGCGCCGGGGTCCCGCAGGCCATGGCCTCCTGCGCCACCAGCGGGAAGCCTTCGCCGACGCTCGGCAGGACGAGCAGGTCGGCGGCCCGGTACAGCGAGGCGAGGCTTGCGCCCGAGCGCCCGCGCAGTACCGTCACGTTGGGCAGCCGCCAGGCCTCGGGATCGTCGCGCCCCCAGCCGGCGAAGAGCCAGTGCGCCTCGCCGATGCGCGCCGCGAGCCGGCGCAGGAGCGGCAGTCCCTTCTTCTCGACGAAGCGTCCGGCGAACAAGAGCAGCGGCGTGCCGGGGGCAACGCCCAGCCCGGCGCGCAGCCGCGCGCGCTCCTCGTCTGCTGCGGGGTGGAATACCTCGGGGTCGACGCCATTGGGAACAACCAGCGGCGGCAGCGTGAAGCGCACGAAGCCGGCGAAATAGCGCCGGACGGTCTCGCTTACGAACACGATCTGGGCCGCGCTGCCCAGCACCCAGCGCGCGACGCTGTGGTGCGCCGACCATTGCAGCGCGCGCAGCAGCGGGTTGCGA
>Ga0136846_1237829_pt1 | contig 12894 bp, 10 predicted proteins | sample HopSoiMetagenom2_FD_96841 | JGI IMG/M metagenome (GOLD analysis project Ga0136846, IMG submission 96841) | Grasslands soil microbial communities from Hopland, California, USA - 2 Assembly 2016 (version 4) | ecosystem: Environmental > Terrestrial > Soil > Grasslands | place: USA: Hopland...
AGCTGGAGCGGGAAGTCGGAGAAAAACGCGGGAGGAGCCGGACTGCGCCGGTCAGAGCCCGAGGGCTTTTTGGCGGTAGTGCTCGTCGGGGCGGCCGGCAATGCGGACGACCTGCGCGGGGGTGAGGAACCGGGGGGCGGTCCCGATCGAAGCCGCGCCGACAAAAATCTCGGCGGCTTTCACCGCCATGAGCGTCGCGGCGAGCACGGCCTCGGGCGTCGCGCCGAGAGCGATCAGACCATGATTCTCAAGCAGGATCACGCGGGGCGCGCGGGCGAGGCGCTTGATGTAAGCCTCGACGGCTTTTTTGATGGCTTGCGAGAGCTTCAGGCCCGGATCCGTGTAGGGAACGAACACGCTCTCAACGCCGCAGCACACGATCTCGTCGGGGAAGAGGCGGCGCTTCGCAAACGTGCGCGCATGTTTCGAGCACAGGAGGGCGTTGACCGCGATGGGATGGGTGTGCCCCACGAAATTCACCCCCGGCAACGTGAGCAGGTAGGCGTGAAAGATCGCTTCGACGGAGGGCTTGCGGGCCTCGCCGCTGACGCGGGAAGCGAAAAGTTTTTCGTCGATGACGGCGTCGCTCATCGCCTTCGCCTTGAGCAGCGGAAGGAGCCCGTCGAAACGGCACTCGGTCACGCCGGCGGCACTGAGCGTGGCCAGATTGGAACCGGACGCCTTTACCAAAAACGTGGTTTCGGACAGGCGGGTGGACGTGTTGCCTTCGCCAAGGATGGCGAGTTTGCGCTCTTCGCGGCCCAGTTGGTGCGAGAGCTCGAATAAGCGGGTTTTCAGATCAGCGGGGGTGGAGGCGGCGTTGGACATGAGGGGAGAATTAAAAAATGGTAGAATTTGATAGATTTCCACCAAAATCTACCAAACCGGCCTTAACTTTCCAAAGATGCTAACAGGTGTCCGTCACCCATGCGTCACAAGAGACGCCTCGCAAATGAAAAGAGAGCAAGCGTAACTTGTTTTTCTAAAGCAGCTTGAATCTATCATGAATGATATTCAATAGTTAGGCGCCCGGGGCGTGCCGCGTGCCTCACAGGTTACTCACACCCCTGCTTCGGCTCATCGGCCGGCATCCGACCAAGCGGAACGTTACGTTTTACGAAGGGAGGAGTCGCGAGCGACTTTGTTCTTTTTGGGGTAATCGGCGATGGCGTGCAGACCCCGGCTTTCGTGACGCTGCAGGCCGCAATCGACGATCAAGGCGGCGACTTGGATCAGGTTGCGCAGTTCCAGCAGGCGCGAATCAACGGAGAAGTTCCAGTAGTACTCCTGGATTTCGCGTTCGAGGTTGGCGATGCGGGTGCGGGCGCGCTCCAGCCGCTTGGTCGTGCGCATGATGCTCACGTAATCCCACATGGTGCGGCGCAGTTCCTCCCAATTGTGCGTCACGACCACGCGTTCGTCGGTATCACCCCCGCCCAAATCAACCCACTCGGGAATGACGGCTTGGGGCAGCTTGCGAGCGGCGGAAAGATAACGGTCCACCGACTGGGCGCCGCGATGCGCCATGACGACGGCCTCGAGGAGCGAGTTGGACGCGAGGCGGTTGGCGCCATGCAAGCCGGTGCAGGCGACCTCGCCGCAGGCGTAGAGCCCGTCGAGCGAGGTTTCGGCCGAAAGCGTCGTGGCGACACCACCGCAAGTATAGTGGGCAGCGGGCACGACCGGAATCATGTCTTTGGCGATGTTGATCCCGAGCCCCTTGCAGGTCTGGTAAATCTGCGGAAAGCGCGTGCGCAGGAAAACTTCGTTGCGATGCCGGATATCGAGCCACACATGAGGCGCGCCGGACTTCTTCATCTCGGTGTCGATGGCACGGGCAACGATGTCGCGCGGAGCGAGGTCGGCCATCTTGTGATAGCCCTTCATGAAAGCCTCGCCCGCCAGGTTGCGCAGAACGGCGCCTTCGCCGCGAACGGCCTCGCTGATCAGAAAACGCGTGGCGGTCGTCGAATAAAGCGCGGTGGGGTGGAACTGGATGAACTCCATGTTCCGGATTTCGACGCCCGCGCGATAGGCCATGGCGATGCCGTCACCGGTGGCAATGTCGGGGTTGGTCGTATAAAGATAAGCCTGCCCCGCCCCGCCGGTGGACAGCATGACCACGGGCGCGCGAAACGTGAGCACCCGCCCGTCGCGAACGTCGAGCGCATGCACGCCGAGCACGCGGTCGGGACCGCGGAAACGCGCGCCCCCGAGTTTGCGGCGCGTGATCACGTCGATGGCGAACATGTGCTCGAACATCGCGATGCGCGGCTCGCGGGAAAGAGCCTTGATGAGCGCGGCCTCGATCGCCTTGCCCGTCATGTCCTTCACGTGCAGCACCCGCCGCTCGCTGTGGCCGCCTTCGCGACCGAGATCGTAACCACCCTCGGCATCGCGGGAAAATTTCAAGCCCAGCTCGATGAGCTCGCGCACGCGCTCGGGACCATCGCGGACGATTTCGCGCACGACCTTTTTGTCGCACAAGCCGTCGCCCGCCACGAGAGTGTCGCGGACGTGCTTGTCGAAATCGTCCGTCTGGCCGGTGACAACGGCGATCCCTCCCTGAGCCCAGTTGGTGTTGGAATCGGCCTTGTTCTTTTTGGTGAGAATCGCGACAGAATGCCCACGCTGGGCGACCTTGAGCGCGAAACTCAGGCCGGCGATCCCGCTGCCGATGACCAGGACATCGAAGGAATTGCTCACGACGCTCAAAGCACCTCGTTGTCGATCAGGCGAACCTCGTCGACCCACGCGGCAATGGTCATGGTCGCCTGACCCGGCGTGATCTCGCCCCTGACGGCCACCATCGTCGTCCGATCCACGATCGAAACATAAATGATGCGCACCCGGCGGTGCTGGCCGATGAGATGCGTGGCCTCGGCGATCAGCCGGTCCACGCGGAGCTCGCCGGCGGCGACCATTTCGGCGGCCTTGCGCAGCGCCCGGTGGATGACCAGCGCTTCGACGCGCTGCGTGGCGGTGAGGTAGCGGTTGCGCGAACTCATCGCGAGACCGTCCGGCTCGCGGAGGGTGGGCGCGACCACCACATCGACGGTAAAATTCAGGTCGATGACCATTTTCTTGATCACGGCCACCTGCTGGGCGTCCTTCTGGCCGAAAACGGCGAGGTCCGGACGCACGATATTGAACAGCTTCGCCACGATCGTCGTGACCCCGCGAAAGTGACTCGGCCGCGAAACGCCTTCGAGCGGCTTGGCGATGAACTCCTCCACGATATACGTGGAATACCCCTTCGGATAAATCTCCTCGGCGGCCGGCGCGAAAACGATGTCGGCTCCCGCCGCCTCGCACGCGGCCGCGTCGGCCTCGAGGGTGCGCGGGTACTTCGAAAAATCCTCGCTGGGGCCGAATTGCGCCGGGTTGACGAAAATGGAAACCACCACGGTGTCGGCTTGCTCGGCGGCGAGCTTGATCAGGCTCACATGGCCCTCGTGCAGCGCCCCCATGGTCGGCACCAGCCCGATGATCTGGCCTTTGGACCGGAGATCCTCGGCCAGCGTCTGCATTTCTAAAACCGACGTGATTGTTTGCATGAAGCGAAGGGCGTGGGGGGAAACGCGAGGCTTGAACTAAGCCCCACCCAGCCGCTTATTCAAGTTTTTCGCCCGCCAAATCCCACTCTTACTTTTCTTTCACCCGTCCAATCATGATCCGCATCAACGAAAACTACCTCAAGCTGAAGGCCTCCTACCTGTTTTCCGACATCGCCAAGCGCGTGACGGCCTTCACCACGGCCAACCCGGATAAGCCGGTCATCCGCCTCGGCATCGGCGACGTCACCGAGCCCCTGCCGCAGGTTTGCATCGATGCACTCAAGAGCGGCGCCGAAGAACTGGCGAATCGCGCCACCTTCAAGGGCTACGGTCCCGAGCAGGGCTACGCCTTTCTCCGCGATCTCATCGCCCAACACGACTACAAGGCCCGCGGCGCCGCCATCGAGGCCGACGAGATTTTCGTCTCCGACGGCTCCAAGTGCGACTGCGGCAACATCCAGGAAATCTTCGCCACCGAGGGCCTGAAACTCGCCATCCCGGATCCTGTGTATCCGGTCTACGTCGACACCAATGTCATGGCCGGCCGCACCGGCGCCAACCTCGACGGCCGTTACGCCGGGATCACCTATCTCGAAAGCACGCCCGCCAACGGCTACGTTCCCGCCATTCCCCCGGTCGCCACGGACCTCATCTACCTCTGCTTCCCCAATAATCCCACCGGCGCCGTCGCCACCCGCGAACAGCTCACGGCCTGGGTCGCCTACGCCAAGGCCAACCGCGCCATCATCCTCTTCGACAGCGCCTACGAGGCGTACATCCGCGACCCGAAGATCCCCCACTCCATCTACGAGATCGAAGGGGCGCGCGACGTCGCCATCGAGTTCCGCAGCTTTTCTAAGACCGCCGGTTTCACCGGCACGCGCTGCGCCTACACCGTCGTCCCGAAGTCGCTCGTCGCCTATGACCAGGCGGGCAATGCCCACCCCGTCCACGCCCTCTGGAACCGCCGCCACACGACCAAGTTCAACGGCGTCTCCTACCCCGTGCAGAAGGCCGCCGCCGCGATCTACAGCGACGCCGGCAAGGCCCAGGTGAAGGCCATGACCGACTTCTATCTGGCCAACGCCGCGCTCATCCGCGAAGCGGTCAAGAAACTCGGCTTCAGCTGCATCGGCGGCGACAATGCCCCCTACATCTGGGTCAACACCGGCACCGATTCGTGGGCCTTCTTCGACAAACTGCTCAACGAGGCCCAAGTCGTGTGCACTCCGGGCGCCGGCTTCGGCAAATGTGGCGAGGGCCACGTGCGCATCAGCGCCTTCAACTCGCGCGAAAACGTCGAGAAAGCCCTCACCCGCATCGCGGCGGCACTCAAGTAACGTTACCATCCCTGTCGTCCGGCCCATGCAGGCATAGGACGCTTTCGAAAAAGCCGGACCGATGCGTCCGGCCTTTTTTTGTCCGTCAACCGACGTCGCGCCGGTTAACCACCGGCCCGATCAAGCCGCAAAAAAGCCGCCGCAGGGCAAAGCCCGCGGCGGCTGAAGAGGATGAGCGGTGCAGCCCCCTTTATGGAGCGGCGAACTCAACCTTTCCTGAAACCGTTTTCCCGGTCGAGACGGTTGGCGGGAGCAGGAAGAAACCCTGGCCGAACTTAACCCCCGACGACAGCGCGGCATTGCCAATCGCCCCCGGCAACTGCTGGAGGACACCCTCCACCGGCACCGTGCGCGTGACCACCTTGCCCGACACCGTGTCCGTCAGCCTGAAACTACCGGTAAACAGACCGGTGGAGCGGTTGATTTTGACGGTCCACAGATTGGGATTCAGGGCTTCATTCACCGACGCAGTTGTGGAATCGTCCGTCACGGACACCGTGGACGTGGCACTCAAGAGCAGCGTCGTGGGCAAGATTCGTGTGTTCGGCGAAGCATTGGAAACTCCGGCGGTCGAATGGGCGAGCGCCAGATTAAATCCGCCGATGTTGCTGGTATTATAGAGTCCCAGCGGCCCGATCAGCCAGGCGTCCGGCTGCACAATCCATGGCTCCATCGACACATCCAGCCCCACCATACCAAAACCAAGCGGATAGCTCGTGTCCGCGGAGTCGGCCGGCTTGGACCAGTAAAAGTCGGTGCCTGCAACTGTAGCCAGGTGATAATTGCCGTCGGTGCGCGTGCTCAGAGGCATAAAGCCCGCGAGATAGCCCAGCCCGTTTTTGTAGATCGGGAGGAAAAAGCGGTAACTGGCGCTGGAGTCGGATGCCGCCGAAGCGGTCAGAACGGTGCCATCAGCCGTCTTGCCCGTGAGCTTCATAAGACCGGCGCTGTTGATCGTCACAAGGCCGTAGCCCGCCCCTTCCGGAGCAGTCTGCCCGCCCGACAGGGCAATTCCGGTCGGAGTGCCGAAGACCAGCGTGTAGGTCTTGGCCCAGGCGACTGACGTCAGGGTGGGTATGGTCGTTCCATCGACCAACGTATAGGTGGTTGAGCCGTTGGTCAGCGAAGCCGTGAGTGCCGAGGTCGCAATGTTGATGGAGAAGGTCAGGCTCACCGTGTTCAAAGCGACACGGACCACCGGGAGATTGTCGACTCCGCCTTTGGTGGTGACACTCAGGTCCGTACCGGTGGAAACAGGGGTGAGATTAAGGATGCCCTTCAAGGCGCTAAACCGCCCTTGGTAAGTCATGGTTCCCGAGTAGGCCCCGGTCGACGACACCAGCAGTTGAAGCTTGCCCACGAAAGCTCCCGTCCCATCGACAAAGAGTCCTTCAAAGCTGCCCTGCAGGCCGGACGGAAGGGCGGTTACCGTGATGATCATGGTCCTCTTGACCGTGGGAGCCGACTGTCTCCAATACGTCACCGTATAACTGCCAGGCTTGGCCGTGATCGTACCCGTGACCAGCCCTGTGGTCGCATCTAGGGTCAGGCCGGCTGGCAGACCGCTGGCAAAGTATTTTCCGGTGCCGCCGGGAGAGAGCGCCATGGAAGCCGCCCCGGCCACATAATATTGATAGGATATCACCGAAAGAGTGGCCGTTTGACTCGTGACTTGGCCGGCGGGGTTGGTGATCACGCAGCGGAATTGATCTCCTGTCATGCCCGAATTGAGGTTGGAGATCGTCAGCGTCGAAGTGGCGGACAAACCGGAAACAACGGTGGCCGCGATCCCGTAATCGCCCGCCGAGGTCACAGTAGACCACGTAGACGTGCCAGCGGGTTTCCGCTGCCATACATAAATAGGCGGCGTCACCGAAGGCGTCTGCCCGGTGTTGGTCACAGAGAAAGTCGCGGTCTGTCCGGCATACCCGCTAGCGTTGACCAGATCGGTCGTGATGACGGGAGCGCTGGCCGTAAAGGCGAGGTTCAGCTTGATATCGCCCGTCGTGCCCGGAACCGCGGAATCGACGGCTATATAATAGGGAGTCCCGGCCGTCACTGCAAAGGTAGCCGTGTCAGTCGAGCCGATGGTATTGTTGCTTCCGCCGGTCAAAGGAGCCGCGGTCAAATTACTCACTGTCGTGCCGGTATAAATGCCTATCATCGTATCCAGCGTGGTGGTGGAATTGGAGACGGTACTTCCAGTGGTATTGACCGTCACTACGCCAGATTTGGGAGCAACCCAAACCCACCAAAGAGAAGCGTTGGCAGTGAGCGGCGACAACTCGTTGGTTTCCGACGTGGCCTTGTCGTTGTTTGCAGCGGCGGCCGCAGACGATCCGGTCAACAATGCGGCTTTCGCAAATCGATCATTCGCAGGGGCTCCAGTACTCTTATCCAAGCTAATGCGGAGTTTGACGGCGGCTCCGGAGTCCGCGGGATAATCAGAGATACGCAGTTGCAAAGTTTCTCCGGCGACAACCGCCTTCTGCACAGTGACTGTAGCCGTTCCGGATGTTGAATAAGCAAAATTCGAGATGTCTAAGAGTGTCACCGGATCAACTGCGGGTGTCAGCGTATCAAGTGTATCCCCTTCATAAACATCAATTATGGTGTAGTAATACAGCCAGAAAAAATGGTCATGAGTGGTCTCCGTGGTTGCAATAGACACCGTCCCGGAAGTGGGGGCCGTCCACGTGTACCAGATGGAATTGAGCGTACCATAAATCACACTCCCATACCCCCCCAAAGCGGTTTCGCCCGTTTCAATCGTCGCTAGGTAAGAATCGCCCGTCGCCAGCAGATAATCGCCGGCCAAAGACGCCCGATCGACAAAATCATCGTTAGCGGTAAACGACTTTTGCAGGTTAATCCGGGTATCGGGCCCCAAATTAACGTTAAGAACGATGGAACCCGTCACCGTTGAATAGCCGTCGACCGCTATGCGATATATCTGGTTTTTTATAACACTGAAGGAAACCTTGCTCGTGACAAGGGTCGCTGAAGCGTCGTCATCGTAGGCTTTGACGACCAGCGTATCGACCGAAAGGCCGGTGTACACCGCAAGTGTGGTATCCAAGGGGAGCGTTGTGCCCGCAATCGTGCTGCCCGCCGTATCAATCGTGACTACGCCATTGTCCGGTGCCACCCAAGTCCACCAAACCGAGTGGCCGCCGGCGAAGCCCGCATGATCAGGCTCACCCGCTTCCTTCGTAGCACCCACATTGCTACCGGTAACGGTGGCACGGCTCGGGCCGACGACACCGAGGGAATCAAAGGGGGAGGAGGAGAGCCGGATCGCCGTCGCATTGGCAAACTTATCATTAAGTGGGGCGGCCGTAAGCACAGGCACGCTGAAAGTAGCCGCAAGGAGGACGGCCAAGAGGTATTTCATAATATGCGGGGGTAAGAAAACTGAACTTTGCGGCTGGGGCTGAAAAAGCAACAACGCAAACTCCCGGCACCGTAATTTTACATATTCACAGCATGCATACGAGCCGAAGCAGGGCTCGCACAGGGCGGCGAAGCAAGATCCTGGCTTCCCTTATCTTAGATCGCGAGCGGGCAGCGCGGAAATCACGTCGGCAATCAACGCATCCAGCGCGCCGCTCAACTGCCGGGCGAGTGCGGAAAAATCCTGACCATTCCATGGGGTTTCCGGCGCGGAGAAAACCTTACGCAACACCACCGAACCGCCCGGCTTGGCTTGGGTCACTTCGACCATGCAGGCGAAACTCGCCACTGTCGTGCCATCGGCCTTCCGCGCTCCTTCGCAGCGGAGAACTTCGATGCGCACGTCATAATCGCGCTCCACATCGAACGGAAACGGTTGCGGGTAAACCCGTTTTATCTTTTCCGAGGCTGCCAAGCGTTCCGCCACCAACCGGCCCACGCCAACATCGAGGGGCTCGGCCCAACGAGCGAAGTCTTGGTAGGCGATTTCGTTGGGCGCGTTGCGCACGATCATCGCCTTGCCGTTGAGATAGGACGCGACCTGAACGCTCTTGAGTCCAAGGACGAGGGCTCCTTGGCCGGGATGCGCCGGCTCGGAGGCAACCGGCCCGGTCAACACATAGTAGCGCGTCGGATCGGCCTTGGGCTCGGGGAGGAGCGAACAGCCCGTCTGGAACAGACAGGCGAGGAAAAGCAGGAGGCCAAGGCGGAGGCGGCCAGTCTGACGCGAAGCGGTGGTGTTCATCGGGCGGCGGGGCTTTGGAAAGTCCGTCGGTTCAGGGGGCCTTGCGGCCGGTGAGCAGGGCGTTGGGATTGCGCTCCAGGTAATCGGCGAGCTGCTGCACGGCGGACGAGGCCTCGCCGAGCTTCACGAACGCCTTGGAGGCATCGTCGCCCAAGTTCTGCTGGGCGTTGATGAAGCGCTGCATCGTCGTGACGGTGGCCGTGAAGGAGCCGATGGCTTTTTTTGCGTCCTCCAGGGTGCCGGCCAGTTGTTCGGGCGACGGGCCGCCCTGCTCGAACTTGGCGAGGATGGTGTTCAATTTGGCCGAGGCCTCGCTCATGTTGACGAGAGCCTGCCTGAGTTCGGGCGAGCCGGCCAGCTGCTCAACCGCGAGACCCGCCCGCGTCCATTGCACGACCAGGCCGGCGGTATCCATCGCGTTCACCTTCTTGCGGGCATCGGTCAGCAAGCCCTGCATCTCCCGGGAGAGGCCGGCAAAGTCGACTCGTTTCACATCATTGAGGATCTCGGTGAGATTGGCCTGGAATTCGGAAATGGCCGAGGGCACGGCGGGCATCTCCGCGTACTTGGTGCTCAGCCCCGGGCGCAATTTCGCGGGGTAAAGCTGCGGGTCGAAGAAATCGAGTTCCACGTAAAGCAGGCCGGTGGCCAACCCGATCACGCCCAGTTGGGCTCGCATGCCCCGGTCGATGAGGCCTTGCAGCTGACGGCGGTCGGAAACGTCGATGAGCACGCCGTTCTCGTCGGCGATCATGTTGCGGTTCAATTCGCACACGACGGCGACCACCGATTTGTTGCGCGCGGGCACGTAGCGGAGGTTGAGATCGACTACCCGCCCCACACGGACGCCGCGCAGCTTCACCGGCGAACCGAGGTCGAGGCCGTGGCTGGATTCGTCGAAATAGACGATGAAGCGCTCCGGCTTGGAAAAAAAGTTCACGCCGCCGAACGCAAACAGCGCGCCCAGACCGAGCACGAAAGCGCCCAGGACAAAGAGACCGACGACGGCAGGACTGACCTTGGTCTTCACGAGATTTGGGTTTTGAGGAAGATTAGCGGGATTGGACAGGCTTAATATGAAAACGGCTCAGGCAATCTCGCCACGATTGAGAAACGACCGCACCCGCGGGTCTGCGCTCTCCCGGGCCAGGACGCGCGGATCGCCATCGGCAATGATGCCCCGGGCCTCGCGGTCCAACATGATGACGCGGTTCGCGATAGCGAAAATCGACGCGAGCTCGTGCGATACGACCACGCAGGTGGTGCCGAGCATGTCGCGAATATTGACGATGAGTTCGTCGAGATTGCGCGAGGTGAGCGGGTCGAGGCCGGCCGAGGGCTCGTCGAAAAAAACGATGGCCGGATCGAGAGCCAGCGCGCGGGCGAGCGCCGCCCGCTTCCGCATGCCGCCGCTGATCTCGGACGGATAATAGTTTTCGTAGCCGGTGAGTCCCACCTGCGCGAGTTTCATGGCGATGATGTCCTCGCGTTCGTCCGCCTTGAGCGCGGTGTATTCCTCCAACGGCAGGGAAATGTTCTGCCGCAAGGTCAGCGAGCTCCACAGCGCCCCGCCCTGATAGAGGACGCCAAAAGTCTTGAGCAGCGCGCGTTGCCGGGAGGCGTCGGCCTCGCCGAAGGATTCGCCGAAAAATTTAACGGTCCCCGCCGTGGGCTTTCGCAGGCCGACCAGGTGGCGCAAGAGCGTGCTTTTGCCGCAACCGGAGCCACCGATGACGAAGAAGATCTCCGCGCGCCCGACCTGGAAGTTCAGGTTTTCCAGCAGGATGTTGTCGTCATAGCCGCACTCCAGTCCGGCGACGTCGATGGCGGGGGTGGCGGGAGCGTTCATGCGGTCAGAGTCCGAGGACGTTGAAAGCCACCGCGAAGATGGCGTCGAAGAGAATGATGAGCAGCAGCCCGGTCACCACGGCGGAAGTCGCCGCGCGGCCCACGCCCGCCGCGCTCCGGTCGGCCTGCAACCCGCAATGGCAGCCCGCCAGCCCCACCAGCAGACCGAAAACCGAGGCCTTGATCAGGCCGGTGGTGACATCGGAAAGCGAGATGGCCGATTGCGTTTCCACCCAATAAGCCGCCGGCGGAACATCGAGAATGCCCAGGGAAACCACCATGCCGCCGACGATGCCGAGCGCGTTGGCGTAAAGCGCCAGCAGGGGCATCATGAACGCGAGCGCCACGAGCCGCGGCATCACCAGGAAATCCACCGGGCGGATACCCAGTGTTTTCAAGGCGTCGATCTCCTCGTTCGCCTTCATGTTTCCCAGAGTGGCGGCGAAGGCTGCGCCGGTGCGCCCGGCCAGAATCATGGCGGTCATCATCGCGCCCATCTCGCGCACCATCACCAGCCCCACCGCGTCGGCCACATAGATGTCGGCACCGAACTGGCGCATCAACACAGCCGATTGATACGCCATGATGAGGCCCACCAGCAGGCTGATGAGGCTGACGATCGGCAGCGCCATCGCCCCGCATTGCTGCATTTCCTCCAAGCAGTCGCGCCAGCGGAACTTGTTCAAATGCCGGACCAGGCCGGCCGCGCCGAGCACGCATTCACCGACAAAAGTCGTGATATCGCAGGTCTTTCTCCACACATCCTGCGCAGCGAGGCCCACCATCGAAAGAAAATCCCGGGAGCGGTCCGCCGGCTTGAGCGCCTCGTTTGCCACCGCCAGCTGCCTGAGCAATTGCTGCACCGGGCCGGGCAGACGCGAAAGGTCGCATGGCGTGGAGGTTTCCCGGCACCACTGCCGGCCCTCGTGGACGAATAACAACAAGGCACTGTCCCACGGCCCGATATCGGCCGCGAACGCCAGACGCACCCGCGCGGGCGTCTGCCCGGCGACCGCCTCGATCCACGACGGACGGCGCTCAGTGATCCGCCAGCAACCGCCGAGTTCCACCAGCAGGCAATCGTCTTCGACGCGTGTTTCCACACGGGCGGCACAGGGAATTTCGGGCGGGACGGACATCGCGGGCAATGGCTGAGGTGTAACGGGCGCAGGGCGGGAAGGAATGCAAATTTTGTGTCGTTTGCGAGACGCCCGACCGCCTAGGCTGGTTCCATGCGCTTTCGCACCGTCCTCTTCGATCTCGACGGCACCTTGATCGACCATCTGCCGGCCATCCACCGCAGCTACAGCCACACCCTGCCGCAGCTCGGTCTCCCCGCCCCCACCTACCAACAGGTGAAAAACGCGATCGGCGGCGGGTTGGAAAACGCCATGCTTAAGTTCGTCCCTCCGGAAAAATTGGCCGAGGGCCTGCGCATTTACCGGACGTTTTGGGACATCACCATGCTCGAAGGCGCGGAGCCGATGCCCGGCGCCCGCGAGCTGCTGGAGCAACTCCACCGCCGCGGCGTGGCCTGCGCGGTCTTTACCAACAAACACGGCCCCTCCGCGCGCTCAGTCTGCGCCCACCTGGGCCTCGCGCCGTTTCTCGACCTGATCCTCGGCGCCAAGGACACCGACTGGCTCAAGCCCCAGCCCGAGTTCGCCGCCCACGCCCTCGCCGAGCTCAAGGCCAATCCCGCCACGACCTGTCTCGTAGGCGATTCGCCGTGGGACGTGGAAGCCGCCCACGCCGCCGGGTTCCCCTGCTTCGCCGTCACCACGGGAACCCATTCCGCCGAAGAACTCCGCGCCGCCGGGGCGGATGCGATCTACGACAACCTTCTCGCCGTCGCCGCAGGCGAATTCGCGCCGGCCGCGGCCCGCGTTTGATTTTTCCGCCCAAGCGGTGTTGATCCTGCGCGACCCGTGGCCGCCTCCTCCGCCAATTC
>Ga0136846_1225912_pt1 | contig 12893 bp, 9 predicted proteins | sample HopSoiMetagenom2_FD_96841 | JGI IMG/M metagenome (GOLD analysis project Ga0136846, IMG submission 96841) | Grasslands soil microbial communities from Hopland, California, USA - 2 Assembly 2016 (version 4) | ecosystem: Environmental > Terrestrial > Soil > Grasslands | place: USA: Hopland...
CACAGGTAGACCCCCGGCGTGGTCGAGCCCGACGCGGAGACGATCTCGGGCTGGCCGTCCCCGTCGAGGTCGGCGATCGCAGGCGTGTGCAGCTCCTGGCCTCCGTCGCACATCTTCGGCCAGCCCCCGAGGATCGCTCCCGCTGCCGTGTAGGCGTGCAGCGACCAGTCCTGTTCCTCCGTGAAGATCTCGTCGAGACCGTCGTTGTTGACGTCCGCGAGCCCGGGTGGCGTGTCGACGTAGTTGGACTCCAGACGCGGCCAGCCGGGCAGGCTCGCCCCGGAGCCGTTGTAGGCGTTGAACTCTCCGCCCCAACTTGCGGAGAAGATCTCCAGGCCTGGATCGGAGGAGAGCTGCCCGAGCGCCGGATACTGAGCTCCGGGGAACCCCGAGTGCGGCCAGCCCGGCTCCGGAGAGCCGTCCGAGTTCCAGGCGTACAAGGGCCCGATCGCGTGCGCGCTCGCGAGGATCTCGAGGGTCGGGTCGGCGTCGACGTTCCCGACGAGCACGTGGTTCGCGGGGCCGCCGTGATACGAGCCCTCGTGCTCGAAGGTCTGCACGGGGAAGCCCGGCTCGAGATCGGGATCGGTGCTCGGGCGCGAGACCGGCGGAGACGGCGTGCCTACGGAGAGAGAGTGAACGACGACCGCGGAAGGCGGCGCAGCGCGCGCTGCGCCGGCGGCTATCGCAAGTACGACTGTGGCCGCTCCCACGAGCAGGCCGACCCACTCTCTCATCCCCAACCCCCTGTGGAGGCGTCGGATTCTAGCGCGCTGCTAGGCGACGGGGACCACGGGGTCGAGCGCCGCGTCACGCGCCACGAGCGCGGAGTAGCGCCCACCCGCCGCGAGCAGGTCTTCGTGCCTGCCCGACTCGACGACCCGGCCGTGGTCGAGCACGACGATCTGCTCCGCGTCGCGCACGGTCGAGAGCCGGTGCGCGATCGCGATCGTCGTGCGGCCTGCCGAGAGCCGGTCGAGCGCCTCCTGCACCAGCCTCTCCGTCTCGGTGTCGAGCGAGGAGGTCGCTTCGTCGAGGACGAGGATCGGCGGGTTGCGCAGGATCGTGCGCGCGATCGCGATCCGCTGCTTCTCGCCGCCCGAGAAGCGGTAGCCGCGCTCGCCGACGACCGTGTCGTACGCGTCCGGCAGCGCCGCGATCACGTGGTGGATGCGCGCCGCCTCGGCCGCCTGCTCGATCTCCTCGTCGGTGGCGTCGGGCTTCGCGAAGCGCAGGTTCTCGCGGATCGACTCGTGGAAGAGGTACGTCTCCTGCGAGACGACTCCGACGAGGTCCGAGAGCGCCTGGAAGGTCAGGTCGCGCACATCGACGCCGTCGATCGAGACGCTGCCGCGGCTGACGTCGTAGAGCCGAGCGACCAGGTAGCCGAGCGTCGTCTTGCCCGAGCCGGTCTCGCCGACGAGCGCGGTCGTCGAGCCCGCGGGAACCGTGAACGAGACGTCCTGCAACGTCCAGTCCTCGTCGTAGCGGAACCAGACCTCGTCGAAGACGACGTCTCCCGCCCGCCCGGCCGCGATCGCGTCCGCTTTCTCCTCGATGTCGACGGGCTGGTCGAGGTACTCGAAGATGCGGTCGAAGAGGGCGAGCGAGGTCTGCACGTCTAGGCCGACCCCGAGCAGCGAGCCGACCGGGAAGAAGAGCCGCGTCTGCAGGGTCGTGAACGCGACCAGCACCGGAATCGTGATCGCATTCGACCCGTTTGCCAGCAGGAGGCCGCCGACCCAGTAGACCGCGGCCGGCATGATCGCGAAGCTCGTCTGGATCGAGGCCATCACCCAGCGGCCCGTCATCCGCTGCCGAACCTCGAGGTCGGCCAGCCGCAGCGAGTCGCCCTCGAAGCGGTCGGCGAGCTCGTCGCCGCGGCCCATCGTCTTGCCGAGCAGGATCCCGGAGACGGACAGCGACTCCTGCACCTGGCTGGAGATATCGGCGAGCGTCTCCTGCGTCGTCTTCGCGATCCGGCGGCGCTCGTTGCCGACGCGGCGCGTGAGGACGGCGAAGAGCGGGATCAGCGCGAAGGCGAACAGCGCCAGCTCCCAACTCAGGAGCAGCATGCCGACCATCGTCGCCGCGACGGTCGTGACGTTCGAGGCGATCGAGGTGGCCGTGGTGGTGACGACGTTCTGAACGCCGCCGATGTCGTTCGAGATGCGCGACTGCACCTCGCCGGTGCGCGTGCGCGTGAAGAACGCGAGCGACAGCCGCTGCAGGTGCCGGAACACCGCAGCGCGCAGGTCGTGCATGACGCGCTGGCCGACCTGGTTCGAGAAGAGCGTCTGCACGACCCCGAGGGCGCCCGTCACGATCGCGATCGCGATCATCCCGCCGGCCGCGAACGAGAGCTCCCTCGTGTCGTTGCTGCCGATCGCCTCCAACACGCGCTTGAGCAGGAACGCCGGTACGACCCCGAGGCCTGCCGAGAGGACGATCAGACCGAGGACGCCGCCGAGCCTCAGCCGGTACGGCGTGAACAGGCCGCCGATCCGGCGCAGGTTGGCGCGGCGGACGGCCGGATCGGCGGGCCGCTCTGGCGGCGCCTCGGCCGAATGGAAGAACATGCCCATCCGGGTCAGGGTACGCCGTGGGCGGGGTGAGGCCCCAGAGCCGGCGACGGTTCACCGAGCGGGTGTCACCGCCGGCGCGTCAGCTAGCTCTCGAGCGGAGGAGCGGCGCCGTACTCCTCGTCCGTCACGTGCTCGCCCCAATCCGCCGGCTTGCCCTCGTCGTCGACCTCGACGATCGCGATGTGGGTCATGAACCGCGTCGGCGCCGCGCCGTGCCAGTGCTCCTCGCCCGGCTCGAAGAAGACGCGGTCGCCTGGACGGATCACCTCGACGGGGCCGCCGCGCCGCTGCGCTAGCCCGACCCCTTCGGTCACCCAGATCGTCTGCCCGTTCGGGTGCGTGTGCCAGGCCGTGCGGGCTCCCGGCGTGAAGTGGACGCTGCTGGCCTGCGCGCGCGATCCTGCCGAGGCCGCTGCTACCGAGTCGATGTAGACGTCTCCCGTGAACCACTCGCTTGGGCCGGGGACCGTCTCGACGGCGTTCCGCGTGATTTCCATGAGTAGAGGCTATGCCCGCCGCATCACTCGATGGTGACGAGCGTGCCGATGGGCGTGTACGGCCAGACCCTGGCGGCGGACGCGAGCGGGAGCTCCACGCAGCCGAGGCTCTGCGGCGTGCCGAACGACGCGCGGTTGAAGGCGTGGAGCGCCTCGCCGCCGTTGAAGTAGCTGATCCAGCGAATCCCAGGATCGTGGTAGTGCGAGCCGTCCGGGTTCGTGCCGCTCATCGTTCCCACGGGGATGTGCTCGAACACCGGGAAGGTGCCCAGCTTCGTGGGCGCGGCCGGCACGCCGGTGTTCCCGGGCGAGGTCAGGATCGTCCGCCCGTTGTGCCAGAGCGTCAGCGACTGGGGCACGCTGCTGTGGACGTAGACGTAGCTGTAACCGCCCCCGCGCCGCTTGCCGGCGATCGCGTCGGCGAGCAGCGCGCGCCAGACCCTCGCCCCGGGAATCGCGTCGACGGTCAGCCGGTGCCTGTCCTGGAACATCATCACCGCGCCGCGGGTGACCTGGTCGTAGTTGCCTTCGCGCCAGAGGCCGCGCAGCTCCGGCGGCGTGTTCGGGAAGCGCCACGCGAAGTGACCCCGCGGCGGGTCGACGGCGGCCTGCAGCTCGGCGCGCGGCGTGCGAGCCACCGCCTTGCCGGCGGGCGTCCAGCCGAGCGGCAGGTAGCCGGCCTGCGCGAGGAGCTGCTGGAGCCGCAGGACCGAGCCGGCCGGGACCGTCCACTTGATGCTGCGGACCGTCTGCAGTCCGCGGCCCGAGGCGGTGGCGACGGCAACGCGGCGCCCAAGGTCGAGCCGCAGCTGCGAGTCGAATCGCGCCCCGAAGCCCGCCGGCGTGAAGACGATGGTGTGGTCGTCGATCTCGCTCCAGCGGCCTCTCGTGCGCGGCGAGACGGCCGGGCGCGCCGACCCGAGGACGTCGCCGACCGGCTCCGAGAACGTGAGCCGGATGGGCGTCGCCGGGCCGAGCGGCGCGGACGGGCTCGGCTGGACGACGGCGACCGGGAGCTCAGAGGACGGGAACCAGCTGACCGGCACGGGCTCGCCGAGCCGTTCCCAGGCCCGTGCGGCCGCGGCAACCTCGACCGTGCCCGTCGCGGATCGGCGGGGGAACGCGACCCAGCTCTCGGCGCTGCCGAGCCGCACTCGCCTCAGGTGTCCGGGGGTTCCGTAGGCGGCAGCGCTCACGGGGGCGTCGAAGCGCACGCGGACGGGCGACCCCGGGCGAAGGGTGAGCCACCGCTCGCTCACGCCTGCGACAGGCGCGTGGACGGTCCAGTGCTCGTGTCGCTCGTCGCCGAGCGCCCATCCGAGCCAGCCCGGCCGGCGAACGACGGCGTCCACGCTGACCTTCTCCCCCGGCGTCACGAGTGTCCGAGGCGTCAGTTGCCCGTCGCGGACGACAAGCGGGATCTGCTGTCCGTCCGGCCCGGACGCGCGCACGCTCTCGACCGTTCCGCCGAAGCGCTGGACGTCGACACGCGCGAGCGCAGCCGGATCGCCCGCGAGGCTGACGTCCGACCAGACGAGCACGGCCGCGGCCAGAGCCACGAGCGCGGCGACGAGGACCAGCAGCGCCCAGAGCAGCCGCCGGCCACGCCGTCGCCGAGGGCGGCGGCGAGAACGAGGCTCTGCGTATGTGAGCGGCGAACGCGGTGACCCGGTCGTCACGCGAACAGGATACGGGCGCTTTCCGTCAGACCTCAGGCAAGGGCGAGCGTCACGGCTTCCGGCACCGTCAGCGTCCGCCCTTGCTCGGACGCGTCGTCAAGGGCGGCCGCGTCGACCTGCCCGCGTGCGATTGCGAGCGCCTCCCTGCTGAACTCGTCGACGGTGGCCCGCCTGAAGCCGATGTCGTCGCGAGCCGACCCCAGGCTCCCGAGCAGGCGGGCGGCCGTCAGGCCCTTGCCCTGGCGGGCGAGCACCACGGCAAAGCGCGCCAGGTCGACGGCGGTGTCGAGGAGATCCCCGAGCCGGTCGTGGATGTGCAAGCTCGTCTTCAGCATCGAAGCCGCCTCGGCGATTCGTCCTTCCTCGAGTGCGATCGTCGCCAGCACGCCCAAAGTGCTCGCCTCGATCCGCTCGTTGTCCGTGGCGCGCGCCCGGCGCAGGTTGTCCTCGCAGAGCGCGCGGGCGCGGCGCCGGTCTCCGAGCGCGTCATACGTGTCGACGAGAGCGCGGCTGACCAGCAGAGCGGAGTGCTCGTCGCCGAGATCGCGAAAGACCCGCGCGCTCTCTTCGAGCAGCGGCCGCGCCGCGCTGTCGCCGCCTTCCAGCCGGTGAGCGTTGCCGAGCATGAACCCGGCGTAGGCGGCACCCCACCGATCGCCGAGCGTCCGATGAAGTGCCATGCCCTCTTCGGCCCGCAGCGTGGCCGTCGCGGGATCGGCGAGGTTGACAGCCATCACGGCAGCGCCGTTGAGAGCCTTTGCGCGCGCCGGGGTCGGATGCGCGTCGGCGAGGAGCGCGCTCTCGAGCCGGCGCGAGCCCTCCGCGAGGTGTCCTTTCAGGTACCAGAACCTCCACAGCGCTCCCGCCAGGCGGAGCCGCCGCTGGCTCTCACCGGAGGCCTCGAGGCAATCGACCGCCGCGCGGAAGTTGTCGTGCCCGTCCTCCAGGCGGTCGAGCCAGTCTCCCGGGCTCCCGCGCAAATGCGGCTCGGCCTCCTCCGCGAGCGCAAGAAAGTGTTCCGCGTGTCGCCGCCGCAGCTCCTCGGCGCCGCCGGACTCCTCGAGTCGCTCGGCCGCGTAGGCGCGGATCGTCCCCAGCAGCGTGAACCTGGGCTCCTCGTCGGTCCCACCCAGGCGAACGAGGCCGTTCTCCGTCAAGGAGGCGAGAGCGTCGACCACATCGAGGCCGGCTCCGCAGACACTCTCGGCGGCCTCCAGCGTGAAGCCTCCCACGAAGACTGCGATCCGCGTGAACAACTGCTGCTGCTCCGACTCGAGCAGGTCGTAGCTCCAGTCGATCGTCGCGCGCATCGTGCGCTGCCGCTCGGGCGCGTCGCGTCCGCCGCCCTTCAACAGCTGCAGGCGGTCGTCGAGCCGTTTGAGGATCGTCGCCGGCGGGAGCACCGCCACCCGGCTGGCGGCGAGCTCGATGGCCAGCGGTAGCCCTTCGAGGGCGTTGCAGACCTCGGCAACCGCCCGAGCGTTGGCGGCCGTGATGGCGAAATCCGATCGCACCGAGCGCGAGCGCGACGCGAACAACGCGACCGACTCGCACCGCAGGAGCCGCTCCACGTCGTCGTGGCCTTCGGGCGTCTCGAGCGGCGAGACCGAGTAGACGTGCTCACCCGCGAGACGAAGCGGCGCGCGGGTGGTCACGAACACCTTCGCAGCCGATCCGCCACCCGCGAAAGCGCCGACGAGAGGCGCAGCCTCGATCACGTGCTCGAAGTTGTCGAGCACGAGCAGCATTCGCCGGTCGCGCACGTATGCGGCGAGGGCTTCGCCGCTCCTGACGGGCACGCCGAGGGTTTGCGCGATCGTCGGCACGACGAGCTCGGGGTCCGCCAGCGGAGCGAGAGCCACGAAGAAGACGCCGTCGGGAAAATCGTCGAGGAGCTTGGCCGCAGCATGCAGCGCCAGGCGCGTCTTGCCGGTGCCGCCGGTGCCCGTCAGAGAGACGATCCGGGTCTGCGGCCGATGGAGCAGGTCGGCGAGCTCGTCGATCTCCCGCTCACGGCCGACCAGAGGCGTCGGCTGAAGCGGAAGGTTGGTCGTGTGGCTCTCGAGGCTCCGGAGCGGAGGGAAGTCGTCGTCCAGCTCCGCAACGGAGAGCTGGAACACGCGCTGAGCCGCCATCAGGTCTCGCAGCCGGTGGTCGCCGAGATCCACGACGTCGGCCTCGTCCAACCGCGTCTCCCGCAGGAGATCGCGCGTGGCCTGCGAGATGACGATTTGCCCGGGATGGGCCGCGGTGCACAGATCTGCTGCGCCGCGGATGCCCGGGCCGGTATAGCCGCCGTCGGTAGGCACCGCCTCCGCCGAGTCGAGGCCGACGGCGACGCGAGCCTCGTCGGTGGTCGCGCGCTGGAGCGCGACGGCGGCCGCGACGGCGTCGCGAGCCCGGGCGAAGGCAACGACGAACGAGGAGCCTCCCGGCTCCACCTCAAAGCCGCCGTGCCGCCCGATGACCGCCCTCGCCACGTCAGCCGCGGACCCGTCGGCGTCGCTGAACAGAAACGTGACGATCCCCGCCGGTCTGGGCGCCTCGGCGGAGTGCGGCAGCGGCGGGAGCCCGTCGGAGGGGGCGAGCTCGGGGTCCTGCTCCAGGATTTGCCGCTCGAGCCGCCGCAGCGCGGGGCTGGGGTCGATGCCGAGCTCGTCGACCATCACGTCCCGTGCCTCCTGATAGGCCCTCAGAGAGTCAGCCTGCCGCCCGGCCCGATACAGCGCCAGCATGAGCCGCGCACGGAGGTCCTCGCGAAACGGGTTGTCCGCGATCAGCCGCTCGAGCTCGGGCACCGCCTCCTCGTACCGCCCGTACTGGAGCTCCAGCTCGACCTGCTCTTCCTCCAGCGCGAGCCGGAGCGCCTCGAGCCGGGCTGATTCCTCCGCGGCAAAAGGGTGGTACCGAAACTCGGCCAGGGGCTCTCCGCGGAACAGGCCGATCGCCTCTCGGAGATCCTGCAACCGAGCGCGGGGCCCGGTGGGCCCTGCAACTGCTGCGATCGCGTCCACGCGCCGGATGTCCAGCTCGTCGCCTTCGAGCAGCCGCAAGCGGTATCCGGGCGGCTCCGTGTCGATTCGCCCGGCTCCGAGGGCCTTCCGCAGCGCTGACACATGACCCTGGAGCGCGGTGTGCGCTGTCGCCGGCGGCCGTGCCCCCCACAGCGCCTCCACGAGCTCGTCCGTGGAGACGACTCGCTCCGCGCGAAGCAGCAGGAAAGCCAGGAGCGCACGATGTTGGGCGCGGGTGGGCGCGACGTCGAACCCGTCCGCTCTCGCCTCGAGCCTGCCGAGCAACCGGTAGTCCACCTCGTGCTGATTGTCGCACGCCGACATGCGTGGGCGTTAGTCCCGCGTTAGCGGCCGCCTGAACACTCGCGCCAGCCGTTGGAGGAAGGAGAAACGTGTCGGTTCCGGCGCTATCGCTGATCGAGGAGCACGTCGTCCGGCTTCTCGCAGAAGGCCTGAGCAAGGAAGAGATCGCCGTCGCCGTCCGGCTGGACGAACGAACCGTGGACTGGCATCTCGCGCGGGCCGGCCGGAAGCTCGAGCACGCCTCTGCCCTCCACGAGCGGCTCAAAGGGAGGCGCGAATGACGCCTCGCGTTCGATCTCGAAAGGAGTGCTCATGCGCTCACGTAGAACCTCGACACGCGTCCTCGTCGCCGCGGCCTCGCTCGCCGCGGTTGCGGCCGCGATCCTCGCGGTTGCCGCCTCCGCCCAACCGGGGCAGCGGCCGAACCACCCTGTCAAGCCCTTCCACCTGACGAAGAACTGCGCGCACTACTTCGGGGGAATCGGCGACTACTGCACGGTCACGTCCTCGAACCTCCCGGCACTCGCGGACGGGACGATCTTTTACATGCAGGAAGCCGGCGCGACTTCGCTCGACAGCGACACGGTCATCTACGCCGGATCCGGCAACAGTGCGACCGGCCACTGTTCGCTCGACTTCACGACCGGCCTCGGGCACTGCAGCATCTTCGGCGGAACCGGGACCCTCGAAGGGCTGCATGCCTCGGTCGACGTCTCGTACATCAGCGGGAACGACTGGGCCTGGGACGGGACGTACAGGTTCAAAAACTGACGATCTAGGAGGAGACAGGGGCGGGCGCAAGGGGCCTGCCCCTGTGTCTCCGACTTGGCAAGCTCGTCCGAGGCACGTTAGCCTCATCCTGCCGCAGAGAGCCGGGCGCAATCTCCCTTTGCGCTTGGCTCACAGCCGAGCGGACGGCGTCTCCCCACTGAGCCGGTTCGACGCCGCCGCCCGGCACATGCATGGCATCAGAGCCGACCCCTGATGACACTGGCACGTTTGGGTCAATTACTCAGGACCCGCAGGCCGGCGCGCTCACTCTGAGATGCTCTTGCCGGATGTTCTTTCGGCTGAGTACCTGGGAGCTTTGGCTGATCATCGCCGCGGTCGTCCTGGGGTTCGTGGCGCTGGGTTACGTGGCCGGGCGCGTCTTGCGCCAGCACGTCGAGAAGCTGCGCGAGCCGGTCGGCGTGGTGCAGGGCGCGCTGCTCGCGCTCGTCGGGCTCGTTCTCGCCTTCGGCCTCTCGCTGGCGATCGGGCGCTACGACTCGCGCCGCAGCGCCGTCGTGGACGACGCCAACACGATCGGAACGACCTATCTACGAGCACAGACCCTGGCGGAACCCACGCGAACCCGCTCGCTGGAACTGCTCAGGCGCTACACGGACGCAAGCCTGAAGCTGTCACTCGCAGTCCCGACGACCGAAAGATTCCGACAGGCGATCGCCGAGGAGGACGGGCTCCAGCGTCAGCTTTGGCGGCTGGCCGGGAACGCGCTCGCGGAGGCGCCGCAGGACAGCGCTCCGCGGCTCTACGTCGAGACCCTCAACCAGATGATCGACCAGCAGACGGTGCGCGTTGCGGCTCTCAACAACCGCATCCCCACCGCCGTCCTGGCGCTGGAGGTCGTCGGAGCCGCCATCGCCTTCGGCCTCCTCGCGCTCTACACGGCCATGCACGGCCGGGGCGCCACGACGGTGATCCTCGCCGGGGCGCTCGTGACCGTCCTTCTGCTCATCATCTTCGACCTCGACCGCCCGACGCGCGGCCTGATTCGAGTCCCCGACGATCCCCTCGTGGCTCTGCGCGCGTCGATGGCGGCGCCGCCCGCCGCCCAGGCGCCTTAGCCAGCGGGCTTCATCCGCATCGGACGATGTAGCCCCGACGGCGGCTTTCTAGGTTGCTGGCTCCTATGAATCTCTTCTGGGCGGCGCTGATCGTCGTGGTGGTCGCCGTCGTCGCAACCACGGCGATGCTGCTCGTCCGCCGGCGGGCACCCGCGGGAAGCTACTTCGAGGACGGCGATCGCGCAGCGGGCGTCTTCGGCGTGCTCGCGACCGGCTTCGCAGTGCTGCTCGGCTTCGTCGTCTTCCTCGCGTTCGAGAGCTTCGACACCTCGCGCAGCGGCGCGATCTCCGAAGCTCAGATCATCTCGGAGGAGTTCGAGACGGCACAGCTCATGCCCCCGGCGGTGCGCCGTCTCTTCTCCGGTGAGCTGGTCTGCTACGCCCGGTCCGTCGTCCACCAGGAATGGCCGCAGCTGGAGTCAGGCACGCTGGCCAACGGCCACAACCCCTGGGGGATTGCGATGTTCCGCACGCTGAAGACCGTCGAGCCGCGCTCGGCGACCGAGCAGGCCGCCTACGGCAAGTGGCTCGATCAACGAACGGACCGCGAGGGTGCACGGGCCGACCGGACCCACGGCGGCGAGGGTGTGATCCCCACTCCTCTCTGGATCGTCCTGTTTCTGAGCGCCGGGGTCATCTTCGTCTTCATGCTCTTCTTCGCCGACAGCGCCGAGCGGTCGATCGTGCAAGGCACGATGATGGGCAGCGTCGCGGTCGTGATCAGCTCGACGCTTCTCCTTCTCTGGTTCCTCGACCATCCCTACAGTCAGGGCGCGGGCGGGTTGCGCCCCGTCGCGATGCAACGAACGGTCGACCAGTTGACGCAAGAACGGGGCATCGCCGGCACCTTCGAGATTCCCTGCGACGAGCAGGGCACGAGGCGCTAGGCGGAGACCGGAACCGCCTCCGGAGGCGGTTCCGTTGCGACGGCGTCCTCGGCCTGGTACTGCTCGAGAAGCCTGCGCTCCTCCTCACGCCTCGGGAACATGAAGAAGACGAGCGTCGCTCCGAGCAGCACGGCCACGATGCCGGCTGTGTACGCCCACTGATCCCCCTGGAGGAACGCCGCCTTCGCCCCGGCGATGATCTGGTCCTGGATCGAGGACGGGTAGCGCGAGGCGGTGTCGGCCGCGCTCGAGAACGACTTCGTCAGCTCGGCCTGCGTGCTGCTCGACACGTCCTTCCCGGAGGCCGCGATCAGCGTTCCCGCGGTCGCCGCGTAGCCGGCTGTGAGCAGGGCGCCGAAGAGGGATTGCATGATTGCCCCGCCGAGGTCTCGCTGCAGGTCGGCAGTTCCCGAGGCCATCCCGACCCGCGTCACCGGAACCGACGCGGTCAGCGAGTGTGAAGCCGGAGTGCCGGCGAGGCCGACGCCGATCCCGACGAACGAGTAGCCGAGGGCGACCTTCCAGTAGCTGATGTCTTCCTTCCACAGCAGGAGCATCGTGAGGAAGCCGAGCGCCACGAAGACGTAGCCCAGGAGGAGTGTCTCCCGCGCGCCCCGTCGCTCGACGAGCGCCGCCGACCGGGGCGCGACGAGCACCATGAAGGCGGCTGCGGGCAGGATCGCCAGCCCGGCGTCGACCGTCGAGTAGCCGAGCACGTTCTGCAGGAACTGCTGGCCGATGTACATCGCCCCCATCAGCGAGCCGAAGACGATCAGGCCGGCGCAGGCGGCCACCCAGAACGTGGGCCGCGCCGCCGCCTGCAGGTCGTAAAGCGGGTTCCGCGCCCGCCGCTGCCGGATGTAGAACGCGACCAGCGCGGCGCCCGAGACCAGGAAGAGGCTCACGACGAGCGTCGTCGCGTTCGGAACGGCCGCGAAGTTGATCCCGAGGATCAGCGCTCCGACGAGAGCGATCGAGAGCACGCCGCCGAGGTGGTCGACGGGCTCGGTCGTCTCGTTGACGTGGTTCGGCACGAGCAGCACCGCCATCACGAGGGCGATTCCCGCCAGCGGCAGCGTCAGCAGGAAGACCGATCCCCACCAGAAGTGCTCGAGCAGGATCCCGGAGCCCAGCGGCCCCAGCGCCGAGAGGGCGCCGCCCGTTGCAGCCCAGAGCGCGATCGAGCGCGTGCGCGCCGGGCCCGACCAGAGCGCTGTGATGAGCGCCAGAGTCGTCGGATACGCCATCCCGGCCGCCAGCCCGCCGAGCACCCGCGCGCCGAACAGCAAGTCGATTGACGGAGCCCAGGCAGCGAGCAAGTCGGCCGGCACCGTCAGCACCATCCCGGCGATCAGCAGGAGCTTTCGTCCGTAGCGGTCCCCGACGGCGCCGAAGTAGAGCACCGACGCCGCGAGGCCCAGCGAGTAGCCGACCGCGACGAGGTTGAGCGCCGTCTGCGAGGCGTCGAAGTGCTTCCCGATCGACGGAAGCGCGACGTTCGCGACGGCGAGCCCGAGGTTGGCCACCGCCGCGACCGCGATCAGCGCGGCGAGAACCAGTCCACCGCGCTTCGGAGCGGCCGAAGCCGACGCGAGCGTCACCGTGCGAGGCTCGCGGTGCGCACCCGCGGCTTCATCGCCCAGTTGAGGTGAACTCGGCCGCCTGAGTGAGGCGGACTTATTCGGACGGCCTGAAGGCAAGCAACTCGGGCCCGTGCTCGCGCAGCCAGTCGCGTTGCTCGCGCCAGTGCGGGCGGCGCGCCTCGACGAGTCGCCAGAAGCGCTGCGAGTGGTCGAGGAAGCGCAAGTGGCAGAGCTCGTGGACGACCACGTAGTCGAGCACCGAGAAGGGCGCCAGCACGAGCCGCCAATTGAAGGAGAGCGTGCCGCCCGGAGAACACGACCCCCAGAGCGTGCGCTGGGCGCCGATCCGGATACGCCGGTAGGAGACCTCGAGCAACTCGGCCTCTTCGTCGGCCACGGCCGAGACGAGCTCCTTGGCTCCGATGCGTGCCTCCGACTCGCTCACGGCGAGCCGCTCCAGTCCGAGCCGCGGCACCTGGCGACGGCGCTCCTTCTCGA
>Ga0136846_1221331_pt1 | contig 12888 bp, 11 predicted proteins | sample HopSoiMetagenom2_FD_96841 | JGI IMG/M metagenome (GOLD analysis project Ga0136846, IMG submission 96841) | Grasslands soil microbial communities from Hopland, California, USA - 2 Assembly 2016 (version 4) | ecosystem: Environmental > Terrestrial > Soil > Grasslands | place: USA: Hopland...
ACACGAACCAGTTGCTTGGCGTCGTGGATCCGCACACCGGCTTGCTCAGCCCGTTCGCGCAGGATGCGGTGCAGGACGCCGCGGTCGATGAGCCGACGCGGTGGAAACCTGTTGCGGCCCGGCAATTCACGGCCGGGTTTGCTGGCGATCGACATCATCGATCGAGTGATCGGGACGGCAGCGGCCCGCACCGCATCATCGGCGCCGATGATGCGCAGCGCCGCCAGCCCGTTGGGTTCGAGTGCCAGTGAGCCGCCAATGCCGTTGGCCGACACGGGATCGGCCGGGCGGGTCTCATACACGGCGGCGTCGATGCCGGCCATACCGAGAGCTGTAGCCGCGACGGGCCCGGCGATGCCGCCGCCGATGACGAGTGCGGTCTGTGCTGCGGGCATATGACTTCCTCCTATTGGTTGTGCCGGGTGAATTCGGCTGGAATATCGCCGCTTTCGTGCCAGCGACGCCATACGTCCAGGTGGGGGAACGTGCCGGCGGACAGTTCGTCGAGAAGCGACCTGGTCCAGTCGGCCTCCGCCCGCGCCATGGCGATCCGGTATTCGTCCTCGATCAGGAACAGCCGTGGAACGTCGGCGATCTGGCCGAGTTCAGCCCGCAGCGTTGCGATCGACTCGGTGAGCCGCTGCAGGCGGCGGCGTAACAAGTCCGCGGCGTCCTGTGGGGTGAGCACGGACATCACCGACAGCCCCGCGATGAATCGGGTGTGCTCGGCCTCGGGCTCGGCGATCAGTTCGCGGGTCCAGGCGACGAGTTCGTCACGGCCGGGGTCGGTGATCTGATACACGGTGCGCTCCGGGCGGGCACCCTGGCGGGTGACGCCGATCGCTTCGAGGTAGCCGTTGCGCTCCAGGTTCTGCACGACCGTGTACAGCGATCCCCACTTGATGCCCATGTCGCGTTCCTTGCCGCGGGCTCGCATCAGCGACGCCATCTCGTAGCGGTGCATCGGCCGCTGCACGACCGTGGCCAGCACCGCGAGCGCCATGAGGTTCGCGACCTTGCGCTTCTCGGGCATGACGACTCCTCGCTCACGAATACTCGCAGCCGAATATACGCACACGAGTATTGCGTGCACAAGCCGGTAATTACCTTGACATCAGATCGAACAAGAGTTCGAATGGACTTGTGCGGTGGGACAGACAAGGCGTCAGCGTCGACGACGGCGCCCTGCCCGGCCTGCAGCGGATTGGCTTCGTCCGGAGCGTCCGCACTCCGCAGTTCGAGGGCATCACATTCCACGAAGTGCTGTGCAAGTCCGCGTTGAACAAGGTGCCCAATGCCCGGCCCAATGTCGCCGGCCGACCGGCTCCGTCGATGCTCCCCTTCAATTACACCGTCAACGGCTACCGCGGGTGTTCGCATGCCTGTCGCTACTGCTTCGCGCGGCCAACCCACGAGTACCTCGATCTGGATTGCGGCACCGACTTCGACACGCAAGTCGTGGTCAAGACCAACGTCGCCGACGTACTGCGTCGCGAATTACGCCGACCGTCATGGCAGCGCGAGACCGTCGCGCTGGGCACCAACACCGATCCCTATCAACGCGCCGAGGGGCGTTACGCGCTGATGCCCGGCATCATCGGTGCCCTGGCCGATTCCGGCACACCGTTTTCCATCCTCACCAAGGGCACACTGCTGCGCCGCGATCTACCGCTCATCACCGAGGCCGCCGGCACGGTCGACGTCAGCGTCGCGGTGTCGCTGGCCGTTGGTGATCCCGAACTGCACAAGGACGTCGAGCCGGGCACCCCGTCACCGCAGGCGCGCCTGGGATTGATCTCGGCCATTCGTGATGCAGGTCTTGGCTGTCACGTCATGGTCGCGCCGGTACTGCCGCGGTTGACCGACTCGGTCGAGCACCTCGACGCTCTGCTGGCCCAGATCGCCGAGGCCGGCGCGACGGGGGTGACGGTGTTCGGCCTGCACCTGCGTGGTTCGACTCGCGGATGGTTCATGGCGTGGTTGGCGAAATCGCATCCGGAGCTGGTGGGGGAGTATCGCGAGTTGTACCGGCGCGGAGCGTATCTGCCTGCGGATTATCGAAATATGTTGCACGACAGGGTGAAGCCGCTGGTGGCCAAGCACGGCCTGGCACCCGATCACCGGTCGTTCCGGACGGTGGAGGCCCCGGCGGCACCACCCGCCGAGGTCCTCCAGCCGACGTTGTTCTAGCCCTCGCCGAAACTGCTGTCAGATCGCATTTTTCGGCGAGATCGCGATCTGTGAGCAGTCTCGAGGACGGACTCAGCTCTTGTTGCGCTTGACCTGATTGAACGGCACACCGCGGTCGGCGGCGTACTCGCGTGGAAAGCCGAGGACGCGTTCGCCGATGATGTTCTTTGCGATTTCGGTCGTGCCGCCGCCGAGCGCCGCGGTCTGCCGCGACAGGTATCGCTCGCCGTAGCGAATGAGGTCGCCGTCAACGTCGACCACGCCCGAACTACCGGTGATCGCCAGCGCGGTGTCGAACTCCAAGTGATGAATCTCTGCGTGCATGACACGAATGATCGAACCCGCCGCCGGGGGAAGCGAGCCGTCGAGCACCCCGTGATACACGTGATCGATCAGCTGTTCCCGCACCGCCCGGTGCACCAACGCCCGGCCCGCCAATCCGCGGGCGCGCTCGCTGTCCGCCTGTCCCGACTTCTCCAGCAGGTCGACGTAGTCGATGGGCATATCGGTTTTGCCCTCGGCGCCAATGCCACTGGCGAACTCCGAGCCGCCGCCGACCGCGCGCCGCTCGTGGTAGAGCTGCCGGGAGGCCACGTGCCAGCCCTCGTTGACTCCGCCGACGACGGCGTCGTCACCGAGTTCGAGATTGTCGAAGAACTCTTCACAGAACTCGACCGAGCCGTTCACCTGCTTGATGCGCCGCAACGTGATGCCGGGACTGTTGATTGGCACCAGGAACATCGTCAGGCCCTCGTGCTTGGGCACATCCCAGTCGGTGCGGGCGAGCATCAGTCCGTAGTCCGCAGCGAACGCGCTGGTGCTCCACGTCTTCGCGCCGTTGATCACCCATTTGTCACCGACGCGGTCGGCCCGGGTGATGACGCCCGCCAGATCCGATCCGCCGCTGGGTTCAGATAGCAGCTGCACCAACACCTCGTCGCCGCGGAGCGCTCCCGAAATATGCCGGCGCTTCTGTTCTTCGCTGCCAGTGTCGAGGATCGTCGCGGCGCAGATCGTGAATGTCGGCGTGTTGAGAATCATCGGCAGCTCATAGCCGCGAGATGCGTTGTCGAACGCCTTTTGATACGCGATTGGCAGCCCCAAACCCCCGTACTCGCGAGGGAAACAGATACCGGCGAATCCGCCGTCGTAGAGCTTCTTTTGGAGTTCGCGGGCACGCAGCCATGGCGCCTCTTCGCCCCGGTCGGCCTCTGGCGGGTTGGCCGGGTCGATGCGCGGCATGTTGTCCGCGAGCCACGCGCGGGCCCGCGCGGCGAACTCGTCAACCGATTCGGTCTGTGTTGGCGCCGATGTCGTCTCGGTCATGAGGCGGACTCCAGCTCCTTGGTGAGGTCATAGACCCGCAGGTTGTGGTCTTCGGGCGTGCCGAACATCGAGCGGTACAACGTGACCCGGCGCAGGAACAGATGCAGGTCGTGCTCCCACGTCACCCCGATCCCGCCGTGCAACTGAACGCAGTCCTGCAGCATCCCCGGACCATGTTCGCCCACATAGGATTTCGCAACACTCACGGCCATATCGGCGCCCGGTGAACGTGCGGCAACCGCGGCGACCGCCGCGTTCGTCGTGGCGCGGCAGGCCTCGAACCAGATCTTCAGGTCGGCGTATTTGTGTTTCAGTGCCTGGTAGGACGCCAGCGGTCGGCCGAAGGAATGCCGGTCCAATCCCCACTGAATAGTGAAGTCCAACACCGTGTCGAGAATCCCGACCACCTCGGCGCACTGCAGCACCTGCGCAATTTGGCTCTGGCGTGCGATCAGCGCCGGCGTCTGCTCAGCTGAGCCCACGGCCGCTGACGTGTCAACCTCGACGCCGTCGAAATGAATACGGGCGTAGCTCTTCACCATGTCGATCGAGCGTTGCGGCTCGACGCGGGTTCCCGGAGCGTCCGCGGGGACGAGGAACTGGCGAACCGCGCCGTCGGCCTGTGCCGTCACGAGGAAGACGGCGCTCTCGGCGCCGGCCTCTACGCGATCCTTGACACCGTCGATACGAAAACCGGTCTCGGTGGATGTGGCGGTGACCGTGGGGTGCAAAGGCGCCCATGGCTTGCCCGGCTCGTACACCGCCCACGACGCCACGACCTCACCTGAAACCAGCGATTCGATTGTCGCTTCGTGGTTTTCGGGGGCATCGACCAGACCGGCCAGCACGGTGCTGACCGGATGCAGCGGTCCCGGCGCGACGGTCTTGCCGATCAGTTCGGCGACCAGCGCCAAGTCGGCCACGCCGTCGCCGGACACGCTTCCGCCGCCGAGCGCCTCAGGCACCAGCAGACTTGTCCAGCCGAGCTCGGCCGCGCGTCGCCACCAGTCGGGCTCGAAGGGGATGCCGGCGGCATGGAGTTCACGCAGCCGGCTCAGCGAGGCTTCCTTCTCCAGGAACGACTGCGTCGTCGAGGCGAACAGCAGGCGTTCTGGATTTGCATCGTCGGTCATGTAATCGGTTCAGCCTCTTCGAGGTTGGAGCTCGTACTACGGGGAGCGCGGCTGGTTTCCAGCACGCTCCCCGCAGCCGAAGCGGTCAGGCGGGTATGACGAGAGGCGGCACGTCGGGGTTGTTGACGATCTTGTTCTCCACCTTGAACAGGTCGATCATGTTGCCGCCCATGACCTTCCGCTGCCCCTCCTCGTCGAGACCCTGGAGGTCGTCGATCAGGTGCGTCGGCTCCGCCAGCCCCTCCGGGTGCGGCCAGTCGGAACCGAAGATCACCCGGTCGACGCCGCACAGGTCGGCCATCTGGGCGAAATCGTCCTCCCAGAACGGCGCGACGTAGACGCCTCGCTTGAACGCCTCGATCGGGTTCTCGGGGAATGCCTGCGGCATCTTCTTGTAGGTGTTCTCAAACTGCTTGAACAGGTAGGGCACCCAATCCGCGCCGTTTTCGATCGAGAGGACGCGCAGATCGGGGTTACGGGTCAGCGCACCGTGGCAGACCAGCGCCGCCATCGAGTCCTCGATGGGCCGCTTGCCCATCGAGACCATCCGAAACGCAGTCGGCTTGAACGGCAGGAACTCGTCGGCAGGCTCCCAGTCGTTGAGGTACTCGGCATAGCCCGAGTCGGATGCGTGCATCGACACCGGAATGCCCGCCTTCACGCACGCCTGCCAGAACGGGTCGAACTCCTCCGTGCCGAAGGAGCGGGTGCCGCGCATGCCGGGCACCGGCGCGGGACGGACCAGCACCGTCTTCGCGCCGCGCTCCAGACACCACTCCAGTTCTTCGAGTGCGCGGTCCACGATCGGCAGCGTGATCACCGGGGTGGAGAAGATCCGGCCCTCATAGTCGAACTGCCATGTCTCGTACATCCACTCATTGAGCGCGTGGATGACGTCGTGGATGAGTTCGGGGTCATCCTTCATGCGCTCCTCGACCAGGCTGGCCAGCGTCGGGAACATCAGCGAGTAGTCGAGGCCGAGCCCGTCCATGACCTCCAGCCGGGCAGCTGGTTCGCGGAACGCGGGGATCGCCTTCATCGGCTTGCCCATCACCTCACGGAAGCTCTTGCCGCCGCTGCCGTGCCGGAAGTACTCCTCCTGCGCGCCCGGACGGGCCACCACCTCGAACGTCGGGTTCGGGATGTAATCGCTCACCTGGTTGCGCACCATGATCTTGGTGCGGCCCCGGACCTCGATGTAGTCGATGACGTTCTTGCGATGGTCCGGCAGGAACTTCGTCAGCGCCTCTTTGGGCTCATAAAAATGGTTGTCCGCGTCGAACACCGGATAGGGAAGCTGGCGTGACGGCATGTTCGCCTCCTGGAAGTCTCATTGCCTGTTAGTGGTAATGACATTACCACGTCGAGACCAGCGAAAACACCACCCCTTGAGAAGCGCTTTTTCCCGTGGGTATCGCGCAGGTCAGACGGCGTTGCGGGGGGTGACGAGGCCCCCGAGGCAGAACTCGTAGATGTGGTCGGCGTTGATCGGAACGCCGTTCAGTTCGGCACCCAGCACTTGCAGCCGCATGGCGCCGAGGGCCGATTGCATGATCAGGGCGGCGGTGGCGTCGACGTCCATGCCGGCGCGGAACGAACCCTCGGCGATGCCGCGGTTGATGATGTCTTTGATGAGGTCATGCAAGGGGGAGAGCACGCGGGCGTACTCGCGCGGGAGCGTCTCGGCCAGGTGGTCGTTGTAGTACGTGAGGCCTCGGTTGACCTTGTCCTGGGTGGTCGATTCGGCGGGTGTGCAGATGCGGTCGATGAGCACCCGCAGCGCCGCGATGCTGGGCAGCCCGGTCGTATCCTCGCGCCACTTGCGCGTCGACTCGGACATGATCTTGTCGATCAACGCGAGTAGCAACTCATCCTTGGTGGAAAAGTGCTGATAAAAGGACCGCAGCGAGGTCTTTGACCGCTCGACGACCTCGAGCACGGTGAAATCCGTGCGGCCCGTTTCGCCGAGGATCGCCAGCGCCGACTTCATGAAGCGTCGCTCGCGGGGCTCGGTGTCGACGGAATCCGGGGATCGTCCGCTGGGCTTCGCCATGGTGGACACCTTCCGGCTCGTCGTCGTGCTGCCGGTAATGACGTTACCGGTTTTGCAGAAGCTCGGTTACTGTTCCCACTCATGACGACAGACTCAGTGCAGACGCCGTGGACCGTTCAGGGACTGCTCGACCTGTTTGATGTGCAGCCCGATGGGGAGAACCGCTTCATCGCCGCGACCGGTCCCGCGGGTGAGGACGAACGGCAGGTGGTCGAGGGAACCCAGGTGGTGTCGCAGGCGATTGTCGCGGTGGCCAAACGGTTCCCGGACAAGTCAGTGCGCTCGGTGCATGCGGTCTTCGCGCGGGCAGTCATGGTCAGCGCCGGTCCGGTCGAGCTGGAAATGGACGTGGTCAGCGAGGGCCGGTCCACGGCCACCGCGATCGTCGCGGCCAAGCAGAACGGCAAGCGCTGCATCACGATAACCGTGCTCGCCGACGTGCCCACCGGCGACGTGATCCGCCACCATCTTCCGCGCCCGGATGTCGCGGCACCCGCAGATGCGAACGTCTCGGAGATGCCGATGGCCGGGCGTGACCTTCGCCTGGTCGACGTCGTCGATGTCAACAGTCCTGATGAGGTCGGGCCGCCGGAGTTATACGCCTGGCTGCACTACGACCCGATTCCGACGCGCGACGACCTGGCGAAAGCATTGGTCGCGTATTTCACTGGCCACTTGGGCATTTCAACGACGATGCGCGCGCACGAAGGCGTCGGCACCGCGCAGTCGCACCTAACGGTGTCGACCGCACCCATGACGGTGTCGGTCAGCTTTCACGAACCGGTGCGCTGGGACGGCTGGATCCTCTACAGCCACGAGAGCACCCAGGTCGGTGCGGGCATGTCCTATGTTCGGGGGGCGGTACATACCGAGGAGGGCGAGTTGATCGCATCGTTCGCGCAGGACGCGTTGATCAGACCGCTGCGCACCACCGATACGGAGATCAGGCACCAGTCGCGGCTCTAGGACTTCCGCCGCGCTCAGATCTTGAGGTAGCCCTTGTCCGCCGGGATTTGGGCCGCGGTCACGAGGGACGACGCATCGCTGGCCAGCCACACCACGATGTCGGAGATCAGGTCCGGGGCGGCCAGCGAATCCGTGGGCAGCGCGCCCGGCGAGAAACTGTGGATGTAGTTGGGGTGGTCCTGGAACACCGTGTACATCGACACGTCGTTGCCCATCGGGGTGTCGGTCCCATATGGATGCACCGAATTGACGCGAATCCCGAACTCGCCGAGCTCGACCGCCAGCGAGTTGGTCAGCCCGACGACGCCGAACTTACTGGCGCAGTAGTGGCCGCACCCAGGGACGGCCTTGATCCCGGCCGCCGAGCTGATCGTGATGATCGACCCACCGTTGCCCGCCTCGATCATCGGCGGAACCGCCGCCTTGATGGTGTTCCATAGTCCGGTGAGGTTGATGTCGAGAGTGTCCTGCCACTGCTGGGCCGAAATCTCCCACAGCCGGCCCCAATTGAGTACGCCGGCGTTCGCGACGACGATGTCGAGGCGTCCGAACTGCTCCAGCGCGTCGGCGACCACCCGCTGTTGTCCGGTGGCGTCGCGGACGTCGACCTCATCGGCGAGGATCTTGCGGCCCTCGCCCTCGACCAGGCTCACCGTCTCGGAGAGGTCCTCCGGCGTGGCAGGCGGATATCCGTTGTGGTCGGTGACGGGCGCGCACGCGTCGATCGCAACGATGTCTGCGCCCGCCCGTGCCAACCGGATGCAGTGCGAACGGCCCTGTCCGCGTGCGGCTCCCGTCACATACGCGACCTTGCCTGCCAGTGGGGCATCAGGATTCGTCATGCCGACATCTCCTTCGGAAGTGGTGCGGACAGCACACGAGCGGGCCGCGTGGAGAACTCGTAATCGGACAACGGTGACTGGCGGGCGAATCGTCTTGAGCCGGTGATGGTTTGGGGTCGGTAGTAGACGACCTCTTGTTGGGAGTTGACGAAATAGCTGTTCAGACCTCGGTTGCAGTCGACGATGTAGGTCTGAACCGCCTTGCCGTGGCGACGCATTCGCTCGTTCCAGCGGTTGAACGCGTCTTGGCTGACCTCGACGACCTGGACGCCGCGGCGGCGGGTCTCGTCGATCATCCGTACCGCGTGTTCGGCCATCGTCTCGTCGTAGTCCATCCACGCGAAACCGACGAAGCCGGTCGGCCCGACGATCTCCCACCGGTTGGGCAGGCGTGGATGCGCAGTGCCGGCATAACTGCGCATCCCGTGGGCGCGATAGAACTCGGCGAGGTCGAAGCCGTTGGCGCCCAGGATCGTTTCCGGCCAGTAGGTCTCAGGATCGGTCCAGAGCTCGTAGCCGGTGGCCGCCACGATCAAATCGGCCTCGCGTTCCACGCCGTCGGCGGTGCGTACCCCGTTGCGGGTGATTCGCTCGATCGCGGTGGTGATCAGCGCGGTGTTGGGATTGTTCAACGCCTTGAAGAACGCGCTGGAAATGACGGGGCGTTTGGCGAGGATTCCAATGCGGGGGATAAGCGCCTTTCGGTAGGTCGGGTCGTCGACCGTCGCGCGAAGTAGCATGCCGTACAGCAGTCGGGACCACTTGTCGTAGAGCGGCAGGACGCGGGCCAGAAGCTTATCGGGCAGTCGTGGGAGCAGATGCACGATGGGCACCACCATGAAGGCGTCCATCGAGACCCGGCCGAGTACGTTCACGGCTGCGATGAAGCCGGGCAGACGCAGCATCTTGCGCGCCAACGGTGAGAATTCGAAATCGATCTTCGGCAGCACCCAGCCCGGTGTGCGCTGATAGACGTGCAGGCTCTTGGCCTGCTCCGACAGCGCCGCGGCGATCTGTACGCCGCTGGAGCCGGTTCCGATCACCGCGATCCGCTTGCCGCGGGTGTCGTAGTCGTCATTCCATGCGTTGGGTCGCAGGATGGTGCCTTCGAATTCGTCGATGCCGTCGATGTCGACCTTGTTCTTGGCGTTGACATAGCCGCCGACTGAGCTGATCACGAATCGTGCCGTCACTGTCGGCTGATCGCGAACCTCGAGTCGCCACATTCCTGAGGTGTCATCCCACTTCTGTTGCACCACTTCGGAGTTAGTGCGTAAATGCGCATACAGGCCGAGCTGACGAGCGGTGTCTTGAAAATAGCGATAGAGCTCGGGGCCCGGCGCGAACAACCGGCTCCACTCGGGGTTGGGGTTGAACGACAGCTGATACCACAGCGAGGGGATGTCGACGGCCAGGCCGGGGTAGTGGTTGTCGCGCCAGGTGCCGCCGAAGTCGTCGGCGCGTTCGAGAATGACGAAGTCGGTGATTCCCTTCTTGCGCAACAGATGTGCTGCGGCGATGCCGCCGGGCCCTGCGCCGATGATCGCGACCTCGTACACCGGCTCACTCACGCGAGGCTCCTGCCAGGCCGGCGACGATGTGCTCGGCCACGAAGCGCCGCACCGCACGAGGGCTGGCCAGGTTTACTCCGATGGGCGGTAACAGCTCGAAGCTCAACAACATTCGCACAATCCATTCGCTTGCCCGCCCGGTATCGACCTCGGCTCCGACTTCTCCGCGCTTCTGCGCCGCGCGTACCCTCGGCTTCCACAACTCGATGGAACGCTTCATCAGGTCCTCGCCGATATTGCGCAGCAGCAGCACCAGAATGCTTTCGTTGATGCCACGCGGCGCTACCGAGTCGGAGCTTTGTCGGTGTGCGCAGACCACCACAGCCGCGGCCGCCACTTGGTCGGCCAGAGTGGATTCCTTGTCGACCTCGGCGGCCATCGTTTCTGTGAACACCGATGCCAGATGGTCGAGCGCGGTTTTTATCGCGTGGTCGCGGCTGCCCAGCGCGTTGTGCACCGTGCCCCGGGACACGCCTGCCGCCTCCGCGACGGCGGTGAGGCTGAATTGACGGGGCCCGAGACGCCGCAGCGTTTCAGTGGTGGCCGCCAGCAAGGTGGGGGACACCGAACGCTGCTCGGCGCGCATTTGAACACATTAGCGATATGTGTTCAATGTGGTCAATGATCGCTATCTGCGCCACCGTCAATTAGGCTCTGGGCATGGCGGACACGTCATATGCACGGTGCGGTGAGCTCAGCCTGGCGCATCAGGTATTCGGCGACGGGTCAATCGAGCTCGTCTTTGTCGGGCCGTTCATCAGCCAAGTCGAGCTGTTTTGGACCGTGCCCGAATACAAGGCCTTCTTCGACCAGCTCGCCACGTTCTGTCGCGTCGTAGTGTTCGATAAGGCCGGGGTCGGGCTGTCCGACCCGGTCCCGCACGTTCGCACGCTGGATGATCGAGCGGCCGAGATCGAGGCGGTCATGGACGCCGTCGGCTTCAGAAGGGCCGTTCTTTTCGGTATGAATGACGGCGGATTTGCGTCCATTGTTTTCGCGGCAACACGACCGGAGCGAACCCAGGCGTTGATCCTCGCCGACTCGTATCCGTTCTACGGCTTCACTGAGGGGTGGGACGACGTCGAGCGCGACCCGGCCGAGCTGTGGGCGCGCCACCTTCCCGAGCAGGGTGAAGACTATATGCCGTCGGTGGAGCAGATCACCCGGATGCAGGAAATCGCCCGCGCCGTCGGCTCGGGGTGGGGCAGCGGTGCGACATTAAGCATCACCGCGCCGTCAGCGTCCGGTCGATTACCCTGGCTCGCCATGTTTGAGCGCATGTGCGCCAGCCCGGGGATGGCGCGCGCGTCACTCGAAGCAGCGTTCCGGATCGACGTGCGGCCGATCCTGCCGACGATCATCGCCCCAACCCTGGTCATCCATGCCCGCGAGGACCCCGTCGTTCCGGTACAGGCTGGCCGCTACCTCGCCGACCACATCCCCGACGCGCGGTACCTCGAGGTCGACAGCGCAGAACACTTGCCCTGGTTAAGCGATCCCGACACGATCCTGACCGAGATCGAGGAGTTCCTCACCGGCAGTCATGCGGCACCGGCCCAATCACACCGTGCCCTGCGCACCGTACTGTTCACCGACATCGTCGCATCGACGCAACACGCCGCGACCACCGGCGACGAGCGGTGGCGGGCGGTGCTGCAACGCTTTCGTGAGATCACCGCCGACCTCGCGGAACGTTTCGGCGGAACGGTGGTCAAGAGCACCGGCGATGGTCACCTGGCTACGTTCGACGGGCCGACGCAGGCCATCCGCTGCGCCGAGGCGTTGCGCGCTGAAGCTGAGACGCTGGGCATCGAGATCCGTGCTGGCATCCATACCGGCGAGTGTGAACTGCTCGACACTGACATCGGGGGGATCGCAGTGCACATCGCTGCGCGGATTCTCGGCCACGCAGGCGCCGGGGAAATCCTGGTCTCGCGCACCGTGCGTGACCTGGTCGTGGGCTCGGGCACCGGCTTTGAAGATCGCGGCAGCGTCGAGTTGCGCGGGGTTCCCGGCACCTGGCAGCTGCTGGCAGTCGATCGCCACGGCGCGCGATCGGGATCCGCCGAGGCGGAGCTGGCCACAATGTCCACCCCCGGCCCTCGGAGTGCGATGCGTGCGTCGGACCGCGCCGTCGAGGTGATGGCAAGGCGCACACCGTGGATCCTGCGCGGGATCGCACGGCTCGCACCGGCCACCGGTCGCAGCACCGCCGCTGCCAGAGTCGCGCGGGCCGCTCCCTAAGTCAACCGGCGACGTCGTAGGCGTGATGGACGATGTCGTGCAAGTGGTAGATCGAGATCGTCGCGATGGTGAATTCGCTACCGTTGCTGCGCAAGCCGCGCCGTGACCACGCGTCGGCCGGCACGTTCGCGTAAGTGTCGGCCACAATGCTTGCGGCGTCGAACAGTTCGGTGGCGACCGTGGCGGGATCCTGGGAGGCGTAGTCGTCGGTTATTGCGGTCTCGTCCTGGTCCCAGTTGGGAAACCGCGGTTCATCCTGGTCGAGCATCAGCCTGACCCGGTGGTTGAAGATCCGGTGTATGTCGCGAACATGGCAGCCGTACTCGAGCGGCGACCACACCGTCGGCTGGCGACGGCCGCGAACGCCGGGACCGTTGAGCCTGCTCACCCAGTCGGCGGCATCGCTGCGGATACGACGGGCGACCTCGGTGTGGTGCACGGCCGCGGGGTCGAAGCCGCACTCAAGGCATGGGCTCGTCAAGACCCAGGTCCAGTCCTTGGTGTCGGGTTCGACGGGCTCCGGGGTCACGGCATCAGTGTGGCAGCCACCTCGCGAATCCGGT
>Ga0136846_1237602_pt1 | contig 12888 bp, 10 predicted proteins | sample HopSoiMetagenom2_FD_96841 | JGI IMG/M metagenome (GOLD analysis project Ga0136846, IMG submission 96841) | Grasslands soil microbial communities from Hopland, California, USA - 2 Assembly 2016 (version 4) | ecosystem: Environmental > Terrestrial > Soil > Grasslands | place: USA: Hopland...
GCGAGGCCGGAATCCGGGCCGATCGTCGCCGGCCAGAACGCTGGCCCGCGGCTCGAAAGCTGGCCTCTTCCCTCTGGGAGGGCTTCCGCGCGCCGAGGTGGCACCGGCGTTGCGAGGCGTGCGGCCACATGCAACTTTCCCGTTTCGTCGTCCCTTATCTGGATGTCCGTCCCGGCGAGCACGTGCTCTACAGCGTGCTCAGCGATCGCTACGTGGGCGTCGACGACTCCACCCTGCACGCCATCCGCCGCTGGACGGACGGCGCCGCCGCCGCTGGCGCGGAAGAAGAGGACACCCAGGCCGCCCTGCTGGAGGACGCCATCCTCACGGTCGACCGGGAGGACGACGACGGACGGCTGCGGCAGCACCTGGACAAGGCGCGTGAAGGGCATCCCGGGACCCTCTACGTCACCTTGATGCCGACGCTGCGCTGCAACCTGGCCTGCACCTATTGCTTCCAGAAGGAGCACCCGGCCTTCACGCGGATGACGGCGCCCGTCGAAGACGCGACGCTGGAGTGGATGCTCCGGCAGGTGGACGAGCGCGCGCTCTCGCGCCTGCACGTCCACTACTTCGGGGGCGAGCCCACCACGCGCAAGCACTTCTGCCTGCGTACCGCGGAGGTGCTCTCGGCTGCGATGGAGGCGCGCGGCGGCGTCTTCAGCTGGGAGATGACCACCAACGGAATCGAGCTCGACGTGGAGTTCGCCCGCTCGATGGAGGCGTTCGGGCGGGGCTCGTTCAAGGTCACGCTCGACGGCGACAAGGAGACGCACGACCGCATGCGCGTCTACCGCGACGGCCGCGGCACCTTCGACGTCATCTTCGACAACGTGCTGGCGCTGGCGCAGGCGGGGATCAAGGTCCACATCGGCGGGCACTTCTTTCCTGACCAGGCGGAGTCGTTCGAGAAGCTGCTCGACCGGCTCGAGACCACCGGCGTCGCGCGGCTGCTCGCGGGCGTTCAGTTCCGGCCCATGGTCGACACCCAGCAGCGGCACGACGGTACCTGCACCAGCTGCTCGGAGAAGCAGGAGACGCAGACGCTGGTGCAGCTCAACAAGTCGCTGGAGCGCCGCAAGATGCTGCCGGCGAAGCTCAAGGGCGAGACGCTGGAAGGCCTGCTCGGACCGTGCGAGCTGCACTGGAAGAACAACTACACCATCGATCCCGAGGGGCGCGTCTACAAGTGCCCGGCGGTGGCCGGGATGCCCGGCCTGGAGGTGACCGAGGTCGCCTCTGGTGCTCCCGAAAAGATCGCGCCGTTGCTCGAGCTGCGGCCCTGGCAGAAGTGCGGCGACTGCCCGTACCTGCCGGTCTGCGTGGGCGGGTGCCTGGGCGGCAAATTCCTCAAGACCGGTCGCCGCGATCAGGTGGCCTGCAAGCTGGAGATGTTCGAAGCAAGCTTCCGCGAGACCGTCGTCCACCGCTACCTCGCGGAATTTCCCGAACCCGAGTGGACGGAAGCAGCCTGACCCAGGAGAACACATGAAGATCAAGCGCTCGAAGAGGAAGAACGTCCGTGCCGTGACGGCGTGCGGCGGCATCGTGATGGGCGACGTTCCGTGGTGATGAGCGCTCCGGATTGAGCTCGGATATTGACTGAGGGGTCGGGAGGCCCGAGAAGCTTCGGAGCGTGCGCCGGCTCGTCCTGATCAGCGTCCTCTTCGCCTGCGGCTCCCCGCCCGCGCGCCAGCCGTTCTTGCTGCGCGTTGCGATGTGGGGGCCGCTGGGCAAGCTGACGCCTGAGAGCGGCGACACGGATTCGTTGGCGGTGATCGCGCAGCCCTGGGTCTTCGAGCCGCTGGCGAGGTTCGATGCCGCCGGCGAGCTCGTCCCCGTCCTCGCCTGGAGGATCGCCGCCCTGCAGGGAGGAAGATTCCAGGTCGAGCTTCGCAAGGACCGCACCTTCAGCGACGGCGCCGGCGTGACCACCGACGACGTCGTCAACTCATTTGAGGGCAAGGCGCGGATTTCCGCCGCCAACGGCGGGCTCACCATCGAGTCAGTGGACCGGGCGATGCCCATCGAGGCGCTTCTGACCGATGTCCACATCCACCGCGATCACGGCGGCCAGGTGCTGGGAACCGGACCCTTCGCCGTGAGCGCCGCCAGCGCGAGCGAACTTCGCCTGGTCCGGAGGCGAACCGATCCGGGCAAGGTCGACGAGGTCCGAATCCTGGCCTACGCCACGCCTCGCGAGGCGTTCGCGCACACCCTCAAGGGAGATGCCAATCTCATTCCCGACCTCGAGCCGCGCTGGGTCGAATTCTTCGGCGGCGTGCCCTCGCTCAAGATCGTTCGCTCGCCGGGGCACTTCACCGATTCGGTCCTCTTCAATCTCCGGCTCTCCCGTTCGGAACGCCTGGACCTCGCAGCGAGGCTGGAGAGCAACGACATCCGCGACGCGGCGTATGGGCCCGGCGAGTGCGCGGAGACGAAATCTGGGACGAGTCCGGCTGCCAGGATTCCACCCGGAGCGGCGCTCGAGGTGATGACATGGGGGCCGTTCGAGAGGCTGGGATCGGCCGCGCGCCGCTCGCTCGGGCCGCGCGCCGGCGCGTTGACCAACCTCACGCCCCTCGAGGTTCTCGCGCGGCTGCGGGCGGGCCAGTTCGACCTGGTCACGGTGAGGCCGCCGGTCTGGCCGCCGTCGGCAATCTCATTGGCGTGGCACAGTGGCGCACGCGACAACCTGAACGGATACTCGAACCCCGCGGTCGACCGGGCCCTCGATGCGCGCGACTGGGCCGCGGCGCGTGCGGCGATGCGCGCGGACCCGCCCGCAGCTTTCATCTGCACCCGCGATCGCCTGGCGGTGGTAGACGCGCGAATCAAGAACCCCACGCTCGGGCCGGGCGATCTCCTCGAAACGCTCCCCGACTGGGAGGTGTCGCAGTGACGCGCAGGCGCATCGCCATCGCGCTGGCGATCCTGGTGGCGCTGTGCGGCGCCCTGCCCGTGTCGCTGCTCGGCGCCGCGGGCCTGCGCATCATCCAGCAGCGCGGCGAGCGCGCTTCCCAGGACGCGCTCCAGGCCATCGCCGCCCAGGCGGCCGCCCGCATCGAGGCTTACGTGGCGCAGCAGCGCGAGATGTTGCGCACGCTGGCGATGGCGGTGGGCAGCGAGCCCGATGCCACGCGCAGGCTGGCGGATGCCTCCCTGGACGCGCCCAGCCTGGGCAAGATGCGCCTGATCAGTCCAGCCTCGCCGGAGGCGGAGCTGCCGCGCTCGCTCTCGCCGGAGCAGATGGCCAGGGCGCGGGCGGGCGTCGAGGTGGCCTCGCCGCCGTACCTCGTCGACCTTTCGCCGGCGATGGACGTGTGCGTCCCCTCGGGAGCTCCGGGAAGGACCGTATGCGCCACGCTGGATCTGATGGAGCTGCAACGGCAGGTGCAGCGCATCCGCGTGGGGGAGTCCGGGTACGCGCTCGCCTTCGACCGCAGCGGCCGGCTCCTCGCCACCGGCTCCGGCAGCTTGCGGGCGGCGGTGCTGAGCGGCGAGCCGGTGGGCGAGTCCCCCATCGCCGCCGCGCTTTCCGCCGGCGCGCCGGCGCCGCAGCGGCTGCGCTTGAGCGGACGGCGCGACATGTTCGCCGGGTGGGCCGTGCTCCACGACCTGGGCTGGAGCATCGCGGTGGAGCAGCCGGCGGACGAGGCGCTGCAGGGCGCACGCACCGCGCTGACCCTGCTCGGGCTCGGCGCAGTCGCGACGCTGTTGCTGTCCATCGGGGTTGGCTACTGGCTCGCGCGCCGCATGCTCGCAAGCCTGGAACTGGAGGAACGCTTCCGCATGGCCGGCCAGATCGCCGGCGGCATCTCCCACGACCTGGGCCACCGGCTCGTCATCTTGCAGCAGATCGAGCAGCTGGCGGCGATGAACGACGCCGATTACCTGCCCCGCATCCGCGACTCGCTGGCCGCCGAGGTGGGCACGCTGCGCCGCTTCGTGCGCGACTTCGCCGATCTGACCCGCGAGGCGCGGCCCGCGGACTTCACGCCGGTGGAGATCAACGCGCTGGCCGAAAGCGCCCGCGCCGGCGCGAGCAGCTATGCGGAAGAGGCGCAGGTGCGTCTCCATGTGTCGCGCGCTCCGTCCGAGCTGTGGATCTGGGGAGACCGCTATCTGCTGGAGCGGGCCACGCTCAACCTGATCCGCAACGCCATCGAGGCCTCGCAACCGGGGGGCGCGGTCCGGCTGCGGATAGAAAAGCGCGGCAGCGCCGCGATCCTGGTGGTGGAGGACGAGGGCGGGGGCATCCCCGACGAGCGCATTGCCGGGCTCTTCGAGGCCTTCGCCTCCACCAAGCGCACCGGCGCGCACGTGGGGATGGGCCTGCCCAACGTGAAGCGTATCGTCACCGCGCATCGCGGTCAGGTCTCGGTGATCAGCCGCGCGGGTCGGGGAAGCGCCTTCACCATCTGGCTTCCCGCCGCCGATCAGTCCTCGTCGCCGTCGCCGCCCACGCCGATGCCGTAGCTCTTGAGCTTGGACTTGAGCGTCGAATAGCCCATGCCCAGCTGGGCGGCGGTCGCCTTCTTGTTCCATTGGTTCTTCTTCAGCGCCTTGCGCAGGAAGCTCTTCTCGAAGGCGAGGATGGCGGCGTCCAGGCTCTGCCCCTCGCTCTTCTCCTGCGGCTCGGCGGAGGCCTCCAGGGCCAGGTCGTAGGGCAGGTCGGACTCCTCGATCACCTGCGAGTCGCAGATGGCGGCCATCCGCGCCATGATGTTCTCCAGCTCGCGGATGTTCCCCGGCCAGCGATAGCGCTCGAGCAGCTGCAGCGCGCCGTCCGCGAGGGTCTGCGGCGCGCGGCCGTGCTCGGCGGCGTTGCGGGCGAGGAAGTGCTGGGCCAGGTCGCGGATGTCTTCGCGCCGGTCCCGCAGGGGCGGCAGCTCGATGGGCACCACCTTGAGGCGCCAGTAGAGGTCCTCGCGAAACCGGCCCTCCTGCACGAGCCTCGCCAGGTCGCGGTTGGTGGCGCAGATCACGCGCAGGTCGAGGTGGATGGGCTTCTCGCCGCCCACCCGCTCGATGTCGTGCTCCTGCAGGGTGCGCAAGAACTTCGACTGGAGATCCAGCGCCAGGTCTCCGATCTCGTCGAGGAAGAGCGTGCCGCCGTTGGCCAGCTCGAACTTGCCCAGCTTCTGCCGGTCCGCGCCGGTGAACGAGCCGCGCTCGTGGCCGAAGAGCTCGCTCTCCAAGAGCCCCGCCGGAACCCCCGGCACGTTGACCGCCACGAAGGGACCGGTCTTGCGGTCGCTGCGCGCGTGGATGTACCGCGCCAGCACCTCCTTGCCGGTGCCGCTGTCGCCGGTGATCAGCACCGTCACCGGCTTGGAGGCGATCTTCTCCGCCACCTGCAGCACGCCGCGCATGCGCGGGGCGCTGCCGGAGATCATCGGCCGGGCCACGTGGGTGGCCTCCACGTCGTGCAGCCGCTCCAACTCGCGGCCGGCGCGCTGCTGCGCCAGCGTCTTGCGCACCCGGGCGATCAGCTCGGGGGGCGAGAAGTCCTTGGTGACGTAGTCGAGCGCGCCGGTGTGCATCGCCTCCACCGCCACGGCGATCTCCTTGAGCACCGAGAGCATGATCACGCCGACGTCGGGATGCCGCTCGCGCATCAGGCGCAGCGCCTCCATGCCGCCCATCCCCGGCATCTGCACGTCGAGCAGCACGAGGTCCACGGCGGTGGTGCGCAAGAGCTGCAGCGCTTCCTCGCCCGAGGCTGCCGGCAGCGGCTTCATCCCTCCCTTCTCGAGGATGAAGTGGATGTTCTGGCGGATGTTCGGTTCGTCGTCGACGACGAGGACGGTGGCCGGCCGCAGCATCTTCAGGACGACTGTACCACCGGATGCTCCGGTCGTTGGCCTCCGCCCGTCGCCGGGGGGACCCCGGCTCCTCCCGGTGCCCGCCTTCGCACGCGGTCGGCCACCCGCACCAGCAACAGCACTGCAATCGCGGCCATCCAGAGCACCGTCTCGACGCGCGGGGTCTTGAAACGGAGCAGGAAATGGAAGCTGGCCAGGCCGCCGGCCAGGTAGACCAGGCGATGCAGCCGCTTCCAGCGGCGGTAGCCGAGCCGGCGCTGCCAGCCCGCCGTAGAGGTGACCGCCAGCGGCAGCAAGAGAAGCCACGTCGCCATGCCCAGGAAGATGAACTTGTGCTTCAGCACGTCCTTGCCGATGGCGGAGAGGTCGAGGCCCTGATCGAGCACAGAGTAGGTGAGCAGGTGCAGGCAGGCGTAGAAGAAGCAGAAATCTCCCAGCAGCTTGCGGATGCGCAGCGGCCATTTCCAGCCGAGCACGAGCTGCAGCGGAGTGCAGGCGAGGGTCAGCGCCAGGAGCACGAAGGCGGTGTAACCAAGGTCGTTGAGCAGGGCCTCGACCGGGTTCGCCCCCAGGCCGCCCAGGAAGAACTGCGCGCAAAGCCAGAGCAAAGGCAGGCAGCACGCCGCGAACGAGAGCGGGACCAGTGCCTTCTTCAATAGAACTTCCTCAGGTCCATGCCGGCGTAGAGTGAGGCCACTTCCGGGTAGCCATTGAACATCAGCGTCTTGCGCCGGAGCAACTCGCCGATGCGCCGCTCCTTCGCCTGGCTCCAGCGCGGATGGTCCACGTCGGGATTGACGTTGGCGTAGAAGCCGTACTCGACGCCGCCGCCGTACTGGTTCCAGGTGGTCTGCGGCTGGGTCTCTTGGAGGCGGATCTTCACGATGCTTTTCGCCGACTTGAACCCGTACTTCCACGGCACCACCAGGCGGATGGGAGCGCCGTCCTGGTTGGGAAGCTGCTCGCCATAGAGCCCCACCCCGAGGAGCGCGAGCGGGTGCATCGCCTCGTCGATGCGCAGCCCTTCGAGATAGGGAAAGGGAATGCCGGCGTAGCCCTTCACGCCCGGCATCTGCGGCTGCACCACCGTCTCGAAGGCGACGTACTTCGCGCGGCTGGTGGGGTCGTGCTTCTTGAGGAAGTCGGCGAGCGGGAAGCCGTCCCAGGGGACCACCATCGACCACGCCTCGACGCAGCGCAGGCGGTAGACGCGCTCCTCGACGGGGAAGGACTTGAGGATCTCCTCGATGTCCCACTTGCGTGGCTTTCCGACCTCGCCCTCCACGCTCACCGTCCACGGCCGCGTCACCAGCTTCTGCGCGTTCTCGCTCGGATCGGACTTGTCCGTGCCCAGCTCGTAGAAGTTGTTGTAGCTGGCGATGTCCTCGAAGGAGTTCTTCTTCTCCTCGGCGAGGGCGTATTTCGGGTTGGCCGATACGGAAGCCAGCTTCTGCCCGTGTGGCACCTTGTCACGGGCGAAGGCGGGCAGCGACAGCGCGAGCGCGCTTCCGACGCCCAACTCGAGGAATTCCCTGCGACGCAGGTAGACGCTCTTCGGGGTGATCTCGGACGACCGCATCCACGACCTCCGCCCGTAGATTACGCGCCTTCCCGGGAAAGGTTTCGCAGCGCTCTAGGCTTCCGCCGGCTCGGCCTTGCGGACGATGGGCGGCACTGCGGACGGCAGCGGCTTGGGCTGCTCGGGAGCAGGCTTCTGCTGCTGGCCCTTCTGCCGCGCGTTCCAGCGATCGCGCGCGGCCACCTGCTCCTCGGCGGACAGCTCCGCGCGGTGCTGATCGCAGATGTATCCGGCGCGCGGCCCGCGCGACCGGTTCCCGCAGCCTTCCACGCGGCAGCTCATGTCCAGAGAGCGGCGCGGCCTCTGGGCCTTGGCCGGCAAGCGGACGATGCGCTGGGCAGGCACGGCAGTGGGAAGCTTTCCTTCCGCCGCCAGCCGCCGGTTCCGCTCGACGATGCCCTTCTGCTCCGCCGCCGAGAGGCGCGAGGCGTGGTCCTTGCAGAACCAGCGGTTGCGCGGACCCGCGCCCGGCTTGCCACAGCCCGGAACCGGACAGAGCCGGCCCGAACGGCGCCCGTCCGACTGCGCGCCCTTGTGCAGCTGGGCGAGCGCCACCGAGACCTGATCCTCGACTTGCCGGGCGATGGCCGCGGTCAGTTCGCTGGTGAAGCGATCGATCAGTGCGCGAAAAGACGTATCCTTCTTTTTCTGGGCCATTCCTTTATCCGTGGCAGGCCAAACCGCGATTGCGCACGCGGCGCCGAATCCGGTTCTACAGGGGTGTGGTCCGAAGCGCGAGCAAAAAAGGATCTACTTGCCGAACAATCCCTTGAGGCGGTCCTTCGCCTGCTGTTCGATCTTCTTCTGTTCCTCCGCCGCGGCGGCGGACGCCTTCTTCTGCGCGTCCGCCTGCACCTGCGCCGCCTTCTGCTCCGCAGCCTGTTGCGCATGCGAGGAGTCGACGCCCAGCGCCCGTCCCAGCAGCGCGGCCCCCCCCTCCTTCACGATCTGGTCGACCGCGGGCTTGAGGTCGAGGTCGGTGACGGTGGGACTCCAGGCAGGACCGGTGAGCTTGAGGTTCACCGGGATGGAGGAGGACGGCTTCACCTTTCCGCCCGTGATGGCCGAGATGGTGGCGGGCGACAGCGCCACGGTGCCGGCAAGGTCCAACGCGCCGTCGACGCGCATGCCGCCGGCGAAGGTCATCTCCGCCTCGGGCCGCGAGATCTTGATGGGGCTCTTCAACTTCGCCAGCCCGTTCTCGATGGTCAGGCCAAACGGAAGGTCCTTGCCCAGGCTGGTGCTGCCCCCCTGCCCCTCCTTGCCGGCGAGACCGAGGGGCAGCGCCTTTGCCAAGGGACCGCTCACCGACGCGACCATGTCCTTGCCGTAGAAGATCCCGTCGAGCACGTGGCCGTCGAGCACCCCTGCCAACGTCTTCTCCAGATCCTCGCCGCCGCGCAGATCGATGTTGCCGTTGAACTTGCCGGCGAGGAGCTTGTGGGCGGTGCCGAGGGCGACCAGGTTCTCCAGGCCCACGTTGTCCAGCTTGGTGACCACGTGGAACGGCTCCTTGGGATGGGCCAGCTTCATCTCCGAGCCGCTGGCGCTCACCGTGCCGCCGAAGGCCTTGAGCTGCGCCGTGTTCACCTTGACGTCGTCCTCGTGCATCGTCACGTCGGCCACGATGTCGGTGACGGTCTGCTTCTTCATCGTCAGCTTTGCGATGGTGACCTTGGCGTGCCCGTCGAGGCCGGCAAAGGTCTTCGGATCGAGCGGCTTCTTCTCCTTGTCCTTCTCCTTGGTGGAGGGGATGAGGATGCGATCGAGGTCGAGGTGCGACGACGCCAGGGTGAGATCGAACTGCCTGGTGGCGCGCGGCCCGGCACCCTTCATCTCCACGAACCCGCGCCCCTGGATCTCGTCGTCGATGACGTGCGCCTTCAGGTCGGCGATCTCGATGCGCTGCTGCGGGTCGGTGCTGGACTTGTTGGCGGTGCGCGTGCCTTCGAGGGAGAGGTCGAGCCGGTCGCCGGGCTTCTTGTCGACGGATTTTCCGGGGCGCAGGTCGACGCCCGCCAGGTCCAGCTTGGCGTCGAACTTGAGGGGTCCGCCGGAGGCCGCCGCGCCCTTGGCGTGCGCCACCAGCGTCATCGGCGCGCCCGCCGCCTTGGCCATCTGCTCGGGGACGGTCACCTTCACCGGCGTGAGGTCGACGCGCAGCTCCAGCGCCTGGGCCGCCTGCGTGCCGCTGGCCTGCAGCGAAAGGCCGATGGGCCCTGCGAGCATGCCGCCCAGCTGCTTCTTCAGCGGTGGGTAGTAGGTGGCGAGCAGCGCGGGGTCGAGGTCGTGGGAGGTGACGGTCAGGCCGGCGATGCGCGGCGTGGGCGTGTTGAGGCCCTTGGCGCTGCCCTTTCCGGTGAGGCCGGCCGGCCCGACGTCGAAGCGGAGCTTGTCGATCTGCACGTCGCCGGCGGTGGCATCGCCCTTGATGTCGGTGTCCAGCGTGACGTCCAGGCTCTTGCCGCCTTCCGCGCCGGCGAACTCCAGGCCGGCCGCCTTCACCGTGCCCTTGACCGTGGTCTGTCCGCTGCCGCCGGGCACCGCCGCGCCCAACTGCGCGTCGAAGTCCGCGTCCAGCGTGCCGGCGCGCAGGCCCACGTCCTTGCCTGCGAACGGTCCCAGCGGTCCGATGTCGATGGGAGGGTCGACGTGCAGCGCCACCGCGGTAGGCGTGGGAGTCAAGGTCACCGGCAACGGCGCCGTCTTCACCCGCAGCTCGAGGTTCTGCTTGTCGGCCAGCACCGCGGCCTTGAGGACCAGCTCGAGCGGCTTGCCGGCGCGCAGGTCGTTGACCGTCACGTCCAGGTGCTGCACCGCCAGCTCCTTGGCCCCCTTGGTGGCCTTGTCGAGGAAGGCCACCTTGCCGTCCTTGAGCGCCGCGTGGTCCACACGCAGGAAGGAGAGGTCGGTCTGCTTCTTCTCCTCCTCCGGCTTCTTCTCCGCGTTCTCTGCCAGCTTGTCCTGGAAGCGCTGGAGGTTGGTGGTTCCGTCCGCCAGCCGCTCCACGTTCACCGTCAGGCCCTGCACCTCGGCCGACTTCACCTCCACGGTCTTGCCGGCGGAGAAGATGGCCTTGAGCAGCGCCATCTTCACCTCGACCCGTTCGAGGCTGACCAGGGGGACGTCCTCACCCTGCGCGGCGCCAATGCGGACGCCTGAGACGCGCACGCCCAAGCCGGTGAGCAGCTTGGTCGCCACGGAGTCGATCTCGACAGGTCGTCCCCACTCCTGCGAGAGCTTCTGCGCCTGCTCCCTCGCTTTGGAGGTGATGATCCCGTCGGCGACGAAGGAGAGGACGATCACCGCGACCACCAGCGCCGCGGCGACGATGGCGACGATCTTCTGCCAGCGTTTCATCCGTCAAGGCTAGGACACGGAGGCCGGCCTGTCAGCCGGGACGCGCCGCGCTGACCACTCTACGACGGGCGCCGGCCAGCTGGCCGCACGCTCCGCACACCTCACGCCCGTGGGGCATGCGCAGGAGCGTCCGCACGCCGGCGTCGGCCAGGCGCTTCTGGAAGGCACGGCAGCGTTCCATGGGGGGCGCGCGCTGCGAGTCCACCGGCCCGGGGTTCAGCGGGATGAGGTTCACGCGGGCGTCCAGTCCCTTGCAGAACCGGGCCAGGGCATCGGCGTCCGCGTCTGCGTCGTTGAGGGCATCGATCAGCGTCCACTGCAGCAAGACCGTACGCGGGGCGCGCGCGATCATGGCGCGCAGCTCCTCGAGCGGCCACCTGCGCGCCACGGGCAGGAGCGCGCGCCGCTGCCCCTCGTCGACGGCGTGCAGCGAGACCGCGATCTGCGCCTTGGTCCGCGCGTAGAGCTCCGGCATGCGCGGGACGATCCCCACCGTGCTGACGGTGATGTGCCGCTCGGGCACCGCGAATCCCGCCGGCTCCCGCAGGACGGCGATGGCGCGCAGCACTTCTTCGAGGTTGTCGAGCGGCTCGCCCATCCCCATGAAGACCACGTTCCTGGGCCGCGAACCCAGGTGCCGCGCCGCGATGGCGTACTGGGCCACGATCTCCGCCGCGTCGAGGTTGCGCAAGAGGCCCAGCCTGCCCGTCTCGCAGAAGACGCAGCCGCGGGCGCACCCCGCCTGCGAGGAGAGGCAGACGGTGCGGCGGGAGGCGTGGGAGATGAGCACCGTCTCCACCACCGCTCCCTCGAGGTGGACGGCGAAGCGCACGGTTCCGTCGGGATCGACCGCCGCATCGGCCCGCGGCAGCTCCGCGGTGGGGCCGGGCGCGCCGAGGAGGACCCGCGCAGGCCTCTCCGGCAACGGCCGCTGCGCGGCCTGGGCCAGACGGTAGCGCGCGTAGGTGCGCGCCCCACCCGCGCCGGCGCCCTGGGCGCGGGCCCAACCCTCCAGCGATTGCTGCGTCATCCCGAAGAGCTGCACGGGGCGGTTCTAGCTTCGACGGGCGGGCCGCCGCCATCCCCTGCGCAGGGCCCGGTACGCGCCGCCCTCGGCGAACCGCGGCACCCCCGTGGGGCGCTGGTTCCAGTAGTTCACCACCAGCGTGACGCGAAGGCGCCCGCGCGGCCCCGGCAGCGGGCGCCCGGGCGTCCGGCCGCGCGCGTCGAGCACCCCGTGGAGCAGGTCGCCGGCGAAGATCGCGTAGCGGTTGCGCCGCGGCTTGACGGCATCGAGCCGGGTGGCCGCCGCCTGGCCGGGCCGCTGGTCGGTGACGGCCAGGTGACCACCGCGCACCGCATTGAAGAAGAAGACGCTGGATAGCCGTGGGTGCCGGTGGGTGCGCCCCTTCACGTCCTGGTCGAAATGGAACTCGATGGGCAGGCGGCTGGTGAAGGCGCGGCCGATCCACCACTCCGCGCCGCTGCAGCCGCGCGGCCGGGCCAGCTTCCAGAGCGCAAGAACCATCTCTTCCACGGCGTGCGCAGGCGTTTGTCCGCGGGGCAGCCAGAAAGTGGTGAAGTAGCTTTGGCGGAAGCTCTCGCCGCCGATCCTCGAGATGGCGCGCCGTGCCTTCGCCACCAGCGCGTCGGGCAGGGCGCCGTCGATCACGCGCACCAGCGCTTGTGATCGCCCCGCCGCCTGTGGCAGATCGCCCACAATGTCGAATTCGGATTGGTCCATCGAAAAGTCGCTCTCGCTCTACAACATTCCGGGCTGGGGCGCCGGCTACTTCAACATCAACCCCAAGGGTCATCTGGTAGTGCACCCCTTCGGCCAGCCGGGGCCGGTGATCGACTTGATGGACGTGGTCGACGACATCCGCGAGCGCAAGCTCGGGTTCCCCTGCGTGGTGCGCTTCCAGGACGTGCTCCGCAGCCGGGTCAAGCAGCTCAACGAGGTGTTCAAGAGCGCCATCGCCCAGCACGGCTACAATGGACAGTACTTCGGCGTCTACCCGACCAAGGTGAACCAGATGCGCGAGGTGGTCGAGGAGATCCTCGACGCCGGCGCGCCGTACCATTTCGGCCTCGAGGCAGGGAGCAAGGGCGAGCTTCTCA
>Ga0136846_1224465_pt1 | contig 12887 bp, 16 predicted proteins | sample HopSoiMetagenom2_FD_96841 | JGI IMG/M metagenome (GOLD analysis project Ga0136846, IMG submission 96841) | Grasslands soil microbial communities from Hopland, California, USA - 2 Assembly 2016 (version 4) | ecosystem: Environmental > Terrestrial > Soil > Grasslands | place: USA: Hopland...
CCCGACTCCTTCTTCGACGGCGGCGTGCACCTGGATTCCGAAACGGCGGTTGCCGCAGCCCGGCGGATGGTCGTCGAAGGCGCGGCCGTCGTCGACGTCGGCGGCGAGTCGACTCGGCCGGGCTCGGAGGGCGTGACGATGGATGAGGAGCTGCGCCGTGTCGTGCCGGTGCTCGAGCAGCTTGCCGGCGTGCCGATTTCGATCGACACCGCGAAAGCCGCGGTCGCACGCCGTGCGCTTGCCCTCGGCGCGGAGCTCGTGAACGACGTGAGCGCATTGCGTGGCGACGCGCGCATGGCCGAGGTGGTCGCCGAGTCCGGCGCCTATCTCTGCCTGATGCACATGCAGGGCGAGCCGCGCACCATGCAGGTCGCCCCTGCATACGACGACGTGGTCGCGGACGTCGCGGCGTTCCTCGAGGAGAGGCTCCGCTGCGCCGTCGAGGCCGGCATCGACGAGCGGCGCATCTGCCTCGATCCCGGAATCGGCTTCGGGAAGACGCCGGAGCAGAATATCGAGCTCGTGCGCCGGCTCCCGGAGTTGGCCGCGCTCGGCCGCCCCGTGCTCGTAGGTTTCTCGCGCAAGAGCTCGCTCGGACGGGTGGTTGGTGACCCGGATGCGAAGACCGGGTCGCTGTCAGCGAGTGTCGCCGCGGCCGTCGCCGCCTACGAGCGGGGAGCCACGATCCTGCGGGCCCACGACGTTCGCGAGCATGTCGATGCTCTCACCGTCGCCGCCGCCGTCGCCGGATGATCGTCGAGGTCCACGGGCTCGAGGTATTCGGGCATCACGGCGTTCACGAGGAGGAGCGTCGCGACGGGCAGACCTTTCTCGTCGACGTCACGCTGCACGCCGCAGAGCCCCGTAGGGACGAGGTCGGAGCGACGGTCGACTATCGGCGCGTGCGCGACGTCGTGCGCGAGGTGAACGAGAGCGCGAGTTATCAGCTGCTGGAGACCTTCGCAGCCGCCGTCGCCGACGCGCTCATGGCCGCCGTGCCGGTCGGGCACGTTGCCGTGCGCGTGCGGAAGCCCGGCATCGCCTGGGCGGAGTGGACCGCCGCTACCGCCGAGCGACCGTGAGTCTCAGCGTGTAGGCGGCGACGCGCGTGGCCGGCGTCACCTCGACGTAGACATACGCGCCCCGCGCGCTCGCGTTGCGATACGCCGCCGAGCCGTGGTTGCCGAGGACCAGAGTTGCCGTCTTCGAGCTCTGACCGATGCGCCGGAGGATGCGCACCCTCACCGGCCCCGTCGCCCGCACGTGTAACACCTGGTGCGCCGGGGCCCAGGCGCGATAGAGGTCGAGAGGGTCCTCGTTGAGGTCGAGCTGCGCCGACAGGGAACGCGCGAGACGGCCGGGCCCGTTCAGCGGTTGCGTCCCCGTCGGGAAGACGCCGCGCGGCTCGATCTGTGCCGGGTCCTCGTTCGGCTCCTGCGGATCGCGTGCCGGCGCCGGAAAGGAGAGGGCACTCGGGATGCTCAGAATGCCGTAGCCGGAAGCGCTGTCGAAGCCGGGCGGCCCGATGTCGACGGCGGATCGCCGCATGAGCTCGAACAGCTGCGTGTTGTCGAGCTCCGACCGCGTCGTCCAGACCCAGGCGGCTGCGCCCGCGACGAGAGGAGACGAGAAGCTCGTGCCGGGCGCTTGCACGTACCCGCTCGGGTTTTCCGTGAGCGGCTGTGCAACCGGAATGCTGACGCCGGGCGCCGCAAGGTCGACGGTGGGTGCGATCGTCGAGAACGGAGCCACGCGGTTGCTCTCGTTCGTTGCGCCGACCGTGAGGACGTGCGGATAGGCCGCGGGATAACCCTTCGGGCTTCCGTCCAGCCCCTCGTTCCCACCGGCCGCGACGACGAGCGAGCCGGCGCGGTAGGCGAACATGACGGCCTCCTTCAGGAGCGGGTCCTCGTCCTCGCCGCCGAAGCTGAGGTTGATCACGCCGGGCCCCTATCGCGCCGCGGCGGTGATCCCCTGGATGGCGGCGCCCTCGGTGAGCACGCCGAACGGGCTGGCGTCCCACACGCGCAGCAGGGCGTCCGGATACACGCCGACGATTCCGAAGCCGTTGTTCGGAGCGCCGACGACCGAGCTGACCTCGGTGCCGTGCTCCTCCTCCTGGTCGGTCGTCGTCTGTCGATTCATCAGGACCGTGTTCGGTCTGCCGGCGAACTCGGGGTGCGTGACGTCGAGGCCGGAGTCCACAACCGTCACCGCCTTGCCGGGGCCCGGCGCGTCGACGAGGTCGGCGCCGATCGCGGCGCGCCACCACTCGGTCGGGACCAGCGGGTCCGTCGCCTGCGTGGCGGCGCGGGTCTTCACGAGCAGACGCTCGCCCTCGCTGCGCTCCACGGCGCCCGCCCGGCGGAGAGCGACCAGCGTCGAGGGCGAGACGCGCCAGATGCGGAGCTCACGCGCGAGCTCCGTTCCTCCGGCTCGACGGACGAGGGCGGTGCTGGTGCCGCTCTTGAGTTGAACGAGCTGGGCGTATGCCGGGGCCGGGCTCGCCACGAGCGCCGCCAGCGCGATCAGGAGCCCCCTCGCCAAGGTCTCAACATACTCGGCAAGTACGCTCGGGGCCATGGCGCGGGCCTTCATCGGGCTGGGGTCGAATCTCGGCGATCGCGAGGGAACGCTGCGAGCGGCGGTCGGGCGCCTGCGCAGCCTCCGCGGCACGAGTGTCACGCGCGTGTCGACCCTGCGGAACACGGAGCCGGTCGGCTACCTCGATCAGCCCCGGTTCCTCAACGGCGCCGTCGAGGTGGAGACCGAGCTCGCTCCGCGCGAGCTGCTGGACGAGCTTCTGGCTCTCGAGCGGACGTTCGGGCGCGACCGTGCCGCCTCCCCGGCGCAGGGGCCGAGGACGCTCGACCTCGACTTGCTGCTCTACGGCGACCAGGAGGTCTCGGAGTTCGAGCTGCAGGTCCCGCACCCGAGGCTGCACCAGCGTCGCTTCGTCCTCGAGCCTCTGGCCGAGCTCGATCCGCACCTCGAAGTCCCTGGAAAAGGCTCGGTGGAGACCCTCCTCGCAAAGCTAGACTCGTCTGGGTAATGAGCCACCTCGACGAGCTCGACGAATTCGAGGCCGAGCTCGAGCTTCGCCTCAAGAGGGAATACACGGCGGTGTTCGGGCTCTTCCGCTACTGCGTGCTGACCCAGGACGCGACCTATCTCTGCAACCGCCTCGACCTCGCCCAGGTCTCCCAGCCGAACTACCCGTTCTTCCACCTGAAGATGGAGGACGTCTGGGTGTGGGACAAGAACCGCCCGACGCGGATCATTCCGCGGGCGGAGGTCTGGACGTCGAGCGACGTCACCGTCGAGGAGCTGCGAGGCGACGGCGAGGAGGCGCGCCTCACCGCCGAGGCTCTCGCCGAGAAGATCGGCGAGTCGCTCTCCGCCGAAGACGACGTCTAGCCCGAACCGGTGTTACTCACGATCGACGTCGGCAACACGTCGACCGTCTTCGGCCTGTTCGACGGCGCTCAGCTGACCGAGCACTGGCGCGTCGCCACCGAGCGGCACAAGAGCGGCGATGAGCTCGGTGCGCTCTACCGCAACTTCCTCGACCTGAGCGAAGTCGACGGCATCTCGCTGTCGTCGACAGTGCCGCAGCTCGTTCGGTCATACGCCGAGTTCGCAGCCCGCTACACCTCGGCGCCGCTCCTCGAGCTCGGCCCAGGCGTGAAGACCGGCATTCCAGTTCGCTACGACGACCCGCGCGAGGTCGGTCCCGACCGGATCGCGAACGCCGTCGCCGCTGCAGATCGCTACGGCGCGCCCTGCATCGTCGTCGACTTCGGCACGTCGACGAACTTCGACGTGGTCTCCGCCGAGGCGGAATACGTCGGCGGCGTCCTGGCGCCGGGAATCGAGATCTCGATGGACGCGTTGTTCGCGCGCGCCGCGCGCCTGCGCAAGATCGACTTCGTCGAGCCCGAGACGGTGATCGGCAAGACGACCGTCGCGAGTCTGCAGTCAGGTCTCGTCTACGGCTTCGCCGGACAGGTCGACGGAATCGTCGAGCGGATCCGCGGCGAGCTCGGGACCGACGCGCCGACCGTTGCGACGGGCGGATTGGCGGATCTGATCGCCCCGCACGCGCGCACGATCGGCCGCGTCGACCCCTTCCTCACACTCGAAGGCTTGCGCCTCGTGTGGGAACGGAACGAGTCCGTCTAGCGGTCGTCGTCCCCGTTCCCGCTGCGCCGGCGGAGCAGATCGGGATCTTCACGCGGATCCCACGAGCGGCTCTTGGTGCCGGACTTCGCGATGCCGCGGCTGAGCATGTAGCCGATCAGCAGTGCGACCGTCAGCTCCCAGAAGCGCCGTGCGTCGATCGTGTCGTTCACGAGCGTCGTGATCAGCAGCCCGAACCAGGCGAGCAGCGGAAAAACGAACTCGCTCGTGAGAAAGAACGGCTTCGTCTCGATCGGATAGGACTGACGCTGGCGGCCGTAGCCGCCGCCGAAGCCCATCCCGCGGCCGTACGAGTACTGCCGCTCCGCATACGCGGTGCCAGCCCGACTCCCGCCGCCGTCGTCGTAACCCCCAGCTGATGACACCTTTCCTCCTTTGGTTGATTCCTCGGTGAACCATGCGATGCCCCGCGCGAACCGCGTCAAACACTCAACTGCCTGCCCGGACCTCCTCGCGTGGATCCCAGGCTTCGCTCGCCGCATGTGCTTTCGCGAAGCCGCGGCTCATCATGTAGCCGGCCGCGATCGCGACCGTCAGGAGCGCAAACGTCCACCCATCGACGGAGTCGGTCGCGAGGGAGGTCAGAAGCAGCGCAACCCACGCGGCGAAGGCGAGCACGAACTCACTTGTGAGGAAGAACGGCCGCGTCTCGACCAAACGGCGCCGGCGCGGCCGGGCGGGCGAATGATGCCGCGTCGCGCTCTCCCTGCGCTTGTCTTTCCCGTCTTCCTTGATCTGGAGCGACTCCACGTCGGCGCTGCGGACGATCGTGTCCCCTCCGATCCGCACGAACTCGGACTGCTGCAGCTCCCGGTGAAGCCCGTCGAGGCCGACCGTGCCTGCCCCGCCGTCCCGCGTCCGGATCTTCGCGCCGCTGCGAAGCCGGATCTCGATCGTCTTTTCTGTGGTCTCGGCCATGCCCCCTCCTGGTCTGGTCAGAGCAAGTGGCCTTCCCGGCCCTCGTCCCGTCAAACTGCAGGTTCATGACCCTGGCGGGTGCTGTCGACTGGACGTTCGTTGGACTTGCGGTGACCACAACTGTGCTCACGGGCGCGCTCCTGCTGTGGAGCCTGCTCGAGAGACGAGGGGCGGCGGTGCGTCCGCGCAGTGATCGCCGGCGGCCCGCGACCGCGCACGGAGACCCCCGCGAGGCACTCGCGCTCGTCGGCGACGCCCTCGCCGCGACGCACAACCCGCGTGTCTTGTTGCCCGTGATCCTCGAGGTCATCACGGAGGCGACCGACGCGCTCGGCGGCCAGGTGTTCGTCGGCGGGGAGGAGGTCGCGTGGGTCGGCGAAGTGGGCGGCACGCGCAAGCCGCTGACCCTCAGGCTCGGTTTCTCCGCCGACGGCGACACCACGTTGCAGCTGTTCCCGCCCGACTCCGGCTTTCGCAGAGAGACGCGGACGCTCGCGGAATGGCTTGCGTCGCAAGCCTCGGTCGCGCTGGACAACGCGCGTCTTCATGACGTCGTCCAGCGGCAGGCGATCACCGACGACCTCACCGGGCTCGTCAACAGGCGCCGCTTCATCGAGGCGCTCGATGCGGAGGTGGAGCGCGCGCGCCGTTTCGGCTCGTCGCTCGCGATCGTGCTCGCCGATCTCGACAACTTCAAGCAGGTGAACGACGAGTTCGGACATCACGGGGGCGACGTCGTCCTCCGTGCGTTCGCCGACCTCGTGCGGTCTCACGTTCGCGACGTGGACGTCTCCGGCCGGATCGGGGGGGAGGAGTTCGCGATCCTGCTGCCCGAGACCGACGGTGCAGGCGCTGCCCGCGTCGCGGAGCGGATGCGAAGATCGTTGAACGGGGTCGCGATCGCGATCTCGGACGAGGCCGCGATCTTCGCTGCCTCGAGCTTCGGCGTGGCCGAGTTGCGGACGGGGCAGTCCGGCGACGATCTTCTCCGCGCTGCCGACGCAGCCCTCTATCGAGCTAAAGATGAGGGCAAGAACCGAGTCGTGGCCTAGCGGAGCCGGATATTCGCCCCTATGCTGTCAGGCAGGGGGCCGATACTGATGCGTATGCGAATCTCATTCGATGCGCTGCGGCTATGCGCGCTCGTTGCAGCGGGCGTGACCTCGGGGTACCTCTGGCGCGCCGCTTTCGAGTCGAGCTCGCCGAACGAGGTGCGAAGCGCAGCGAAACCCAGGGTCGTAGAGCCCGCACCCACCCCACCCGTCGTTCGCATCCCGGCGACGCCGGTCACGCATCCTCGTCGTCCGGCCGTCCGCCCGCGCCTGGCGGTCCGCACCGTGACGCGTGCGGCTCGCCGCCCGTCCGTCTTGCTGATCTCGAACAGGACCGGCTCGACCTCCCGACCGCAGCCATCGGCCACCCCGAAGCCGAAGCCGACTCCGAGGCCGTCGCCGCGGCCGACTCCGAAGCCCGCGCCGAAGCCGACCACGCCGCCGCCCAGCTCGTCGCCCGCCCCGACGCCGAGCGTCAGTGCGCCGACGACCGTCGCGTCGAAACCGCCGAAGACGCCGCCGCCCACGACGACGCCGCCACCTGTGTCAGGAGGCGGCGAGGAGGAGCATGAGCACGAGCACGGCAACGGCAACGGCAACGGCAATGGCGACGGCACCGATCACGGCGCCAAGGACGAAGGCTCGCGCCCGGGCTGGGGGAAGGGCGACGACAACCACGAGCACACCGGCCCGAAGAAGTAGTCAGCCGCCGCCGTAGATCGAGATCGGCATCGAATCGAGCAGGATCTCGTCGGCCGGGTCCGGCAGCTCCGCCTCGAGGCGCTCGACGAGCTCGGCGGCGCCGGGCGCTGCAGCGAGTAGACGCGTGACGACGTCCTCTGTCGACTCGAGCTGCACGAGCTCTTGCTTGAACGGACGCGGAAAGCGGCCGCGGCCGAGATACCACCCGTAGAACTTCTTGAGAAAGCCCGACGCGCGATGCTCCCCGAGCTCGCGCACCGTCTCTCGCACGAAGACGATCAACTCGGCGGCGACCTCTTCACGAGTCGGCTCTGCCGTCTCTCCCTCGAGGATCTGGGTCAGCGCCCAGGGATTGCCCTGCGCCGCGCGGCCCACCATCACGGCCGCCGCACCTGTTGTTGCGAGCACGGTCTGCGCACGCGCGCGCGACGTGATGTCGCCGGAGGCGATCACCGGTACGTCGACGCGGTCGACGAGCTCGGCCGTGAGTGAGTGATCCGCTTCGCCCGTGTACATCTGCCGCGCCGAGCGTGGATGCAGCGTCAACGTCGCAGCGCCGGCCTCGACGAGGCGCGGACCGATCTGCAGGCACGCCCGCGATCCGTTCGCGAGCCCGCGGCGCATCTTCACGGAAACCGGAACGTCTGCAGCTTCGGCGACCGCCGCGACGATCGCGCAGGCTCGCTCCGGGTCCTCGAGCAGCGTGGCTCCCGCACCCGTCTTCGTGACCTTCCGGACGGGGCAGCCGAAGTTGATGTCGACGATGTCCGCGCCGGCGGCGACGACCATCCGTGCGGCCTCGGCCATGACGGTCGGCTCCGACCCGAAGATCTGGATCGCAAGGGGATGCTCGTCGCGGGCCACTCGGAGATACCCGAGAGTGCGCTCGTTTCGGTGCTCCAGACCGGCGCAACTCACCATCTCCGAGCAGACGAGGCCGGCCCCGTAGCGGCGGCCCTGGCGTCGAAAGGCCTGCACACTGACCCCGGCCATCGGGGCGAGGACGAGGCGGCTCGGGATCTCGACGTCCCGGATCCACCAGGATTCACGTAGATCTACCTGCATAGAGCGGAAAATGGTAGCCGGGCACGCTGTTGACGGCCCTCCATGCGGTCGCTACTATTCGCGCCCGCGACGGCGCCTCTAGCGCCGCGTTTTTTCGTAAGAAGGGGTGTTCGCACGTGAAGGAAGTCATCCTCACACCTGAGGGCTACGAGAAGCTGAAGAGCGAGATCGAGGAGCTCTCGACGACCAAGCGACGCGAAGTCGCGGAGCGGATCCGCGTGGCTCGCGAGTTCGGCGACATCGCGGAGAACGCCGAGTACGACGACGCGAAGAACGAGCAGATGCTGCTCGAGCATCGCATCGCGACCCTCGAGGAGCGCCTCCGTGACGCGCGCGTCATCTCGAAGAAGGACATCGCGAAGGATGTCGTTTCCATTGGGTCCAAGGTGAAGCTGCGCGACGTCGCAGCCAAGGAGACGATCGAGTACCACATCGTCGGCTCCGCGGAGGCCGACCCAGCGGCGAACAAGCTGTCGAACGAGTCCCCGGTCGGCAAGGCCATCATCGGCCACAAGAAGGGCGAGACCGTCGAGGTCTCGGCGCCGCGCGGCACGCTCAAGTTCAAGATCCTCGAGATCAAAGCGGCGTAGTCGGGCAGCAGGTCGCGGTGCCTACCGCCGAGCCTGCGCCTAGGCTCTGCGCGTGACGCCGAAGCGCTTTCCCGACGCGGTTCCTCTCGCACGGATTCGCGCGGAATCGGAGCAGCTCGAGCCGGGGGCGGAGGCCGACGGCGTTGTTCGTGCGGCCGGGCGTGTCCTCGGTCGCCGGGAGATGGGGAAGCTGGTCTTCCTCGACCTCGTCGATCGCAGCGGGCGCATCCAGTTGCTGTGCGACACCGCGCGCACGGGGGAGGTAGACCTCGATCTCGGGGACATCGTCGGCGTGTCCGGACGGCCGGCGAAGGCGCGACGTGGCGAGCCCTCGATCGCAGTCGACGAGCTCGTCGTGCTCGGGAAGATCCGCAGTCCTCTGCCTGACACCTTTCACGGCATCACCGACCAGGAGGTGCGCTACCGGAAGCGCTATCTCGACCTGCTGATGAACGAGGAGTCACGTCGCGACGCGATCGTGCGCGCGCGCATGATTGGCGCGATTCGTGCCTATCTCGACGGCGAAGGATTTCTCGAGGTCGAGACGCCCATCTTGCAGCCGCGGTACGGCGGCGCGTTTGCCGAACCGTTCGTCACGCACTCGAACTACCTCGACCAGGACGTCTACCTCCGAATTGCCGACGAGCTCTATCTCAAGCGGCTGATCGTCGGCGGGCTCGAGAGGGTCTACGAGCTCTCGAAGGACTTCCGCAATGAGGGGGTGTCGTACAAGCACTCTCCGGAGTTCACACAGCTCGAGTGGTACGAAGCGTACGCGGACTACCGAGACACCATGGACCGGACCGAGGCCCTGGTCTGTCGGGCGGCGGAAGCCGCGGTCGGCACCACGAAAGTGACGTTCCGGGGACATGAGGTCGAGCTGGCGGCGCCCTGGGCTCGCGTTTCCTTCGTGGACGCGCTCGAGAGCAAAGGCGTGTGGTCGCGCGATCCCGACGAGCTGCAGACGAAGCTCAGCGCTGCGCAGGTCGATACGTCGCAGGACAAGACGTGGACGCAGCTCGTCGACCACGCGTATTCGCATTTCGTCGAGCCCGAGCTGATCCAGCCGACGTTCGTCTATGACTGGCCGATCGAGCTGTCGCCCTTCGCGCGGACGACAGAAACCGATCCGAGCCTCGTCGAACGGTTCGAATGCGTCGTCGGCGGCATGGAGTTCGCGAACGCCTTCAGCGAGTTGAACGACAGCATCGAGCAGGCGCAACGGTTCGAGATGCAAGCGGCGGAGCGAGCGGCAGGCGCGACCGAGGCGGAGGAGGGGGACCCGGATTACGTCGAGGCGCTGTCCTACGGGATGCCGCCGACCGGGGGTTGCGGCCTGGGAATGGACCGCCTGGCGATGGTGCTGACCGGGCGCGACACGATTCGTGACGTGATCCTGTTTCCGGCGTTGCGGCAGAACGAGTGAGGCCGCTCGCAGTCGCAGCCGCACTCGTCCTCGCTGGTCTCGCCGCTGCCGCGATCTGGACGTGGGCGCAGCCCGACCGCTTCAGAGCCGAGGCCAGCGTGGTCGTTCGCCCGGGTGGCGACCGGATCGTTCCCGCGGTGAAGGCGCTCGCAGAGAGCACCCTCGTCGAGTCGAACGTCGCGCAAACACTCCGGCTGTCCTCCCCGCCGCGGGTTTCCGCGAGCCGACACGCCGGCGGACTTCTGACCGTTTCCGTCGAGGCAGGCAGCCGTGAGCGGGCCCGGCAGATCGATGCTGAAGCGGTTCTGATCCTGGTGCAAAAGATTGCGCAGCGATTCGGCAAGACACCCGGCGTGACCGCCACCGTGCTCGATCCGGCGCACGCTGCGGAGCAGACGAGCCCGACCCCTGGACATAACTTCCTGGTGGCCGGGTTCGCTGGGATCGTCGCCGCGATCGCCGTCCTGCTAGCGACGCGACCGCGCCCCCGCTCGTCCACTCAGACGACCGATCCCCGGGTCGAGCGTCGCCTGCAGGCGCGGATCGATGAGGTTGCGAAGCGCGAGCGGGCACTGGCGCGGCGGGCCGGGGAGCTCGCGCTGCGCGAACGTCAGCTCGAGGAGCGCAAGAGGGCCGAGCCTCCGACGGCGCCCGCGGCGCCGGACCCCGAACCGCAAGTCGAGCCGGAGGCGGTCCCGGAGCGACAGCCGGCCGCGGCCGCGGAGACCCCGAGGGGCAGTGCCGACCCCCGAAGCTGGACGCTCCGCGATCTCGAGGCGCTCGTCGAGCAGAAGGGCGCTTCCTTCCCGGATCACCTGGACGAATGGCGCTCCTACCTCTTCTTCCTGCGCGAACACGCGGATATGGACGGGCGGTTGCCACAAAACTTCGACTCTCTCGTCGTCGATGTCTTCGGGCCTCTTCTTTCGTGACAGCGGGAAAACCGCGTATTCGCGCCGAATACGGCTAACCTGAGACTTCTCCGGCTGAGCCCCTGCCTGTGAACACGCAAGGAATCGAGACCCTCAAAGCGGTCGCACGGCGTTCGCTGTGGCTCATTGCGCTGCTCGTGGTCCTCGGAGTCGTCCTCATGAACGTCCTCCGGCACTCGCAGGGGCCGGAGTACACCGCCACCGCGCGCGTCATCCTCTCGCCGACTGACCTCTCCCAGTTGTTCTCCGGGTCGTCTGCCTATGTCGATCCGGATCTGCTCGACCAGACCGAGAAGGCACTGTCCGGCTCGCCCCAGCTCTTCGGCGATGCCGCGCGACGCTCCGGGGTCGGCACGCCCGGCGAGCTCAGCGGTGCGACGAGCTCGTCCAAGGACGGCACGACCATCTCTTTCACCGCGACGACGAGTGATCCCGACAAGGCGGTTGACATCTCCAATGCGGTTGCGCGCGCGTACCCGAAGTTTCGCGCCGGCGTCGCCGGTGCCGCGATCCAGAACGCTATCGCTCAGATCCAGGCCCAGCTCGACGTCAGCGGCACGACGCGCCCGGAGCTTGTCGATCAGCTCAACCGGCTGAAGGTCCTGAAGACTCTGACGTCGGGCAACGTCCTGCTCGTGGTGCCGGCGACCGGCGCAACCAAGACGCGCCCAGCGCCCGTGCGCGATTCGATCATCGGCGGCCTGATCGGATTCTTCATCGCGATGATCATCATCGCGGTACGGGAAGCGGTCGACACGCGCATCCGCTCGGCGGAAGAGGTCGAGGATCTCCTCGAGGTTCCGGTCGTCGGCACGGTCGAAGCCCTGCCGCGCCGCGCCGGGCTCGTCACGGCCATGAACAAGACGGAGCGCTTCGGCGACATGTACGCGTTACTTGCCGCCAACCTCGCTCAGGAGGCTGATACCCGGCCGACGGTGATCGCCGTCACCAGCGCGACGGCGCAGGAGGGAAAGACGACGACCGCGTCCAATCTCGCCGCAGCTCTCGCGCGCCGTAACAAGAGGGTCCTGCTCATCGATCTCGACACGCGCAAGCCGACCGTCGGGAAGGTCTTCCAGATTCCGAGCGAAGCGCCGGGGCTCGAGCAGATCTTCACTCGCAGGGTAAATCCGAGTGCGCTCATGTGGACGATCTCGGTCAACGGCGCCGCGAGCCCGCCGAAGCCCGTGCGCGTCGGGAGCGCAGAGGCGATGGCCGCACCGGAGGCGAACGGCGCGGGTTCGGGGTCTCTTCGCATCCTGCCGTTGAAGGCACCGTTGCGCGGTGGCATCAGCGGACAGGTGGAGCGGCTCCGTGCCGTTGTGACGGCTGCCGGAAAGAACGCGGACTACATCGTGATCGACACGCCTCCGGCGCTTGCGCTGCCAAACGTGACCGAGATTGCGGGCTTTCTCGACCAGGTCGTCGTCGTCGTTCGCCACGGGCGCGTGACGCGGCGCAGTTTGGCGGCCCTCAACAGGGTCCACCGAAACTGGCACGACGTGAAGACGAACGCTGTGCTCATCGGCGTTCCGCGGCAAGACGCGTACTCGTACTACGAGGAATGACCGCGCTCGCCAGGCTCCCCTCGCGGGGCGACCTCGCGGTCGCCGGTACGGGGATGCTCATGACGCTTCTCGCAACGCTGGCCGTCCAGCGCGAAGGTGCCGACGCGGTCATCGCGCTGATTCTCGGCGGGGGGTTGTTCGGAGCATTCGTGGCCGGGTTCGCCTTCGCTCCGTACGTGTTCGTACCGGTAGCGCTTGTGTACTTCGCGTTTCTCCCGCTGCTCGAGAGGTTCGTGCTGCCTTCCGGCTTCGGAGGGACGAAGGACGTCGTCACCCTCGCGGCGGCTGTCGCGACCCTCGGTCTAGCCGTCAGACGTCGCAACATCCGGATCGACGTCGGTACAGCCGTCCTCCTCGGTCTCGTCATCGGCCTGTATCTGGTGAACATCGGGGGTGGCCTCACGGGGGAGACGGGCCACGACGTCGCCTGGTTC